>Ga0316628_100000109_pt1 | contig 47945 bp, 43 predicted proteins | sample OWC_Aug_M2_C1_D5_FD_207648 | JGI IMG/M metagenome (GOLD analysis project Ga0316628, IMG submission 207648) | Wetland soil microbial communities from Old Woman Creek delta, Ohio, United States - OWC_Aug_M2_C1_D5_C | ecosystem: Environmental > Terrestrial > Soil > Wetlands | place: USA: Ohio...
GCGGCGTCGCCGCACACCTTTACCGGCAACGTAGCCCTCGCGTCCGAGTACCTGTATCGCGGCATCGCTCAGACCCGGGGCAAACCGGCCATTCAAGGTGGCTTCGACTATGCTCACTCGAGCGGCTTCTATCTGGGCACCTGGGAATCGAACATCAGCTGGATCAGCGATGCCGTACCGGGCGCCAGCGCTAGCCTGGAGGCCGACATCTACGGTGGCTACAAAGGAAGCTTCGCCAAGGACTTCGGCTTCGACGTCGGCGTGCTGACGTACAACTACCCGGGCACCGGCAAACCGGACCCCAAGCCCGACACCACGGAAATCTACGGCGCATTGAGCTGGAAGTGGCTTACGGGCAAGTACTCGTACAGCACGACCAATTTGTTCGGATGGAAAAATCCGACCACGGGAGCGGACTCCAAGGGCAGCGGCTATTGGGACCTGACCGGCACCTACGACGTGGGGAGCGGCTTTTCGCTGGTCGGCCACATCGGCTACCAGGACGTTCATGGCTTTAGCGACGCGAGCTATACCGACTGGAAGCTCGGCGTGAGCAAGGACCTGGGCGTCGGAACGCTCGGCCTGTACTACTCCGACACCAACGCCAAGGCGGACTGCAACAACGCCGAGCCGTATTGCTTCGTCAACCCGACTTCCGGCAACACGTACGACGCTGGAAAGGGCCGCCTGCTGGTCACCTTCGGCAAAACGTTCTAAAGGCGCGCGGCGGGCGGCGCACGCCGCCCCTGCGGCCAGGGAGCCAACATGAAACTAGTCACCGCAATCATCAAGCCGTTCAAGCTCGACGAGGTGCGCGAAGCGCTCTCGGCGATCGGCGTCCAGGGGGTCACCGTGACCGAGGTGAAGGGCTTCGGGCGGCAGAAAGGCCATACCGAGCTGTACCGCGGCGCGGAGTACGTCGTCGATTTCCTGCCCAAGGTGAAGGTCGAGGCTGCGATCAAGACGGACATCCTTGATCAGGTTATCGAGGCGATCGAGAAGGCGGCCAACACCGGCAAGATCGGCGACGGCAAGATTTTCGTCTTCGATCTGGAAAAAGTCATTCGCATCCGCACCGGCGAGACCGATGCGGAAGCGCTATAGGGAGATGGACATGAAAAGATTGATCGCGCTCCTCGCGCTCGCGGCGTCGCTTGCGTTCACCGGCATCGGCCACGCGCAGGACAAGCCCGCCGCACCCACGGCTGCACCGGCCGCGGCTGCCGCACCTGCGGCTGCACCGGCGCCGGCAGCCGCACCCGCAACCGCGCAGGCAGCGCCGGCCGCCGCGCCGAAATGCGGCGACAAGGGGTTCGACTGCAACAAGGGCGACGTGTCCTGGATGATGACCTCGACGGCGTTCGTTCTGCTGATGACCGTGCCGGGTCTCGCGCTGTTCTACGCCGGGATGGTTCGCACGAAGAACGCACTGTCGACGGTGATGCAGAGCTTCGCCATCTTCTGCGTCGTTGCCGTGCTGTGGGTGATCTACGGCTACAGCGTTGCGTTCACCGCCGGCAGCAACCCTTTCATCGGCTCTCTCGACAAGCTGTTCATGCTCGGCGAAGACCCGGCCACGGCGGTCGCCGCGACCTTCAGCAAGGGGCAGTACCTGCCGGATTTCGTGTACGCCATGTTCCAGCTGACCTTCGCCGCCATAACGGTTGCGCTGATCGCCGGCGCCTACGGTGAACGCTTCAAGTTCTCGGCGATGATCCTGTTCAGCATTCTGTGGTTCACCTTCGCCTACCTGCCCGTCGCGCATATGGTCTGGTATTGGGATGGCCCGGATGCTTATACGAGCGCAAAGGCGGCGGAGTTGGCCAACAGTCACGCCGGTTTCCTCTTCCAGAAGGGTGCGCTCGACTTCGCGGGCGGGACCGTTGTGCACGTCAACTCCGGTATCGCCGCTTTGGTATGCGCGCTGATGCTCGGCAAGCGCAAGGGCTACGGCAAGGTGCCAATGCCCCCGCACAGCGTCATGATGACTGCCATCGGCACCGGGATGCTGTGGATGGGGTGGTTCGGCTTCAACGCCGGTTCGGCCTTGGAGGCCACCGGCGCCGCCGGACTCGCCTTCTTCAACACCTTGTTCGGAACAGCGGTCGCTGGAGTCGCCTGGGCGCTGACGGAATGGATCGTCAAGGGCAAGCCGAGCCTGCTCGGCATCTGCTCCGGAATCGTCGCGGGCCTGGTAGCGATTACGCCGGCAGCGGGTTTCGTGGGCCCGATCGGCGCTTTCTTCACCTGTGCCGTCGCCGGCGTAATCTGCTTCTTTGCGGTCACCAAAGTGAAGGCGTGGCTTGGCTACGATGACGCGCTCGACACGTTTGGCGTGCACTGCGTCGGCGGGATTCTAGGCTCGCTTGGGACCGGCATATTCGTCAATCCCGCGTTCGGCGGCACCGGCGTCTATGACTACGTCGCCAACAAGGTCGGCGACTTCGACGCCATGGCGCAGATCGTCTCGCAGCTTTGGGACATCGGCATCACCCTGGTCTGGTCGGGACTCGTCGCGTTCGTAATCTTGCTCATTCTGAAGCACACGATCGGCATCCGCGCCAGCGATGACGCGCAGGAAGAAGGCCTCGACCTCGCGGATCACGGCGAAAAGGCCTACAACTACTGATCAACTTCTCCAAGGTAGTCACGGGGTCGATTCAATCGGCCCCGTTTTTTTTACCCGCCGAGATTTCTAGGAACGGCAGCCATTGCGCCAGGCGTAGCCAATAGACAATAGCCGATCAAGCGCGGCAGCGCGCCCCGGCGCGGCGCCTCACCGCCGGGCCTTTCATTGCCGTCGGGCTCATTTTGTTTTGACTCCCGTCAGTTTGACTTTCAAACTCACCCAGACGCGTTCTGCAACTAAACCTGAGGACAGCATGGATTTGAAGGGAAGGGTGGCGATCGTCACCGGCGGCGCCCAGGGCATCGGCTTTGCTGTCGTCGAAGACCTGATCGCGCTCGGCGCGAGCGTGGTGGTGCTCGACGCCGGGGTGTCGATCTCGGGCGAAGTCGTCGAGCCAAGGCTCGCCGAAGGAGCCACGCGGCACATGGATCGCGCGGCGGCGGTGTGCGGCGACGTTGCAGACGCCGACGTGGCGCGCGCCGCGGTCGACTTGGCGCTCGAGCGCTTCGGCGGCATCGATATCGTCGTCAACAACGCGGCGATTATCCGCGACGCATTCATCTTCAAGTCCGATCCGGCGGCCTGGGACGCAGTGCTGCGCACCAATCTCACCGGTGCCTATCGCATGCTCTCGGCGGCGACGCCCGTGATGCGCGACCAGGCGAGGCGGGGCCGCGCCCCTGGCGCGATCGTGAACATGGTTTCTTCGGCGGGCATCTACGGCAACTTCGGCCAGTCGGCCTACGCCTCGGCCAAGGCGGGCCTGCTCGGCCTGACGCGCGTGGTGGCGCACGACCTGGCGCGCGCTGGAATCCGCTGCAACGCGGTTGCCCCGTTCGCCGCGACACGCGTCACCGCAAGCATTCGCCCGGCTAACGACACGCAGACGGCCTACAAGGAGAAGGCGCTCAAGGTGCCTGCGCTCTATGTCGCGCGGCTGGTGAGTTTCCTCGTTTCGGCCGGCGCGACGGGGATCAGCGGACAGCTATTCGGCGTTCGCGGCCGCGAAGTGTTCGTGTTCTCGCAGGCACGTCCCGCGCACCGGTTGCTGCAGCCCCAGGGCGGTTACGACCTCGCGGGCTTCGCGCAGGGCATCGAAGTGTTCGAGCCGTATTACGCCGACCTCGTGACCGATCTCGAGGCATTCTCCGGCGATCCGATTCTTTGACTTGTCGGGAAAGCGTCGAACGATGTCCGCCCACCCGGACGTGAAAAGCATCGAGGAGTTCTTCAGGCAGTCGCCGGAGTACCAGGGCGCGGCGGGCTCGAATAACAACGAGGCCCACCAAAAATTCGGGCTCAAGCTGCGCATTGAGCGCCGTGCCAGGAGCGCAACACCCGTTCATGCGTAAATTCGCGCTATCCTGCGACGGTCGCTGGCCGCGTCGCGCGTACCGGGAGCGGATCGCGATTTTCTGACACGCGACCGGGGGAGCGACACCCTGGGGATGGACGAGACATGGAGGGTGCCCTGAACGCAGTCGACGTGCTGCTCGCCCGCGCAGGCGAGGCCTCGCTGCGCTCGCAGCCCGCGATCTTGCAGGCGGGGCGCGCAATGAGCTACGCCGAGCTCGCCGAGCTCAGCGCGCGCGTCGCGACGGCATTGCGCGGCGCGGGGGTGTCTCCCGGCGCGCGGCTGTGCATGCTGATGGACGACTCGCCGATGTTCTGCGCCACATTCCTCGGCGCGCTCAAGGCAGGTGTCGTCGCGATCCCGCTCAACACGCGACTGCAACCCGCGGACATAGGCTTCGTCCTGGCTGACAGCGACGCGGCGCTGCTGCTGTTCGATCCGGCGCACGCCTCCCTCGCCAGCCAGGCGGCGCGAGCCAACGATCGAATTCGCCTCCTGCCGGCGCGCGGCGGGCGCGGGTCCCTGGAAGAATTGGCGCGCCGCGCGGCGCCCGCGCGGGAGTCCCATCCCACGAACGCGACCGATCCCGCATTCTGGCTCTACTCCTCGGGCACCACGGGCAGGCCGAAAGGCATCGTGCACAGCCACGCCAATGCCGCGCACGCGGGAAAGCTGCTGCGCGAGGTCGCACGGGTGCGCCCCGGAACCGTGATCCTCGCGACCTCAAAGCTGTTCTTCGCTTTCGCGCTCGACAATGCGTTTACCGGCGCGCTCGCCTGCGGCGCCACGACCATTCTCAACGAGGAATGGCCCGAGCCCGAAACCATCGCCGCGCAGGTCGAAAAGTACCGGCCGGGCGTGTTCTTCACCGTACCCACTTTCTTTCGGCGGCTGCTCGCCCTTCCCAAGGAAAGGCTGGCGGCATTTTCTAGCATTCCGATCAATGCCACGGGCGGCGAGCGCCTGCCCGATGCGATCCTGCGCCAGTGGCGCACGACCGTCGGCACCGAGATCCTCGTCTGCTACGGCATGTCGGAGACGTTCTGCAATGCCATCTCGAACCTGCCCGGGCGCGTGCGCGACGGCAGCACCGGGGTGCCGCTCGCGGGCGTACAGGCCCGTATCCTCGACAACGCTGGAAACGAAGTCGGCCCTGGGGAACCGGGCGTGCTCTGGCTGCGACATCCCTCGCTCGCGCTGCGCTACAAGGACGCGGAGGCGACGGCGCGCGCGTTTCGCGACGGCTGGTTCTGCACCGGCGACCTATTCACGCGCGACGCGGACGGCTTCTTCTACCACCAGGGCAGATCCGACGAGCTCTACAAGGTCGCTGGCCAGTGGGTCAGGCCCGCCGAGGTCGAGGAGGTCGTGCTCGCGGACGAGCGCGTGCGCGAGGCCGCGTGCGTGGTGGTGCCCGACCAGGATGGCTTCGATCGGCTCGCGTTGTTCGTCGTGCCGGGCGACGCGTCCGGCGCAGCGACCTCGGTGGCCGAGCGGTGCGCGCAGTCCTTGCCAAGGCACAGCCAGCCGAAATGGGTTCGCGAGGTCCACGAGTTGCCGCGCACGGCGACCGGCAAGATTCAGCGCTTCCGCCTGCGCGCGCAGCTGATGGCAGAGCTCTCGCCACCAAAGAAATGAGATGGGGAATTGCGGTCTCGAAAACGACGGTCTCGAGCTCGGCGCCAATGGCAAGATATGGCAGAGATCAACTACGCGCAAGATGGCCTACGACGTTGCGCGGCTGATCGAGTACGCTAGCAGCTTTTACACGCTCCATCCTGGCAACACGACTCTGACGGGTACGCCCGAGGGCGTCGGGCCTGTGCGTCCGGGCGACGAAATAAGAGCCGGGGTCGAGCGCGTGGGCGAATTCACCATCGGCGTGGCTGCCGAGTATGCAGGCTGAGGGCACATGAACGGCGCCGAGCACCTCATTGGCGAAGCAGCGCTCGCGCGCTACGGCGCGCGCATAGCGTTGATATGCGGTGACGAAAGGGTCAGCTATCTCGAGCTCGCGCGCCGCAGCAGGCAGGTGGCCGGCGCGCTCGGCGCGCTCGGCGTCGCCCCGGGCGATCGCGTCCTGCTGTTGATGCGCGACACGCCGGCGCTCGCGGCGGCGTGGCTCGGCTGCCTGTGGCACGGCGCGGTCGCGGTCGCGCTGAACAGCCAGCTCTCCGAAGACGACCTGCGCTTCGTGCGCTCCGACAGCGGCGCGCGGCTTGCACTCGTCGAGGACGTGTTTGCCGGCGCGTTTCCCGGGTTCGTGGCAGCGCTTGCACGCGAGCAGCGCGTGGTCGTCCTCGGCGCGGCGCCCGCGGGCGTGCCCTCATGGAACGAGGCGCTGGCGCGTACCGCAGAGGAGCGGGCGTGCTTCGCCGCGCGGCCGGACGACCCGGCGTTCTGGCTCTACTCCTCGGGCACCACGGGCAGACCGAAAGGCATCATCCACACCCACAAGGACGTGCTCCCGGCCGGACAGGTGATGCGGGACGTGGTGCGCATCGCACCCGGCGACAAAGTGCTTACCACGTCGCGGCTGTTCTTCGCTTACGGGCTGGAGCATGCGCTGGTCGGGATCCTGGCGGTCGGCGCGACATCGGTGCTGCACACCGACTGGTCCGATGTGGCGCACGTGTGCGAGCTGGTCCGCGAGCATCAGCCGGCAGCGTTCTTCAGCGTGCCATCGTTCTACCGGCGGCTGCTCGCCATGGGCCCAAAGGCGCTCGCGCCTTTCGCCGCCGTGCGCTACTGCTTCGCCGCGGGAGAGAGACTGCCCGAGGCGATGGTGCGGCAATGGCGGTCCGCGGTCGGGCTGGAGATCCTCTCGATCTACGGCATGTCCGAGACCTTCTGCGTCGTGATGGCGACCGCGGTCGGCACTTCGAGTGGGCGCCGCACGGGACGCCTGCTCGCCGGAGTAGAGGGGAAACTCGTGGCGCTCGAAGGCCACGAGGCAGCGGTCGGCGAGCCGGGTGTGCTCTGGGTCCGGCATCCCGCGCTTGCGCTCGGCTACGCGAATCGCAAGGAATTGACGCGCGATCAGTTTCGGGACGGCTGGTTTTGCACCAAGGACGTTTTCGTGCGCGACGCGGAAGGCTTCTATGCGCATCAGGGCCGCGCTGACGAACTGGTCAAGGTCGCCGGGCAATGGGTCAAGCCGAGCGAGCTGGAGGAAGCGGTGCTGGGGGAGGGGTCGATTGCCGAGGCGGTCTGCGTGCTGGTGCCGGATGCCGAGGGCTTTGACCGGCTCGCACTGTTCGTTACGCCTAACGGCGACCCCGAGGCGGCGGTCGCGGCGGCCCGAGAACTTTGTGAGGCCAAGCTGCCGCGCCACAAGCGGCCCAAGTGGATCCGCGCGGCACACGACCTGCCGCGCACGGCCACCGGCAAGATTCAACGCTTCAAGCTGCGTGAAATCCTGCAGCGCGAGCTCGGCGCCAAGGCATAGAATCGCGTTTTTTCGAACGCAGCATTCCACCCAGAGGACCGCATGGCTTACGCAATTCCGCTTTGGACCCCCCCATCGCTCCCGGTTGGCGGCTCCGCAGACGTGTTTCCGGTGAGGCGCATATTCTGCGTGGGCCGCAACTACGTCGAGCACCAGAAGGAAATGGGCGGCGACGGTCGCGAGGCGCCGTTTTTCTTCATCAAGTCCGCGCACTCGCTCGTGCCCCTGGGCGGGGACGTCCATTACCCGCCGAAGACCGCCAACTACCACTACGAAACTGAAATGGTGGTGGCGCTCGCCAAGGGCGGACGACGCATCGACCCGAAGAAGGCGAACGACCATGTGTTCGGCTACGGGGTCGGTCTCGACATGACGCGTCGTGACCTGCAGCAATGGGGCAAGGACCACGGCCGCCCCTGGGACTTCGGCAAGGATTTCGACGAGGCCGCGCCCTGTAGCGCGCTTGCGCCGGCCTCGAAGATCGGCCACCCCTCGAGGGGCGCGATCATGCTGCAGGTGAACGGCAAGGAGCGCCAGAAGGCCGATCTCTCCGACATGATCTGGTCCGTGCCGGAACAAATCGCCTACCTGTCAGAGTACTACACGCTCGAGCCGGGCGACCTTATCTACTCCGGCACGCCGGCAGGCGTCGGACCGGTGAAGCCGAGCGACGAGCTGGTGGCGCACATCGACGCGGTCGGCGAGCTGAAGGTGAGAATCGTACCGCCTCTATGAGGCTGTATACCTATTTCCGCAGCTCGGCGGCGTTCCGCGTACGCATCGCACTCAACTTGAAGGGCCTTGCGTACGAGCCGCACTTCGTGCACCTCGCCAAAGGGGAACACCGCAGGTCGGAGTACAGCGCGGTGAATCCTCAGGGATTGCTGCCAGCGCTGATCGACGACGGCCACCTGCTCACGCAGTCGCTCGCCATCATCGAGTACCTGGAGGAGACGCACCCCAGCCCGCCGCTGCTGCCGAAGGATCCACTTGGGCGCGCGCGGGTGCGCTCCCTAGCGCTCCTGGTGGCCTGCGAGATCCACCCGCTCAACAACCTTCGCGCGCTGCAGTACCTCGTCAAGGAGCTCGGGCACAGCGAGGACGACAAGACCCAGTGGTACCGGCACTGGATCCACGACGGCATGGCCAAGCTCGAGGCCGACCTCACGCGCGCCAAGGGGACCGGGAGGTTCTCCCATGGGGACTCGCCAACCATGGCTGACTGCTGCCTGGTGCCGCAGGTATTCAATGCGCAGCGCTTTGACTGCGACCTGTCGCACGCCCCGACGGCGCTGAAAGTCTTCGATGAATGCATGAACCTCGAAGCGTTCCAGCGTGCCCAGCCCGCCCGGCAACCGGACGCAGAGTAGATGGCGGAGAACCGCGTGCCGAACCCGTACAAGCCCAGGGACTGGGGCGTGCACCCGCCCTACAAATACGATGCCTACGGCTCGACCAAGCTGCGCGCACCATCGAAGCCGCTCGTCCCGCTCAAGCAAACGCTCTCCGAGCTTACCGGTCCGGTGTACGGACACGACGCCGTGACGCCGCTCGACGCGGACCTGACCGTGAACGCACGCCGCAACGGCGAGCCGCTCGGCGAGCGCATCATCGTGTTCGGGCGCGTGATCGATGACGATGGCCGACCGGTGCGCAACTCCCTGGTTGAAGTGTGGCAGGCGAACGCCGCCGGTCGCTATATTCATGTCATCGACCAACACGACGCGCCCATCGACCCGAACTTCACCGGTGCGGGTCGCTGCCTCACCGACAACGAAGGGCGTTACCGCTTCGTCAGCGTGCGACCGGGGGAGTATCCGTGGCGCAACCATCACAATGCGTGGCGCCCGGCGCACATCCACTTCTCGCTGTTCGGCGCGAGCATCGCGACGCGCTTGGTGACGCAGATGTTCTTCCCCGGCGACCCGCTGCTGCCGCTCGATCCGATCTTCAACGGCGTGCCGGACCCCGACGCGCGCCAGCGTCTGGTTTCGCGGTTCTCAATCGATGAAACCAAGCCCGAGTGGGCGCTCGCTTACGAGTTCGACATTGTCCTTCGGGGTCGCCGCGCGACCCCCATGGAGTAGGTGGTGGCCAAGCAAACGGCTTCCCAGACCGTCGGCCCGTACTTCGCGTACTGCCTGACCGAGGCCGAGCGTTACGGCGGCCGCGACATCGCGTCGAACGTGCTCGCAGCCGAAGAAACGCTCGGCCATCGCATCCGCATCGAAGGCCGGGTTCTGGACGGCGCGGGCAAGCCCGTACCCGACGCCATGATCGAGATCTGGCAGGCGAATGCCGTCGGCCGCTATGACCACCCGGAGGACACGCGCACGCAGGCCGCGCTCGACCCCGCCTTCAAGGGCTTCGGCCGCGCTGGCACCGACGCCAGCGGGCGCTTCTTTTTCGATACCGTCAAACCCGGTGCCCTGCCCGGCAGAGGCGGGGCCCAGCAAGCGCCGCACGTCAATGTCATCGTCTTCGCGCGCGGCATGCTGGTGCATGCCTACACGCGCCTGTACTTCTCCGACGACCATGAAGCGAACGCGGCGGACCCGGTCCTCGCCTCGATTCCCGAGCGCCGCCGCCGAACCCTGATCGCCGAGCGCCGCCAGAGCGACGGGCGGGTTGCGTATCGACTCGACATCCGCTTGCAGGGCGAAGACGAAACGGTGTTCTTCGACGTCTAATGGCCGCGCCCGCCAGCCCGGCCTTGCTCGACCCGCTGTTTTCGGACGCCGAGGTCGCGCGCGAGTTCTCGGACACCGAGTCACTGCGTGCCATGGCCAACGTCGAGGCGGCGCTGGCGCGTGCCGAAGCGAATCTCGGCATCATTCCGGCCGATGCCGTGGCCCCAATCGAGCGCGCCGTGCAGTCCTTCGAGCCCGACATGGCCCGCATCGCGGCCGGCGTCGAATCCGCCGGCATTCCCGTCGTCGCGCTGGTGCAACAACTGCGCGCGGCCGCCGGCCCCGCGGCGCGCTACATGCACTGGGGCGCCACCACCCAGGACATCATGGATACCGGTCTGGTGCTGCGGCTGCGTCGGGTGCTGGCGCACCTCGAAGGCCTCCTGGCAAGGGTCATCGGCCATTGCTGCACGCTCGCGCACGCGCACCGCGGCACGCTGATGGCGGCGCGCACGCGCTCGCAGCAGGCGCTGCCGACCACGTTCGGGCTCAAGGTCGCGGGCTGGCTGACGCCGCTCGTGCGGCATCGCGAGCGGCTGGCGCAGCTGCGTCCGCGGCTCATGGTCGTGCAACTCGGCGGCGCGGCCGGCACGCTTGCGGCGCTCGGCGATCGCGGCCTCGCCGTGGCACAGGCGCTCGCCGATGAGCTCGAGCTGGGCGCGCCGCTCGGCCCCTGGCACGTGCAGCGCGACGCGTTCGCCGAGCTCGCCGGGTGGCTGTCGATGGTGAGCGGCTGCCTGGGCAAGGTCGGGCAGGACGTTGCCCTGCTCGCGCAAACCGAGGTCGGCGAGCTGCATGAAGGCGGCGCCCCCGGGCGCGGCGGCTCAAGTACCATGCCGCAGAAGGCGAACCCGGTGTCGAGCGAAGTGCTCGTCACGGCGGCGCGCATGAACGCCGTGCTGCTCGCCAACATGCACCAGGCGCTGCTTCATGAGCACGAGCGCGGCGGGGCCGCCTGGCAGCTGGAATGGCTGACGCTGCCACAAATGTCGACCTTGACCGGGGCTGCGCTCGGGCACGCCGCCAGCCTGCTCGCCGGGCTAGACGTGCGCGCGAAGCGCATGCGCGCCAACATCGATGCCTCGAACGGGCTGTTGATGGCGGAGGCGGCCGCATTCGCGCTCGCGCGCACCATGCCGCTCGAGCAGGCACAGGGGCTCGTCAAGGACGCCTGCCGCGCGGTCGAGGCGAGCGGCCGGCATCTCATCGATGTGCTGCGAGAGCGCAGCGATGCCGCGATCGACTGGCAGGCCCTCAAGGCCCCGGCCAACTATCTCGGCGCCACGGATGCGCTGATCGACCGGGCGATCGCCGCAGCCGCTCCGCTGGGCAAACTCAGGTAGGCCTCGCGGCCTTTCGCCGTAAGGAACGGCTCGACTAGCAGCGTCAGTCCCTCGGCGACATAGCGCTCGAGCGTGTAACGCTTGCCGAGCGCCCAGTGCTTGAGCGCCCAGGCGTGGCAGAACATCACGTGCGAGTAGGCGAGCAGGTGCTCGTTGACCGGCCGCATGTGCCCGCCCTCGACGCAGGCGCGAATGCACCCTTCGAGCAGGCGGTTGGAGCGCGTCTCGCCCTCCATCAGCAGCGCGCGCCGCTCCGCACGCAGCGACTTGCTCGAGCGGTAAGTAAGCACGGTGGCATCGCGCAGCCGGTCGACCACCGCGCAGTAGGTGCCGAGGGCGGTGCATAGGCGCGCCACCGGATGCTCTACCCCTTCGAGGCGGCGTGGGATTTCCTGCTCGTAGCTTTCGAGCACCTGCATCAGGGCAAGCAGCAGCAGGTCGTCCTTGTCGCGGAAGTACTGGTAGACAAGCCCCGTGCTGATGCCGGCCTGGCGGGCGATCTGCTGGATCGTGGTGGTGTAGTAGCCGTGCTCGGAAAAGAGCTTCACCGCGGCGCGCACGATCTGGCCGCGACGCTCCTCGACGAGCCTTGGATCGGCGACCAGGCTTTCGACGTAGCCTGGGGCGCGGGTTGGGCCCGCGCGCGAGCGCGCAGCCGCCGGGCGTCCCCGAGCCGCGGCGCCGCTCCCGGCAGGCATCAGTTCCCCTCGAACTTCGGCTTTTGCTTGTTGACGAAGGCGTTGTACGCGCGCTCGAAATCGCCGGTCTGCATGCAGATCGCCTGCGCCTCGGCCTCGGTCTCGAGCGCCTGCTCGATCGACAGGTTCCATTCCTGATGCAGGCACTTCTTGGTCATCGAGTGCGCGAATGCCGGGCCGCTCGCGAGCGAATGCGCCATGTCCTGCGCGCGCGACAATAGCTTGTCCTTGGCGACGATCTCGTTGTAGTACCCCCAGGCGAGACCCTCGTCGGCGCTCATGCTGCGGCCCGTGTAGAGCAGCTCCGCCGCACGCCCCTGGCCGATGATGCGCGGCAGGATGGCGCAGGCTCCCATGTCGCAGCCGGCAAGGCCGACACGCACGAACAGGAACGCGGTCTTGCACTCGGGCGTGCCGTAGCGCAGGTCGCTCGCCATGGTGATGATCGCGCCCGCGCCGGCGCACACGCCGTCGACTGCGGCGATGATCGGCTGCGGGCAGGTTCGCATCTCCTTGACGAGGTTGCCGGTCATGCGCGTGAACGCCATCAGGCCGGTCATCTCCATTTTGACCAGCGGCCCGATGATGTCGTGCACGTCACCGCCCGAGCAGAAGTTGCCGCCCTCGCCGGTGAACACCACGGCGCGCACGTCGTCCGCGTACTGCAGCCTGTGAAAGGTATCGCGCAACTCGGCATAGCTGTCGAACGTCAGCGGATTCTTGCGCTCGGGCCGGTTGAGCGTGATCGTCGCCACGCGCTCCTTGACCTGCCACCTGAAGTGCTCGGGCCGCCAATCGGCCGCTTTCAGCTTGTACATACCGTCCTCGTTCTCTCGATGGGTGGAAAACTCAGCCGACCATGGTCAGCCCGCCGCTCACCGACAGCACCTGGCCGGTGATGAAGTCCGAGCGAGCGCTGGCGAAGAACAGCACCGCGTCGGCGATCTCGGAAGGCTTGGCCAGGCGCTGCATCGGGGTGACGCGCACGAAGGCTTCGCGGTGTTTCTCCGGCACCGCGGCGAGCAGCGGAGTGTCCGTCGGCCCTGGGCAGACGCAGTTGACGTTGATGTTGAAGCGCGCCATCTCGCGCGCCAAAGACTTCGTGAACGCGATCGCGCCACCCTTGGCGCCGGCGTAGACGCTCTCGCCGAGGCTGCCGACGCGGCCCGCATCGCTCGATACCGTGACGACCTTGCCGGTCTTGCGCTCGATCATCGGGTCGAGGAATGCCCGCGTCACCGCGATCGGCCCAAGCAGGTTGAGGTCGATGACCTTGCGCCAGAAATCGGGAGAGTTCTTGACGAAGGGCTCGATCTTTCCCCAGCCTGCGACGTTGACCACGATGTGCACCTGCTTGCCGCGCGCGGCGATGGCGGCACGGAAGGCTTCGATAGAGGTGGGGTCGGTAACATCCAGCCGGACGAAGTCCGCGCCACCGCCACCTGCGCGGATCGCCTTTGCGGCCTCGTTGCCCTTTTCCTCGGCGATGTCGCCCAGCACTACGTGCGCGCCCGCTGCGGCGAGCGCTTCCGCGGTCGCCCGGCCGATGCCTGACGCCGCCCCCGTGATGACCGCTGTTTTCCCATCGAGTCGCATGAGGATCCCCTCGCTTAGCAGTTGAATGATTGATCATTCAATTTCTGCCGTCAAGCCTCCAAACGGCTCTTGGGCCTGCTCTAAGTCTGGCCCCGGCTGCGTAGAAGCGCGCCGAAAGGGCGGTCGACTTCGTCGATGTGCCTGAAAAGCCAGTCTTGCAGGAAATGTGAGCTCTCACTGACATTCACTGCATCGAGCTTCACGGTGAAGCGCATCAGGCTCTCCAACAGGCGCTGATGCTCGCCCCGGTGGCGCTCGGCACTCGCGCCCACCTCGTCCATCAGCCTTTCCTCGGTGGCGAAATGATGCTCGGTGTACCGTACCAGCTCCCTCAGCGACTCGACCAATTCGTCGAGGTCGCTTCCCGAGTCGAGTTCCGTCTGCAGACGATTGATGAGCTCGAGCAGATGCCGATGCTGCCCGTCGATCACATCGATGCCCACTTCGTAGCGCGCGCTCCATTGCGCGCGTCCGGGCGGCGTCCCCGTGCGCGGCGCGGCCCGCCGCTGCCCGTGCCCCATGATGTCGAACACGGCCACTACGACCGCAGGGCCATCCGGTAGGGCCGCGCGCGTCACGGACAGCTCGACATCGAAACGGCTGCCGTCGCTGCGCACCGCTCGCAGCCCAATCATGCCTCCGTTCGCCGAGGCGAGCGCCTGCGCGACGATGTCTCCGTCGCGCTCGTCGATCAGCTCCGCCAGCCGCCTCGGCGGCGCATCTTGCGCCAGCGCGAACATGCGCGCCAGCGCTGGACTCACGTGCACCAGCACGCCGTTTCGCACCACGCCGATCGCAAGCAGATTCGCGCCAATCAATGCCTCGACGCAGGCGGCCTGAATCGCGGCCTGCGCCGACGCGGATGCAAGCGGCTTCGAGTCGTCCACCAAGATTGCCTAGGCGCGGGCGCGAAACAGCATCTTCAGATCCTCGCCAATCTGCTCGCCCTTCATCGGACCTGCGGGTCCACCCACGCGGCGCGTCCAGACACGCGTTTCGGACCCCTCGGCAAGCAGCGTGCCGTCGTCGCGCATCACGCGATGCGACAGCACGAACGACTTTCCTCCCCAGCGCAACACGCGCGACAGGACCTCACAGCGATCGCCGTGCACCGGCGAAGCTCTGAACTCGCAATTTGCGGCAACCAGCGGCATCGCCAGGTACTCGGCGCGCATGCGCTTCACGTCGTAGCCGACGTGCGCAAAGAAATTCCATGTCGCCGCGTCGAACCAGCGGAAATAAGTCGGGTAGAAGATGATGCCTGCGGGGTCGCAGTCACCCCAATGAACTTCGCAGACGAACTTGCCGGTAATCGAGTTGAATTCGCCGTCCGCCATCACGTCCATGATAAAGCGTCTTCCTGGCCCGGCGACGCCGCGCGCTCAGCACTGTTCCCAGGGTAGACCATCGAAGCGCCAGCCAGCGGTCGAGTTACGCCGATGCTGCTCGTTCAGCTCGCCTTCGAAGCCGTGCACCACATTGTAGATCCTGGTGAACCCAGCCTGCTCGAGCGCTTCGCCGGCCTCCTGCGAGCGGTTGCCGCTGCGACAGATGAGAACGATCGGCCGCATCGCGTGGTTGGTGCCGGCCACCTTCTTGACCTGCCCGACGAAGTGCGGGTTGACCTCCCAGTCCGGACCGTCGTTCCAGGCGACGTGTAGCGCGCCAACCGGATGACCCACGAACAGGTATTCCATTTCGCTGCGGCAGTCGATGAACAGCGCGTTCGGGTTCTGGCGCAGAAAGTCCTGTGCTTCCTTGGGCTCGAGATGCTGCATGGCGAGTGCTCGTTGAACGATGCGAATTATACGCCCTCAACGCCAAGTGGTTGACATCACAGGGGTTCGGCGGCAGACTCCGGCGTAGCGCCGATTTGACGTTCAGCTTGCGGGCGCCGACCCGCCGAAAAGGCGGTGACAAAGAAATGCCGCTAAAGAGACGCGTGCCGCACCGATCGAAAAGGCCCGTTTCTGGCGAATGCTGAACGGGCTTTTTTATTTTGCGCCATCCATGAACCAGCCTGCCCACGCCACCAAGCTCGAATCGCTGCTCGCCGAGCGCATCCTCGTGCTCGATGGCGCCATGGGCACCATGATCCAGAGCGAGCGCTTGTCCGAGTCCCAGTACCGCGGCGAGCGTTTCCGCGACTGGCCGCGCGAGGTGAAAGGCAACAACGACCTGCTGTGCCTCACGCGGCCCGAGCTGATCAGCCGCATCCACGAGCAGTACCTGGAGGCGGGCGCCGACATCATCGAAACCAATACCTTCAACGCGACCTCGGCATCGCTGGCCGATTACGGCATGGAGACACTGGTCTACGAGCTGAACCTCGCTGCCGCGAAGCTCGCTACGGAGGCGGCCGCAAGTTTCGAGGCGAGGGACCCGGCCAAACCGCGCTTCGTCGCCGGGGTATTGGGGCCGACCAGCAAGACCGCCTCGATCTCGCCGGACGTGAACGACCCGGGCTTTCGCAACATCGGTTTCGACCGGCTAGTTGAGGCGTATGCGGAAGCGCTGCGCGGCTTGCTCGATGGCGGCGTCGACCTGATCCTGGTGGAAACGGTGTTCGACACGCTGAACGCGAAGGCAGCGTTGTTCGCGATCGCGACGGCGTTCGAGCAGCGCGGCGCGCGGCTGCCGGTGATCGTCTCGGGCACCATCACCGACGCGTCGGGCCGCACCCTCTCGGGCCAGACGACCGAAGCGTTCTACAACTCCGTGCGACACGCCCGGCCAGTGGCCGTCGGGCTCAACTGCGCGCTCGGCGCCAAGGAGCTGCGCGCGTATGTCGAGGAACTCTCGAAGATCGCCGAGGCCTACGTCTCCTGCCATCCGAATGCCGGTCTGCCGAACGCGTTCGGCGAATACGACGACACGCCAGAGTCCATGGCCCTGCAAATGGGCGAATGGGCGAGAAACGGCTGGCTGAACATCGCCGGTGGTTGCTGCGGCACGACGCCGGAGCACATTCGCGCGATCGCCGCCGCCGTAGACGGCGTGGCACCGCGCGCAATTCCCGGGCTGCCGAAGAAGCTTCGGCTGGCGGGCCTCGAGCCGCTCAACGTCGGCGACGACTCGTTGTTCGTGAACGTCGGCGAGCGCACCAATGTCACCGGATCGAAGGCGTTCGCACGCCTGATTCTGGCCGGCGACTACGCCGCGGCGCTGTCGGTGGCGCGCCAGCAGGTCGAGAACGGCGCGCAGATGATCGACGTGAACATGGACGAGGCGATGCTCGACTCGGAGAAGGCGATGACCACCTTCCTGAGCCTGATTGCCTCCGAGCCCGACATCGCGCGCGTGCCGGTGATGGTCGACTCGTCCAAGTGGAGCGTGATCGAAGCCGGGCTCAAGTGCGTGCAAGGCAAGGGCGTGGTCAATTCAATCAGCCTCAAGGAAGGAGAGGCGGAGTTCCTGCGCCAGGCGCGGCTGGTGCGCAAGTACGGCGCGGCAGCAGTGGTGATGGCTTTCGACGAGAAGGGCCAGGCCGACTCTCTCGAGCGGCGCACTGAGATTTGCAGACGCTGTTACGAGCTGCTTACGCGCGAGGTTGATTTCCCGCCCGAGGACATCATTTTCGATCCGAACATTTTCGCGATCGCGACCGGGCTGGAAGAGCATGCGCGCTACGGCATCGATTATCTGGAGGCAGTGACTTGGATTCGCAAGAACCTGCCCTTCGCGAAGGTGTCGGGCGGCGTCTCGAACCTGTCCTTCTCGTTTCGCGGCAACGACGCGGTGCGCGAGGCGATGCACACCGCGTTCCTTTATCACGCAGTGCGTGCCGGCATGACCATGGGTATCGTCAATGCCGGGCAGCTCGGCGTCTACGAGGACATCGAGCCGCAGCTTCGCGAACACGTCGAAGACGTGATCTTCAGCCGTCGCGAAGACGCGACCGAGCGCATGATCGAGTTCGCGAACTCGGTCAAGGCGGGGGCAAGGGAAGCCGTTAAGGACGAAGCCTGGCGCGGCGGCAGCGTCGAGGAGCGGCTGGCACATGCCCTGGTAGCCGGCATCGCGACGCACGTGGTCGAGGACACCGAGGAGGCGCGTCTGAAGTACGCGCATCCGATCGAGGTCATCGAGGGGCCCCTAATGGAGGGCATGAACGTCGTCGGTGACCTTTTCGGCGCCGGCAAGATGTTCCTGCCGCAGGTGGTAAAGTCGGCGCGCGTCATGAAGACGGCCGTGGCGCACTTGGTGCCGTTCATCGAGGCGGAGAAGCTGAAAAGCGGCGAGGCAGGGCGCGCCAAGGGCAAGATCGTCATCGCGACGGTCAAGGGCGACGTGCACGACATCGGCAAGAACATCGTTGCCGTGGTGCTCCAGTGCAACAACTACGACGTGGTCAATCTCGGCGTGATGGTGCCGGCGCAGACGATCCTGGAGACCGCCCGGCGCGAGAAAGCCGATGCGATCGGTCTCTCGGGGCTGATCACTCCCTCCCTCGAGGAGATGGCGCACGTCGCACGCGAGATGGAGCGCGAGGAGTTCGACATCCCATTGCTGATCGGTGGCGCCACGACCTCACGCGCGCATACCGCGGTGAAGATCGCGCCTGGCTTCTCCGGGCCGGTGGTCTACGTTCCCGACGCCTCGCGCAGCGTTACGGTCGTTAGCAACCTGCTTTCGGTCGGACAGCGCGAGCGCTTCGTCGCCGAGGTGCGCGCCGACTACGAGCGCATCCGCGCCCAGCACCGCGACAAGAAGGGGCCAGGGCCGTTGCACCCGATCGCCGAGGCGCGCAAGCTCGGCCTCAAGACAGACTGGGGGAACTACCGGCCGCCGGCGCCGCGCAAGACGGGGATCACGGTGCTGCGCGACTACCCGCTCGAGGAGCTGGTGCCCTACATCGACTGGACGCCGTTCTTCCAGACCTGGGAGCTGTCCGGGCCGTACCCGAAGATCCTGCAAGATCCCGTGGTTGGGGAAGCAGCACGCAAGCTGTTCGCGGACGCGCAGGCGACGCTGCGCCGGGTCATCGCCGAGAAGTGGATTACCGCAAATGCGGTGTTCGGATTGTTCCCCGGGGCGCAGGTTGACGATGACATCGAGATCTACGCAGACGAGCGCCGCGGCGAGCGGCTCGCCACTTGGCACAACCTGCGCCAGCAAAACCACAAGCCGGCAGGCCGGCCCAACTTGTGCATCGCCGATTTCATCGCGCCAAAGCAATCCGGCGTGCCTGACTACATCGGCGCCTTCGCGGTCACCGCCGGCGGCGGCATAGACGGCAGGCTTGCCCGGTTCGAAGCAGAGCATGACGACTACAGCGCGATCATGCTCAAGGTGCTTGCGGACCGCTTCGCGGAGGCGCTCACCGAGCGCCTGCACGAACGCGTGCGGCGCGAGTTCTGGGGCTACGCTGCCGACGAAAAGCTCACGAACGAGCAGCTTATCGCTGAGCAATACCGTGGCATCCGGCCGGCACCCGGCTATCCCGCCTGCCCCGATCACACGGAAAAGCGCATGCTGTTCGGCCTGCTGGACGCGCAGAAGAACGCCGACATGCAGCTCACCGAGTCCTTTGCGATGCTGCCTGCCGCGTCGGTTGCGGGTTTTTTCCTCTCGCACCCCGAGGCAAGCTATTTCGCCGTCGGCAAGATCGGGCGCGACCAGCTCGAAGACTACGCGCGGCGCAAGTCGATGAGCATCGCCGAGGCGGAAAGGTGGCTTGCCCCCTATCTTGCCTACGAGCCCGAGCCCTCGAGCGCGACGCGCACTGCGGCGTAGCTATAATCCGACACCGCAATCACTTTCTTCTCGGAGCATAGGCATGGGCAAGGGCGACAAGCGCACGCGACGCGGCAAGATCTACAAGGGCAGTTACGGCAAGAAGCGCCCGGGCCGGGCCAAGAAGAAGAAACCCGCGTAGCGCCGCAGCACGCCGCGATGCCGGCTAGCGCCAGGCTGTTCCTCGCGCTGGGAGCGTCGTTCGCGGCGCTCGGCGTCATGCTCGGCGCATTCGGGGCGCACGCGCTGAAAGCCCGCCTGCCGCCCGAGGCGCTCTCCGTGTACCACACCGCGGTCCAATACCATCTCTGGCACGCGCTCGGCGTGCTGGCAGTCGGCTTCGCTTGCCTTCAGCTTCCCGCGAGCGGCTGGCTCAAGGCTTCGGGCTGGCTGCTGGCAGCGGGCATCGTGCTGTTCTCGGGGAGCCTGTATCTGTATGCGCTAACCGGGATCAGATGGCTCGGCGCGGTCACGCCGCTCGGGGGCGGCGCGTTCATTCTCGGGTGGCTCGCCTTCGTGCTCGCGGCGCTACGCGCCTAGCGCCTCGGGCGCGAGCTCCGTGTCCTGCGGCAGCCGGATAGTACGCCCCGGCTCCACGTACTGCGAAAGCGGCCATTCAGCCAGCGCTCTGTGCAGCGCGCTCAGGTGCTGCTCGTTGGCCAGCTCGAGCAGCACGCGGCGCGGCCTTCGCTCGCGCAGCACACGGGTGAGCGCAACCTGCGTCTCTACGCGGGCGGTGCAGCACGGACAGCCGCGGGGCGCGATGCGCTCCCAGTCGGGGCGCGCAGCGAGCATGCGCTCGACGAATCCGCTCATCGCCCCCGGGTCGCCCGTGACGACGTGGACCGGGATCCGGGTCACTTGCGCCAGAACGCGGGCGTGAACAACACAAGCACGGTCAGCAACTCGAGCCGCCCAAGCAGCATTGCGCCGACGAGCAGCCAGGCCTGGAAGTCGCTTAATCCGGCGTAGTTCGACGCCGGACCGACCTGGCCCAGCCCCGGACCAAGATTGTTGATGCAGGCCGCCACCGCGGAAAACGAGGTCACGAAGTCGAGCCCCGTCATGGTGAGCAGCATGGTGATGGCGGTGATCGTCACCCCGTATACGAGCATGAATGCGAGCACCGCGAAGATGATGTTGTTCTCGATCGGTTGCCCGGCGAGCTTGACAGGTATGTAGGCCCGCGGATGTACGATGCGCGCGAGCTCACGGAAGGCCTGCTTGAACATCAATATCGCGCGCACCATCTTGATGCCGCCGCCGGTCGATCCCGAGCAGCTGGCAAAGGATACGAGCAACAGCATCCACAGCGGCGCGAACAGCGGCCACACGCCGAAGTCAGTATTGGCATAACCGGTCGAGGTGGCCACCGATACAAGGTTGAACGCCGTGTAGCGCAATGCAGTCCAGAAGTCCGGATATACACCCTTGGCGACCAGGTACAAAGTGATGCCGAGGACGCTCGCAGCGACCACCGAGATGAATACCCTGGCCTCGACGTCCAGGCGATAGGGGGCGATGCTGCGCTTACGCAGCGCCTGAAAGTGCGTCGCGAAGTTAATTCCGGCAATCATCATGAAGACGATGGTCACGGCCTCGATGGCGGGGGAGTTCCAGTGGCCGAAGCTCGCATCGTAGGACGAGAACCCTCCCGTGCTGATCGTCGAGAACGCGTGCATCAGCGCGTCAAGCCAGGTCATTCCCGCCCAACGCATCGCCAGGATGCAGGCCACGGTGAGCAGCCCGTACACGAGCCACAGGCCTTTGGCGGTCTCGGTGATGCGCGGCGTGAGTCTCGTGTCCTTCATCGGCCCGGGTGTCTCCGCGCGCAGCACCTGCCGGCCACCTACGCCCAGCAGCGGCAGGATGGCCACCACCAGCACCAGGATTCCCATGCCGCCGAGCCACTGCAACTGGCAACGCCATAGGTTGATCGACGGTGGCAATTGATCCAGTCCGACGAGCACCGTCGCCCCCGTCGTCGTCATTCCAGCCATCGTCTCGAAATAGGCGTCGGTAAATGAGAGCCTCGGAATGTAGGAGAGCAGCGGCAACGTGGCGAATGCCGGCAACACCGTCCACGCGAGCGTCACCAGCAGGAAACCGTCTCGCGCCTGGAGCTCGCGCCTCCCGACGCGCGTCGCGATCCAGGCGACCCCACCGGCCAGCAGCGTAACGACGATCGCGGTGTCATACGCCCCCTCGGCGCCGTCGGCGAGATACAGCGAAACACCGAGAGGCAGCAGCATGGTGAGCGCAAAGATCACCACCATCGCACCCAGGAGGTTTACGACGACGGCGAGCCGGTGCATCGAAGTGCGCCCGGCGCCTCAGAGAAAGCGCGCGCCGACTTGGAAAAGGCGCTCGACCTTCGGCAATGTCTTCTTGTCGGTGACAAACACGATGACGTGATCCTCGGCCTCGATCTTGGTGTCGTGGTGCGCCATCACGACCTCGTGATCGCGCACCAGCGCGCCGATCGTGGTGCCCGGCGGAAGATCGATCTCCTCGATGCGCCGCCCGGTGACGCGGCAGGACTCGCGATCCCCGTGCACCACCGCCTCGAGCGCTTCAGCGGCACCGCGCCGCAGGCTGTGAACCGCGACCACGTCGCCGCGGCGCACGTGGGCGAGCAGTTTGCCGATGGTTGCCTGTGCGGGCGAAATCGCAATGTCGATCTCCCCGCTTTGCAGCAGGTCTACGTACGAGCGGCGGTTGATGAGAGCCACTACCCGGCGCGCGCCCATACGCTTGGCAAGCAGCGAGCTCATGATGTTGTTTTCATCGTTGTTGGTGACGGCAACGAACAGGTCCATCTCCGCAATATTCTCCTGCTCGAGCAACTCCTCGTCGGTCGCGTCACCGTTCAACACCAGCGCGTGATCGACCTTTGCCGCCAGCAGCTCGCAACGGCGCTTGTTGTGCTCGATCACGCGCACCGAATAGTCGTTCTCCAGAGCGCGGGCCAGGCGCAAGCCGATATTGCCGCCGCCCGCAATCATGACCCGCTTGACCGGTCGGTCCATGCGCCGCAACTCGCGCATCACCTGGCGGATGTGCTTCTCGGGTGCAAGACAGAATACTTCGTCGCCCACCTCGATCACGGTGTCGCCGTCGGGCACGATGGGGCGATCCTGCCGGAATATTGCGACGACCCGGGTATCGACGTTGGGAATGTGACGGCGGATGTCCTTCAATTGTTTGCCTACCAGCGGCCCGCCCTTGTAGGCGCGCACGGCGACCAGGCTCACCTGACGATCTGCAAAATCGAGCACCTGCAGAGCCTCCGGAAATTCGACCAGCTTGACGATATATTCGGTCAGCACCTGCTCGGGGCAAATGGATAGGTCAACGTCGAACCCGTCCGGCCCAAGAATCTTCTCGTCGTCGAGAAAGTCAGTGGCGCGAATGCGTGCGATGCGCCGCGGCACGTTGAACATGCGCGCCGCAAGCTTGCAAGCCACGAGATTCGTCTCGTCCGACTGCGTCACGGCAATCAGCAGATCGGCGTCGGCGGCGCCCGCCTCGGCGAGCACCGAGGGATGCGCGGCGCTGCCCACGACTGTGCGCAAATCGAACCGATCCTGCAGCGCGTGCAGGCGCGCCGTGTCGATGTCGACGACGGTGATGTCGTTCTGCTCCGAGACCAGGCTTTCGGCAACCGACGCGCCGACCTGACCGGCGCCGAGGATGATGATCTTCACGAACTGCCGTCCTGCGGCGGAAAGGGCCGCATTCTAGTCTTTTTCAGCCCTCTTCGCGCCGCCCCACCGGCAAGCCGAGAGCCTTGAGCTTTCTGTACAGATGCGTGCGCTCCAGACCCGATCGCTCGGCCACGCGCGACATGCTACCTTGCTCCCGTGCGAGGAGGTGCTCGAAGTACACTCGTTCGAACGCGTCGCGTGCTTCGCGGTACGGCCGGTCCAGGCCAAGTTCAGGCGCCGCGGGCGCCTCGCTGCGGGCCGCCAGCACGCGCTCGATATCCTCCAGGCCGATCTCCTCTTCGAGCGTGGTCAATGCCAGGTCCTTGACCACGCTTTCGAGCTCGTCAAAATTTCCCGGCCAAGGATGATGACGTAGAGCATTGAGCGCCGCGATCGACAGCCGCCGCGGCGGGCACGCGCGCGCCTCGACGAGCTGCGCCAGCATCAGCGACGCGAGATCGGGCACGTCCGCGGCGAAATCGCGCAGTGCTGGCAGCTTGAGCGTGAGCTCTGCCAGCCGCGCGGCGAGCTCCGTATCGAATTCGTGCTTCTCGACCAGCGTCCTCGTATCTACCGGAGAAAATGAGACGACCCGCGCTTTGTGCTTGTCGACCCGCGCCAGTAGGAACTCCAGGTTTTTCTGCTCGGCCCGGTCAAGCCGCGTCAGGTCGCTCAGGAACAGTATTCCCCCGGAGGCGCGCGCGAGGAGCTCGGAGATCGGTTCCGAAAGCAGCTCGGCCCCGGCCAGGAACGGCGCGCCGGGCGCAAGCAAGAGACGCGCGAACAACTCGGATTGCATGCCTCGCTCACCTCGCAACAAGACCGGCGCCGCCGCTTGCGCCACTTGGGACAGTCGCTTCTTGGTCTCGGCGAGCGCGGGCGAGCGTCCCAGCGCCGCAAGCGACAATTCGCGCGGCGCCGGGACTTCCTGATTGCGCAGCGCTCGCTTGACCGTCGTCAGAAGCCTTTGCAGCGCAATCGGCTTTTCCAAGAAGTCGAGCGCCCCGATGCGGGTCGCCTCGACGGCGGTCTCGATAGTGCCGTGTCCGGACATCATGACGACCGGCATGGTGAGCTGTCCGCAAGTCGACCATTCCTTGAGCAGCGTGATGCCGTCGGTATCGGGCATCCAGATGTCGAGCAGTACCAGATCCGGCCGCTGCCGCTCGCGCAGCTGGCGCGCGGCCGCGGCGCTTTCAGCCACCAGCACCTGGTGCCCCTCGTCCGCCAGAATCTCCGACAGCAGCTCGCGAATGCCGACTTCGTCGTCTACGACCAGGATCTGTGCCATGGCTACCTAATGTCCTCGTCGCGCGTCGCCGTCAGGCCGCCTTGCTCACGACGCCTCTTTCGTTCATCGCCGGCAGAGTCACGCTCACACATGCACCGCTCTCCGGACGGTTCTCGATTGCGATGCTGCCCTGATGCTCATCTACGATCTTTTTCACGATGGCCAGCCCGAGACCCGTACCGCGCGGCTTGCTCGTGACGTAGGGCTCGAATATGCGCGTCATCATTTCTTCCGGAAAGCCCGGGCCGTTGTCGCTCACCGACAGTCGCACGCGGTCGCCCAGCGCCTCCGTGCGAACTTCGATCGACGGGACCGCGCGGGCGTTCTTGGAGCTCTCGAGCGCGTCTTGCGCGTTCTGCACCAGATTGTGGATCACTTGCCGAATCTGCGCAGAATCGGCGCGTACCGGCGGCAGCGAAGCCGCAAGGCGCTTGTGAATCGGCACCTTAGAATTTTCGTACAGCGCCAGCACCTCCGCCACCAGCGCATTCAGATCCATCCCCGCGAGTACCGGGGCCGGCATGCGCGCGTAGTCGCGGAACGCGTCGACCATTGATTTGAGCGCCGTGACCTGGCTGACGATGGTCTGCGTGGCCCGCCGCAGCGTCTCGGCCTCTTGCGCTGGAATTCTTCCCGCCAGCTTCATTTCAAGCCGTTCTGCCGATAGCTGAATCGGCGTGAGCGGGTTCTTGATCTCGTGCGCCAGGCGCCGCGCCACCTCGGCCCATGCAGTCGCACGTTGCGCCTGGATGAGCTGCGTAATATCGTCGAATACCAGCACGTACCCTCCCCCAGTCGCTTCGCGCAACGCGGCGCCGCGCGCAAGCAGCGTCGTGCCGGTTCCCCTGAGCTCTAGCTCGCGCTGCCAGGTGCGCTCGCCATAGGTAAGAAAAGCCTCGCGTACCGGTCGCGCAAAGGCCTCGAGGGCGCCGCTCCAGTCCGCCAGGGGTTTGCCGGAAAGCGACACGAGCTCGCCGCCCAAGATGGCCGCGGCGCCATGGTTGCTGATCGTCAGGCACAGGTCCCGGTCGAAGACCAGCACGCCCGCGGATAGGTTGGCCAGGATGTTCTCAAGATTCGCCTTGGCGGTTTCCAGGGCAACGCGGTTGGTCTCGACCACCCTGCGCGCCTCGTCTAGCTGTCGCGTCATCGAGTTGAATGACTCCGTGAGTACCCCCAGCTCGTCGCGGCTGGTCACCGGCGCTTGCCTCGAGAAGTCGCCTCGCGCCACGGCCTGGGTAGCCTGCGCGAGGTTGGCGAGGGGCTGGGACAGGCGATTGGACAAAATCACGGCGAGGGCGATCGCGGCGAACAACGCCATCAATAGGGCGAGCGTCAGTGTGACGATGTAGATACGCTTGAGACCTTGGCGCGACAGCGCCAGTTCACGGTAGTCGCGATATGCGGCCTCGACCGCCTCCGCGCTGCGTGCGAATGAAGCCGGCACAGTCTGGCGCAACTGCAAGTAGCGCGCCTCGTCCGTGAGCGTAAGTGCATTGATCGGCACCAGTACGCGCAATGCGAGGGGCCTGCCAGCCGGCGCGTCGATCGCGGTATAGCCGTGGCTAGCACGCGCCTGGCGCAATGCCTGTGCGCTCGGCATTTCGGGCACCAGCTTAGTAACGTCCTCACTCGCGCTTGCCACCAACCGGCCGCTACCCGTCATGATCACGGCCTCTTGGACCCCCGCCTGCTCGCGCAGACGGTTCAGCATTGCACCCTGCTCCGCTTGGGGACGATCGGCGAGTTCAAGCGCCATCGCTCTAACCTTGACGTTCATCTCGGACAGCATCTGATCGAGCGCCCCCTGTGCGAGGGTGAGACCGCCCTCCAGCGCAGCGTCGACTTTGACGTCAAACCAGGACTCGATGCTCTTGCTAAGAAATTGCACCGATATCGTATACACGAGCAGTCCCGGCGCCAGCGCCATCATCGCAAACAGCACCAGAAACCGCAGGGTCAGCCGCGAGCCGAACACTCGGCCTCGGAATTTCCGCGCGAGCGCTACCACTTGGTAGGTAACCAGGCCCGCGAGCAGTGCCGCGAGCGCGGCATTGAGCGCCAGAAGCAGTGGGTAATGCTTTTCGAACAAGGACGTATTCGCGCTCGCGGTCGCGAGCAAGAACAAGAGCACGCCGGCGAGTGCGGCACCTATGATGAGCAGCGCTCTCATCGTCCGGTCGCCTCTTTCGGTTCTCGTGACTCGACCGGCGCGGGCGGCTGCTGCGGCGGACGGAACGTGAAGACCTTGCGGGCCGATTCGAATTGCCAGTCGCGGCTCGTGAGCGCGCTTACCTGGAACGGCTTGGGCAGAAGCGTCGTGTCCAAGCGCATCCGCACCGCCGCCTCGTACGTGCTATCGGCGAGTGCTACGGTGCGATCGACGACCAGCCAGTTCTGCAGGCGCCGCAGTACATTGAGCGCTTCTTCGAGAGTCGCGAAACTCTGTTGCAGCACACCGGTTGATAGTCGGTAGTGCCGCGACAGCGCGTGGTAGGACAGTTTGACCTGCATTTGCTTCGAGGCGGGGCGCTCGTCGAACCAGTACCAGCGCGGCCTGGTCAGGTCGAACTCGAACACGAAGTAAAGCGGCACGCCGTTGACGACCGCCTCCGCGAGGGGCGGCGGAAAGTCGAATTTGAACTCCGCGTTAAGCACCAGCCCTTCGTCAGTGGCGCGCAGATTGGCGTCGTACACCTCGATCTCGGCGGCATGCGCACGCAGCGCCGCGGCGGCTACCAGCGCCAGGAGAAATCTGCTGATGATGGCGACGCCTCGCATAGCTCGCGTCAAGGTCGCTTGGCTATGAGGGCGAAGTAAAAACCGTCGTGCTCAGCGTCAGGAAGTAATTGCGACGGTGCACCACAGGGCAGCGGCTGCTGCTGCGCTTGCGCCGCGCGGACGCAGAATGCATCGATAACGGATTCATTCTCCTCGGCAAACACCGAACAGGTGACATACAGCAATTTACCACCTGGGGCGAGCAGGCGCCAAAGCGCGTCGAGAATCACGGATTGGCGGGCGGCAAAGCCTGCGACGTCGGCCGCGCGGCGCAGCCACTTGATGTCCGGATGCCTGCGCACCACGCCCGAGGACGAGCACGGGACATCGGCGAGTATGCGTTCGAACAGGACGCCGTCCCACCACGTTTCGGGACGAGCGCAGTCGGCCACTTTGAGCTGCGCATGCAGGCCGAGCCGCGCGAGGTTGCGGCCGATGCTCGCGCAGCGCGTCGCGTCGACGTCGAGGCCGGTGAGCGCCACCTGGGCCATTTCGAGAATGTGGGCGCTCTTGCCGCCCGGGGCCGCGCACGCATCAAGAACGTGCTGGCCAGCCGAAAGGTCGAGGTATTCGGCGGCGCGCTGTGCGCCGGCATCCTGCACCGACACGTCGCCCGACTGGAATCCGGGCAGGCGGGTGACGGGCACCGGGGTCTCAAGCAGCAGTGCCGCCTGGCCGACTTGACGCGTTGCAAGGCCTTCTGCCGCCAGCCGCATGCGGTATTCGCCCATCGTTGTGCGACGCAGGTTTACGCGCAGGCCCATCGGCGGATGGCTGTTCCCAGCCTCCAGGACGCGCTCCCAATCACCGGGAAGCGCCTGGCGCAGCTTCGCGATCCACCAGGCCGGATGTCCCCAGCGCGCTTCCTCGTCGACGGCGATCGACGCCTCGATCGCGCTCGGGTTGCGCAGCAGATTGCGCAGCACCGCGTTGACGAAGCCCTTGGCACGATGCTGACCGAGAAGGGCGCAGGCGCGCACGGCCTGATCGACGACGGTGTAGGGAGCGTAGCGCCCCGAGTCGAGCGCATAAAACGAGCACCACAGCAACGCCCTCACCTCCGGATTCGTGCCGCCGCGCTTCGCAAAGCATCGCTCAATTGCCTGCACACGACCGTAGGCCCGAAGCGTACCGTGCGTAAGGTCGATCAGAGCGGCGCGCGGAATGTCACCCTCTTCGGCCGCGCGCTCGAGCTCGGCCGTCAGGCTGCGTCCTCCCGCAACGCCGGAGACCACCCGGGCCGCCTCGAAAAGCACATCGGCAAGTGCAGGCGCCTTCCATTCACGCGCATCGGACAAGTCCGCGACCACGACTCAGCCTTCCCGCGGCGGCGCGCCGAAGCGCGCGCCCGGCGCAAGCCGCTTTCCACGCAGGAATTCGGCGGCAGACAAGCGCTTGCCACCCGCACGCTGCAATTCTGAAATCGCGAGCGCCCCTTCGCCGCACGCGACGATGATGCCGTGCGCACCAGCGTCGAGTATGTCCCCCGGCGTGCCGATGCCGTCGACTGCCTGCGCATGCCACACTTTGAGTGACCCGCCCGCGAACGTTGTGGCGGCCCCGGGTACCGGCCTCATAGCTCGCACCAGGCGCGCCAGCTCGGCCGCTGGACGCGACCAGTCGATTGCCGACTCGCGCTTATCGATCTTTCTGGCGTACGTGACGCCTTCGGCCGGCTGGGGCGTAAAGCGCGCTTCCCCGGCTGCCATGTCGGACACGGCCGCAACGATCATCGCCGCGCCAAGCGTTGCCAGCTTGTCGTGCAGCGTGCCGGCATCGTCTTGCTCGCTGATCGGAGCCGTCCGCTGGGCAAGCATCGGGCCCGTGTCCAGGCCCGCGTCCATCTTCATAATCGTGATTCCGGTCTCGCGATCGCCGGCGAGAATGGCGCGTTGAATCGGCGCTGCACCACGCCAGCGCGGCAGTAACGACGCGTGAATGTTCAGAGCGCCGCGCGGCGCGCAGTCGAGCACGGCCTGCGGCAGAATGAGCCCATAGGCGGCGACTACCAGCAATTCGGCGTGTGCAGCAGCGAGCGGCGCGACGCTCGCAGGGTCCGTTAATGAATAAGGCTGGTAGACATCGAGCCCGCGACGTCGCGCGAGCCGTTTTACGGGGCTTTCCACGGCGTGCATACCACGCCCCGCTGCGCGATCCGGCTGTGTCACAACGAGAATGACTTCGTGCCCGGCCTGGAGAAGTGCGTCGAGGGCTCGTTCGGCGAACTCGGGTGTGCCCGCGAAGACCAGACGCATCAGCGTGGTCTCCGATCGACCGTGCTTATACCGCGAGGACGATGTCGGGGAGAAGGGCTTCTCACCCCCACGACGGACTACGCGCTCTTCCGGAGCTGCTTGGCGAGCCGGGCGCGGATGCGCTGTTGTTTGAGTTGGGAAAGATAGTCGACGAACACCTTGCCCTTGAGGTGATCCATCTCGTGCTGAATGCACACCGAGAGCAGCCCCTGCGCTTCGAGGGTGAACGGGACCCCATTCTGGTCGTAAGCGCGCACCTTCACCCGCTCGGACCGTTCCACCATCTCGTAGATTCCAGGGACCGACAGGCACCCCTCCTCGATATCGGACACGCCGGTGGCGTCCAGAATTTCGGGATTGACCAACACGATGAGCGAATCGCGCCGCTCCGACGGATCGATGACGATCACCTGTTTGTGGATGTCGACCTGGGTCGCAGCTAGGCCGATGCCGGGAGCGGCGTACATGGTCTCGGTCATGTCCGCCACGAGCTTTTTCAGCCCGTCGTCGAAAACAGTCACCGGCGCCGCCACTTTATGCAGGCGGGCGTCGGGGTACCGGAGGATACTCAGAAGGGCCATCGAAATAGAAAATCACTTGCTGTGTGAATTAATTACATGCACAATCTCAGGCAGCATGTAAGCTAATAGCGCTTTATGCTACATTTGTGCGAGCAATCGGCCTTTCAAGCCGGCCCGGAGACCCAAGAAAAGATCGGGGGCCACCATGTACGAGCAATTGCGTAAGTCTATCACAACGCTCGCTTTTGTCGTGGCGAGTCTAGCCCCGGTCGGGGTGGGCGCGCAGGCCCCCAAGGCGCCTCTGTCGGTCAGCCCTGACGCCCCAGACCGTTACGTAGTCGTTCCCGGCGACACGCTCTGGGGTATCGCCCAGCGTTACACCAATTCCCCATGGCGCTGGCCCGAACTCTGGGGCCTGAACAGGGACCAGATCAAGAATCCGCACCTCATCTATCCCGGCGACGTGATCCTGCTCGACCGCGCGAGCGGCAAACTATCGCTCGCAGCCGGCACCGTCCGGCTCTCGCCCAAGATTCGCGTCGTAGGGTCGACCGACACCCCCATTCCGAGCATCCCGGCTTCTGTGATCGAGCCGTTTCTGTCGCAGCCGCTGGTCGTCGAGCCCGACGGTCTAGACAATGCGCCCACGATCGTCGCGACACAGGAGGACCGCGTGGTGCTCGAGGCGGGCAATCGTGCCTACGTGCGCGGGATGGGCGATTCGAAAGAGGAAGACTGGAGCGTCTATCGCCCGGGCAAGGCGTTGATCGATCCCGACACCGACCGCACGCTCGGGTACGAGGCTGTCTACCTGGGGAGGGCGCGCGCGCTGGCACACGGCGACCCGAGCACGGTGCAGCTCACGACGGTCACGCGAGAAGTCGGCAGGGGTGACAAGCTCGTTCCGGCAGGCCCACCGCAGGCGGTCGATTACGCACCGCATGCGCCCAACGTGTTCATCAGAGGCCGCGTAATGACAATCTACGACGGCGTGGGCAAAGTCGGAGAGAGCGGCCCGAACTCGATCATTACAATCAACCGCGGCAGGGCCGACGGCATGGAGATTGGGCATGTGATGGCGCTATACCGCTACGGCGCGACGGTTACCGAGCCTTCAAAGGAGAAGTACCAGGCCGGGACGAAAATCCAGCTGCCGGAGGAACGCTACGGCCTCGTGTTTGTATTCCGCGTATTCGACCGGGTATCCTACGCGCTGGTAATGAACATCACGAGGCCCGTCCAGCCGCTGGATGTGGTGCAGAATCCATAACTGCAAGGACTATTGCCGACGTCCTTTAGGGAGCACGTCGGACTACGGGGCAAGCTGTTCCCCGGTTGAGCCACCGGCATGACGCAGGACTCGGGTCTCGCGAGCTGGCTTCAACTCACGCTTACGCCGGGCCTCGGTGCCGTCAGCATCCGCGAGCTGCTAAAGCAGTTCGGTCTTCCCGAGAATGTCATCGCCCGGCCGCGAGCCGAGCTTGCCCGCATCGTGCCGCGCGCTGCGCTTGGCGAACTCGATTCAGCCGAGGTCTCCCGCGCGGTCACGCTGGCGCTCGAATGGGCGCAGCATCCCGGCCACGCGGTGGTGACGCTCGCCGACGACGCGTACCCGCGACTCCTGCTCGAGATCCACGACCCGCCGCCTCTGCTATATGCCCGTGGCAGACTGGAGCTTCTGCGCCGGCCGTCTCTCGCGATTGTCGGCAGCCGCAATGCCACTGCCCAGGGCGAGCGCAATACCGAGACCTTTGCCAAAGCGTTCAGTGAGGCCGGACTGTGCATTGTTTCGGGGCTTGCGCTCGGCATCGACGCGGCAGCGCACCGCGGCGGTCTTGCCGGCGTCGGATCGACCATCGCCGTTCTGGGTACCGGGATTGACGTCACCTATCCATCGCGAAATTCGGCGCTCGCTGCCGAGATCGCGAAGAACGGGTTGCTGCTTTCCGAGTTTCCGCTAGGCACCAATGCTGCCGCACACAACTTTCCGCGCAGGAACAGATTGATCAGCGGGCTCGCGCAAGGTTGTCTGGTGGTCGAGGCCGCGCTCGCTTCAGGGTCGCTGATTACCGCGCGCGCCGCGGCGGAGCAGGGGCGGGAAGTATTCGCCGTTCCGGGATCGATTCACTCTCCGCTGTCAAAGGGCTGCCACGCGCTGATCAAGGCAGGTGCCAAGCTAGCCGAATCGGCCGACGACGTGCTGGCGGAACTTTCGGGTTTCCGACGCACTGGGTACGCCTCGACGACTTCCACGCAAGCTGCGGTTCCGTCGCCGGAGCGCGAGGCGCTTCTTGTGCACATGGGCTTCGATCCGGTAGACGTCGATTCCCTTTGCGCGCGCGCCGGACTGACGGCCGATCAAGTATCTTCCGAGTTGCTTAGGCTCGAGCTCGACGGTCGAGTCGCTGCGCTGCCCGGCGGACTCTATCAACGTCTCAACTGAGGAGAGCAATAACGTGTACGACATCCTCGTTTACCTGTTCGAGAATTGCCAGCAGGCCGATCTTGCGCACGACAGCGAGTTCGTCGCAAAGAAGCTGTCTGCCGCGGGATTCGAGGATGACGACATCAGCGAGGCCCTGTCATGGCTGGCCGGGGTGCTACGTGTACCGCACCGGGACCTCGCGCCGCTGCCCGATTCGCGCGCCACGTTTCGCGCCTATGCACCCAAGGAGTTGGCGAAATTGGACGTCGAGTGTCGCGGCTTCCTCCTGACTCTCGAACAATCAGGAATCCTCGCGCCGCACACGCGCGAGCATGTGATCGAACGCGCACTTGCCGCGACAGGCGACTCGCTCTCGCTGGAGCAACTGAAGCTAGTCGTGCTGATGGTGCTATGGAACCAGCAGACCCCGACCAGTCGTCTGCTCGCCGAGGACCTGTTCACGATTCAGGGCGAGCGTCTGCCCAGCTGAGCCTCGCGCGCGCACGCGTGCGCGCGCGAAGTGTTGAATTTTCAAGCGGATGAGCCCGCGCGGTTGCCCGCGCGGCGCGTTTGCACTTATCATCTGCCGCCGCTCGGCGCTCCGGCAAGCCTTCCATGACCAAGAAACTGATCATCGCAGAGAAACCTTCCGTCGCCGCCGACATCGCACGTGCGCTCGGCGGTTTTGCGCGCAAAGGCGACTATTTCGAAAGCGACGAGTACGTACTTTCTTCCGCCGTTGGGCATTTGTTGGAGCTCGCCCTGCCCGAGGACTACGAAGTGAAGAAGGGCAAGTGGTCCTTCGCGAATCTACCGGTGGTTCCGCCGCATTTCGAGCTCGCGCCGATCGAGCGAAGCGAGCAACGGCTCAATCTTCTTCTGCGTTTAATGAAGCGCAAGGACATCTCGGGCCTGATAAACGCCTGCGATGCAGGACGCGAGGGAGAACTCATCTTTCGCTACATCGTTCAGCACGCGCGCGTCCGTAAGCCGGTCGAGCGGCTCTGGCTACAGTCGATGACGCCGCAGTCGATTCGCGATGGCTTCGCCAAGTTGCGTGGCGACAAGGAGCTGCTGCCGCTCGCGGACGCGGCCAAATCACGTTCGGAGGCCGACTGGCTGATCGGCATCAACGGCACGCGGGCCATGACGGCGTTCAACTCAAAGGAGGGAGGTTTTTACCTCACCACCGTCGGCCGCGTTCAGACACCTACGCTCGCGATTCTGGTAGATCGCGAGGAACGCATACGTAACTTCCAACCGCGCGACTACTGGGAGGTCCATGCGCGCTTCGGCGCAGCGGCAGGCGAGTATCCGGGCCGCTGGTTAGACTCCACATTCAAGAAAAGTGACGACGCAGAGCGCAAAGCAGAGCGCCTATGGCGCGCGGCCGATGCCGAGTCGATCGTCGGGGCCTGCCGAGGAGGAAAAGGGACCGTCATCGAGGAGAGCAGACCCTCGACGCAACTCTCGCCACTGCTGTTCGATCTGACGAGCCTGCAGCGCGAGGCCAACGGGCGCTTTGGGTTTTCGGCCAGAGCGACCCTGTCGCTCGCCCAAGCGCTCTACGAACGCCACAAACTGCTCACCTATCCGCGCACCGACGCACGAGCGTTGCCCGAGGATTACGTCGGGACTGTTAAAAAGACGATGGAGACGTTGGGCGGCGCCACCGAGTACGCTCCCTTCGCCAAGACCGTCCTGAAGCAGGGTTGGGTCAAGCCGATACGGCGCGTGTTTGACAATTCCAAGATCTCCGACCATTTCGCGATCATTCCAACTCTTCAGGCCCCGAAGCATCTGAACGACGCGGAGCAAAAGATCTACGACATGGTCGTACGGCGTTTCCTGTCAGTGTTTTATCCCGCGGCGGAGTACCTGCAGACCACGCGCACGACCACAGTGAATGAGCACCAGTTCCGCACGGAGGGGCGCGTATTGCGCAATCCAGGCTGGCTGGCGGTGTATGGGCGCGCCGCCCAGGGTGATTCGGAGAACCTGCCGGTGGTGGTGCCGGGCGAAAAGGTTCGCGTGGTCGAAATCGAGGCGCAGGCCCACCAGACTAAGCCCGCTCCGCGTTACACGGAAGCGACGCTGCTTTCCGCAATGGAGGGCGCCGGCAAGCTGGTCGAGGACGATGAGCTGCGCGCAGCCATGGAGGCCAAGGGTTTGGGCACACCGGCGACTCGCGCCGCGGTCATCGAGGGTCTGATCAACGAAGAGTACGTGCATCGTAACGGCAAAGAGCTCGTACCCACACCTAAGGCTTTCTCGTTGTTCTTCGCGCTGCGCCACTTCGGCGTCGGCGAGATCACCTCCCCGGAGCTCACCGGCGACTGGGAGTTCAAGCTGAAGATGATGGAAGCAGGCAAGCTTCAGCGGGAGGAGTTCATGGAGCACATCGAACATGTGACGCGCGACCTGGTCGAGCGCATCAAGAAGGGCGACATCCCCGACACCGCGTTCGCCACGGTGCCTGCACCGTGCCCGAAGTGCGGCGGCACGGTGCAGGAGAACTATCGCAAGTTCCAGTGCCAAAAATGTGACTTCTCACTTTGGAAGGTCATTTCGGGAAGGGAGTGGGCGCCCGAAGAGGTCGCGGAGCTGATCAGCAAGCGCTTCGTCGGACCGCTCACGGGCTTTCGCAGCCGCATGGGCAAGCCGTTTGCGGCTGGAATCCGACTGAATGATGAATTTCGGATCGAGTTCGACTTCGGGCAGGGTACTGCATCGTCGGAGGGGGAGGAGCCACCGGACTTCTCCGGGCAGGAGAGCCTCGGCGCGTGTCCAAAGTGTGGCGCCCGCGTGTTCGAGCACGGCGCGGCTTACGTCTGCGAGAAGGCGGTGGGCGCGGCGCGCAGCTGTGACTTCCGTTCAGGCAAAATAATCCTACAGCAGCCTGTCGAGCGGGCGCAGATGATCAAGCTGCTCGCCAGCGGCAAGACCGACCTGTTGCAGCGTTTCATTTCGAGAAAGGGACGCCCCTTCAAGGCCTACCTGGTGAAGAGCCCCGATGGCCGCGTGAGCTTTGAGTTCGAGCCGCGCAAGCAGAAGGCCGCGCCGGCGGAAAAGCCCGCGGCCACCGCTGCAGAGGTGAAAGTGCTTCGCAAACCGGCGGCGAAACCGGCGAAAAGGTCCGCCAGGCCGCTGGCTAAGCCGGCCGCCCGAAAAACAAAACGCGCCTAGACGTCGAGGTTGCGCACGCCGAGCGCGTTCGACTCAATGAACGCACGCCGTGGCTCGACTTCGTCGCCCATCAGCTTGGTGAAGATCTCGTCGGCGGCGATGCTATCCTCGATCTGCACCTTGAGTAGCCTGCGGCTTGCCGGATCCATGGTGGTCTCCCACAGTTGACCCGGATTCATCTCCCCCAAGCCCTTATAGCGCTGCAGGCTCATCGATTTCTGTACCTCGGCTAGCAACCATCGCATCGTCTCCGGGAAGTCCTTGACGGGGTGCTTCTTCTCGCCGCGCTGGACATAGGCGCCAACACCCACCAGTCCGCGCAGCAACTCCGCGGTCTGCCGGATCTGCGAATAGTCACCCGAGAGCAGGAACTCCGAGTCGATGTGCGAAATGCGTACGTTACCGTGCCGCGTGCGCTCGACGCGTATCTTGTAGCGCTCGGTCTTGGCATCGAATTGGGCGCTGATACGCACTCCATTACCGGGCATCGCCGCCATCAGCGCTTCCGCGGAAGCTTCTGCAGAATCTCGCCTCGACAAGTCGACCTGCACGCCACGCAGCATGGCCGCGAGAATCTCTCTGTCCAGCCCGTGCGATACGCGCTCGATCACGGCTTCGGAGATCAGATAAGACTTGGCCAATTCGGCCAGCGCGTCGCGGGCGATCGGCTCGCGGTTGGCGGCGGGGTACAGCGCGGCATCGACAAGCGCCTGCCTGAGCATGAATTCGTTCAGCTCGTGCTCGTCCTTCAGATACCGCTCTTCCTTTCCAAGTTTCGCCCTGTACAGCGGCGGTTGGGCAATATAAATATGGCCGCGTTCTACGAGCTCTGGCATTTGCCTGTAAAAGAGCGTCAGCAACAGCGTGCGAATGTGCGAGCCATCGACGTCGGCATCCGTCATGATGATGATGCGGTGGTAGCGCAGCTTATCGGGGTTGTATTCCTCCTTTCCGATGCCGCAGCCCAACGCCGTAATCAGCGTGGCGATCTCTGCCGATGAAAGCAGCTTGTCAAACCGCGCCTTCTCGACGTTGAGAATCTTGCCCTTCAATGGCAGGATTGCCTGGAACTTTCGGTCGCGCCCTTGCTTGGCCGAGCCGCCCGCGGAGTCGCCCTCAACGAGGTACAGCTCACACTTGGCCGGGTCGCGCTCCTGGCAGTCCGCCAGCTTTCCCGGCAACCCCATGCCGTCCAGCACGCCTTTTCTCCGAGTCATCTCGCGCGCACGACGCGCGGCTTCTCTCGCTCGCGCCGCATCAACAATCTTTCCCGTGATAGTGCGTGCGTCGGCCGGCCGCTCGTCGAGATACTGGCGCAGCTTCTCGGCGACCACCTCTTCGACCACTGGCCGCACCTCGGAGGACACGAGCTTCTCCTTGGTCTGGGACGAGAATTTCGGTTCCGGCACCTTCACCGACAGCACGCACGCGAGCCCTTCGCGCATGTCATCACCCGTGGTCTCCACCTTGGCGCGCTTCGCCAGCTCATGCTCCTCGATGTACTTGTTGAGCACGCGGGTCATCGCCGCACGCAGTCCCGTAAGGTGCGTGCCGCCGTCCTTCTGGGGGATGTTGTTCGTGAAGCACAGAACCGACTCCTGGTAGGAGTCGTTCCATTGCATCGCGACCTCGACGGTGATCCCCTCCTTCTCGCCGCGCCCCGTGAACACATTCGGATGAAGCACGATCTTGGAGCGGTTCATGTACTCGACGAAGCCCTTTACGCCGCCCGAAAATTCGAAGTTCTCCTCCTTGCCCGTGCGCTGATCGACGAGCAGGATCTTGACCCCGTTGTTGAGGAACGAGAGTTCCCGTAGCCGGCGGGCCAGGATGTCGTAGTGGTAATCGACGTTGCCAAAGACTTTCCTGGAGGCGAGGAAGTGCACTTCGGTACCGCGCTTCTCGCTAATGCCGGTGACCTTGAGGGGCTCGACGGGCACGCCATCGCGAAACTCCATCTCGTGCACCTTCCCGTCGCGCCAGATGGTCAGTCGCAACCATTCCGAAAGCGCATTGACTACCGAGACGCCCACGCCGTGCAGCCCCCCCGAGACCTTGTAGGTGTTGCTGTCGAACTTTCCCCCTGCATGCAGCTCGGTCATGACGATCTCAGCCGCCGAACGCTTCAGCTCGTCGTCTTCCTTGATCCCGGTCGGAATACCTCGACCGTTGTCGAGCACGGAAATCGAGTTGTCGGTATGGATCGTCAGGACGATCTCGTCGCAGTAGCCGGCCAGGGCCTCGTCGACTGCGTTGTCGACGACCTCGAAAACCGTGTGGTGCAGACCCGTGCCGTCGGAGGTGTCGCCGATGTACATACCCGGCCGTTTGCGTACCGCCTCCAAGCCCTTCAGCACCTTGATGCTGTCGGAATCGTAGTCGCTCGCGTCCGCTAGATGTCTCTCTGGCTCTCCCACTGGCGCTTTCCTTTTTCCCTTTATGCGCTCAAATGCGCATTGGCATCACGACGTACTTGAACTCCGGCTCCGACTCGAACGTGAGCAACGCACTCGAGGAAGAATCTCCGAAGGCGCACTCAACCTTCGATCCAGGCACATTGTTCAGTACATCGAGGAGGTAGTTGACGTTGAAGCCTATGTCGAGCGAATCGCCGGCGTAAGTCACTTCAACCTCCTCCTGCGCCTCCTCTTGCTCCGCATTCGACGATACGATCTTGAGACTCCCCTGGGTGAGAACCCACCGCACGCCACGGAATTTCTCGTTCGAAAGTATCGCCGCGCGCAGCAGCGCCTGCCGCAGCACTTCCCGATCGATGTTCAGCCTGTTCTTGTGCTGCGTCGGGATGACGCGCGTGTAGTCTGGAAACTTGCCGTCGACAAGCTTTGATACGAGCTCGATCGGGCCGAAGCTGAATGCAGCCTGCGTCGAGGAAACATCGACATTCACCGCGTCGTCGACGTCTCCTAGCAGCTTGCTCAGCTCGATTACGGTCTTGCGCGGGACGATAACTTCCTGGCGCGGCAGCTGAGCATCGAGCATCATCGAGGCGTAGGCCAGGCGATGCCCATCGGTGGCGACCAACCTCAACTGCTGGTCCTCTATCAGCATCAGAAGACCATTCAAATAGTAGCGGATGTCCTGCTGGGCCATGGCATATTGCACCAAGCCGAGCAACCTGCGCAGCGCTTTCTGGGGCACGGAGAAGCGCGCTGCCTCGCCGACTGGTTTCGCCAGGCGCGGAAAATCCTCCGCTGGAAGCGTCTGCAGCGTGAAGCGGCTCCTTCCCGCCTTGACGAGCAGCCGTTTGTCCTGTTGCTGAAGCGTCACCTCCGCGCCGTCGGGCAGCGCGCGCAGGATATCTACGAGTTTGCGCGCTCCCACGGTCAGCGCATGCGCTTCCCCGGGCTGCTCCAGCGATGATTGCGCAGTGATTTGGATCTCGATGTCCGTTGCGAGGAACGACAGCGCACGTTCGCCCCGGTCAATCAGGACGTTCGAGAGGATCGGTAGCGTATGGCGTCGCTCGATTATGCCGCTGACCGAAGAAAGTGGTCCCAGCAATTCATCACGCCTCGCTTTAACTAGAACCATTTTCTTACCTTAGTAATAGTTAATAGATGGGTAGCCATTCCTGTATAAGCTGAAAATGCCTGTTCGGGCCTGCAGTTGCGCAAGGAAATGGCCGTGGAGAAGCTGTGGAGGGCATGTGTGGCGTTGTGGACAGTTTTCAACTTGCTTTGCTGGAAGGCAGGTTATGCACAATCTGCTCCACGGTATTGCACAGCTTGTTCATCTAGGAGCAAGTCCATCACCCCTTCAATACCTGCTCGAGCACCAGATAGTCACGGTTGATTGCGTGATCCTTTTTGCGCAGCGTCGCGATGGTGCGGCAGGCATGCAGAACGGTGGTGTGGTCGCGGTTGCCGAATGCCTCGCCGATCTCGGGCAGGCTCATCTGGGTTAAGTCTTTTGCGAGTGCCATTGCTACTTGGCGCGGCCGCGCAACGTTCCGGTTGCGCTTCTTCGAGTGCATGTCGGAGATCTTGAGCTTGAAATACTCCGCAACGGTCTTCTGAATGCCATCTACCGTAATTTGCCGGTTGGCCACGTTAAGGATGTCGCGCAGTGCCTCCTTTGCGAGGTCGAGCGACAGTTCCCGCGACGTAAAGCGCGAAAAAGCAAGCACTTTTTTCAACGCCCCCTCGAGCTCGCGCACGTTCGAGCGAATGTGCTTGGCGATGAAAAAGGCGATTTCCTCAGAAAGGTTCACCGATTCGGCCTCGGCTTTTTTCAGCACAATCGCCACCCGCATTTCCAGCTCGGGTGGCTCGATCGCGACCGTAAGGCCCCAACCGAAACGCGAGATGAGCCGCTCTTCCATTCCCGCGATTTCTTTCGGGTAGGTATCGCAACTGATGACGATCTGCTTGTGTGCCTCGACGAGGGCGTTAAACGCGTAGAAAAACTCTTCCTGCGTGCGCCCCTTGTTCGAGAAGAACTGTATGTCGTCGATCAACAGCAGATCGAGTGAGTGGTAATAGCGCTTGAATTCGTCAAATGACCGCTGCTGGTATGCGCGCACCACGTCCGTGACGTATTGCTCGGCATGGGTGTAGCGGACGCGCGCTTGAGAGCGCTGCTCGGCCAGATGATTGCCGATGGCCTGCAGCAGGTGGGTTTTGCCAAGCCCGACGCCTCCGTAGATGAAAAGCGGGTTGTACGAAATGCCTGGGTTCTCGGCGACCTGTATCGCGGCCGCTCGCGCCAGTTGGTTCGCCTTGCCGGTCACAAAGTTATCGAAGGTGAAGCCGCGGTTGAGGCGCGCCCGTTCGAGGATTCCGGGGGCCTCACCGTTGCCGCGCGGCGCCGCAGGTGCGGCACGCTGTGTCGTTTCGGCGCCGCGCGCGAGCACAAGCTTCAAGGCCAACTCCCGCCCACTCGCTTCCACGGCGAGCTTTTCGATGCGTGCGGCAAAGCGCTCGCGCACCAGCTCGAGCACGAACCGATTCGGTGCGGCCAAGGTCAAAGTGTTTGACTCTGCAGCCCCCTCTGGTGCGAGTGGACGGATCCAGGTATTGAATTGTTGCGCGGGGAGCTCCTGCTCCAGACGGCGCAGGCAGGCGTCCCACAGGTTCTGCATTGTGTCTTGTGCCTCGCTGTTGCGATCGTCACGGAGGGTTTGCAAACGGACGCGACGGGCCCGTTCATGAAGCCAGAATCTTACATTCTTCGCGACTAGTTATCCACAGCCGCCTCGAATCGCGTGCGGCGAGTTGACAATGCCTATAGCCCCAAGCTCTAATACCGCCCTTTTTCGGATCGGGACAGCGATGAAGCGCACTTATCAGCCATCGAAGACGCGGCGCGCACGGCGCCACGGATTTCTGGTCCGTAGCCGAACCCAGGGCGGCCGGGCCGTGTTGCGCGCGCGCCGAGCCCGGGGTCGCAAGCGCCTGGGACTTTAGGCCCAGGCGGGGCGTGCTCGAACGAACCAAGCGGGCACGGTACGGACTCGGGGCCGAGCGACGGCTTACGCAGAGCGCGGCTTTCGAGCGCCTACTGAAGGAGGGCGCCCGCAAGAGCCTCTCTGGATTCACGTTCTTTGTCGGGCGGCGCGACGAAGGGCCGCCGCGTCTCGGAATCCTGGTCACGCGCAAGCACTCTGCAAGGGCGACAGACCGCAATCGAATCAAGCGCTGCATTCGAGAGGCCTTCCGCCTCGAGCAGGAAACTCTAGGTTCTCTTGACGTGCTGGTGCGTCCGCCTTTCGGAGTGAAGCCGTCTGCCGATATGATCGCGCGACTACGAGAACTGTTGAGCAGGTTGAATCGATGATCTCCCCACTACTGCGCCTCGCCGTGCGAGGTTATCGCTTCTTCGTCAGTCCGCTGCTACCGCCATCCTGTCGCTTCTATCCGAGCTGCTCGGAGTACGCCGAAGAAGCGCTAAGCCGTCACGGCGCGCTACGCGGCGGTTGGCTCGCCGCGCGCCGCATATGCCGCTGCGGGCCGTGGCATACCGGCGGCTACGACCCGGTACCTGGTTCGCGGCGCTGAGCCGCCGGTCCCCCAATATGGATACGCAAAGACTCATACTTCTCGTCATATTTAGCTTCTCAGTGGTCATGCTCTGGGAATCGTGGGAGCGGACCCAAAGGCCGCCGACAGCGAGCACTGCGCCCGCGACCCAGAAGCAAGGCGACGGCGTGCCAGTACCAAGCCGGGCACCGGAGCAGCAGGCGACGACGCCGCCCCGACCACACGCTGCGGGCGTACCGGGCGAGCGCGAAACTGCAGCGACCGGCGAGATCGTGCGTGTGCGTACCGACCTCGTGGTCGCGGACATCAACTCGGTTGGCGGAACGATGCAGCGTCTGGAGCTACGCAAGCACAAAGCTCAAGCGGATGAGAACAAGGATTTCGTGCTGTTGGGCTCGAGCCACGAGTACAGCGCGCAGAGCGGGCTGATCGGGGACGGGTTTCCGAACCACCGAACCACCTGGCAGGTGGTGCCCGGGCCGCGCGAACTCGCGCCCGGGGCCGACAAGCTCGAATTGCGCCTCGCGGCCGATGGGCCGAACGGGCTTCAGGTGCAGAAGGTATACACGTTTCACCGTGACAGTTATTTGGTCGATGTCGCGTTTGAGCTTAAGAACGGGGGCACCGCGCCAGTTTCGACGGACGCCTACTTCCAGCTGGTGCGTGACGACAAAGACCCGCCGGGCCAGACGGCAATGATGAAGACCTACTTCGGGCCGGTGTTCTACACGGAACAGACGAAGTACCACAAATTGAGCTTCTCGGACATCGAAAAAGGCAATGCCGAATTGCCGAAGCATGCGAGCGATGGCTGGATTGGTGTCGTGCAGCACTATTTCGTTGCCGCTTGGCTGCCGCCGGACAAGCTGCCGCGCGAGTACTATGCCAAGAAGCTGCCCGACGGCTTGTTTGCCTCCGGTGTGATCGTGTCCACGCCGCAAATTTCCCCGGGCGGGACGGCGCGCGTCGACGTGCCGTTGTTCGCCGGGCCGCAGGAGCAGCGCCGCCTCAAGGAAGTAGCCCCGGGCTTTGACCTGGTGGTCGACTATGGCTGGCTCACGATCATCGCCTGGCCGCTCTTCTGGCTGCTGCAGAAATACCACAGCCTGACTGGCAACTGGGGCGTCGCTATCATCCTGCTGACGCTCACGGTCAAGTTCGTGTTCTTCCCGCTTTCCGCGGCGAGCTACAAGTCGATGGCGAAAATGAAGCTCGTCACGCCGCGGCTCACGAAGCTGCGCGAGATGTACGGCAACGATCGCGCCAAGATGAATCAAGCGATGATGGAACTGTACAAGACGGAGAAGATCAATCCGCTCGGCGGCTGCTTCCCGATCGTCGTTCAGATTCCCGTGTTCATCGCGCTCTACTGGGTGCTGCTCGCGGCGATCGAGCTGCGCCATGCGCCTTTCATCCTTTGGATCAAGGATCTCTCGGCGCTCGATCCGTATTACGTCCTGCCGATCCTGATGACCGTGAGCATGGTGATCCAGACACGCATGAATCCAAAGCCGCCGGATCCGGTGCAGGCGAAGGTCATGACGTTCATGCCGTTTGTTTTCAGCGTGTTCTTTTTCTTCTTCCCGGCCGGCTTGGTGCTTTACTGGCTGGTGAATAACATCCTCTCCATCCTCCAGCAGTGGCAGATCCAGCGGATGTTCAACCGCGACAAGCCTGCCCATGCCAAGCGCTGAGGAACCGCCGGGCCCTGCACCGCGCGCGATACGCGACACGATCGCGGCGATTGCGACACCGCCCGGGCGCGGCGGCATCGGGGTCGTGCGGATCTCGGGTCCCGCGGCCGCCGAGGTGGCGCGCGCGCTGATTCGCGAGCTGCCCCCGCCGCGGCGCGCAACCTACTGCAAGTTTCGCGATACGCAAGGCGAGGTAATCGACCAGGGCATCGCACTGTATTTTCCGGCGCCGCACTCCTATACCGGTGAGCCGGTGCTGGAGCTGCAGGGTCACGGCGGCCCGGCCGTGATGCACGCCCTGTTCGGGGCCTGCCTGGATGCGGGCGCCCGACTGGCCGAGCCGGGCGAGTTCACGCGCCGCGCCTTTCTCGAGGGCAAGCTCGATCTTGCCCAAGCCGAAGCGGTAGCCGACCTGATCGACGCGGCGAGTCGCGAGGCGGCGCGCTCGGCGCTGCGCTCCCTGACCGGCGAATTCTCCGCTGCCATCCGCGCGCTGGCGGCGCAGCTCATCGAGCTGCGCGCGCTCACCGAGGCTATCCTCGATTTCCCGGAAGAAGAAGTGGATTCGCTGCATCGCGAGGACGCGTCGCAGCGGCTCGCGCGGGTGCGTGCAACGCTCGCCGACGTCCTGTCGAAGAGCCGGCAGGGCAGCCTGCTGCGGGTCGGCATTCATGCAGTGCTCGCTGGGCGTCCGAATGTGGGAAAGTCGAGCCTGCTGAACCGTCTTGCGGGCGAGGAACGCGCGATCGTGACCCCCATTCCTGGCACCACGCGCGACGCGTTGCGTGAGCCGATCCAAATCGAGGGCGTGCCGCTCGTCATCGTCGATACGGCGGGTCTGCGCGAGTCGCGTGACGAAGTTGAGCGCCTCGGAATCGAGCGGACCTGGCACGAGATGACCCGCGCGGACGTCGTGTTGGCGGTGTTCGACGCGCATACGGGTATCGGCCCGGAGGATAGCGCGCTGCTCGCGAAGCTTCCCGAGGAGGGCGTGCGAATCCACGTATTCAACAAGGTCGACCTCGTGCCCGGCGCACGGCCCGGCCGGCGCGAAGGGGCGCCGCACGAAGTGTGGGTCTCGGCGAAGACCGGCGCGGGCCTCGGTGCGCTGCGCCACGCGCTGCTCGAGGCCGCGGGCTGGTCCGGCGCAGGCGAGCCCGTATACCTCGCGCGCGAGCGGCATTTGCGCGCGCTGGCGCGCGCCCAGGCGCATCTCGAGGCCGCGGGCACGCAGCTCGAGCAATGGGAGTTGTTTGCTGAGGAGCTGCGTCTGGCGCAAGAGGCGCTAGCCGAGATCACCGGGGAATTCTCAGCCGACGATCTGCTGGGCGAGATCTTCGCCCGTTTTTGCATCGGCAAGTAGGGGCGCGCGCGAGCATGCCATGGGATCCACAGCGTTACGAAGCCTTCGCGGATGCCCGCCTGCGCCCGTTGCTGGACCTGCTGGCACGTATCCCGGGTCCCGAGTCGGGTTGGCTCCCGGGGCGCATCGCGGACCTGGGATGCGGCAGCGGTAACGGCACCCGGCTGCTCGCCCAACGCTGGCCAAGCGCAAACATCATCGGAGTGGACAACTCGCGCGAGATGCTCGAAGCCGCGCGCAGTCGCGGGTGTTCGATCGACTGGCAGCAGGCGGAACTAGGCTCCTGGCAACCGGCACTGCGTTTCGACCTGCTGTTTTCCAACGCCGCGCTGCATTGGCTCGATCACCACGAGACGCTGTTTCCGCGGCTGCTCGACATGCTTCTTCCCGGCGGCATGCTGGCGGTGCAGATGCCGCGCAATTTCGACGCTGCGTCGCACCGCGCGGCATTCGAACTCGCGCAAGAGGCGCCTTACCGCGAGCACCTACTCGCGAGCCTGCGGATGCGGCCGGTGCTCGAGCCGCATCAGTATTACGCGCTGCTTGCGCCGCGAAGTGCCGTGCTCGATATCTGGGAAACCGAGTACCTGCAGGTGCTGACTGGCGACAACCCCGTGGCCGACTGGACACGCTCGACGCTGATGGTGCCTTTGCTCGATGCACTGCCGCAGGCCCTGCGCCCGCCGTTCGAGGCCGAGTACCGGCGAAGGGTGCCCGCGGCGTACGCCAAATCGCCGGACGGGACGACGCTCTATCCGTTCAAAAGGCTGTTCATGACGCTAGGGGTGCGCTAAGCGCGGGTGCTACAATCGCTTCGAAGCCATTTATTCCAACTATCCGGCCCGGTGCTCCCAGGGCCGTTTTGCTTTTTTGGAGTTCCTGCGATGAACCTTCCGCGAGCAGCTCAACCCGACGCTTCCGCGGCGCCAAATTGGGTGCGGCACCCGGGACTGCGCCAATGGGTTTCCGACATGGTGCGCCTCGCCAAGCCCGAGCGCGTAATGTGGTGCGACGGCTCGCAGGCCGAATATGATCGCCTTTGCGCCGAGCTGGTGAGCGCCGGTACCTTCGTCAAGCTGGACGACACGCTGCGACCCGGAAGCTTTCTGGCACGCTCGCATCCCAACGATGTGGCGCGCATGGAAGATCGCACTTTCATCTGCAGCGCGAAGCAGGAGGACGCGGGGCCGACCAACAACTGGATCGATCCGCGCGGGATGCGCACTACGCTCAACCGGCTGTTCGACGGCTGCATGCGTGGCCGGACCATGTACGTGATGCCGTTTTCGATGGGGCCGATCGGATCTCACATCGCGCAAATCGGCGTGCAGGTCAGCGACTCCGCTTATGTCGTGGTCAACATGCGCTTGATGACGCGCATGGGCCGCGCGGTGGCCGACTGGCTGGGCGAGGACGGCGATTTCGTGCCCTGCATGCACTCGGTCGGCGCGCCGCTGGCGAAGGAGGAAAGGGACGTTCCCTGGCCATGCAACGAAAAGGAGAAGTGGATCGTCCACTTCCCCGAATCGCGCGAGATATGGTCCTTCGGCTCCGGCTACGGCGGAAACGCGCTGCTCGGCAAGAAGTGCCTGGCGCTGCGCATTGCTTCGGTGATGGCGCGCGACGAAGGATGGCTCGCCGAGCACATGCTGATCCTCGGCGTGGAGTCGCCGAGCGGGGAAAAGTCCTATATCACGGCGGCCTTCCCAAGCGCCTGCGGCAAGACCAACCTTGCCATGCTGATTCCGCCGGCTGCCTTCAAGGGATGGAAGGTCACCACTATCGGCGAGGACATCGCCTGGATCAAGCCGGGACACGACGGCCGCTTTTACGCGATCAATCCCGAAGCAGGCTTTTTCGGGGTCGCGCCCGGAACGTCACACGCGACCAACCCGAACGCCATGAAGATGCTCGCGTCGAACGTCATCTTCACGAATGTCGCGCTGACGCCGGATGGCGACGTGTGGTGGGAAGGCATGACGGACCAGCCGCCACAACGGCTGGTCGACTGGCAGGGGAAGGACTGGACGCCCGGTTGCGGCCGGCTTGCGGCGCATCCGAATGCACGCTTCACGGTCGCGGCATTGCAGTGCCCGTCGATGGATTCCAAGTGGGAGGACCCGGGCGGTGTGCCGATCTCAGCCTTCATTTTCGGCGGCCGACGCTCGAGCACGGTGCCGCTGGTGGTGGAAGCCCCGAGCTGGGAAGAAGGCGTCTACATGGGCGCGACGCTCGGTTCGGAAACCACCGCAGCCATAACGGGCAAGGTCGGCGTCGTGCGGCGGGACCCGATGGCGATGCTGGCGTTCTGCGGCTACAACATTGGCGAATATTTTGCGCATTGGCTGAAAATGGGCAAGGTGACGCACCATCCACCGAGAATCTTCCGCGTGAACTGGTTCCGGCGCGATGCGAACGGCAAATTCATCTGGCCCGGCTTCTCGGAAAATATGCGCGTGCTTGCGTGGATCGTCGACCGTTGCCACGGGCGCGCACAAGGGGTCGAGACGGCGCTCGGCATCATGCCGCGCTTCGAGGATCTTTCATGGACTGGCCTCGAGAAGTTCTCGGTCGATAAGTACCGCGAGCTGTCGCGCGTGGAGGACGGCGCCTGGAAGGAGGAGCTCGCTTCGCACGACGATCTGCTCGGCAAGCTGGGCGCCCACCTGCCACGCGAACTCGAGCTCGGGCGCACGGCGCTGCACCGGAGGCTGTCGGCATAAGCTGGGGAGCTGCGCCGTGACGCACGTCTTTCACGGCCAGCCGTGCGATGCATGTCCGACCGCTGTAGGCGGGCAAGGCGCATACTTGATTGGCAGCTCGGCGACGAGCCGGTCGAGAAAACGTGATTGGTACTCAAGGCCGCGCGTGCCGCTGACGCGGTCCCTCATTGTTCAGCCTAGCCTCCGAGCTAAAGGCTGACGAGCACGGACCGGCGTTGTGCGACGGCAAGATCGGCGGCTTTTTATGACGTCCGCCATCCGTCGGCAAACATCCAGGATCCGACGGCGACCTGCGGCGCGAAGCTGATGTCGCTTGCCGGACCGGGAGTCGACAAGCTGGTACGGGCGGTGTTCGACAACCTCGATCAATTCAAGAAGACGCACCCTGCACTGGGCGGGCTTAAACCCGAGAGGATGATCGAGGACGACTTGAGCGCGCCGCTGCACGACGGAGCGGTCAAGTACTACAAGGAACGGGGCTGGATGTAGCCCGCCCCGGCTAAGCC
>Ga0316628_100000110_pt1 | contig 47381 bp, 41 predicted proteins | sample OWC_Aug_M2_C1_D5_FD_207648 | JGI IMG/M metagenome (GOLD analysis project Ga0316628, IMG submission 207648) | Wetland soil microbial communities from Old Woman Creek delta, Ohio, United States - OWC_Aug_M2_C1_D5_C | ecosystem: Environmental > Terrestrial > Soil > Wetlands | place: USA: Ohio...
CATCGCCGGATTTCACGAGCGGCAGGAGATCGTCCAGGATGCCGGGACCGCCCCGCCGGGCGGCGGCCACGGCCGCGACGGCGCGAACCGGCCCCTCTCTTGTGCGCAGCATCTCCAGGATCACGGGTATGGCCGAGGCCTCGCCGCGGCGGTCAAACAACCGAATGATATCCGCCTGGACATCGGCCGGCGTCTGAGCCAAAAGCCCGATCCAGACGGAGGGCTGCCAAGCCGACCGCAGGCCGGCGGCGATGTCGAGGGCTTTCTGTCTGTACTTCAGGTCGGACGAAACGGCGGCCTCGAGCAGCACGGCCAGCCCTTCCTTTTCCCCGACGGCATCCATATAGAGATTCAAGGCCGCCGCACAGATATGGTTCTCCTCAGGCGCGGTGTATCCATCGATAAGCGGACGGGCGATTCCCGCCGCGTCGCGCGTCCGGCCCGATTCCGCCAGGCGCCGGCCGAAAAGAAGAAGGCGGGAGGCGGCCGCGGCTCGCTCGGCAAACGGCGCCGCCACTCCGACCCGTTCCAAGGCCGGGCGGGCGGCCGGGTCGCCGATATCGGCCAGAGCGTCGAGAGCGGCCGCGCGGATGTCCGGGTCGCGTCCCCCGGCGAGGCGGACGAGAGTGGATGTCGCGTTTCGGCCGCGAAGATCGCCGAGCCCCCGAATGATCGCCGCGGCCGCCGGGCCGCGGGCTTTTTTTAAAGCCTTCAAGAGGGTATCGGACGCCTCCGGCATCCCGGTCGCGGACAAGGCCCGGACGACCGGTCCGGTCAGCCCTGGACGGGCCAGGTAGCGGGCCAGGGGCTTGATGATTTCGGCCTTGCCCGCGCTTTGGAGGAGGGAAATCAGAAAAACGGCGTTTTCCGTGTTCCGAACCGTTTCGAGGCCTTTGAGGATCCCTTCGACGACCGAAATCCGTTCGGCGTATGAGCCCGGGCGGCCCGCCCGGACGACCATCGCGTCGAGGGCGAAACGGACCAGGCTGTCGTCGCCTTTCCCCGGCTCGGCCAATCTCCCGCACAGGTCGATGACCGCCGCCGTCCCGAGCTTGATCAGCTCGTCGGCGGCGGCATCTTTTTCGGCCGAGGAGTCGGCGGGGAATTTCAAAAGAAGCGAGGAGACGCGTTCGGACGGCGATCCGGCTTGGATCGGTCCGGCCGGGACCGGGAGAGAAGCGAGGAGGAGGAGAACCACCGCGAACATCGGCGTCCGAGTTTTCATCGTCCGCCTCCTTCCAGGCGCCAGGGGGATCGCATCGGTTCATCGATCAGGCGGTCGGCTTCCTCGTCGTCCGGGAACCGTTGGAGAACCGGGTCAAAACGGAGCGGCCTTCCCAGCCGGACGGCGATTTTCGCCAGATTGACGAGCGTGCAGGTCCGGTGCCCGTTTTCCTCGTTCAGGGCGAACTTGACCCGGGTCCGGACGGATTCGGAAAAATCCGTCACGCCCGGATCGGGTTCGGGGAGATCGGCCACCGTCCGGGCGAAATCCGGGAGGTCGGACCGCAGGCCCTTGAAGATCTTGCCGTTCGGCCCTTCCAGGAAAGGCGCCTCGATATCCCTGTTCTCCCCGTCGAGAACGATTTCGCATCCGTCCTCGTACTTGAGCGAGACGCGGCGCCACCGGCCGCAGGCGTCGGGATGCTGCTGCGGCGCGTCCGCGACGATTTCGACGGGGCTCGTTCCGTCCTTTCCCATCAGGTCCTGGACGGGATCGAGGTAATGCATTCCCATATCCCCCAGGCCGCCGCCGTCGTAATCCCAGTAGCCGCGGAACGTCTGGTGGACGCGGTGGGGATGGTACGGCTTGAACGGCGCCGGGCCGAGCCAGAAATCATAATCGAGCTCCTTGGGGACCGGCTGGGGCGGGAGGTACGTCTTGCCGCTCCAATAGAATTTCCAATCGAATCCGGTGGCCGCGTTCAAGGTCGCCTTGACCGGCCGGCCCAGCAGGCCCGCCCGGAGGACTTTTTTCAGGGGTTTGACCGTCGTGCCGAAGCCGTAATAGCGGTCCTGAAAGCGGAACCAGGTGTTGATCCGGAACATCCGTCCGGTGCGCCGGACGGCTTCCACGACCTTCCGGCCTTCGCCGATCGTCCGGGTCATGGGCTTCTCGCACCAGACGTCCTTGCCCGCTTCGACCGCGGCGACCGACATCAGGGCGTGCCAATGCGGGGGCGTGGCGATGTGAACGATGTCGATGTCGGGACGGGCCAGCACGTCCCGGAAATCGCGATACCCGCGAACGCCGGCCCCCGCCGTCTCCAGGGCGGTCTGGAGATGGGCCGCGTCGACGTCGCAGACGGCCAGGAGGCGGGATCCTTCGTACGTGATGTGCCCCAGGCCCATTCCCCCGACGCCGATGATGGCCTTGGTCAGCTCATCACTGGGCGGGAGATAGCCGGGACCGCCGAGAACGCGGCGGGGAACGATCGTGATGCCCGCCGCGGCCGAGAACGCGGTTTTCAGAAAAGAACGCCGGGAGAGGCGACGGATGCCGGACATGGGACCTCCGGAATCGGGATTTCCGAGCGCCCTTATCTTACTCGAAATCGCCCCAAAATATCAGCGAAAAAAACGTCGCCGGTCACCCGGGGAGTCTCAAGCCCCCGGCAGGTTGTACGAGAGCGGATCGAAGCACGAGCCGGCCGGCCAAGGCCGGGCGGCCAGCTCCTTGTCGAGCAGGTACAGGCCGTCCTTGCTGTCGCCGATGCGTTCCAGCTGGCGGGTGATGCTGTCGGTGTTCTTTTCTTCCTCGATCTGTTCCTTGACGAACCAGTTCATCAGCGGCTCGGCGGTGAAGTCGTTTTCTTCCCGGACGACTTTGAGAATCGCGTGGATCTTGGAGGTGATGAACTTCTCGTGGGCGTAGGCGTCCTTCCAGGGCTCCAGCGGCGAGGACCAGGTCCGCTTGAGCTGCTTGAGGTCGAGCAGGGCGACTTCGCCGCCCCGGTCGATGATGTGGTCGAAGAATTTCATGGCGTGGATCGTTTCCTCGTGGGACTGGACACGCATCCAGTGGGCCATCCCGTCGAGGTTCTGCTCATGGAAAAAGGCGACCATGGACAGGTAAATGTAATACGATTCCAGCTCGTGCTTGACCTGTTCGTTCATGATGTCGCGGACGCGGGTCGGGATCATGGAATTCTCCTCCTCCCTTTAATTTGAAATCATTACAAACTACAATGTAAGGCGGGGACGGACGTTTGTCAACCGGGTGTTCCCCAGATAAGTCATGGCGGAATGTCACCGTGCCCCGACTCGAAAGGGTCGCGAGGGATTTGCCCTCGTGTGTGTCAACACGAAAATAAGTCTCGGGGAAATGCTCCATTGGATGAGAGGCAGCGACAGCATCCCGCCATCGACCTTGAAGATGCGGGGCTGGAGCGTTGGAGAGAAACCCATCTCGGGTTTCTCTCCAATAGGACCCCTTGACCTGGCTCCGCGTCTTGGGACACAATGAGCCCGCGTGAGGAAAACAGGCCGGAAGGTGATGCCATGAATAAGCGCTTGATGATCGCGTTCGCCGTCGTCTTTTGCCTGACGGCCGCGGTGCTGATTTATCTCGGAAGCCGTGAACCTGAAAAGACGCCGACAACGGTCCAGGAAGAGCCGGCCCAGGCCTTCCTCGGGGTCGGGCCCCACGAGATCACCATCCGCAACGTGACCAATAAGCCCGTCCACTACAAGCTCCGGGCCTACGGCTCGGAAGGAGCGGGAGATGAACGGGTTCTCCTGCCCGACGAGATCGACCGCTATCCGGCGCCCCAGACCGTCATCATTTCCTACCTGAAGCACGGCGCCGAAGTCACCTATTCCCTCTTCCCCGGCAAGCCGTATTCCTTCCGCTACGACAGCGCCGGAAACACGGACATCTGGGTCGGCGCCCACGGCCGGGAGGATTCGGTCGACCTGGCGCCGTACGTCCCGACGCCGCCTGAAGTCGTCGCCGAAATGTGCCGGCTGGGCGAGGTCTCGAAGAACTCGGTCGTCTACGACATCGGCTGCGGCGACGGCCGGATCGTCATCTACGCGGCCAAGACCTACGGAGCCCGGGGCGTCGGGATCGACATCGAGCCGGAACGGATCCGGGAATCGAAGGCCAACGCGAAAACGGCCCAGGTCGAGAAGCTCGTCCGGTTCGAACAGGCGGACGCGACCAAGGTTGACATCTCCGAGGCCACGGTCGTGACAATGTACCTCCTGCCGGAATCCAACGAGCTGCTCCGGCCCAAGCTGGAAAAAGAGCTCAAGCCGGGGGTCTTCGTCGTCACCCACAATTACATGATCCCGGGCTGGGAAGCCAAAGAAGTGACCTCGGCGGTCGTGCGGGACTCCGAATCAAAGGAACATACCGTTTTTCTCTACCGGCGCTGAGCGGCGCCCGTTCCTTATTTCTTTTCCGCCGGGATCAGGAGGATCCGGAATCCGGTCAATCCTCCATCTCGATCCAAGTCGGAGCCGTTCTTTCAGACAGAAGAAAAGTCATTATATTTCTGACATTTTTTCGCCGCAAGGCCGGCGGCTAGCCCTGCGACTTGACTCTGACGTTACGTTAGGGTTTAGTATCGCCCTGGAGATGAACATGAGCCGAACGTACCGGGTGAAGGAATTCGCCGCCTTGACCAACGTCACGGTCCGGACCCTCCACCATTACGACCGGATCGGTCTCCTCCGGCCCCGGCGCCGGTCCCGTAACGGGTATCGCGCCTACGCCGAGCGGGACCTCCTCCGGCTGCAACAGGTCGTGACCCTCAAGTTCATGGGCTTCCGGCTGGAGGAGATCCGCCGGATCCTGGCCCGGCCGCGGTACGCCGTGTCCCGGGCCCTGACCGTCCAGGTCGAGGCCGTCGAGCGCGAAATCGAGCGGCTGACGCGGGCGTCCCGGGCGCTCCGCGAAACCGCGGCCGATTTGGCCGCCGGCGGCCGGATTGACTGGACGAAACTCATTCGCATCATGGAGGAATTGAAAATGAGCGAGCAAAACAAGCAGGAATGGACGAAGAAATTCTTCACCGAGGCCGACCTGAAGGAATTCACGGAGATCGGTAAGAATTACGACGCGGAGGCCATGAAGGCCTACCAGGACAAATGGACGGCTTTGATCGAGGAGGTCAAGGCCAACCTGAACGCGGACCCGGCCGGCCCCGTCGCCCAGGACCTGGCCCGGCGCTGGACCGAGCACCTTGACGCCGCGTATGGCGGCCATCCCGAGCTCAAGCAGAAGATCGGCCAGGCCTATCAGCAAGCCTGGAAAACCGGCGAAACGTTCGGCGGGCAAATGCCTTTCGGCCCCGAGGTCATGGCGTTCATCGCCAAGGCCAAGAAGGCCGCCGGCCAGCCCGGCTGCGACTCTTCCGGCAAGCCGAAGAAATGATTCGATCGCGCCCGGCCGCCCTCGACCTGAGGGCGGCCGGGCCGGACGATTGACAAGAATCCTGTTTCACGCTACTTTGATTTCCGGAATCGGAAAGAAACTCGCCCATGACCATCCGCCGAAAAGTGCTGCTCTCGCTGGGCCTTTCGATGATCGGCCTCCTCGCCCTGGCCTTGTTCTTCGGAGGGAAGCTGCGGCTGGACGAAGTCCTGGCTCGGGACGATAACGCCACCCGGGGGGAGATCGTCCGGGTCATCGCCGCCCTTCATAACGAGATCAACACGTTCGACCGGTCGACCAACACCGTGTCGTTCTGGGCGGACGCATCCCTCATCCTCTTCCCCGCCGCCCGCCCGTCGCCGACAACGCTGGAAGTCAAAGGCGCCGCTTCGACGTTCATCCTCCATCAAATGGACATCCTCGGCTTCATCAACCCGGAGGGTCAAATCGCCAGGGCCCGCCAGTTCGACCGGGAGGCGCAGCGGGAACTCCCCCTCCCGCCGGATTTCGCCGAGCAATTCGAGGCCGGGACCCCCGCCATGCGCAGCCTGACGTCGTCGGAAACGAACGCCTGGGTGATGACCTTCGCCCAAATTCCCTATCTCTTCGTCTCCCACGCGGCCGCGGTCAACGCCCTCCCGGATCTCGCCAAGGGCGCCCTGGTCGTCGCCCGGAAAATCGACAAATCCTTCGTCGATAAGCTGGCCCTCCTGTCCGACCTTCCGCTGAAGATCCTGCCGGTGGCTAAAAGCGAAGTTCCGGACGACGTCCGCAAAGCGCTCGACGGCGGGACCGGACGCCGGTCGGCCGTTTATCCCGTTTCCGCCACGACCATCGCCGGGATCATCCAGGCCAACGACGCGAAGGGCCGCCCGGCCCTGGTGATGTCGTTCGAGCATCCCCGGTTCTTCTACCTGCAGTACCAGAAGAGCTGGAACACGTTCACCGGAATCATTGTCGCCCTGGGTCTCCTGGTCCTGCTCCTCGGAGGCATCCTGATCGACAAGCTGGCCATTTCCCGGATCTCCAAGCTGGCCGCGTTCGTGAAAAACGTGGACACGAACGCCGAAACAGCCGCCGTCGTCCCCGTGGAAGGCGCGGATGAAATCGCCGGGCTGGCCGTTTCGATCAACGGCATGCTCGAGTCCCTCCACGGCTTCAACCTGGAGAGGCATGACCTGATTCAGCGCCTGGAGTCGGATTCCCTGGAAGACGCCTTGACCGGCCTCTATAACCGGAGGGGATTCCTGACGATCGGCCGGGAATACTTGAACCTTTCCGCCCGGAACAAGAACCGGATGCACCTGCTCTTCCTGGATATGGACAACCTCAAGCAGATCAACGACACGTTCGGCCACGCCATGGGCGACGAAGCCATCGTCCGCTCCGCCGAAATCATCAAAGCGGTCTTCCGCGGATCCGATATCAAGAGCCGGCTGGGAGGAGACGAGTTCGCCATCTTCCCGATCGCCGCGACTCCCCAAGGCCTCAAAGCGGCCATCAACCGTTTCCACGAAAAAACGGCCGAATTCAACCGGTCCGGTGTTTGTCCATTCACCCTGTCTTTCAGCGCCGGGGTGGCTGGCTACGACCCGGAGAACCCCTCGACGATCGACGACCTCCTGGCCCGGGCGGACAAGCGGATGTACGAGGATAAACGCCGGAAGGGCGGGAGCGCAGTCCGGGGCTGAAGGGCCGGCGACTCTCAGTAAACGACCCGGTCGGGCCGGTTGAACCATTCCTCAAAAAGGGGGAGGCATTCGTCCCGGAGGAAGGGAACAATTTCGACCCGAAGGTTTCCGAGCCGCCCGAGGGATTCGAAAAAAATCTTGTCGTCGAACCCGATCCGAGCCGCGTCCTCGGTCGTGCAGCCGTAATAAACGCGCTTGATCCGGGCCCAATGGATCGCCGCAAGGCACATCGGGCACGGCTCGCAGGTCGCGTAGAGCTCGGCCTCGGCCAGGTGCCAGCGGCCGAGGCGGCGGGCCGCCCGCCGGATGGCGACGACCTCGGCATGGGCCGTCGGGTCCCGGGCGGCCAGGACGCGGTTGCGGCCCCGTCCCACGACCCGCCCGTCGAGGACGACGACGGCCCCGAAGGGCCCCCCTTCGCCTTTTCGGAAACCCGATCTGGCTTCGCCGATGGCCAATCGCATGAACGCGGGATTCATGAGTTCTTTCTAGCACAATCCTTTCCGCGGGAAAAGCCGGAATCCCCCCCGGGATTGAAACGCAAGCCCAGACACGCTATCATGGACGGCGTTTTCCGGATGGTTCGCCATGCATCCGGAGAGATGAGGAGTCCTTGGCTCAAACGAACGGACATACACAAACGTCCACGTTGGCGGCCGGATTGAACCGTCTGGCCCGCAACCTCTGGTGGACATGGAACCAAGACGCCCAAGCCGTATTCGAGGAGCTCTCTCCCCACTCCTGGCGCTACTTCCAGCACAATCCCGTCGAAGTGATGCTGGAAGTCTCGCCGGCCGAGCTCCGGGTTCGGCTGCGGGACCCCATTTTCGCGGCCAAGGTCAAGGCCGTCCTCGAAATCTTCGATTCCTACATGTCCGAGGAGAAGACCTGGGGGCGGGCGAACGCCCCCGCCCTGAATGAGCGTCCCGTGGCCTATTTCAGCGCCGAATTCGGCTTTCACGAATCTCTGCCGATCGCCGCCGGAGGCCTGGGCATCCTGGCGGCGGACCACGCCAAATCGGCGTCCGACCTCGGCCTGGGCTTCGTAGGCCTCGGCTTGTTTTATCGGGAAGGCTATTTCCGCCAATCGGTCAATCATGAGAATTGGCAGATCGAAAACAACGTCCTCCTTGATCCCCGGCGGCTCCCCCTCGAGCCCGTCCTGGACGAGAGCGGAACACCCATCATCGCCACGATGTCCCTCGCCCTGGGATCGATCAAGTTCCGGGCCTGGCGCCTCAACGTCGGCCGGATCCCCATCTACCTGATCGATACCGATCTTCCTGAAAACGAGACGCCTGTCCGCGACCTGACCCGGCACGTCTACGGGGGAGACAACTCGAACCGGATCATGCAGGAGCTGCTCCTCGGAATCGGCGGGATCCGTCTTCTGCGGACGATGGGGATCGATCCCTCCCTCTTCCACATGAACGAAGGGCACGCGGCGTTCCTGTCCCTCGAGCTGATCCGGGAGAAGCTGGCGGCGGGAATGCACTTCGAGGCCGCTTTGGCCGCAACCCGGGAGGAATGCGTCTTTACCACCCATACGCCCGTCGACGCCGGCCACGACCGGTTTAAAACGGACTTCCTGGAATACGCCGCCTCGAAATACCTGAAGGCCTTTAAAAGCTGCCGGAAAGAGATCATCGGCCTGGGGCGGGTCAATCCGGCCGACGAGCACGAGCCGTTCTGCATGACCGTCTTGGCGCTGAAAACGTCCCGGGCGGCCAACGGCGTCAGCGAGCTCCATGGGCGGGTCAGCCGGACGATGTGGCGCAACCTTTGGCCGGACAAGGCCGAAGACGACGTCCCCATCGGGCACATCACCAACGGCGTCCACCTTCTCTCCTGGATGACCCCGGCGACCTGGGAGTTCTGGAAAAGGCGGGACGGGGCGTCTTGGCCGGCCCAAGCCGATTCCCCGGAATTTTGGGCCCGGGTCGAAGACCCTGCGTACGTCTCCGATGAGGAGATCTGGGCTCTCCGTTACGTCCTGCGCCGGAAGCTGATCGAATTCTGCCGCCACCGCCTCTACATCCAGAGCCGCCGGTTCGGACCGGGAGAATACCTCCCGACCGACGTCGTGCTTGATCCGGAAGCGCTGACCATCGGCTTCGGCCGCCGGGCCGCGGGCTACAAGCGGTTGACTTTGCTGTTCCAGGACATGGACGCGATCGTCGAGCTGGCCAAGGACGCCAACCGGCCGGTCCAGTTCATCTTTTCGGGCAAGGCCCATCCCCGGGACGATGAGGGCAAGCGGCTCATTCAAAAGATCATCCATATCAGCAAGCATTCGCCGCTGGTCGACTCCCTGATTTTCATCGAAAATTTCGACGTCGAAGTCGCCCGGGCGATGGTCTCGGGATGCGACGTCTGGCTCAATGTCCCCCGCCGGCCGCTGGAAGCGTCCGGGACGAGCGGGATGAAGGGCGCGGCCCACGGCGCGCTCAATCTGAGCATCATGGACGGCTGGTGGCGCGAAGCCTTCGACGGGACCAACGGGTTCGCCGTAGGGGAGGATTCCAACCCCCCGAATCCCGAGGAACAGGACCAGGTCGACGCAGCCAATCTCCTCCGGGTCCTGACCGAGGAGGTCGTTCCGGCGTTTTATGATCGGGACGCGACTGGCATCCCCCGCCGCTGGATCCGGATGATCCGCCGGTCCATCGCCGGGCTCGGCCCGCGATTCAACACTCGCCGGATGGTCCGGGAATACGTCGAGAAGCTTTACCTGCCGCGGTCCTCGTAAGTAATCAATCGAGGATTTTTCCGGTCGCCGACATCGTCAGGGTCCCGTGCTTGACTCCGTGGATCGTCCGGAGGGTCGCGGCCAACCGTCGAATGTCGCCGGGAGCGCCCTTGACCGCGATAATTTCCAGGCAATGATCGTGGTCCAGGTGGACATGCTGCGTGGACAGGACGACATGCTGGTAATCATGCTGGAGGTCCGTTAGGCGGCTCAGAAGATCCTTGCGATGATGGTCGTAAATGAGGGTGACGGCCCCGGCGACCTCGTCTCCTTCTTCCCACTCTTTTTTAACAAGCTCGGCCCGGATCAGATCCCGCAAAGCGTCGGACCGGGACGCCCACTTGTTCTTCTTGATGTACGCGTCGAACCGGGCCAGCAGGCCTTTGTCCAGGGAAACCCCGAATCGGATCAAACCGCTCATTGTCGTCCTCCGCGCCTACGGCGAGAATCTAACACGATGCGTAAATTTCCGTCAAATAAAAGGAAGAAAGAACCTGAAGCGCCGTCTAAATATTTGATGTATTATTATGCCTTGAAATACCGCCCTTCTGAAGGTATCCTATCCATTTCCGTGGAGACGATCCGATGAAAAAGATCATACCCCTGACTCTCGCCCTTATCCTTCTCCCTTCTCTTGCGTCCGCTCAGCAAGCCACGCTCTCTTTGGAGGAAGCCGTTAAGCTCGCTCTCCAATTAAACGAACGGGCCCTGATGGCCGGGGAGCAACTGACCGCGGCCCAGGCCCGGGTCGCCCAGGCCCGGTCGGTTTTTTTGCCGCAAATGAACGCCACGACGACTTATACGCGCCGGCCGTTCGAAGTCACCCGGCAGGTCGGCGGCTCGACGATCGTCGTCCAGAGCTACAACGCCATCTCCGGCCAGGGTAATATCAACCTGTCCCTGTTCAACGCGGCCAACATCCCGAGCTTGAACGCCGCCCGGGCCGGCCGGACCGCCCAGGAATACAGCACGGCCGAAAGCCGCCGGCAGCTGACCTTCGAGGTTGGGTCGGCGTATCTGACCACCCTGAGCACGGCCCAGGTCCTGGAAGCCGCCAAGCACCGCTTCGAGTATGCCGGCCAGAATCTCGCCGCAGCCAGGGCCCGTTATACCGCGGGCCTCGTCTCGGTCAACGACGTCACCCGGGCCGAGCTCGAGCTCGCCTCGGCCGAGATGGCGGTCATCCAGGCCCAAGGCCAGGCGGAAACGATGGTCCTCCAGTTCGGCAATCTTCTCAACGAACCGGACGCGGCAAAAAAAGCCCTCGTCGCCCCCGAATTCCTGATCTCGCCCGCGGCCGACCCTATCGAAAAATCTGAAAACCTCATCCAGGAAGCCCAGGTACGGCGCCTGGACCTCAACGCCCTTCGCTGGCAGGCCAAAGTCCAGCAAGCCCTGCTTCTCCAATCCACCCTGTCCTGGTTCCCCTCTCTCAGCTTCAACACCCGTATCACCTACACCAACGAAGCCGGGCTGACCGGGAAAAATTGGAACTGGTACCTGGGCTTGACCTTGAACTGGACGATCTTCGATGGATTGCTCCGGAACGCCGATCACCGGGAGCAGAAGGCCATGGTCAAGATCGCGGAGCTCGAAGTCCTGTCCGCTCTCCGCGGCGTCGAGGTCGACGTCCGGGGTGCCCAGGTCTCCGTGGCCAGCCAGCGGGCGGCCTTGAAGCAGGCCGAGGTCGCCTTGGACGTCGCCCGGAAAAACGCCCAGGAAACATCGGAGCTTTACCGCCAGGGATTGGCGACCGCCCTCGAGGTCGCCGACGCCACCGTCAGCTTGTTTGAAGCCGAAGTCGCCCAGGTCCGCCAACGCTTCAACCTGGGGATCGCATTTTTAAATCTCGAAGCCGCCCTCGGCCTCGATCCGTTTGGAAAGGAGCCGGTCCGTTGAAAAACATCATCCGTTGTATCGCCCTCCTCGCCGCGATGTGTCTCATTTCCGCCGGTTGTAAAAAAGAGTCGGCTTCCTCGGCCGGCCGGGGCGGAGCCCCTCCCGCGCAAACCAAGCGCGCGCAACAGACGCAATTCCCGGTCGAAATCGATCCCGTCAAGACCGAAGCCCTGGTCTATTCGGTCAACGCCGTCGGGTCGATCGAAGCCTTTGAAAAAGTCCAGGTGACGGCCCGGGTTTCGGGCGCGGTCGACCGGGTTCTCTTCAGCGAAGGCAGCCTCGCCCAGGTCGGCCAGGTCCTGGTCGAAATCGAGACCGAGCGGTACAAGCTGGCCCTGGAATCGGCCCAGGCCTCGGCCGAAAAAGCCCTGGCCTCGAAAGCCGACGCCGAAGCCGGGCTCAAGCGCCGGGAATCGGTCATCAACCAGACGCCCGGCCTGATCCCGGGCGAAGAGCTGGAAACCTGGAAAACAAAGGTGTTGCTGGCCGCTTCGGACGTCGCCCAGACCAAATCCGCCCTCAACACCGCCCAGCTCAACCTGCGCGAAGCCTACGTCCGGGCCCCCTTCTCCGGGATCATCCAGACGCGGACGGTCCAGACCGGCCAATACGTCCAGACCGGGACCGTCCTGGCGACGCTCGTCCGCCGCGATCCGCTCCTGGTCCGGTTCTCCGTCCCCGAGCGGGAAGCCGCCCGGATGAGGACGGGAATGACGGCCCTGGTGAGAGTCCGGGATAGCGAAGGCGAATTCAAATCCCGGATCGTGCATGTGGCCGAGACCGCCGACTCGACCAGCCGCTTGGTGGACCTGACGGCCCAGGTCGAGGACCCGCGGGAAAAGGACCTGAAGCCGGGAATATTCGCCGAAATCACCGTTCCGATCACGACAAACGCCCAGGCCATGGTCATCAAGCAGATTGCCGTCCGCCCGAGCGAACGCGGCTTCATCGCCTATGTCATCGAGAACGACAAGGCCGTGGAAAAAATCCTCAAGCTGGGCATGCGGACGGCCGATGGCCGGATCGAAGTGCTGACGGGCCTCAAGGTCGGAGATGCGCTCGTCGTCCGCGGCGCGGAAGCCCTCCGCCCGGGGGCCGCCGTCAAGATCATGCCGCCGTCGGCTCCGGGCGAGGCCAAGCAGGAGCCGGAAAAGCCGAAGACCCCCGCCGATAAAACGGGACGCTGATTCCGACCGGACCTTCCGGCAAGGAGAGCTGCGATGAATTTGACCGAAACATGCGTTCGCAAGCCCGTTCTGGCCTGGATGCTCATGGCCGCGACAATCGTCTTCGGCCTGGTGGCCGGGACCCGGATCGGCATCAGCCAATTCCCGGACGTCGATTTTCCCACGATTACCGTGTCGGTATCCTGGTCCGGCGCGGCCCCCGAAGTCATCGAAAACGACATCGTCGAGATGCTCGAGGAAACGCTCATGCAGGTCGAGGGCATCCGGACGATCACCTCGACCTCCCGCATGGGCGGAGCCTCGGTGACCCTGGAGGTCGAGATGAGCCGAGGGATCGACCTGGCGATGCAGGAAGTCCAGGCCAAGGTCGCCCAGATCCAGCGCCGCCTTCCCCGCGACGTCGATCCGCCGACGATTTCCAAGAACAATCCCGAGGACCAGCCGATCCTGATGGCTTCCCTCTCCGGGGCTTATCCCCAGAGAATCCTGAGCGATTACGTCAATTACAGCATGAAGGAGAAGCTCCAGACCATCCCCGGGGTCGGGGAAATCTCATTCATGGGCGCCCTGAGCCGCAACGTCCGCATCTGGCTCGATGCCGCGCAGCTCGACGAAAAAAGCCTGACCGTCCAGGATGTCATCTCGTCCCTCCAGCGCGAACACGTGGAGCTGCCGGCCGGACGGCTGGAAGCGCCGGGACGCGAAGTTAACATCCGGGTCCTCGGTGAAGCCCTCGACCTTGAGACGCTCCGCCGGATCGTCGTCCGGGAAGTCAATGGCAATCCCATCTATATCTCCGATGTCGCCCTCGTCGAGGACGGGTTCGAGGACGCCCGGCGCCTAGCCCGGGTCGACGGAGTTCCCGCCCAGGGCATCAGCATCAAGAAGCAGCGCGGGGCCAACGCCGTGGCCGTGGCCAAGGCGGCCCGCAAGGCCCTGGACGAGTTCCAATCCACGCTCCCGGAAGGGATGAAAGTCAACATCGCCTTCGACAGCACGGAATTCATCAAGGATTCCGTGGCCGAAATCCAGCTCGAGCTCGTTCTCTCGGTCGTCCTGACGGCCATCGTCTGCTGGATGTTCCTCGGCTCCCTGTCCAGCACCCTGAACGTCATCCTAGCCATTCCCATGTCGCTTTTGGGAACGGTGGCCATCATTTATTTCCTCGGTTTCACGTTCAACACCTTCACCCTCCTCGGACTGGCCCTGGCCGTCGGCATCGTCGTCGACGACGCCATCATGGTCATGGAGAACATCTTCCGACACAAGGAGGGCGGGAAGGCCTTGGTGCCCGCCGCCCTCGAGGGAACGCACGAAATCGCCTTCGCCGCCCTGGCCGCAACCCTGGCCGTCGTGGCGATTTTCATCCCGGTCGTATTCATGAAGGGCGTCATCGGCAAGTTCTTCCTCCAGTTCGGTGTCACCCTCTGCCTGGCCGTCCTCTTGTCGTACGTCGAAGCCGTGACCCTGGCCCCGGCCCGGTGTTCCCAGTTCCTCAAAACGAGCCGGGAAGGCCGGAACCGGGTCGGCCAGTGGGTCGACCATATGTTCCGCAAGCTCGAACGAGGCTATGGGAAAGCCCTTCACTCATCCTTGAAGCGCCCCGGCCTGATCCTGGCGTTCGGCGCCCTCCTGTTCGGCGTCTCGCTGCTCATCCTGTACATCTTGCCGAGCGAATTCGTCCCGTCCCAGGACCTGAGCCGGATGTCGATCCGGCTGCAGATGGCCGTCGGGTCGGACGTGTCCGAATCGGGCCGGGTGCTGGCCCTGGCCGAAAGCATCATCGCCCGCCATCCCGAGGTCATCCAAAACTTCAGCAACGTCGGCGGGTATGGCAGCATCAACAGCGGCAACATGAACGTCACCTTGGTCCCGCCGTCCAAGCGTAAAAAGAGCCAGGCCGAGATCTCGAATGAGATACGGCGGGAGCTGAACACCATCCCCGGCCTCCGGGCGACCATCCAGGACCTGTCCCAGCAGGGTTTCACCGCCCAGCGCGGCTTCCCCGTGGAATTTTCCGTCCGCGGATCCAACTGGGACCAGCTGATCGAAATCAGCCGCGACTTGATGGGCAAGCTCCGCGAAAGCGGGATCGTGATGGACCTGGACACGGATTACCAGCTCGGCCAACCTGAGCTTAGGGTAACGCCCGACCGGGCCGTGGCCGCCGACGTCGGCGTCTCGATGGACGACGTGGCGACAACATTGAACGCCCTGGTCGGCGGCGTCCGCGTCGGGAAATACAGCACCGGCGGGCGTCGGGTCGATGTCACCATGAAACTCCTGGCCTCCCAACGGACGCGGCCCGAAGATCTGTCCCGTCTGCGGGTCCGGTCGCGGTCCGGCCAGATGATTCCCCTATCCTCCCTCGTCACCACCGATGAGCGTCCAGCTCTCCAGGCGATCACCCGCCGCGATCGGGAGCGGGCCATCAGCATTTACGCCAACGTCGCCCAGGGCCACGCCCAGCAGGAAGCCATCCGCTACGTCCAATCCCTGGGGAGGGATCTTCCTGTCGGCACGCGCATCGTCCTGGGAGGAGCCAGCGTGGCCTTCCAGGATTCGATGTCCAGCCTCATCTTCGCCCTCATCCTGGGTATTTCGATCGCCTACATGATCCTGGCTTCGCAGTTCAACTCCTTCAAGGACCCGATCACCATCATCACCATCCTGCCGTTGTCGATCGCCGGAGCGTCCATGGCCCTCCTGGTCGCCGGGAAGTCGCTCAACATCTTCAGCATGATCGGGCTCCTGCTCCTCATGGGGATCGTGAAGAAGAACTCGATCATCCTTGTCGACTATGCCAACGCCTTCAAGAACCAGGGCTTCGGCCCCAAGGAATCGATGGAGAAGGCCGGCCCCATCCGGCTGCGGCCGATCCTGATGACCGCCACGGCCACCTTGATGGCCGCCATCCCGCCCGCCTTGGGTATCGGTCCCGGATCGGAAATCCGCACACCCATGGCCATCGCCATCATCGGCGGCCTGGTCCTGTCCACGGCCCTCAGCTTGATCGTCGTTCCGGCGTTCTACGTCGTGGCCGAAGGAAAGAAGGGGCGGAAACACGCCAAATCCGGGGCGGCGGAAATCGTCCCCGAAACGGCCGCGAAATAAGCCGGCTTTTGTCGAATCCCGGTCTCCCGGCCCGCCGAACGGGCCGGGAGACCGGTTCCCCATCCATTTGACCGGTGTCCCCGCCTTGGATATGATTCCCCCTCGCTTCGCCGATCACCCGTTTTTTTAAGGAGCGCGACGATGAGCGATATCCCCGCCCCGGCCGGCAAAGCCCGGTTCCCCCGCACCTTCTGGACGGCCAATACCATCGAGCTGTTCGAACGGGCCGCCTATTATTCGATGGCCTCGTTCGTGGTCATCTACCTCAATGAAAAATTGGGCATGAGCCCGGCCACGGCCACGCTCCTCAACGGAACCGTCCTCTGGGGGTTGATCTATTTCCTTCCCATTCTATCCGGAACCATCGCCGACAAGTACGGCTACAAGAAATCGCTCTCGGTTTCTCTCGTCCTGATCTCCATCGGCTACCTGATCATGGGCAATATCCAGGGGATCTGGCCGCGCTTGACGGGATCAGCCGAAGGGACCCCGATCAACTACCTTGTCCCCGTCGTGATCGCCATCGTCTTCATCGGCGTCGGCGGCTCGATCGTCAAACCCTGCATCGCCGGGACGGTCCAGAAAACCGCGGGAAGGAATGCAACCCTGGCCTTCGGCATTTTCTACATGGTCATCAACATCGGCTCGATCACCGGCCGGGCGGTGTCCTATTTCGTCCGGAAAAACTTCGGCATCCCGGCGATCTTCACCTACGTGGCCACGGTTTTCGCCATCCTCGGGCTGGGAGTCGTCCTCTTTCTTTATAAAGAGCCCCAGTTCGTCAGCGACGGGAAAAAGGACGGCCAGATCGTCAAGCGACGCTCCCTCGGCGAAGCCCTCTTGGGCATTATCACCGTCCTGCGGAACGTTCGCTTCGTCTTTTTCATCATTGTCCTATCCCTCTTCTGGTTTCTCTACTCCCAGCTCTACAATCTCATGCCCCTGTTCATGCGCTTCATCGATCCCAACGCCGCGATGGAGCTCTACACGATGGCCAACCCCCTGATGATCGTAAGTTTCCAGCTCCTCATCACCAAGTTCGCTAAAAAGTGGACCCCGATCAAGTCGATCATGTTCGGCGTGGCTGTGACGACGGTCGGGATGATCGTCAACGTTCTCCCGACCCTGCTCTGGTCGGATGCCTTTCAGAAGGTCAACCTCCTCGGCCTGGCCATCCCCGCGGCCGGGATCTTCATGGTCGTGTCCATCGCCTCGATGGCCACCGGAGAAATGTTCGCCTCGCCCCGGATCTATGAATATTTGGGGGCCATGGCCCCCAAAGGCCAAGAAGGCCTCTATCTCGGGTACTCCAACCTGCCGGTCGCCCTGGGGAGCATCCTTGGCGGCGGAGTCGGCGGAAAACTGTTCGAGAAATTGATCCTCAATCCGCAGAAAGCTGGGCAGGCGCCAAAGATCGCGACCCTCTGGCTCATCATCGGCGCGGTCGGGATCGTCTCGTTTGTCGGGCTGGGGATCTACAACGCCTGGCTGAGGCGGATTCTCAAGCAGGAAGGGACGGCCGGGTCTCAGGACGGCCGGTAAAGAATCAGGTTGTTCAATCCGTTCTGGTGGAATTCAGCATAAAACTTGTCCATCAGCTCGCGCTCGAGCTTGCCCCGTTCCTCCGACGGCATGGCCTCGACCGCGTCCCGGCCGTACCGGGCTTCCAGGTCCCGCTCGGCCAGCCGGTGCATCAATTCGTCCCAGAAAAGGTCGTTGATGTAGTCGTCATGGACCGCCAGCCAGGCGTCCTCGGTCTCGGATGTCGGATAGAAGGCGTCGAGCTCCTCGTCGTAGACCGTCAGCTTGCCCAGGCCGAAATCCGCCGCCTTGGCATAGATGTAGTTCTCCAGGTGGTCGGTCTCCATCACCGGATCCTTTTCCCGGAAGCCGTTGACCACCGTGTTGCCGAGGTAAACCAGCTTCATCAACGTTTCGTATTGGGCCTTCGTCAATTTGAGTTCCATCGCCGATCCTCGCGTAAATCCATGGGAATGAACGACGTATTATAGCACAGAGGGGAAACGGACGCCGGATTCCCCGTAGCCGGCCGAACGGGAGATTATTTCAACGACCCGGCGGCCTCCCGGGCGATCCGGACCAGCTCGCCGCCGCGGATCATTTCCCGGATTTTCTCGATCTCGGGCTTGAGGTACCGGTCCCGGGCCAGATGGGGAATGCACTGCCGGATCGCCTCGTGAACCGCGGCCACCCCTTTCCCCGGCCGGAGGGGCTTGTGGAAGTCCAGGGCCTGGGCCGCCGAAACCAGCTCGATGGACAGGACCCAGATGACGTTCTCGAAGATCCGCCGGGCCTTGCGGCAGGCGATCGTCCCCATGGAGACGTGGTCTTCCTGGTTGGCGCTGGTCGGGATGCTGTCCACGCTGGCCGGATGGGCCAGGACCTTGTTCTCCGAAACGAGGCTGGCCGCCGTGTACTGCGAGATCATCAGGCCGCTATGAAGGCCTCCCTGCTCGGCGAGGAACGCCGGCAGGCCGGACAGGGCCGGGTTGAGCATCTGTTCGATCCGGCGCTCGGAGATATCGGCCAATTCCGCCAGGGCGATGCCGGCGAAATCGCCGGCCAGGGCCAGGGGTTGGCCATGGAAGTTCCCCCCCGAAATGACCCGCCCTTCCTCGGGGAAGATGAGGGGGTTGTCGGTGACCGAGTTCATCTCGACTTCGACCACATCGCCGATATACCGGAGGGCGTCGCGGCTGGCCCCGTGGACCTGGGGTACGGTTCGCAGGGAATAGGCGTCCTGCACTTTCGGGCAATTGCTGTGGGAAACCCGGATTTGGGAACCGGTCAGGAGATTCCGCATGTTTTCCGCGGTTTCAACGGCGCCCCGGTGGGGCCGGACGCCCGTGACCAGCTCGTCAAACGGCGCATGGCTCCCCTTCAAGGCCTCCACGCTCATGGCCGCGGCGATGTCGGCGGTGGTATTCAGGATCCTGGCATCGGCGACCAGGAGGGCCAGGATGCTGCACATGACCTGGGTTCCGTTGATGAGGGCCAATCCTTCCTTGGCTTCGAGCTCAAGGGGCTCGAGTCCGGCCGAGGCCAGGGCGTCGGCCGCCGGCCAGATCGTCCCTTCATACTCCACTTCGCCTTCGCCGATGAGGGCCAGGGCCATATGGGCAAGGGGGGCCAAGTCGCCGCTGGCGCCGACGGACCCCTGGGAAGGAATCAGGGGATGCAACTCCCGGTTGAGGAACTCGAGAAGCCGCTCGACAACCAAGGTTCGGATGCCGCTCCGGCCCTGGGCCAGGCTTTGGGCCCGGAGGAGAAGAATGCCGCGGGTGACATCGGCCGGAAACGGGCCGCCGACGCCGATGGCGTGGGACAAGATCAGGTTCCGCTGAAGCTCGCGGAGCTTGTCCGTCGCGATCCGGGTGTTTTGGAACTTGCCGAAGCCGGTGTTCACGCCGTACACGGCGTCGCCGCTTTTCAGGATCTCTTCGATCGCCGCCCTCCCCTTTCGCAGCCGCTCTTCCGCCCAGACGCCCAGGCGGACGGGCTCGTTCTCCCGGACGATTTGGAGGAAATCCGCCAGGGACAAATGATCATCGAGTTCAATCATGTTCTCTCCTCGTCCTTAATCCGGGCCCGTTCCCCGTCGGAAATCGGACCCGGACATTGTAAAGAGGTTCGACGGAAAAAAAAAGCGGGAGAAGGCCGGGCCCTCTCCCGCCGGGTGGCGCGAAACCGGAGGCTTATTCGATCCAGATCTTGATCAAGCCGTCGTCGCCGCTGATTTCGACCAGGGCCGTCGGGCCGCCCTTTTTCAAGGCGTCGAGGATATCGGACAAATCGATGTCATATTCGCGCCCATTGCACTTGAAATGCTCATCGGCCACCAACTCGATGATCCCTTCGACCAGGCTGAGGGGAATGGTGATCTTGAGTTCCTCATTGTCATGCTCGTCCAGGATGAGGATCTTGAACGACCGGGCTTCCCGATGGTGGCCGGAGGGCCGGGATTTCTCCTTTTGGACGGCGCGCTTGACGACCCGCCAGCTGTCGTCGCGGACGGGGGAGGCCATGGCCGCTCCGGCGAAAACCGCCGCGGCCGCGATAAGGGCGATGCGGGTTGATTTTATTTTCATGACAAGGCTCCTTTGGATCAATCGATCCAGATTTTAATGATTTTTCCTTCTTTTTCGTCCCTGATTTCGAGAATCGTGCCGCCGGTTTTCAATTCCTTGATGATCCTGTCGATATCGTATCCCCGGTCTTTGAGCAAGCCTCTTTCGTCTTCCGGCATGCCGGAGAGGACCAAATCAGCCAGGCCGATGGGGAGATTGAGGGAAAACTCGGATTTTCCCGTCCTTTCGTCCAGGATCTGGATATGGAACATCCGGACCCGCCGTTCCGAAGGCCGGTCATCATGCCGGTCGGGAACGGAAGCCAGCTCTTCAGGAGCGACCCGGAGCAGGCCGAGCTTGGCCCGGTTGCTGAGCTCCTCGTCGCTTTCGGCCAACATCTTTTTCAGGATGGGAATGCTCTTGGCCGCGGCCTTCTTCTCCTTCAGGGTGCTGAGCCGGAGGGCTGCATAATAGCGGACCTCCTTTTCGGAATGGTTCAACCGCTCCTCGATTTCGGGGAGATACGAACGGTCGCCCTTTTCGTAGAGCTTCAGGGCCAGGTCGATAATCGAAGCCTCGGCGTCCTGGCTCAAGCTTTTGTTCCGGTCGCCGCGGTCGAGATATTCCCGGTAGGCCCGGAGGGCGTCCTCTTCCCGCCCGCCGATCTCCTCCAGGCACTTGGCCCGGTAATACATGGCCGGGACCAGGCGGGAATCGGCCGGCTTTCCGGCCAGGAAGGCCTCGATCCGGGCCAGGGCTTGGGACCAATTCTCGTCAAAGACGAGAAGCTTGATTTCCTGGAAAGCTTTTTCCTCCGCCCCGGTCTGGGCCGGGGCGGGCAAGGCCCCGCCCAGGAGGGCGGCCAACAGAATGACGGGAACCAACACCCGTTTACGCATATCAGACCTCGCTTCCCGCAAGCTCCCCGCGGAGCAGCTTGATGCGGAGCAACAGATTTTTCTCTTCGATATATTTCTGGATCCGGGCCGCTTCCACGGCCGAGACGTCCTCGCTGATCTGGCTGAGCTCGACGAACAGCCGCTCGATCTGGTCGCAGATTTTCCGGGCCTTGGCCATGGCCGTGTCGTCCAGATGGACGTTCATCAGCCGTTTCTTCGCCAAAAGGTCGGACGTTCGCCGGACGGAGGATTCATCCTTCAGGATCCGTCCGGCGTTCTCGGGATCAGCCTGGACGAAATCGAGGAGCAGGGCCCGGCTCTTATCGAGGTAATCGATCGTTTCCCGTTTGGCCACCGACAGCTCGGCCCGGTCGATGAATTCGCCGGACGCGTAAACGCCCAACCGGGCGGGGCCGCCGGCGTTCGGCGTCCGAAGGGCGAAATACATGGCCGCGGCCCCGATGAGGAGCCCGCCGAGAGCGCCCGCGAACGCCGGTTTCCAGCCGAACATCGGCCGGACAGTCCCAAACGTACGGACGCGCTCCCGGGCCGGACGATCCGCCGGCCGGGCGAGGGCCGTGTCGGCGATCCTCCCGGCGAGGGCGGCCCAGTCCACGGTTTCCATGGCCTTGCGGACGTCGTCCTTCAGGGCGGCGGCGCCCCGGAGGATCGATTCCGCGTCTTCCCATTGTTTGCGGCAATCGGGACACATGGCCAAATGCTCCTTCCATCGCTCCCGGTCCCCGGGGGACGCCGGTCCCTCGAGCCCGGAAGCGAGCAGTTCGTGAAATCGCCGGCAGGCGCTCATGTCTGACACCCCAGATGAGGCCCCATCAGCGTCCGGAGCCTCCGAATCGCCTTGAAATGAAGAGACTTGACCGTCCCCGTGGAAATGTTCAGGGCCCGGGCGATCTCCTCGTTGCCCATCTGGTTGACGTGGCGCATGAGGAAAATCGTCTTCTGGCGATCGGCCAAACGGTCGACCGATCGGGCCAGGGCGTCCTTTAAGTCGGAAGCCCGGTAGGCGTCCGGCGAATGGTTGTCGGCCAGGGGAATCTCGTCCACCCGGACTCCGCTCTCCATCTCCCGGCGTCCCCGGAATTGGCGGTACCGGTCGATACAGAGATTCTTGGCGACTTGAATCAACCAGGCGTCGAAATTCCGGCTTTCCTGGAACGAATCGATCTTCTCATAGACCCGGAGGAACACATCCTGGACGATGTCCACGGCGTCTTCCTTGTTCCGGAAGAAGGAATAGGCCAGGATGAAGACTTTCTTCTGGTACAACCCGATGAGGGCGACGAAGGCCTCCCGGTCCCCGGACCGAACGCGCCGGACGAGGCCGGTGACGACGTCCGGAGAGGCGCCGCCTTCGGGTTGGAGAGCGATTTCGGCGTTCACATTAGAATTAACGAAACCGAACAGTTGAAAGTTTACCCCCCGGAGAGGGAGCGATCAAACGGGGAAACTCCCTTCCCCGATCCAGGCAAGTAAAAGATAAAGCTTTAGTTACGAGATCAGGATTTGCGGAAATCTCTCGGTTCCCGGCCGAAACGGGAATCGTTCGGCCGTTCCGCCCTCGGTTTTGCTTCATTGACGACGATCCGGCGGCCATCCAGATCCTGCCCGTTCATCTTGGCCGTGGCCTCATCGGCCGCTTCGGGCGTGGCCATTTCGACGAATCCGAATCCCCGGCCCTGGAGGACGTTCGCCGAGACAACCTCGCCGAAACGGCCGAAGGTTTCGCGGAGCGTTTCCTCGGTCGTCTTGTAGTTGAGGTTGCCGACGTACAGCTTCTTGGAACTCATGAAATAGCCTCCTCGCGTTGTCCCATTTTTCCACAGGAACCGGTTAAAATCAATACGGAGGCTTCATTTATATCGGATCCACTTGATGATTTCCGGAAGGCTCGGCTTTTTCCCACGCCTCAGGATCCCGGCGCGGTAGACTTTTCCCGACAGTCAGATCATTCCGACAGTCGTAACGACCAAAAGAGCGATGGAGCCGGCGACTTGGGAAAACGGCGGCAGGATGATCGAGGTCCGCTTGAGCATCAGGATCGGGGAAAAGAAGGGAATCATCGAGAGGGCCGCGGAGATGCCGGAATTCGGGCTTTTCATGACGTATTGCCGGATGGAAGTTGTCCGGCGTCGGACCTCAGGAATATCATTATTATCAACGGATTGAAAACCAAGCCGCTCGGCAGGGTTTTCCTGACGACGTTACGCGGGAAGCCCGCGGGTTGACAAAGTCTCCCGGAATGGCAATATGAAGCTACCGCATCTAGGCTATGGAGGTCTCGAGAATAATGAAAACCCATTCTCAAAAACTCGCTCTTTCCGTTCTGATCGTTTTTCTCGCCGGCGTCCTGACCGCGGCCACCACGCCGCAGGAACGCCTGGCCTCGTTTGAAAAGCACAAGGCGCTTCAGAATTCGTCCCTGCTGAAGCTGATGTCCTGGCGGAACGTCGGCCCGTATTTCATGGGGGGCCGGGTCGTGGACATCGAATCCTACGCCCACAATCCCCACCGGATCCTCATCGCCGCCGCCACGGGGGGGATTTGGCTGACGGAAAACAACGGCACGACGTGGCGGCCTCTCTTCGACAAGGAATCGGCCTTCGGCTTCGGCGACGTCGCCGTTTCGGAGTCGGATGAAAATTTGATCTGGGCGGGCACCGGCGAACAAAATTCCGGCCGGAGCATCTACGCCGGGACGGGCGTCTTTAAAAGCGTCGACGGAGGCAAGAGCTGGACGCCCATGGGGCTGGCCGACTCGCACCATATCGGGCGCGTCCTGATCCATCCCAAGAACAACGAGATCGTCTACGTCGCGTCCATGGGGCACCTCTACACCGACAACGAGGATCGCGGGCTTTATAAAACCTCCGACGGCGGGAAAACCTGGGCGAAGATCCTTTATCTCTCGCCGAAGACCGGGGTTATCGACGTCGCCATGGATCCGCGCGATCCGGACGTCCTGTATGCCGCGGCCTGGCAGAAGGACCGCAAAGCCTGGAATTTCGTCGGCAACGGCCCCGAAAGCGCGATCTACAAGACGAGGGACGGCGGCAAAACATGGAAGAAGCTCGCCGGCGGATTTCCCCAGGGCGCATATGTCGGCCGCATCGGCTTGGCGGTCGGCACCCGCAATTCCAACACCGTCTATGCCTTCCTCGACAATCAGGAACCCGTTCCTCCCGCCCGGCCCCGGCCGGAAGCCAAGAGCGGCCTGACCTTGGACAAGCTCAAAGCCATGACCGTCAAAGAGTTCCTGGCCCTGGATCCCGCCAAGGTTGAGATGTTCCTGCGGGAAAACAACGCCCCGGCTTATTTCAAGGGAGATCAGCTGCTCGCGGCTGTCAAAACGGGCGAATTCACCGTGGAAGAAATCGCCAACACCCTGTCCGGCGGGGCGATGGCGGCGGTTCTGGGAGTTTCGATCAAGGGGGCCGAGGTCTTCCGCAGCGACGATGGGGGCGAAATGTGGAAGAAAACCCACCCCGAAAGCCTCGGAAATGGGATCGTCTCCAGCTACGGCTACTATTTCGGCCAGATCCGCGTCTCGCCCGGCGACGACGAAACGGTTTACATCCTCGGCGTCCCGGTTATGAAATCCGTCGACGGCGGGAAAACATTCAAGGAAATTCCGGAGGCCGGCGGCAACTACGGCACGGGGCTTGAGGACGTCCACCCCGATCATCACGCCTTATGGATCGATCCCGGCAATCCCAAGGTCCTCTGGCTCGGCAACGACGGCGGCTTGAACGCGTCCTACGACGGCGGGGCCAATTTCCAGAAGGTCAACAATATTCCCCTGGCCCAATGCTATACCGTGAGCTTCGACATGGAGAAACCCTATCGCCTCTTCACCGGAATGCAGGACAACGGCGTCAACATGGGGCCGAGCGATTTCGTCTACGGCCTGCGCGACAACGACTGGAGAATCATCAGCGGCGGCGACGGCGCTTTCGTCGAGCCGGCCATCAGCTTCCCCCCGCCCGCGGCAAATGCGCGGCCCGGCGCGCCCGGGCCCTCCGAATGGGTGGATCCGGACACCGTTTACGCGGCGTCCCAATTCGGGAGCATCATGCGCTTGAATTTGAAGAACGGGTCTCTGACCCGGTCGATCCGGCCGTTCCTCAGGAAATTCCAGCCGGCCTACCGGTTCAACTGGCTGTCCCCGTTCTTCGTCTCGCGCCACAATCCGTACACGATCTACATGGGCGCCAATAAGGTCCTGAAATCCGTCAACCGGGGCGACCAATGGATCGAGATCAGCCCCGATCTCACGAAGAGGAAAAACGTCGCCGGCAACGTCCCCTACGCGACGATCACGGCCCTGGCCGAATCTCCCTTGGCCCCGGAAATCCTCTACGCCGGGACGGATGACGGGAACGTCTGGGCAACGCGGAACGGCGGCGGAAGCTGGGACAACGTCACCGCCGGCCTGCCCGGGAAATGGGTGACCCGTCTCGTCGCTTCCCAATTTCAGCGCGAACGCGTTTACGCGACGATGATCGGATACCGGGAAGACGATTTCTCGGCCTACGTTTTCGCCTCCGAGGACGGCGGCCGCACCTGGACGTCGATCAAGGCCAACCTGCCCGAGGAAGGCGTCAACGTCATCCGCGAAGACCCGGGGTCCGAAAACATCCTTTACCTGGGAACGGACATGACGGTTTACGCGTCCCTCGACCGGGGCAAGGAATGGCAGTCCCTGAAGGCCGACCTTCCGACGCAACCCGTCTACGACATGAAAATCCATCCCCGGGAAAAGGACCTGATCATCGGAACCCACGGCCACGGCGTTTACATTCTCAGTATCGGGCGGCTTCGGCAACTGACTCCGGAAGTCCTGGGAAAAGCGGTTCACCTCTTTGATTTGGAGGAGACCTCCGTCATGCCGATCACCGTCGCGGGCTCCGCGGCCATGATGGAGTATTTTTCGGGTTCGACCTCCCTGGATTTTTATGCGGCGAAGGAAGGCCCGGTAAAGATCACCGTCAAGAACGCGGCCGGCGAAACGGTCTGGGCGAAGGACGTCCCGGCCGTCCGCGGCTTGAATCCCCTGAAATGGAACCTCCGGCGGGATGATGGAAAACGGCCGATTCCGGTCGGCGAATACTCGGTCGAAGTCAAATCGGGCGACGCGACCGACACGAAAACGTTGAAAGTCAACCCCAGGAGCGCATTCTAAAAAACGTGTCGGGGAATATTCGCCCGTTCGGGGACGCAATCCCGGCCCCAAGGACCCCGTCCGCTTTTAATGTTTCCGCCGCACGCCGGCGACGAAAACTGACTCTTCGAAGGGAATTTGATATGATGAACCGGCCCGACTTCCGGAAGCGGAGAACCGCATGAAAAAGCGAGCCTATGTCTGGCTGCTGGTCCTGTTTTTCGTCCTTCTCATCGCAGCCGCGGGAGTGTCGCTTCTGTTCCTTTCGTTCGAACGGGCTCCGGCCATCCCTTCGCTGGCCTATCTGCGCCTGGATCTTGCCGGGCCGGTCGTCGATTATCCCGAAACCAGCTTCTGGTCGGCCTTCCTCCCGGGAACGCGCGCCCTTTCCGTCCACGACATCTGGACGGGTCTCCGCAAAGCCGCCGTCGACGCCCGGATCCGCGGCGTCTTCGTCAAGATCGGCCTGCTCGAATGCGATTGGGCCAAGTGCGCCGAAATCCGGGACGCCCTCCTCGCCTTCCGGAAGTCCGGCAAGAAAGCCGTGGCCTTCATCGAGGAGCTTCCCGAGGGCGACAAGGAATATTTCCTGGCCACGGGCTGCGACCGGATCGTGATCCATCCCCTCGGCTGGCTGGGGATCAACGGGCTCGGCGGATATGTTCCCTTCTTCAAGAAAGGGCTCGACAAGCTCGGGATCCGGGCCGAGTTCGAGCATGTCGAGGAATATAAAACCGCCTACAACCAGTTCACGGAGGACGGGTACACGCCGGCCCACCGGGAAATGAGCGAGTCGCTGCTGCGCAGCCGGTTTGAGGATTACATCGCGGCCGTGGCCGAATCCCGGAAAAAGAGCCCCGAAGAAATCCGGAGCCTGATCGACCGGGCTTTCTTCCAAGGCGCGCAGGCCAAGGACGCCGGGCTTGTCGATGACGTTCAGTACGAAGACCAGGCGGTCTCGGCCTGGGCCGGGGACGCCTTCCCGGCCCGCCCGATTTCGCTCTCGACGTACGCCCGTATCGATCCCGCCTCCCTCGGATTAGCCACCGGCCGCAAAATCGCCTTGATTTACGGCCAAGGGACGATTCTCGGCGGTTCGAGCACCGTTCAGACCATGGGTTCGGACACGGTCGCCGGGTGGTTTCGAGCCGTCCGCGAGGACGCCTCGATCCGGGCGGTCGTTTTCCGGATCGACAGCCCGGGGGGATCGGCGGTGGCTTCCGACGCCATCTGGCGGGAGGTCGAGCTGACGCGGAGGAAAAAGCCCGTCGTCGTTTCGATGTCCGACCTGGCCGGGTCGGGGGGATACTGGATCGCCATGGGCGCGGACCGGATCGTCGCCCAGCCGCAGACGCTGACCGGATCGATCGGCGTGATCTCCGGCAAGTTCGACCTGTCCGGGCTGGCCGGCAAGCTCGGCATCACCTCGGAAAAGATCGCCATCGGCGACCGGTCGGACGTGTTCACGCCGTTCCGTCCGATGACCCCGGAAGAGCGGCAGCTGTTCAAGAAACAGATCCTCTGGATTTACGGCCGCTTCGTGGCCCAGGCCGCCGAAGGACGGAAGATGAAACCGGAGGATGTGGACAAGGTCGGCCGGGGCCGGGTATGGACCGGCCGCCAGGCCTTGGCCTTGGGCCTGGTCGACGAGCTGGGAGGCCTTCCGAAAGCGATCGAAGCGGCCAAGACGCTGGCCGGGATCGCCGCCGGCGAAGAGGTCCGTCTGGCCGTCTGGCCGAAGCGGACGACGTTTTTCGAGTCGTTCTTCGGCCGCGGCGGATCGGACATGAGCCGCGTCCTGGACGAGGCCCTCCCCCGGGAGATCAAGACCGCCTTGGAATGGGCGGTTCGCCTCAATAAGGAGCGCGTCTGGGCGGTGATGCCGATTCTCCCGGACTGACGGGAGCCGCGCCTACTTCTTTTTCTTGATAATCACTTTTTCGTCCGGCTTCATCAGCCAGAGCTTTTCCCGGGCTTCCCGGTCCATGGATTTCGGATCGGTCTTGAGGGCCGCGATCTCCCTTTCCAAGCGGGCTTTTTCGGCCTTGAGCGCTTCGATATCCTTGAGAAGCTCGGCTTGAACCCTGCGGGCCCGGACGATTTCGATCAGGCCTTTTTTCCCGAACACGGTCGTGATGAGAAGCGCCAGAAGAAGAAAGCCGACGACTGAGATTGTTACTTTTTTCCAGATTCCGCCTGACTTTTTCTCATTCACCCCAGTTTCTCCAGAGCCGCTTTGACCAGGGCCCGGAGGTCTTTTTTCGTGCCCGCCTCGGCGTAACAGCGGATGAGCGGCTCCGTTCCCGAAGGGCGGAGTAGAACCCAGTCGTCGCCGGCGAAATCGAACTTGATTCCCTCGATCCTCTCGACCGCTTCCACCGGCCGGCCGGCGAGGCGGTTCGGCGGGAGCTTGAGGAGACGGCGCAGATTGCGGGTCCGCTCCGGGTTGGCCGGGATGTCCTTCTCCAAGCCGATCCGCTCCCCGTACTTCTTGAAGAGCTCGGCGATCAGCTGGGTAAGCCGCAGGCCGGTCGAAGCGATCATTTCGGCGACCAGGAGGCCGGCAAAGATGCCGTCTTTCTCCGGCAGATGATGGGCGATGGCCACGGCGGCCGATTCCTCGCCGCCGAAGATGATTTTGTCCTGGAGCCAGAGATCGGCCAGGAACTTGAATCCCACCGGGGTTTTGTACAACGGCAGGTCATGGGCCCGGGCGATCCGGTCGATGAGATGGGTGGTCGAAACCGAGCGGGCGATCCCCCCCTTCCAGCCTTTTTTCTCGATCAGGTAGTCGAGGAGAGCGGCCAGGATCAGGTTGGGATGAACGACGCGGCCTTCGTCGTCGACGATGCCGAAGCGGTCGCCGTCGGCGTCGGTCGCCAGGCCCAGGTTGCAGCGCTGCTCAAGGACGAGGGCCCGCAGCTCGGCCAGGTTTTCCTCCGTGCAGGACGGGGCGATCCCTCCGAAATAGGGGTCGATGTAGCCGTGGATTTCCTCGACGGGGATTCCGTTCTCGCCCAGGATTTCATCCAGGTATTCCCGGCTCGTCCCGTAGAGGGAATCGACTCCCACCTTGATCCCGGATTTCCGGATCGTCTCGAAATCGATTTTATCCTGGAGAAAAGTCAGGTAATCGTTGCGCAGGTCGATTTTTTCGATGCACTCCGTCCGGGGATATCCGGGAAACACGGAAAAATTCCCCTGGAGACGGCGGATTTCGGCTTCCAGGGCGTCGGTGTCCTCCGGCATGGCCGGGGCGCCGGTTTCGACGTTGTATTTGAGGCCGTTATATTCCGGAGGGTTGAAGGAGGCGGTGAAGTTGATCCCGCCCTGGGCTCCGCGCTTGATGATCTGGTAAGCCTGGGCCTGGGATGGCGCGTCGCGCTCGGACAGGTAGACCCGGATCTTATTTATAGAAAGGATGCGGGCCGCTTCGTCGGCGAAGCGCTCGGAGAGGAATCGGGTGTCGTAGTTGACGACGACGGCGATGTCCCGGCCGGCGAATTTCTCCTTGAGCTTGTTGGCCAGGGATTGGACGACCAGGCGGACGTTGTGGAAGGTAAATTCCTCGCCCATCACCGCCCGCCAGCCCGAGGTGCCGAATTTGATCATTATTTTCATTCAAACTAACACAAGAACCCGGCGACATGCAACCGGGCCCCGGTTCTTGTATCATCCTTCGGCCCTTCCGGGAAACCTCAAATTCGGGCCTCAAACGCGTTTGACTCACCCCCCCTGACCGCCGAACCAGGCGGTTACCAGGGAAAAGAGTTCACCTGTCGAATCACCCCTTGGGGGGATTGCCCTCGAACCGCCGTCTTGCATAATGAGGGGGTCTGGGACGGGGTTCGGACCGAATAACACCCAGATCGGAGCGAGGGAAGGCTCATTGACGGACAGATCAAAATCTGGTATGGAACAATGAGGGAACTGAGGAAAACGATGGAATCGCCCGAGGGGTTGGAGCGGGCCGTCTACCCGGGATCCTTCGATCCCATCACCAACGGCCACGTCGACATCATCCTCCGGGGCGCCAAGCTTTTCCCCCGCATCCTGGTCGCGGTCCTCGAAAATCCCAAGAAAGCGACGCTGTTTTCGACCGAAGAACGGGTGGCCTTGATCCGGGAGATCTTCAAGGATCAGCCCCATATCGAAGTCGAGGCTTTCCACGGCCTTCTGGCCGATTTCATCCGGGCCCGCCAGGCCCGGGTCGTGATCCGCGGGCTGCGGGCGGTTTCGGACTTCGAGTACGAGCTGCAGATGGCCTTGATGAACCAGCAGATCAATCCCGACCTGGAAACCCTGTTCATGATGCCCAGCGCCCATTACACTTTTCTCAGTTCCAGCCTGGTGAAAGAGGTCGCCGCCCTGGGGGGATCCGTCCGCGGCCTCGTCCCCGAAACGATCGAACGGAACCTCCGTGAGAAATTCGCCTCGACGTCGGAGTCTTCATCTTTATGAGAGGATGGAAATGACATGTTGGGCCTGAAGCGAGAAAAACCCATCGTCGGCCTGGACATCGGCTCCCACGGCGTAAAGGTCGTGGAGCTCGACCTGAAAAGCAAGGGAAGAAAGGACGTCTTCGAGGTCGCCCACGCCGGTTACGAGCCCCTCCCCCACGACGCCATCGTCGAGGGCTCGATCATCGACTCGGCCGCCGTCGCGGCCACGATCGGAACCGCGCTCGACAAGGCGAAAATCACCGCCAAGGACGTCTCCCTATCCGTCTCCGGAAATTCGGTCATCATCAAGAAAATCTCCCTCCCGGCCATGGAAACCCAGGAGCTGGCCGAATCCATCATCTGGGAGGCCAAGCACAACATTCCCTATCCCTACGAGGAAACCCACGTCGACTACGCGATCCTCAAGCCGCCGCCGGGCTCCGAGGACAAGGGGATGGAAATCCTCCTCGTCGCCGTCAAGAAGGACAAGGTCTCATCCTACACCAACGTCATCAACCAGGCCCGGAAAAACCTGGTGGCCATCGAAGTCGACGCCTTCGCCCTGTATAACGCCTTCGAAATCAATTATCCCGAGGATTTCGAGGAAAAATCGGTCGCCCTGGTTGAAATGGGGGCGAACGTCACGACGATCGTCGTCAGCGACCACGGGATCCCCCAGCTGTTCCGCGACCTGAGCATCGGCGGCTCCTACATCACCGAGGCCATCCGCAAGGACTTGAATATCGGGTACCCCGAGGCGGAATCGCTTCTCCGGGGCGTGCCGCCGGCCGGCATCTCCCAGGCGGACGCGGAATCCCTCCTGGACATGAACGTGAAGGAGCTTCTCGATGAAATCGAGAAAACCCTCACCTTCTACACGGCCGAGGACCGGCGGGAAAAGCAGATCAACCAGATTTACCTCTGCGGCGGCCTGGCCGGGATGCGCAACCTTCCGACCGCCTTCGAACAGAAATTCAAAGTCCCGGCGACCTTGTTCAATCCCTTCCGCAAGGTCAAATACAGTGAAAAAAAGCTGGAGCCGATGTATGATCAGGACATGGCCCCCCTCTTTGCGGTTTCCCTGGGTCTGGCCACCCGGAAGCGGGAGAAATAACCGATGATCCGCGTCAACCTGCTCAAAACGGACATCAAGGGCGGCGACAAGAAAGTCGCCGCCGCGGCCGCCCCTCCCGTCGAGGCCAAACCCGAAAAAGCGAAGAAAACCAACACCATCAACCTGATTTTCGGGCTGCTGGTCGTCCTCCTCGGCGCCCTGGCCTTCCTCCAGAAGAAGTCCATCGACACGGAACGAACCCTTCTTTCGGACGCCCAGGAACAACAGCGCGTCCTCGCCCCCGTCAACCAGAAGCTTGAGCTCGTCGAAATGCAGAAAACCTTCCTGGAAAGCAAGATCAACCTGATCGAGGTGCTGCGCAGCCGGCAGAGCATACCGCTCCGGCTCCTCGACACGATCTCCAGCGCCCTGCCCGAATGGGTGTGGCTGATCGAAGCCAATTTCAGGGGATTGACCCTGGAGATCAAGGGCCGCGGAATCTCCAACATCCAGATCTCCGAGTACTCCACGGCCCTCCAGAAATCCGGACTGTTCAGCGAAGTGACGGTCGCCTCGTCCAACCAGATGAACATCGGCCGCAACGTCGTCCAGGAATTCCTCATCAGGGCCCAACTCATGCCCCCGGCGCCGGTCGCGAAAGGTCCGGTGTCCAAATGAAAAACAAGGCCTTGACGACATACGTCCTCCTCGCCGGGATTCTTTTGGCCGTGGCTTGGTTCGGATATTTCAAGCCGAAGCAGGCGTCCCTCAAGTCTCTCCGGAACGAACGGATCGCCGCCGAACAGCAGGTCGACCTCCTCCGAGCCAAGAAACGCCAGCTCGACCAGATCGAGGCCCAGCTGGTCACCCTAACCTCCTCCCTCTCCGAGCTGGAGACGATCATCCCCCAAAAGAAGGAAACGGCCGACATCCTCCGCAATATCTCCACGATGGCCACCGACCAGCAGCTCGACCTGGTGCAGTTTAGAGAAGACCGGGAAACGGTCCGGGACTTCTACACCGAATGGCCCATCCCGATCGTCGTCAATGGAACGTTCAACAACCTCGCCCTGTTCTTCGACCGGGTTCTCCACTTCCCGAGAATTTTCAACATCGACGACTTCTCCATCAAGGCCCTGCCCAACCAACTGGGCGGGTACACCATTTCCGCCGCGTTCACCTTGAGATCCTATTTCTTCCTGGAACAAGCGCTGATCAAGAAGGCCGCGCCGCCGCGGCCGAGAGCGCCGGTAAAGGAACGAATTGAATACTAAAAAGATCCCCCCGCTCTTGGCCCTGGCCCTGGGCGCCCTCCTTCCTCTCTGCGCCCCGGCCCAGCAAACCGCGGATCCGAAAGCTCAAGAGACTAAGCCGCCGGCGCAGGCCGCCACGCCTCCGGCCCAGACCACGACGCCTCCGCCGGCCCCGGAAAAGAAAGCCGTCCCCCCCGTTTTTTCATACGACCCGGCCGGACGGCGGGACCCTTTTAAAGATCTTTTCGGCGGCCAGGAAGTTCGGGAGAACAAACGGGTCGTCACACGCCTGTCCGACATGGAGATCGACGAGATCAGCATCATGGGCATCGTGAAAACCACGGAACGGTTCGAAGCCATTATCGCTTTCGCCGACGGTTTCCCCATGACTCTGCTGGTGGGCCAGAAGCTCGCCGACGGATACGTCCTTTCGATCGAGGCCGATAAAGTCGTTTTCCGCAAAACCAGCGAACGGGGCCTCCCGCTCGCCAAGCCCAGAGACATCGTGAAAGAGTTCACGTCCGAGGAGCCCGCGCATGAATAAGTCCAAACAAAGGCTACCGGTCTTTCTCATCGGGATCGCCCTCGCGACCGCCGGATGGGCCCAGACGGGGCCGTCCCCCGCTCCGGTCAAGATGACTGTCCTTCCCTCCCGGGTCAACGTCCGGGTGGTCCTGGAAGGCGTCACCCTGCCCGCCGGAAACGCGATCGGATACGCGGCGGGAACGGAGGCCGTCCTGACAGTCAACCTGGGCTCGATCGCGGCTCCGACGGGCGCTCCGGCGATCCCGGCCGATGATCCGGCGCTGCTTCGCGCGGCCAAGTTCAACACGGGAACGGACGGGCGGACCTCCCTCGCCCTGACCCTGCAGGAAAAAGTCCCCTTCCGGATATTCTCCGAAGGGACAAAAACCGTTATCGAATTGATTAAAATCCAGCGCGGCGGGACCGAGTATCTCATCGCGACGGAGACGAAAGCCGAACTCGACCGCTCGCAGCGGGCCCGCCGGGGCTTTTCGGTCGGCGCTCCGGACGACCGGAGCGACCGGCTCGACTTGACCACCCGGATGGACGGGAAGGCCATCGTCAACGTTTTCGCCCTGGCTTCCCCGTTGCGCCTCGTCATCGATTTCTTCGATTCTATCCTGGAACAGGCCTCCGCCTCCGTCCCGGTCGGGAGCCACGGGGTCGAACGGATCAAGGTCGGACAATTCAAGGACGGCGAACCCTACGCCATCACACGTCTCGTCTTCGAGCTCCGGGAACCCCGGATGTTCGCCTTGAACGCCGGCAGCGGTTCCATGGACGTTGTTTTCTCCGACATGACGGCCGTGGTTCCGGCGGCGGCGGCTCCGTCTCCGGCTAAAACCGAGACAAAGCCCGTCACCCCGCCGACGGCCGAAAAGAAAGCCGAGGTCAAACCAGCGGAGGTGAAAGCCCCGCCGGCGACCGCGACGGCTCCGCCTCCGGCCAAAACCGAGACAAAGCCCGTCACCCCGCCGACGGCCGAAAAGAAAGCCGAGGTCAAACCGGCGGAGGTGAAAGCCCCGCCGACGGCCGAAAAGAAAGCCGAGGTCAAGCCGACGGAGACCAAGCCCGCCGCGGCCAATCCGACAGAGGTGAAAGCCCCGCCGGCAACCGCGACGACTCCGCCTGCGGCCGAAAAGAAAATCGAGGTCAAGCTTCCCGAAAAGAAAGTGGAGACGACGCCCCCGACGACCGTTGTCCCGCCTCCCGACAATGCGGCCAAGGATGACCTTAAAGACCTTCCCCCCGTCCAGGAGGAAAAGCCGGCCGCCCGGACGATCCACGACCCCGCCTCCAAATACAGCGGGGAGATGATCAGCCCGAAATTCAAGGACGCCGATCTCCGCGATGTCGTCCTTTGGCTGGCCGAACGCGTCTCCCTGAACGTCACCTTCGACCCGGAGGTCCGCGGCCGGGTCACCGGAACCTTCGTGGATGTTCCCTGGGATCAGTATCTCGACATCATCCTGAAAAACAACAAGCTCGGCCGGGTTCTGGAGGGCAATGTCCTCCGGATCGCGCCGCTCAACGTCCTGGCCGAGGAGGAGAAAGCCCAGCAAACCCTCCGGTCGGCCATGGAAGCCTCGGGCCCGATCGTGACCAAGACCTATCCCCTGTCCTACGCCACCGCCAAGGACGTCCTCGAGATCATCAAGAATAAAAAGTCCGAGCGGGGCGAGATTGTCATCGACACGCGGACCAACACCCTGATCGTCTCCGACGTCCAGGAAAAGCTCGATCTCATCGATCAGATCATCCAGACCCTGGACGCCGCCACCCCCCAGGTCTCCATTGAAACGCGGATTATCGAGGCCACTTCAACGTTCGTCCGCAACCTGGGCATCCAGTGGGGCACCAAGACGGTCGCCGATCCGTATTACGGAAATCAGACCTCGCTCCAGTTTCCAAGCAAAATCGATGTCAACGGAGCTTTGATTCCCGAAGGGCTGGTGACCAAGGGCATCAGCGGCCCTCTCGGCGGTTACGCGGTCAACTTGCCCGCCGCGGCCTTCTCGTCGGCCGTCGGGATTTCCCTGGCCAACGTCCTGGATACGTTCCGGGTGGACATGGCCCTCACCGCCCTCGAAACCGAGGGCTCGGGGAAGGTCGTATCCTCCCAGCGGGTGACGGCCCAGAACAACAGGGAAGCCTTCATCACCCAGGGCCGCCAGATCCCGGTGCAGACCACGGCCAACTTCACCGTGACCACCCAGTACGTCAACGCCGGACTGGAGCTCACGGCCACACCCCAGATCACGGCCGAAGGGACGATCATCCTGAACCTGGAAATCAAGAACAACGCGGCCGACTTCGGCAACCTGGTCAACGGGATTCCCCCGATCACCACCCAGAGCGCCCGGACGACCGTCACGATCCCCGACGGGGGAACGACCGTGATCGGCGGAGTTTTCCGCGTGGAAGATTCCGTCACCCAGGAACGGGTTCCCTTCCTTCACCAGATTCCGATCCTCGGCAGCCTTTTCAAGAATCTGGCCAAGAACAGGTCCAACCGGGAGCTCCTGATATTCATCACGCCGAGGATCCAGAAATAGGAGGCCGACCATGAAAACCTTGCGCATTGCCCCACGGATCCTCAGGGTGGCCGCCGTCTCGGCCCTGGCCTTCGCCCTCGCCGCCTGCAACGCCCTGGAAAACAACACCGACTCCATGAGCCGGCTCATCATCCTCAGCCTGAAGGGCCAGGACATGGAGGGTGCGGCCGCGGACTACATCCAATCCGACATTCTGTTCCAAGACCCGGCCAGCGGGGCGACCTCGATCTACGCCGATATCGCCAACGCGATCATGACCGCCCAGATGCTCGACCCCGATCCGGTCAACGGCGTCTCGTCATTCGCCGACATCCAGCTCGAGAAATATCAAGTCACGTTCACGCGCGCGGACGGACGGAATACGCCCGGCGTGGATGTTCCCTGGCCCTTCGAGGGAAGCCTGCGGGCCACGATCCAGATCGGAAGCCAGACCGGCGTGAGCTTCGTGATCGTCCGGGAATCGGCCAAAATGGAATCGCCCCTGGTGGACCTGCTTCAGGACTCGACCCGGGTGGAAAACTTCACGGCCATCGCCATGGTCACGTTCTACGGCCACGACCTTTCGGGCAAGGCCGTCTCGGCGTCCGCGTCGATATCGATCACGTTCGCCAATTACGGAAACTGATGAGGAGGACTGACATGACCCGCTTTCGAACCCTGACCATCGCCGGGTTGATCCTCCTGACGATCGCGGCCGCCGGATGCAAGCGCACGGCGACCGAATGGCCCTCGCCCCTGGGTCCGTCGACGTTCGTCTTGACGTTCGGCCTGACCGCCTCGCCCAACGTTCTCCAGGCGACCGGGCAGCGCCCGACCTCGATAATCACCGCCACCGTCACCGAAAACAACGAGCCCGCGGTCGGCCGGACCGTCTTTTTCACGATTACGAACGGACCGGGGGAATTCACCAATTACGAGCGGCTGATCGCGGTCAAAACCGACTTCAACGGCATCGCCTCGACCACCTACATCGGCCCGACGAATTATGAAATCAACGACGATACGACGGCCACCATCATGGCCAGGCTTCAGACCTCGACGCCACAGTCCATCGCCGAGACCGTCGACCTGATGATCATCTTCACCTGGCGGTAGGGCCGTCGTGCCGGGTGACCGAAAAAGGCACTCCGGCGTCTTTCAATCCGTCGAATAAGATGTCCGTAATGGCTTGCGTCCTGTCCGCCCGAAGCTCGAGCTGAACCCGTTTGAGTCCCGGCCGGCCCGGCTCGGCCGCAAAAGAGGGGCCGAGCACCCGGACCGCCGGATTCGCCGCCTTCCAACGCCCGGCCAGAGCGCGGGAAACACGGCCCAGACGCCGGACATCGGCGTCGCGGAGGATGATTTCGGCCGAAGCGATGAAGGGGGGCTGCCTGAGCAGCCGGCGGATCTCGATTTCCTCGGCGAAAAACGCCTCGTAATCCCCCCGGGCCGCCGTCCGGATGCTGTGATGATCCGGAAAGCCGGTCTGGACGGCGGCGCCGAGGCGGCGCTTCCCGTCCGGACGGGCGAAGCGGATCATCCGACGGAGCGTTTGGAACGTCCTTTCCGACGCCGTGAATTCGGGGAAAGCCAACCCGGCCTCGGGATTGAAGATGCCGACGAAATCGGCCCGGGGAAGGTCGATCCGGCGGGCCAGCATCTGCGTGCCGATCAGGATGTCGATCCGGCCGCCGATCCAGGCCGTGAGGATTTTTTCCCGATCGACCGCCCGTCCGGCCTGATCCTTGTCGAAAAGGGCGGTCCGGGCGCGGGGGAAGAGCGCCGTCAACTCCTCCTCGATCGCTTCCACTCCCCCGCCGCGCGGCTCCAGGATCCGGCGGCCGCAGGAGGGGCAGGCGTTCGGCCGCTTGTCCTCCGCGCCGCAGGCATGGCAGGAGAGAAGGTCTTTTTTCTTATGATAGGAAAAAACCGAGCCGCACCGGCCGCAGCGCGGGATGTACCCGCAGGCGGGACAAAAGAGCATCGAGGCATACCCGCGGCGGTTGAGGAAGACGATCGCCCTCCCGCGGGCCGCCAGGCATTCCGCCAAGCCTTCCCGCAACGTCCGGGATACGGCCGCCTTGTCCTTTGCTTCGTCCGAGATCCGGACGGGAACCTCCGCCTCCCGGCCGCCCAGGGTCCGAAGCGTGCCGTCGTCCCGGGACCGGGCGTAGGCCTCGACGCTCGGCGCGGCCGCGGTGCTCAGGGCCACGGCCTTTTCGGCCTCGGCCCGGAAGAGCGCGCCGCGGCGGACGTCGTACGCCGAAGATTCCGTCTGGATATGCGAATCGTCCGATTCATCCTCGACGACGATCAATCCGATATCCGGCCAGGGTTTGAACAAGGCCGCGCGCGAACCGAGGATGATCCGCGCCTCTCCGCGGCGGACCTTCGCCCATTCCTCCGCTTGGGCCCGCGGCGAAAGCCCGCCGTGAAAAACGGCGGGGGACGTTCCGAGGAGCGACTGGATCCGGGCGCGAAAATCCCCGCTTCGGGCGACGTCGGGAAGGAGGATGAGGACGTTCCGCGACCGCTCGAGGGTCGCCCGGGTCGCTTCGGCGATTAACGCCCGGCAAGCGCCCTCCCCGCCCCAGGCCAGGAACGCGGCGTGTTCCTTCCGACCCGCCAGCCGGCCTATCTCGGACGCGGCCGCGGAAACGGCCGCGGTCGTTTCCAGCCCCAGATCCATTTGCCCGTCGTCCGTCTCCCCTTTGGGAGGAGCGGCGGGCCGGCGCTTGTAAGGAGGGGCGGGATCCGGCGGCAGGGCCAGCCCCAAGAGCGCTCCCCAGGCGGCCGCCTGGACGAGGGAGAGCCGCTTGGTGAAGTCGAGAATCCCGGGAGGCAGGACGGGCGTCTCGTCCGGAATCGCGGCGATGTCCTTGATTTTCGTCCCGGCCCGCGGCGCGTCGTCATGGACCCGGACGATAATCCCGATCACGGGTTGTCGTCCCAGGGAAGCCCAAGCCCGGGCTCCGGGGCGGGCCCTCCCGGCCAAGGCCTCGGGAACGGCGTACGTGTAGGATTGAAGAAGGGGCCGCGGAAACGCGACGTCGACGAACAGGGCTATTCTCCGCGAAGGAAGGCCATCACCTTCTGCATGTCGTCCCAAACCATCTTCTTGAGTTCCCGGTTCCCTTCGTTGCGGACCAGGTAAGAGGGGTGGAACGTGGGCATGACCGGAAGGCCGTGCCATTCCTGGAAATGACCCCGGATGGAAGACATGGCTTTGACGTTGGGAAGGAAAAAGTCCACGGCCGTCTTTCCCAGGGTGACGATAACCCGGGGCCGGAGGACGGTGATTTGTTCGAGCAGGAACGGGGCGCAGGCCTCGGCTTCCTCGCGGTGCGGGACGCGGTTTTCGGGCGGCCGGCACTTGACGATGTTGGCGATGAAGACCTCCGACCGCTGGAAGCCCATCGCTTCGATGATTCGCGTCAGGAGCTGCCCGGCCCGGCCGACGAACGGCCGGCCCTGGACATCTTCGTCATGGCCGGGGCCTTCGCCGACGAAAAGGATCGGGGCTTTGGAATGGCCCTCACCGGGAACGGCATGCGTTCGTCCAGCGGCCAATCCGCATCGCCGGCATTTTCTGACCTCGGCCGAGATTTCCTCCAGCGTCCGAGCGGAACGGGGCAGATCGAGGCCGGATTCCGCCGCCGACCGGACAAGCTTGGACGCCGAAGACGCCGGCGCGGAGGCGGGAGGCACGGGTTCGGGAGCCGGGGCCGGAGGATGGGTTCGGCCGGGCTCGGGCTTGAAGACGAAGGAGGCCCCGATTTCCTCGAAAAAGCGGATGCGGTCGGCCACGGCGGCCGGGCGGCTATTTTTTTTGTCCACGAAGCTCCTCGACGGCATCCCAGATGACGGCGGCCAGGGCCCGTTTGCTCAACACGTCCGTGCTCCAAACCTTGCCCCGGCGGTCGATCAGCAAAGCCTGGTTGACGTCGGCATCGAAGCCGATCCCTTCCTTCGACACATCATTGGCCACGACCAGGTCGCAATTCTTCTCCCGGATCTTTTTCCTTGCGGACGCCTCCAGCTCATCGGTTTCGGCCGCGAACCCGACCAGGATCTTCCCGGTTTTCTTCCGCGCCCCCAATCCTTTGAGGATATCGGCCGTAGGGATAATGTCCAGGCTGGAGGCGGTTCCGGTTTTTTTGATTTTTCGGCCCGCGGTCGAGGCGAAGGCGAAATCGGCCACGGCCGCGGCCATGACCGTCACGTCGGCAGCCGCGAATCGCAAGTCGACCGCTTCTTTCATCTCGGCCGCGGTGACCACCCGGACGACTTCGATCCCGGACGGCGGATCGATCGCGACCGGCCCGGTGACGAGGACGACTTCGGCTCCGCGCCGCCGGGCTTCCCGGGCGATTTCAAAACCCATTTTCCCCGAAGAGCGGTTGGAAAGGTAGCGGACGGGATCCAGGGCTTCGCGGGTCGGACCGGCCGTCACCAGGACCTTTGAGCCGGCGAGAGATCCCTCGCGGCCGAGGAGGTCCAATCCCCGGGCGACGATCAGGTTGGGATCGGCCAGCCGGCCCAGGCCCTCGTCGCCGCAGGCCAGGTAACCCCCGGCCGGATCGACGAACTGGACTCCGCGCTCCCGGAGGCGGCGGATATTCTCCTGGACTTGAGGATGGTACCACATGGCTTCGTTCATCGCCGGGGCGATCAGGACCGGCGTCCGGACGGCCAGGTAGAACGTCGACAGGAAATCGTCGGCTAGGCCGGCGGCAAACTTGGCCAGGATGTTGGCCGTGGCCGGAGCGACGACGAAGAGGGCGATCTCCTTGGCCAGGGCGACATGGGCGACGGACCAGGGCTGGCGGTCGTCAAACAGCTCGACGATCGTCCGGCGCCCGGACAGGGAATCGAACAGGGCCGGCGGAATCAAGTCCGTCGCGTTCCGGGTTTCGATGACCTGGACGTCGTGCCCCGCTTTCTGAAAACCGCGGAGGACCTCGCAGGCCTTGTAGATGCTGACCGATGATGCCACGCCCAGCGCGATTTTAGCCATGGGATTCACCTCTTCGAGGCGCCGAAGGACTTCAGGATGGCCTGGATTTCCCCGCGGCGGACGTCGACCCGGCAGCGGGACGCCAGGACGACCGCTTCGAGCTCGATAACGGCCCGGTTCAACCGGTCGTTGACGATGACGTAATCGGCGGCCACGGCCTCGCGGATTTCCAGGCGGGCGTTGGCCAGGCGGCGGCGGATGGTGACGTTGTCGTCCTCGCCGCGTTCCAGGAGGCGGCGCTTCAAATCGGCGGCCCGGGGCGGCAGGACGAAGATGAAGACGGCGTCCGGCCGAAGCTTGCGGATGGACCGGGCGCCTTGGACGTCGATGTCCAGGACCAGGTCGCCCGTCCGGGTCTTGTCGGCGACCTCCTTTTTCGAGGTCCCGTATAAATTGCCGTGGACCTCGGCCCATTCCAGAAACATGTTCCGGGCGACCATCCGCTTGAATTCGTCCGGCGTCACGAAGAAATATTCCCGGCCGTGAAGCTCCGAGGGCCGCCGGGGCCGGGTCGTGTGAGACACCGCGAACTGGATGTTGCGCAGATCCTTCCAGAGATGGCGGAGAATCGTGGATTTCCCGCTGCCCGACGGTCCGGTGATGACAAACAACACGATCCCCCCTCCTTACTCGATATTCTGGACTTGCTGGCGGATGCTTTCGACTTCGCCCTTGATGAGCAGGCCCTCGCGGGTCACGCCGATCTCCTGGGACTTGGAATTCAGGGTGTTCGCTTCGCGGGTGAATTCCTGGGCCAGAAAATCGAGCATCTTCCCGGCCGGCTCGCCGGCCTTGGCCGCCAGAAGGTCGCGGCAGGCGTCGAGGTGGTGCTTGAGGCGGGCGATCTCCTCAGCCACGTCGTACCGCTGGGACAGGTAGGCTACTTCCTCGGCCATCCGTTCCTTGGAATTGGCCGCGGCCCCGTTGGCCTCCGCCAGGCGGGCCTGGAGCTTTTTCCGGAGGGCCCGGGGCTGTTTCCGGATCAAGGCTTCGACCCGGCCGACCGAGGCCCGGACGGTCCGGAGATGACCCTGGAGGGCCAGGGCGATTTTCCGCCCTTCGGCCCGGCGCGATTTGAGGAGCTCGTCCATCGTCTTTTCAAATCCCGCGCAGATCCAGTCGGCTTCAGCGGAGGTAAAGTTTTTTCTCCGGATCTCGACGAGCTGGGGAATCCGGAAGAGGTTGTCCAGGCCGAAGGTGAGGTCCTTGCGGCCGGACTTGGCCGCGACCCGGCTGAAGGCCGCCAGGATCTTGTTGAGGAGCCCTTCGTTGATCAGGACGTCCCAGCTGGCCGGGTCCGGAAAGATCAGGTCGATTGTCGCCTCGATCCGGCCGCGATGGATCCGCTCCTGGCAGATCGTTCGGAGGCGGTTTTCGAGCTCGCCCAGCGGGGCGCCCTTGAAGGACCAGTCGAAAAAGCGGTGGTTCAGGCTTTTCAAGCTGATTTTGGCCCGGAGGGTTTTGGCGGAGAACGTCCGCTCGGCGAATCCGGTCATGCTTTCAATCATCCGCCGTTCTCCTCTTCTTCAGGGAATTGGAGGTCGTGGAGCTTGCGGTAGATGCCGCGGGTGCGGCGGATCAGCTCCTCGTGGGTTCCCGATTCGATGATCCGTCCCCCGTCGACGACGAGAATGACGTCGGCGCTCCGGATCGTGGACAGGCGGTGGGCGATGATGAACGTCGTCCGGTTCTTCAGGATGCGGTTGAGGGCCTGTTGGATCAGCCGCTCGGATTCGGAATCCAAGGACGAGGTCGCCTCGTCCAATATCAGGATAGGGGGATCCTTCAACAGGGCCCGGGCCAGGGCCAGCCGCTGGCGTTGGCCGACAGAGAGAATGCCTCCCCGTTCGCCGATGGGCGTGTCGTAGCCCAAGGGCAGCTCGGAGATGAAATCGTGGCATTCGGCCGCCTTGGCCGAAGCGATGACCTTCTCCATGGAGATGTCGTCCAGGCCGTAGGCGATGTTCGCCTTGACCGTATCGTTGAACAGCACGATCTCCTGGGTCACCAGGCCGATCTGCGAACGGAGGGACGGCAGGGTGACGTCGCGGATGTCGATCCCGTCGATCGTGACCGTGCCGGATGTGGCTTCGTAGAACCGGCCGATCAGGCTGACGATCGTGGTCTTGCCCGCGCCGCTCAGGCCGACCAGGGCGACGGTCTGCCGCGGTTTCGATTCGAAGCAGACGTCGGTCAGGACAGGGCGGTCGGCGACGTAGGAAAAGCCGACATGATTGAACTTGATTCGGCCTTCGATCGCCGGCATCGAGACGGCTCCCGGCTTGTCCTGGATTTCGGGTTCCGCCTTGAGGACTTCCTGGACGCGGTCGTAGCAGGCCACCGCCTGGTTGACGACGTTCTGGGCCCGGTTGATCCGCTTGATCGGAGTGAACATCATGAAGATCGCGGCGACAAAGACGCCGAAATCCCCCCCGCTGATCTGGCCGCTGACGACACGGTTGCGTCCGACGACGAGAATGGCCGCGGCCACGATCCCGCCGAGGAATTCCATGAAGGGCGAGGACAGCGACGAGATCCAAGCCAGCTTCAGGTTGATGCGGTAGTAACGCCAGGATTTCTTGAGGAACTTCCGGAGCTCGAAGCCCTCCATGGTGAAGGCTTTGACGATCCGGTTTCCGGAGATGGTTTCATGAATGAGGTTGTAGATCTCCGACATCCGTTCCTGGCCCTTCCGGCCCTGCTTTTTCAACTGGCGGCTGAAGGCAGCCATCGGGATGACGGCCAGCGGGGTGATGACGAAAACGACGAGGGCGGCCGTCGCGTCGGTGAGAAAAATCGTGATGAGCAGCCCGATCAGGATCATGCTCTCTTCGACCAGATCGCTCACGGCCGTCCCGACGGCCTGCTGGATCCGGTCGACGTCGTTGGTCAGGCGGGACATGAGATCGCCGGTCGTCGATCGGTCGAAGAAGCCCGAGGATTGCCGAAGAAGGTGGGCATAGAGGTCGTCGCGCATCCGCTTGACGATCTTGTTGCCCACCGCTTTCATGAAAAACGAGGAAAGAAACGTGAACAATCCTCTGGCGAAGAAGATCACGATGATGACCCAGGGGAGGGCGTCTGCGATGCCTTTCTTGTCGATTTTCAACAGCTTCCAGAGCGGATCGAGGAGCTTGGTTTTTACGGTTTTTTTCAATCCGGCGGACGATTCTTGGACCGAAGCCGTATTCGGCGCCGGAGCGGAGATTTGGGCCGCCGGGGCGGATCCGAACATCTCGTCGATGACCGGCTGGACCAGGTTGACGAAAACGGTGTTGAAAAACGCCGCGCCCAAGGTCGCCAGCAAGGCCAGCGTCACCCATTTCTTTTCCCGCAGGGTGAGCTTGAGGAGGTCGAACATCGGTCCCGGCCTAGCGGGCTTCGGCCCCCAAGATCTTCCGGGCCAGCTCGAAGGCGTTCAGGGCCGCTCCGCGCGTCAGGTTGTCGGCCACGAGCCAGATCCAAAAGGCCTTGGGATTGTCCGGCTCCCGCTTGATCTGGCCGACGAAAATTTCATCCTTGCCCGAGACCTTCAGGGGCGTGGCCTCGCACGACGTCCGGAACGGGGTCATCTTGAACGGCGCGGATTTGAGGAGGCTCTCGATCGTTTCGATCTCAGCCTCGTCCTTAAGCTCCAGATAGGTCATGATCGCGTACGTGTGGAAGACGGGAACCTGGAGGATGGACAAGACCAGGGGAAGCTCCAGTTTGCAAAGGACCCGGCGGACTTCGGTCACCAGCCGCCGTTCGACGGAGCCGAAGCCGTCGGCGTCGAGGGCGTCGGTGTGGGACAGGAGGTTGAAGGCGATCTGTTCCTTGAAGACCTTCGTCTTGGGGACGGAGCTGTTGAGGAGGGCGACGCTCTGGCTGGCCAGTTCCTGGATGCCGGCGTCATCGAAGGCCGAAACCGGCTGGAGAACGAAGGCGACGGCCCGCTTCAGGCCGAACTTGGGGACGATCCGGTGGAACAGGCTCGAAAGGATGATCGTCACGGCGTGGGGATTGGCGACCAGGCCGGGAGCCGCGGTTTTCAAGCCGCCGTCGTTGACCCCGGAAACCAACAAAGGCACGTCTTCCCGGGAATTGAACGTTTCGCTGAGATCGATGGCCTTGAACTTCCCTTCGACGGCCAATTTTCCCATTTCCTCCGAGATTTTTCCGTCGGAGGCCAGAAAAACAAGGTCCTTTCCTTCGAGATCTTTCGCCCTGAGGCGATGGACGACCATCGGTTCTTTTTTGAACTGGGTCAGCTTGCTGTAGTCTTCCTGGACGTCCGGATCGAACAGCTCAATCTCGAAGGCGGGGAACTTCTTCTGGGCCAGGATGTTCTTGATTTCCTGTCCCCGAAGGGAATCCGTCCCGACAAGGGCTAAACGGTGTTTAGGTTTCGTTTTGGTCATGGAAACGAGAGCGCCAGAATACCACAATCTCCCCTGGAAGATCAATTTTTCGCTGCATTGACGGATTCGCTCCCAGGACGGTTCTTTACGGCCTTTCTCGATTGGTCTGGATTGGCTTCGATGAAACTCGCCCTCATCCCCCTAATCTAACGGCGGCTGGAGTGAGGGCTCAAACATCATCGTTCGGCCGGCTTCTTCCGAGCCGGCTTCCCAATCAGGACATCGAGAAAGGCCTAAACCGTCCTATGTCCGCTCAGCCGTCAATGCCTAATTCCTCAAAATTAATAAATGGGAAAACATAGATTTTGGACGGTATTCCGGCGTTCTCGAGGGGGGGTGAAGAAAGAGAAGACCTTTTTAGGGGCCAAGGTTGACCTTCTCTTCGTAGATACGGAGATGACATTTCCTCTCAAAACCAAACCTATCGAGTGCTCATTCAGAGTAAATTGAATCCCAAGATACATAAGAAATCCGTTTGTAGTATTCCGGCATTCTCAAGGGGGGGAAAGAAGGAAAAGACCCTTTTGGGGACGAAAAAAGACGAAAGCTATCGGTGGCCGGAAAATTCGTCCAGCAGCCGGTCGGCGAGGCGGGACCAGGTGAATTCGCGAATCCGGGCCAATCCGGCTTCGGATAAGCGGCGGCGGAGCGGCTGATCCTCTATCAGGCGCTGGATCCGCTTCCGGATCGACCCGACCCAGGGGAACGGCACGACCAGGGCCGTCCGGCCGTTTTCGGCGAAATCGCGGCTTCCGCTGGACGTGCAGACGACGGGCACGCCGCAAGCCATCGCCTCGGCCGCGGTGTTGGCCCAGCCGGCCCGCCATTCCGCGGTCACGAAGACGTCAGCCTGCCCGTAGAGCCAAGCCATTTGATCCTGGGGCAGGTTCAAGTGGAAATTGTAGGGAATCCGTGTTTTTATCATGGGACGGGGATCGCGGCGATCCAAACCGACCTGGGTATCGAAAAGGACCAGCTTGATGTTCGGGTGCTTCCCGGCGAGGCGCTCGGCGGCCCGGATGACGATGGGGATTCCCTTCCGGCGCTTGTAAATCCGACCGTAACAAAGAATATTGAACGTATCCCGGATCTCCCGCTTCTCCAAGGGATGGAAAATCTCCGGATTGATTCCGCCCGGCGCGCGCGTCATTTTCAGCCCGTATTTCCGCTCCATCCGCCGGCAGATCCCCTCGGAATTCCCGAGAAAACGGTACGGGCGGCGGGCGACGTCTTTCTCCATTTTGTGGCCCTCGAGGACGAAATAGAAGTATTTCACCCCGGCCTTGATCCGGTCGAAATCCGGCAGGATGGAATATTCGCCGCACATCGCGACATCGAACGCGTCCGTATCCAGGGCGGAAATGGGGCGCGTCTCGCCCAGGAATTCCAGCCAGTCCGGCCGGGTTCCCTCCGGGTGGAACAGGACGAAACGATGCCCTTTGCGAACGAATTCGTTTCCGAGCTCAAGATACCGGCGGACGCCGCCGAACACCTCGACATGCGGCAACAGGGCGGCGATTTTCACGAATAACAACCCGACGACATTCTAACAGACGATCGTCCCGCCTCGCCAGCACGGCTCGTACTCGAAATATATTACTTCATTACTTGACAGATATATTACTTTCCTTTAAATTGGATTGGAGGGAATCATCATGCTCTGTAAAAAAACATATAAAAACCAGATCACCCTGCCTAAAAAAGTCATGGAAAACTTCGAAGGAGTCGAATACTTCAACGCCGACGTCCGCGACGGAAAAATCATCCTCGATCCGGTTCAAATCATCTCCGGCGGAACGGAGATGCTGGAAAAAGCCCGAAAAAAGATCGAGGAGCTGGGATTATCCGAAGACGAGATCGAGAAGGCCGTCGCTTGGGCCAGAAAGAAATGAAGGGAATTGTTTCCCGCGTCGTACTCGACACAAACGTCCTTATTTCAGCGTTGATATTTCGCGGGTCGACAAACGCGC
>Ga0316628_100000111_pt1 | contig 47318 bp, 35 predicted proteins | sample OWC_Aug_M2_C1_D5_FD_207648 | JGI IMG/M metagenome (GOLD analysis project Ga0316628, IMG submission 207648) | Wetland soil microbial communities from Old Woman Creek delta, Ohio, United States - OWC_Aug_M2_C1_D5_C | ecosystem: Environmental > Terrestrial > Soil > Wetlands | place: USA: Ohio...
ACATCAGAAAACGACTCGTGCGCTCCCCAAAAATCTATTTTTATGATGTCGGCTTGGCCGCTTTTCTTTTAGGGATCGAAAATCGAACGCATCTCGAGCATCATCCCCTGCGGGGAAACCTTTTTGAGAATATGGTCCTGATGGAATTTCTCAAGTACCGGTTCAGCCGCGGCCGGGGCAACAACCTGGGCTTTTATCGCGACCGATCCGGGCATGAGGTCGATCTCTTGTATACCATTGCCGACCGGCTTATGGCCGTTGAAATTAAGAGCGGGCAGACGGTCACGGCCGATTTTTTCAAGGGGTTTCCTTTCATCGAAAGCGCCCTGAAAAATCGCATTCTGGGAAAAGCCCTCGTTTATGGCGGAGAACGAAGGGAAAAGCGGGAGGGCATTGACATAACGGATATCTACGGTATCGAATCCCTCCTCGATCGTCTTGGCTGATCGATCCGTCAGCTCGTGCTTGAGGACGTCTTACAATCTTCCCGATCCGGAAGAATAATTGACGCTTTCGCAACAGTCCGGCGCCTTCCTTCGTATGAATATCCTGAGCCCGATTTTTTCCGCGAGGAGACTTGATGATGAACCGTCGCAATGAACGCCAAACCGGAGGAAAGGTATTTCGAAGAGCTTTCTGGCCGATCTCAGCTATTGTCGTTCTGTCCCTTCTTGCCATACTTTCCGCCTCGGCCGCCGCTCCCGCCTCCGCGCAGGTCGCGACCCAGGACGGCCTTGATGTCGTTCATAACGGGGCCAAGGGCCAATGGGACGCCGCCCCCAAAATCACGCTGACGTTTCTGGAGATGCTCGGCCGGGAAGACGACGACAATTACCTCTTCTTCGAGCCCAACGCCATGGCTGCCGATCGCGAGGGAAACCTCTATGTCCTGGACTCGAGGAATTTCCGGGTTCAGGTCTTCGACCGCAACCGGAAATTTCTCCGATCCTTCGGCCGGAACGGCCAAGGCCCGGGAGATATCGGAAGGCCCGAGAGCCTCGATGTCGACGCTTCAGGGAACGTCTATGTCGGCGACCCCGGGAATGGCCGCATCGGCGTGTTCGACCCAACGGGGAGATGGCTGAAAGCATTCCCTGTCCCTTCGACCAACATTTATTTGCGGGTGATGAGGAACGGCGACATCCTCCTTCTGAATCCCGACCTCGACGGCGGCCGCGGCTTGAAAAAGGGAAGCGTCCCGTTGTTTCGGATCCTGGATGGGGCCACCGGCAAGCCGAAACGGGAGCTGGGGCAAGGCGTCTATTACTCGAAGTTCCCGTTCGTGCAGGGAGGGAACAGGTCCCTCATGACCAAGGACGCGGACGATAACGCCTACATCGCTTTCCTGTTCCAGAACCGCGTTTCCAAGTATGCCCCCGATGGCCGCCACCTCTTCGCCGCGGACCGGATTTTGCCCAAGGATAAGCTGATCGACAAGGGCCTGGACATGTTTTCGACGATCAACACCGCCCTCGACGTCGACGCCAAGGGCCGGCTCTGGGTTGTGACCTGCACCCGGCTCTGGAAAAAGGGGGACCTGCTCCGGAAACAATGGATCAACGGGCAGGTCCAGGTCATCGGCGACAAAACCCAGACCAAGACCGATATCTACGAAATCCAGGTCTTCGGTCCCGACGGCGTCCTCCTCCAGAAAATCCCCCTGACCCATTACTGCGACTTCATCAAAATCGTGGGCGATACGCTCTATGTCCTCGACCAGGACCGCCTCGGGCAGTTCTACGTCTACCGGATCGGGGAAAATGCCTGAAATTTGACTTATTTCGCCCGAAAAGGTTAAAATATTTTACTCCCCGGCGCGAGAATTTCGCTTCGCCGAAAGCCGTAAGATCGGGGAAATCGAACCACATCATCTCACGTTTTCCGTCATCATAGGAGGAGACCCGATGGAGAAGCCCTTCAACGCATTCGAGATGGCCCAAAAGCAATTTGACGCGGCCGCGGAAAAGCTCGGCCTCGACCAGGCGACCCGCGACCTGCTCCGCAACCCCCTGCGCGAGTACCATTTCCTCATCCCCGTCCGGATGGACGACGGGAGCTACAAAGTTTTTCGCGGATTCCGGGTTCAGCACAGCGACGCCCGGGGCCCCTGCAAGGGCGGCATCCGCTTCCACCCCCATGAAACGGTCGATACGGTCCGGGCCCTGGCCATGTGGATGACCTGGAAGACCTCGGTTGTCGACATCCCCCTGGGCGGCGGCAAGGGCGGAGTTATCTGCGATCCCCACAACCTCAGCGACCGGGAGCAGGAAGCGATCTGCCGCGGCTGGGTCCGCCAGGTCGCCGTCAACGTCGGCCACGAGCAGGACGTCCCCGCCCCCGACGTCATGACCCACGGCCAGCACATGCTCTGGATGATGGACGAATTCGAGAGAATCCGGGGCGCCAAGTACCCGGGCTTCATCACCGGCAAGCCCGTCGGCATGGGCGGCTCCCTCGGCCGGACGGAAGCGACCGGTTACGGCGTGATCTACACCGTCCGGGAGGCGATGAAGGAGCTCGGCATCGACATCAAGAAGTCGGTCGGCGCCTTCCAGGGCTTCGGCAATGTCTCCCAGTACGCGGTCAAGCTCTTCAAGGAATACGGCGGCAAGCCGATCTGCGTCTCCTGCTGGGACCAGACCGACCAGACCTCCTACACTTTCAAACGCGAGTCCGGAATCGACCCCGACGAGCTCGTTTCCATCACCGACAAGTTCGGGACCATCGACAAGGCCAAGGCCCGCAAGGCCGGCTACGAGATCCTGCCGGGCGACGCCTGGATCGAGCAGGAAGCCGACCTCCTGGTGCCGGCCGCCCTCGAAAACCAGATCTCCGGAGCCAACGTGGGCAAGATCCACAAGCGGGTCCGGATCATCGCCGAAGGCGCTAACGGCCCGACGACCCCCGAGGCGGACGTCGAGATCCACAAACGGGGTATCTTCGTGATCCCCGACTTCCTCTGCAACGCCGGCGGCGTGACCTGCAGCTACTTCGAGCAGGTCCAGTGCAATATGAATTATTTCTGGACCCGGGAAGAAGTCCTGACCAAGCTGGACGAAAAGATGACGGCTGGATTCAAGGCCGTCTCCGAATTGGCCAGGAAAAAGAACGTCTACATGCGCGACGCGGCCTATCTCATCGCGGTCACCCGGGTGGCCGAGGCCAGCCACAAGCGCGGCTGGGTATGATTTCCCGGGTGCCTGTGCGTCCAAAATAGCGGTTAAACGCGGCCCCGCCCTGAACGGGCGGGGCCGTTTTTTTTCGGGGAGGAACGGCCATGAGCCAGCCGGGGAAAAATGACCTTAAAGGGCCCCTTCGCGAGCGGGTGAAGGAGCTCGAGTGCCTCCAGTCGATCGTCTCGATCATCGAGACGCCGGGCTTGTCCTCGGAAAAAATGATCCAGGGGATCGTCAACGTCATCCCTTCCGGCTGGCAGCACCCCGAGCGGTGCCGGGCCAGGATCAAGATCCATAAAGGCGTTTTCCAGACGCCGGGATTCGTCGAAACCCCGTCCATGCAGAGGGTGACCCTGCGGGCTCGGGGAGCGACGGTCGGATCCTTGGAAGTCTGTTATCCCGAGGGCGATCCCTCCTCCCAGGACAACGCCTTTCTTCTCGAGGAAAAAAAGCTGATCGAGCTGATCGGAAGCCGTCTCGGCCGGTTGATCGAGGAGCGGGAATCCGCCGAACGGGCGTCCACGGCCGCGGCGGACGGCTCGTCCTCCGGCAAGAGCAAAGCGGAATGGCGGGTCATCATGGACCTCCTGCGGGAGACGGACCCGATGCTCTATCAGCGGGTTCTCCGCCGCTTGATGAATCACCTCCATTGGCAGGGCGTCCCCGGCGTCCAGGGGCTCCTGTTCCACCTGACGCCCGAATTCTATTCCCACACCGACGCGGCCCCCGACGAAAACCAGCCCCAGCCCATCCAGAGCGTCGAGCGGCTGGGCAAGGTCTTCGAAGAAGCCTTGTGGATCGCCTCCCTGGCCCTGTCCGACCAGGAACTTTCGGCCTTGATCAAGCAGTGGATGCGGCAGGACAAGCTCGGATTCTTCATGGTCGCCACCGAAAAGCGGGAGATCTCTATCGTCGAGATCAAGGAGATCATCAACCGGTTCTGCCGCTCGACCGGCGAAGACGAACAGGCCCTGGCCCCGGCCGACGATCTTCAGGCCCGGATCGCCCTCATCCGCCGGTTTCTCAGCGAGCGTCTGGCCTTTATCCGGATCGCCCGGGACTATGTCTCGGTTCATGATTTCGGCCGTCTGCTTCCCCGGGTTTATGGCCCGACGTCGGGGACCGGAAAGCTCGGCGGAAAATCCGCGGGCATGATCCTGGCCGAACACATCCTCCGGCGGAAAGCCAAAACCGACCCGACCCTGGGCACGGTGAAGATGCCGGAGTCCTGGTTCATCACGTCCGACGGGCTCATGGATTTCATCCACTACAATTTCCTGGAGGATTTCCAGAGCTTCAAGTTCCGGGCGATCGAGGAAATCCGCCACAACTACCCCTATCTCGTCCAGGTCTGCAAGCAATCCTTCTTTTCGCCCGACATGCTCTCCCAGCTCAAGCTCGTCCTGGAGGACGCCGGAGAGGACCCTTTGATCGTCCGGTCGTCGAGCCTGCTCGAGGACAGCCGGGGCTCGGCCTTCTCCGGGAAATACCGGAGCCTGTTCCTGGCCAATACCGGGACCAAGGAAGAGCGGCTGGCCGCCCTGACCGACGCGGTGTCCGAGGTTTACGCTTCGATCTTCAACCCGGACGCCATCGAGTACAGGTCGGAGCGAGGCCTCCTGGATTACTACGAGGAAATGGGCGTCCTGATCCAGAAGGTCGTCGGCCGCAAGGTCGGAAAATATTTCTTCCCGGCTTTCGCCGGCGTGGCCTTCAACAACAACGAGTTCCGCTGGTCTCCCCGGATCAAGCGGGAGGATGGCGTTCTCCGCCTGGTGGCCGGCCTCGGGACGCGGGCCGTCGACCGGGTCTCGAGCGATTATCCCATCCTCGTCAGCCCCGGCCAGCCCGGCATCCGGGTCAACGTCATGCCCGAGCAGGTCATCCATTATTCCCAGAAAGCGATCGACGTCATCAACCTGGAGACGCGGCGCTTTGAAACCCACTCGGTCGACGAGATCGTCCGGGAGGTCGGGACGGACTTCCCGATGTGGGACAAGCTCCTTTCGATCTGGGACGGCCAGAGCGTCCGCCGGGCCAATTGGGCCATGGACCGGCCCGACCGCGACCCGGTCGTCGTCACCTTCGACGGCCTGCTCAACGCCACGCCGTTCCTCCGCCAGATGAAGGAGATCATGGGCGTCCTGAAGGACATCTTCGGCATCCCGATGGATGTGGAGTTCGCCCACGACGGGAAGGATTTCTACATCCTCCAATGCCGGCCGCAGAGCCGCCTGGATGACGAGGAAGCCATCGCCATCCCGGCCTGGATCCCCGACGAGCACAAGCTTTTTTCGGCCAAGCGCTATATCACCAACGCCGATGTCCGGGGAGTCCAGACGGTCATCTATGTCGACCCCGAGGGTTACGGCCAGATGGCCTCGCTTTCCGACATGGGAGCCGTCGGGGACGCGGTTTCCCGGTTGAATTCCCTGCTTCCCCGGAAATCGTTCGTCCTGATGGGGCCGGGCCGCTGGGGGAGCCGGGGCGACATCCGGCTGGGCGTCCGGGTCTCCTATTCGGACATCAACAACTCGGCCATGCTGATCGAGGTTGCCCGGAAAGTGGGCGATTACGTGCCGGATCTTTCGTTCGGGACGCACTTTTTCCAGGACCTGGTCGAGTCGCGGATCCGCTACCTGGCGCTCTATCCCGACGATCACAACGTGATTTTCGCCCACGACTTTTTCCGCAAATCGCCCAACGCCCTTTCCCGGCATCTGCCGGAATACAGCTATCTCTCGTCGATCCTCCGGGTCATCGACGTCCCGGAAACGACCGGCGGACTGGAAGTCAGGGTGATCATGGACGGCGACAGGGAGACGGCCCTGGGATTTCTCTACGATCCGGCCAAGAGCCGGGGTGGGGATCACCCGGATTTTTCTTGATCCGAGCCGACTTTCGGTTTGACTTTCCCAAGGGAACGAGATTATCTTTCTGGTAGGGGACCGGCACCGCCGGTTCCGTGATTGCGGGAAAGGATTGTTCCCAGAGGACCCTTGAGCGCCGAAGACTTGTCGGGCCAGGTCGTTACCCATTACCGGATCCTCAAGCGCCTGGGCGAGGGCGGGATGGGCGTCGTTTACCAGGCCGAGGACACCCGGCTGAAGCGGATCGTCGCCCTTAAGTTCATCCGCCGGGACGCCGGGAGCGCGGCCCGGGACGATGCCCGCTTCCAGAGGGAAGCCGAGGCCTCGGCCGCCCTCAACCACCCCCATATCGCCACTATCCACGAAATCGGCGAGGCCGACGGCCGGACGTTTATCGCCATGGAGTTTGTCGACGGTCCCAACCTGCGGGAATTGCTTCGCCCGGGTCCTCTCGACTTGGCCCAGGGCCTGGAGCTGGCCGTCCAGATGGCCGGAGCCCTCCAATGCGCCCACGACAAAGGGATTATCCACCGGGATATCAAGACCGATAACATCATGGTCACCCGCGAGGGGGCGGCCAAGATCATGGATTTCGGCCTGGCCCGTTCCGAGGAGCATCAATCCGGCACCCTGACCGCGGGAGTCGTCGGCACCGTGCCCTACATGTCGCCGGAGCAGGCCTGCGGCGAGCCGTTCGACCACCGGACCGACATCTGGTCCCTGGGTGTCGTCCTCTACGAGATGTTCACCGGCCGGCATCCGTTCCGGGCGGCGAACGATCGGGCGATAGTCACGGCCATCATCACCGGAAAGTGTGAGCCGTTGACCAAGGCCCGTCCCGGCCTGCCCTTGGAATTGGAGCGGATCATCGGTTTATGTCTCGAAAAGCGGCCGGAAAAAAGATACCGGAAAGCCGGAGATTTGAAGGCCGACCTCGATCGTTTGAACAAGGCCGTGGCCCACCGAACCCTGACTTCGGACGGGACAACCCTTCCGGGCCCCGGCTTGGCCTTTACCCTGAAAAAATACCGGCGTCGGATTCTGACCGGGCTGGCCGCGGCCGCTTTCGCGGCTCTCTTTCTCGTCCGGCCGGTCCGCGTGACCGTTGGAGACTGGCTCGGAATCCGGTCCGCTCAGCCTGTTAAAAAAAGTTTGGCCGTCCTGCCCTTCGACGTCAACGGCGGAGACGATAGGGACCGAGCCTTCGCCGCCGGACTGGTCGAAATGTTGACGAGCAAGCTGACGCAGGCCGAGAGATTCCAGGAAAACTTCCGTGTCGTGCCGGCGGCCGTGGTCCGGGAATTCGGGCCGGGCGGCGTGGCGAAAGTCTGGAAATCCCTCGGCATCAACCAAGTTATTACCGGGGGAATCCAATTCAACGAAAGCCGGATTTACCTGATCCTGCATTTGAACGATACCCGGGAGGTTCGGATCCTGAAATCTGTCGAACTCAACGCGCCGCGAAAGGGCCTTGGGGCCCTGCCCGAAAGCGTAGCCGGGGCCGCGGTCGGGCTTCTCGGCCTGGAGATTTCCCCCGAAATGCATCTGGCCTGGAAGGAAAAGGGGACCTGCAATTCGGACGCCGAGCCGCTGGTCATTCAAGCGAAAGGTTATCTCCAACGGTACGAGAATCCCGACAACGTGGACATCGCCATCAGCCTCCTCCGCCGGGTGGTGGAATTGACCGACGCCCGCTGCGCCGCCGCGTACGCCGCGCTCGGCGAGGCCTACTGGTATAAATACGATCACACTCATGACGAATCTCTGCTCGGCTTGGTCCAAGCGGCCGCCGATCAAGCTTTGGCCTTGAACAAGAATCTGGCGGAAGTCCACGTCACGTTGGGGCTGCTCCATCGTTTCAAAAGGAAGAAGATGGAAGCCCTCGAGGAGTTCGAGCGGGCGTCGAGCCTCAATCCCCGCAGCGAAGACGCCTTTCGGGAAAAGGGCAGCGTCCTGGAGGAGTTGAACCGCTTCGACGAGGCCGAGGCGTCGTATCAGCGGGCGATCGAGCTCAGGCCCGAGGCCTGGTCGGGGTATCAATATCTGGGTGTTTTTTATCTGGGTCGTGGTCGGTATGGCGAGGCCGAATCCAATTTCCGTCGGATTACCGAGCTGACCCCGGACAACCTCCAAGGGTACAATCTCTTGGGGGCGCTTTATCTCCAAACGGGCCGGGGTGCGGAGGCGATCCCGATGTTCGAGCGTTCCCTGGCGATCAAGCCGACGTCGGACGTGTGTTCCAACCTCGGCACGTTGTATTTTTTCGCCAACCGCTACCCGGAGGCGGCGGCGATGTATGAAAAGGCCATCGCCCTCGGCAACAACCGGAGTACCATCTGGGGGAACCTGGGAGATGCCTGCCGGTTTGTTCCGGGGGCTGAGGCCAAGACCCGCCAGGCCTACGAGACCGCCGCACATATGTCCCGGGAGGATCTCGTCCTCGATCCCGACGACGGCGATTCGCACATGAGACTGGCCCGCTACCTCGTTTTTCTGGGGGATAAGGACGGCGCCGTGCAAGAGATCGAACGGGCCCGGGTGCTGCTGGCCGACAATCCCTACGTCCTGGAGATCGCCGTCCAGGTTTACGAACTGACCGAACGGCGGGACAAGGCTTTGGACGCTTTGGGTCGCCTGGCCGAATCCGCTTCCCTGAAGCTGATCGACGTCAATCCGGACTTGGCGAAATTGCGGAAAGATCCGCGCTACCGGTCCATCGTCGAACGTAAAAAGTAATTTGCACTCTTGGCCATCCGTCGCCGGAAACGGCGCGAGGAATAAAACGAAGGAGGATCAGCATGAGCAATGGCGAACGGAAGCTTATGGAACCGGAGATTGTTTATGTGGGGTGGGAGAAGTCCGGGGCCGGAATCAGGCTTAAAGTGCCGAACGTTAAAGTCGGCAGGTCGGCTCACGTGGTATGGAGATGGGCGGAAAGCAACTCGACCGACCCTTTCTACATCCTCTTTCCCGATGGTTCCCCATTCCCAGGAATTGAATATGCGAGCGTGAATGGGGAGGTCATAGACGAGATTGTTTATGATCATGCCTCCCAGGGAGCGCGAAAATTCAAATATATCATCGCGGGGTATCGAGGCGGCGTCCTCCGCATCCTGGATCCGGAAATCATCGTATCGAAGCCAGGAGGGTGATAAGAATTCTGACCCCCGGCCGTTCGTAAAGCAGGTTTCTCCGTCTCGTTCTTTCGGTTGACAGGCTCCCGCGCCCGGCGATATCATTTCCGCGTCGGGAATCCGACATGATGCGCCGATCCCTCGGGCCGGCGGGCCGCCCGCCGGAAAGGATTCCGCCCCCATGAACACGGAAGACGCCCGCAAGGGCATGATGCTCGCCGTCAAGGTGAGCTTGTATTCCAATATCGCCCTTTTTTGCATCAAGGCCGTCAGCTTCATCATCGTCAGGTCCCTGGCCGTCGCCGCGGACCTGGGCATTTCCTGCATTTCCCTGGGGATCTCCTGTTTTCTCCTGTACGCCATCAAAATGTCGAGCAAGCCGGCCGACACGTTCCATAACTACGGATACGGCAAGATTGAAAACGTTTCCGAGGCCATCGAAGGGGTCATCCTGCTCGGGCTGGCCATGGCCATGTCGTTCATGGCCATCATGCACTTGATCAAGCTGGGCGAAATCAATTCTCCCTGGATCGGGTTGATCGGCAGCTCCCTGGGCGTGGTGATCAACTTCTGGGGGTCGAATTTCATCCTGAACCTGGGGAAAAAATATGCCTCGCCGGCCCTCCGGGCCGAGGGGCTCCATTTCCGCCTCGAAGGGATCATCTCGACCTCGATCGCCTCCTCCTTCGGCCTGGTCATCATCCTCAGCCGTCTGGGATTGACTGGCCCGGCCCGCTACGTCGATCCCCTCGCGACATTGATCGTCAGCGCCCTGATCACCTTCCCCTCGATCCATCTCCTGAAGGAAGCTTTTATGAAGCTCCTCGACGCCTCGATCGAGGAGGCGGGCCAGATGGATATCATGAAGGTGATGGCTACCCATTTCGACAAGTACTGCGGCTTCGAGAATATCCGCACCCGAACGGCGGGCCGGAAACAATTCGTCGACCTGGACCTCATCGTCCCCCGGGACGCGACCGTCGTGGACGCCTACACCCTGGCCGCGTCGGTGAAAAGCGACATCGCCGCCGCCCTGGACGAGAGCGAGGTGATCGTTCATATCGAACCCTGCGCCGCCGACTGCGCCTTTGTCGCCGAAAGCCAAATCTGTCCCTACCTCGCCCCGGCCGAAAAAAGTTGACTTAAGAACGTTCCCCGCATTACCCTTTTCCCAAGAAGAACGCCGATTCCGTTCGGGAGGAGCTCCATGGAGGGAAATCGGGATCATGCCGGCGGCCGGATTTCGGCCGTCCTCATCCTACTCGTCATCCTTTTCGCCGTGTTCCTGGCCCTTTGGGCTATGGCCCCGCCGAAAATCATTCCGGTTTCATCGCCGCCGGGGGAGTTCTCCGCCGAACGGGCCTTTGGCCTGCTGAAAGAAATCGCGGCCAAGCCTCATGCCCTGGGAATGCCCGCCCATGACGAGGTCCGTGACACGCTCCTCCGGATGTGGCGCGGTTTGGGTTTTGAACCCGCGGTTCAGAAAGGGCTGTTCTTCGATGCCAAGCGCCATTATGCCGCCCGGATCGAAAATATCCTGGTCCGGCTCCCGGGGACTCATCCGGTCCCCGGCGGAGCGCTCATGCTGGCGACCCACTACGATTCGGTCGAATCCGCGCCCGGCGCGGCCGATGCGGGGTCCGGAGTCGTCACCCTGCTCGAAACGGCCCGGGCTCTTAAAGCCGGCCTGCGGCCGGCCAGGGACATCATTTTTCTGGCCACGGACGCCGAGGAAGACGGCATGCTTGGAGCCAGCGTCTTCCAGGCGGAGCATCCCTGGGCTAAGGACGTCGGCCTCGTTATGAATTTTGAAGCCCGCGGGACGAACGGGCCCTCTCTCATGTTCCAGACAAGCTCCGGGAACCAGGCTCTCATTTCAGCCTTGGCGGCCGTCCCTCATCCCCGTGCTTATTCGATGGGGGGCAGGGCTTACCGTTCCATGCCGAACAACGGCGACCTCAGTGTTTGGCTGGCCGCGGGGATCCAGGGGATGAACTTCGCCTTCATCGGCCGCCCTTATGACTACCATACGGCCGGCGACAACCTGGCCCGGCTCGATTTGCGCAGCCTCCAGCATCACGGTTCGTCCGCTCTGGCCTTGGCCCGCCGCTTCGCCGACGGCGGCGTCCCCGCCCGTTCGCGGGGCGACGCAGTCCATTTCAGCTTATTCGGCGATGTCTTTATCTTCTACTCCCGGCTCACGGCGTTTTCCCTCGTCGGGATCATCGCCGTCCTCCTGGTCTTTTCTGGAGTTTTGGGATTGAGGCGCGGAATCCTTCGCTTGAGCGGAATCCTCCGCGGCTTGCTCTTCATGATCGCGTCCTTGGCGTTATCCGGAGGGCTGGGCTTCGGTTTTCTCACCCTGGTCCAGGCCGCCCACGGCGCCTGGCTTCCGCCGGCGCCGTTTCGAACTAGCGCCGCTTATTTATCGGCCGCGGCGGTCCTGGCCGCGGCGGCGACGATTTTTCTCCACGGCCTTTTCCGGGCCCGGAAAAGCCGGTTCGGCCTGGCTTTCGGCGCGGCGATCCTCTGGCTCGTCCTGGCCGCGGCGGTCACGCTTTTCGCCCTGGACGTAAGTTATGTGACCATGGGGCCGGCTCTCGCTCTGGCCTTCGGAATCCTGGTTTGGGCCGGATTCGGCAAGAGGGATGGCGAGGATGCCGCCCCTCCGTTCTGGAGCTCGGCCCTGGCGGCGATCGGAATCGTCCTGATCGCCGTTCCGCTCGTCTTCCTTCTTTTTCAAGCGATGTTCCTTTCACCGCTCATTGCCGCGATCCTCGCGGCCTTGGTTTCGCTGATGATCGCGGCGATGACGCCGGCGATCGAAATCGCCCGGCGGGGTTTGGGCCGGGGACTGCCGGTCATTTTCATCAGTCTCTTTCTGGTCCTGACCGGCGTCTCGGCGATATCCGTTCGGTATACGGCGGAAATCCCCAGGGCGGTCAACCTCCAATATATACAGGACTTTGACTCCAGCCGAGCCTATTGGGTGACGCCGACAAAGCCTCCGAGCGCCTGGTTGGAGAAGGTGGCCGGGGGAGAATTTCGACTTGGTCATCCCCAGCCCGAGTATGTCCTCCGGTCGGCCGCATATTCCTTCCGGGAGGCGCCCCTTTCGAGCATGGTTCCGCCGGAAGTCCGGGTGATCGAGGATGTCTCCCTGTCGGTCGCCGGGGCCTCGGTGTCATCGGCTTCCTCGCGCGTCCTGAAGCTCAGGATTGTTTCGCCGCGGGGCGGACGCCGGATCGTTCTTGCCGTCAAGGCCGAAAAGATGGAATCCGCCGAAATCGAAGGCCGGCCGGTCGAATTGATCCCTCAAAACGTTTCCGGTTTCGCCTTTTCCATCCTGAATCCCGGTCCGCAGGGATTTGAGGTGAGGCTCAAGACGGCGGCCGCGGCCGTTCAATTGACGGTCCGCGAATCCAACCCGGGATTTCCCGACCTTCCGGGTTTCAGTCCGCCGCCTCCGCCGCTTGGGATCCGTCCCAACCAAGTCGAGGTCCTGTTGCACAAAACGTTTGTCTTTCCGCCTCCTGCGAAATAAGGAAGGCGGAGCGAAAATCGAACGACGAGGGAGGATGCGATGACGCTGAAACAAGCCCTTTTATCGTACCTGATCGCCCTGGCCGTGTTTTTTGCCGTGGACATGGTCTGGCTCGGCCTCGTGGCCAGGGGATTTTATCGCCGTTACCTGGGCGCGATGCTTAGCCCCAAGGTCAACTGGGCGGCGGCGATTCTCTTCTACCTGCTTTTCATCGCCGGGCTGATCGTGTTCGTCGTCAAGCCGGTTTTGCTCAAGGGCGGAACGTTCGAGGCCGCCGGCCTCGGCGCCCTTTTCGGCCTGATCTGCTATGCCACATACGACCTGACCAACCTGGCCACCCTCAAAGATTGGCCGATTCTCGTGACCGTGATCGATCTCGTATGGGGCACAGCCCTGGGCGGGGTTGTTTCGTTGCTCACCGTCGTCCTCTCCCGCCGGTTTTTAAAAATATAAGGGTTTCCCGGTTCGATGTTTCGCGGCATGCCCCAAGTGCGTTAAAATCTTCGGGCAGGGCAAGGCCGTCGTCCCGGTCGAGATGGAGTGCTCAAATGAAAAAGATCCTTGTCGTCGCTTCAATCGCGGCTTCCCTTCCGGTTTTGCTTTCCCTTCCGGCCGGGGCCCAATGGACGGCCGGCGCGGAGGCGGGCAAGGCCTTCGACGTTTTCCATACCGATTACGCCTATCAAACCGGCACGCCGGACAGCTTCATCAACCGCGCTTCCGGATTCGGGGCCGGGATTTTCTTCGGTCATGACTTCAAGGTCGGCGGGCGGCTATTCCTGGGCTTCGAGCTCCGGGCCGGCCTGAATGACGCCCGCTGGGAGATGGATACGGAGGATGTCTATGCCGGAACGCCCAAGGGCGGGCCGTCCCATCTGCGCTATGACATCCCGTGGTTTGCGGGATTATCGGGCATCGCGAAATTTCGGGTTCTCCCGGGTTTGGCGGTCACCGCCGACCTGGGAATGGCCTTCAGCCGGATCCGGATGAAAAAGACGTCGGCGTCCAGCACGTCCTATTCCTACGACGACTGGGTCCCGGCCCTGGCGGCTGGGGCCGGCCTCGAATGGGATCTTACGTCGAAATGGGCCCTCATCGCCCGGTTTTCTTTCATTGATTTCCGGGAGGTGGAAACCATCTCCCGCTTTCCCGACGGGGAGGCGTGGGAGACGGTGACCGGCCGGCCCAACCTGTTCTCCGCGCGGCTCGGAATTCTCTTTCGGATCGGGGGCTCATAAACCGTTTTCCAGGTCCAACTCCTTATTTATCCCGGAAGCGGCTCTTGGGATTGACCTTCCGGAACGTTTTCAGGGCGACGTGGATTTCCTTCGACCACTGTTTCTTGTCCGAACCGGGCTTTTCCCGCCGCCGGGATTCCAGCGAGGCCAGCTCCTTCCGCAGCTTTAAATAGCTTTCGTAGCGGCCGGACGGAAGCTTCCCGGATTCGACGGCTTCACGAACGGCGCATCCGGTTTCATGGACATGAATGCAGTCGTCGTATCGGCAGCTGGCGGCCAAGGCGGCGATATCGGAGAAAACGTCGTCGACGGCCCCGTCCGCTTCCCAGAGCTGGAATTCCCGGACTCCCGGCGTATCGAGGAGAAGGGAGCCCCCCGGAAGAACCAGGAGCTGGCGCCGGACGGTTATGTGCCGGCCCTTGGAATCGTCCTCCCGGACCGGCGCGGTGGCCAGGATTTCCGAGCCCGTCAGGGCGTTGATGATTGTGGATTTTCCGACGCCGGAGGATCCGATCAAGACGTAGGTTTTCCCCGGCCGGAGACGCCGGCGGACCTCGTCCAGGCCTCCGGAGGCTCGCGCCGAAACGGCCAGGACCTCGATTCCCGGGGCGATTTCCCGAACCCGGGCCGCGAATCGAGCGGGATCGGCCTGGAGGTCGGCTTTATTGAGGAGGACGACGGCCTCGGCCCCGCTCTTTTGGGCCATGATCAGCTGGCGTTCGAGGCGGCGGAGGTTGAAATCGAAGTCCAGCCCTTGGACGAGAAGGATCACGTCGATGTTGGCGGCCAGGACCTGTTCCTCGGTCCTTTTCCCGGCGACATGGCGCGAAAGCCGGGTTCGCCGGGGCAGGAGGCTGTGGATGATCGCTGTCTCCCATGAAGGTTCGTCGGCGATGGCGACCCAGTCGCCGACCTTGGGATAATCCGCCGGAGACTCGGCCTCGAACATGAAGCGGCCGGAGACCTCGGCCGGCCGTTCGCCGCGGGCGGTCAGGAGAACATACCGTTCCCGGTCCTCGATCGCCACGCGTCCGAAGAGAAACCCGGCCGGCCGCAGCGGCGCGGCTTGGCGCTCGAAATCGGCGTTCCAGCCGAAGGGAATCAGTTCGGGTTCGGGGGCGGACGGTTGTGACATTGATTTTTATTCCGGCGAAGGGTAGTTTATCATGAAGGACCCGGGCAGAGCGTTCCGCAACGCTTTGCCGCATGGTACCGTATTATGTCTTGATTGGAAAGCCTGATTTCTCGGGAAAGGAAAACAACCGCATGCCTCAAAATCGTCGTCGGGAATTCATGAAGAAGGGTCTCGTCGGAATCTGCGGCGCAGCCGCGATCCCGGGGGCTTGGAAAACCGCGTTGGGGATGCCTCAGGGAAAGGGCGCGGCCCCCGCGTTGCCCGGCCGGTCCCTAGGAAAAACGGGACTCGCGATCCCGCTGCTCAGTATGGGAACGGGCGAAGTCTCCAGCACGAATCTCATCCGGATGGGATATGACGCGGGGATCAAGCTCTTCTTCTCGGCCACCTACTACGGCCAGGGCAACAACGAACGGCTGGTCGGCGAGGCCCTGAAAGGCCTGCCGCGCGACTCGTTCATCGTCGGGACGGCCGCGACGCCCGAGGGCTTCAACGCCCGGGCCGGCCTGCCCCCGAAAAACCTGACCGCGGCGAGCTACATGAAAACGGCCGAAGACAGCATGAAACGGTTCGGCCTCGATCGCGTGGACATCCTCCTGCTGCCCTTCGCCGACAAGAAGGAGCTCGTCCTTTGCGAGCCCATCATGCAGGCCATGTCCGATCTGAAAAAACAAGGCAAAATCCGCTGGACTGGAATCGCTCTCCATAATCCCGGCGGCGAGGCCCTTCGGGCCGCCGCCGATTCGAAAGCCTACGACATCGCCATGCCCGCGTACAATTTCAAAACCAAGGATCTGGATGCGGTGAACGGGGCCATCGCCTACGCGGCCAAGGCCGGCATGGGGATCGTGGCCATGAAAACGACCGCCGGGGGCGCCTCGGGCCGGGCCGGGTCGCAGCCGATGAATGTCGGGGCGGCCTTGAAGTGGGTCCTTCAGAACAAGGATGTCTCCAGCATCGTTTCGGGGATGTCGTCCATCGATGAGCTGCAGAATAACCTGGCGATGCTCAAGGATGTGAAGTTATCCGAGCAGGACCTGAAAGACCTCAACCGGGGGACGGCCCAATCAGAAGACAGTCTCTACTGCCAGCAGTGCGGGACCTGTTTGTCCCAATGTCCGATGGACTTGGACATCCCCACGCTGATGCGCAGCTATATGTATGCTTACGGCTATCGGAACGCCGTCCAGGCCCGGGCCGCGCTCGATTCCGTCGACCTGCCGCCGGATCCCTGCGACACCTGCGAAACCTGCGGGGTGGCGTGTCCATCCGGTTTCGACGTCCGGGACAGGGTTCGGGACATCGTCCGGCTGAAAAACGTCCCGAAGGAATTCCTGAAAGCGTAGGTCCTAACAAGGCGGGCCGCCGCGGCTTCGATTATTGACACGCCGGCAGCGGCGAAGTTAATCTCGGGGCATGTTCAGATGCTTGTTGTCTGTCTTGGTCAGCCTCGGATTCCTCTTCGCCGATCCTGCCTCCGCCTCCCTCCGCGTCCAATTTCCAACGTGCGATAACCGCCCCTCGGCGACGGGAGCGAGATTGGACAAGCCCCTTTTCGGGTGGGAGCTCGACTCTGACGAAAGGAGCGTCGTTCAGCGGGCCTATCGTCTTTTGGTTGCTACCGCGGATTCCCTTTGCGAGCCGGGCCGGGCCGATGTCTGGGATTCGGGGCGGCGGGAGAGCTCCGAAAACGCTTTTGTCGCTTACGGCGGCCGGAAGCTCGATTCTGGACGGACGTATTTCTGGAAAGTCGGCGTCTGGACCGGGGCGCGGCGCGATCCGGTCTGGAGCGCGATCAGCCGTTTTACGACGGAGCTGGCCGGCCCGGCCGCCTGGTCGGGGGCCCGCTGGATCGGGCTCGAGGAGCTTCCGGAGGCGATGAAAATCGTCCCCGGGGTTCATGGCAACGGCGACGCCTTGGGCGAACGGGGCTTGAAACGTCCGATGATCCCGGCTTTCCGAAAAGCCTTCGACGTCCGCGCGGAAGCCGTCGATCGGGCCCTTGTTTTTGTTTCGGGTCTCGGCCATTACGAGCTTCGGATCAACGGCCGCCCGGCCGGCGACGCGTTCCTCGCCCCGGGCTGGACCGACTACCGGAAAACCTGTCTCTATAATACTTACGACGTGACGGAGATGTTGAAGCCCGGCCGAAATTCCATCGGGGCCGTCGTCGGCAACGGCTTCTTCAACGTCAATCGGGAGCGGTATCGAAAGCTGGTGATCGCCTATGGGATGCCGATGCTGATTTTCAAGCTCGAGATCGCCTATGCCTCGGGCCGCCGGGAGACGATCGTCAGCGGCCCCGACTGGAAAGCGGCGCCCTCGCCGATCACGTTCACGAGCATCTACGGCGGCGAGGACTACGACGCCCGGCTCGAACGACCCGGCTGGGACGGGCCGGACTTTGACGACGCCTCCTGGTCGAACGCCCTTGCCGTGCCCGGTCCCGGGGGCCGGCTCGAGCCGGAGCGGGACTTTCCGCTCAAGGTCATGGAAATCCTCGAGCCGAAGGCGATCGGCCGGCCCCGGCCCGGCGCATATGTCTACGATTTCGGACAAAACGCCTCCGGCATCATCAACCTCAAGGTCCGGGGCAAACGGGGCGCGACGGTCACGATCGTTCCCGGCGAGCTTTTAAATAAAGACGGGCTGGTCGACCAGGCCGCTTCGGGCGGCCCCTATCGGTTGGCCTATATACTCAAAGGAGACGGCGTCGAGGAATGGCGGCCCCGTTTCACATACTATGGGTTCCGCTATGCCCAGGTCGAAGGGGCCGTTCCCGCGGATGCCAAGGAAGCGTCTGATCTTCCCCGGGTGCAGGGCCTTCAAATGCTCCATACCAGGAATGCGGCACCCGCGGCCGGGTCCTTCGCCTGTTCGAGCGATCTTTTCAACCGGACCTTTCGATTAATCGACTGGGCCATCCGGAGCAACCTGGCCAGCGTCCCCACGGACTGCCCCCACCGGGAAAAGCTCGGCTGGCTCGAACAAACCCACCTCATGGGCGGCTCGATCCAGTACAATTACCGGATCCTGACGCTCTACCAAAAACTGGTTCGGGACATGCGGGAAGCCCAGCTCCCCGACGGGCTTGTCCCCGACATCGCCCCCGAATTCGTCCCTTTCCTGGGCGGTTTCCGCGATTCGCCGGAGTGGGGGAGCGCGGCCGTCATCCTGCCTTGGTTTCTCTTCAGCTGGTTTGGGGACCGGGAGACCATGGCCGAGGCCTACCCGATGATGCGGAAGTATGTCGATTACCTGGCGGCCAAAGCCGAGGGCCATATTCTCTCCCACGGCTTGGGCGACTGGTTCGACCTTGGGCCCAAGCCTCCCGGCGAAGCCCAGCTGACGCCGAAAGCCCTGACGGCCACCGCGATCTATTATCGCGACCTGGATCTCCTTTCGAAGATGGCCGCGAAGCTCGGGAACAGCGCCGATGCCGAAGACTTGCGGCTCCGGGCGGAGACCGTTCGCCGGGCTTTTAACGCGAAATTTTTCGATCCGGCCGCCCGGATTTACTCGACCGGGAGCCAAACGGCGATGGCTATGCCTCTCCATTTCGGCATGGTCGAGAAAAACCTTCAGCCGACGGTCTTCGAAAATCTGGTCCGGAATATCCGGAACAGCGGCGGCGCCCTGACTGCGGGGGACGTCGGCTTCGACTACCTCGTCAAAGCTCTTGAGGAAGGCGGCGCGTCAGACCTCATTTTCGAGATGAACGCCCGCGAGGATGTTCCGGGCTACGGCTTCCAATTGGCCAAGGGGGCCACGGCCTTGACCGAATCCTGGCCGGCCCGGACGGACGTGTCCAATAATCACATGATGCTCGGCCACTTGATGGAGTGGTTTTATACCGGACTGGCCGGCATCCGGCAGGCTTCGGATTCGACGGGTTTCGCGACCGTCGAAATCAAGCCCCATCCGGTCGGGGACATTGCCTGGGTCAAGGCGGCGTATCATTCGATCCGCGGGGAGATCATTTCCGGCTGGAGGATCGAAAACGGCCGGTTCCTTCTTGATGTCACGATCCCCGCCAACGCCCGGGTCGTGATATTTGTCCCGGCGCGATCGGCCGCCGACGTCACGGAGAGCGGCGTCCCGGCGGAGCGCGCGGCCGGCCTCAAGTTCCTCCGGATGGAAGACGGCCGGGCGGTCTTTGAGGCCGGCTCGGGCGCTTATCGCTTCAATTCGACCTATTTGTCCGAAAGCAGCCGATCGAGTACCTTTTCCAGATAGGCGGCGTCGGGCCTGTCCCAGGTGATCTGGCTCAGGTACTTGAACCGGACCGTTCCCGAAGCGTCCAGGAGATAAACGGTCGGGACGTTCTGATCGACCGCGCTTCCATCCCAATTCGTCGTGAACAGCCCCAATCCCTTGGAAACCCGTTGGCCGGCGTCGACGAGAATCGGGAAAGGCGTCGGGATATTTCCCTTCGGGATCACAAACGTTTTCGGGAGAAAGCGTTTCACATTCTCGGCGAATCGTTTCTGCCCGGCGGAGGCGTCGGCCGGAGGATTTTTCCAGCCGTCGATGACGGCCATCTGCTCGGGGAAGATGTCCACCCAGTGCCGGACCGCGCCCTTGTCATAGGGAAGGATGAACAGGATCTCCAGGTTGTATTTTTGCCGGAGGCCGTGGAGCTTCTCCTCTTCGGCCAGGTCGGCGTACTCGTAATGGCAGATCTGGCACCAATGATCATCGACTTTTCCCCTGGGGAAGACGAGCAGCACGTTTTTCCCCTTGAGCTTGGAGAGGGAGAACTCCTTCCCGTCGAGGGAAGAGAGAGTGAAATCCGGCATCGGCCTGCCGAGGATGGCCGGCCTCAACGGCGCGGCTTGGGCTTGAGCCTGCAGCCGTCCCGGCGCCTGGACCGAGGCCAGGATCAAGACGGCCAGCGCGCATAAGCGGAGGATTTTCATTTTCGTTTTCTTTTATTTCTTAGGGGCCGGAGCGGGCTGGGGAGCGGGCTTGACCAGGATATTGATGATTTTCCACGGCCCGTTCATCCAGGACAGCTGGATGTAATAATCGCCGAAGGCGGAAGAGGCCAGGACGAAGGCCATCCCGTCCATGACATCCAGGACGCGAATGTCCGCCTTGCGTTGAGCTTCGGGCACGACCCGCAGCTTGGCCCGGATCGGCTCGACCAGGGCTGAATAACCGCTTCGGGAAATGCGCTGACGCCCCGTTTGGGGGAGTGTTTGCAGAACAGCCCGGCTGACTTCGGGATGAAGGACGGCTTCCACCCGGGCCGCGTCGCCGCTCAGGGAGCCGATGATATAGTCTTCGGCGGCCTTGGCGACCGCGGCCTTTTCCTTTTCAGGATCGAAGCCGGCCAACGGCTGGACGCCGGGAACCTGGGGCCCCTGGGCCCACAGCACGTTGACGATCTTCCAGGCGCCGTCGATCTTCACCATCTGGAGATAGTCGTTGTACATGGGCGAGGTCAGCTTGGCGCAGGCGATGTCGTCTTTCATCCAAAGCGCCTCGGGTTGGATCGTCCGGACCGGGTTCGTCAAGGCGACTTTCGCCCGGGAAAGCTCGATCAGATCCGAGTACGTCGAATATCCGATCACCACGGCTTTTGTTTGAGGCAGGGTCGTCACCACGACCTTGTTGAGATCGGGATGGACGGCCCGTCCCATGCGTTCCGCGTCCCCCGCATAGAATCCGTCGCCGTAATCCCGGGCGGTCTGAAGGATCGCCGCGCGGTCCGCCTCAGGTATGGCCGCGGTCTGGGCCCAGGCTGCGAAGGCACAAAGAACGGCCAGAATAACCACCATCCATAACGTCTTTTTCATACGTCGTCACTCCTCATATCAAATCGGCGGTTTCATCCGCCGTGTTGGAAAATACGCGGTTTTTTCCGAAAAAACCATGGGACTTTGTTCCCTTTTTTGAAGTTTATCGGCAAGAAACCTCATCCACGTTCCGGTTGTCCGAAATCGGACAGCGGAAAAGCGCTTTCGGATCGCTTCGTTCCCGCTCTTTGCGACGCGCCGCCGTAGGGGATTGAAAGCGGCGGTCAACTTTTTCCTTTAAATGTCGTAAAATGATTCGGGATCGATTCTCTGTCATGATCCACCTGAAGATACTCTTTCACGCCTGCGCCCTGACGCTCGGCATCGGAAGCGCGGTTTATCTCTATCTCATTCAACGGGCCTATCGCCGGCCTTTCCTCAAGCCTCTCCTTTTCTTTCTTGTTTTCAATAACGTGCTTCACGCCGTCAACCTGACCTCGCTGTACGGTTGCGCCAATCTCCTGGGGTTCTGCAAGGGGTATGGTTATACGGTTTTGCCGACCGTGTTGGGACCGCTGGCCCGATTATCCCAATGGGGAATCTTGTTTTCCCTGGCGGGCGTCGTCCAGGGCTTTCGCGGCCGCCGTTTGTCTCGGGCCGTCCAGGCGGGATTCGCCGCGGGAACCGTGCTTCAGGCGGCCGGATATGCCGTCCTCGGCATCGCCTTTTCTCAGGGCCGTTTCCTCCGGGGCCTGTTCCGGATCCAGGGGACGGCCTTCGACCTGAGCGTTTACGCCTCTCTGGCGCTACTTCTCTGGCTCTTGGCCCTCTCGTTCCGGTCGAAACAAGCCGCGGAAGCGCGAGCCATGCGGGCTTTAGCCATTCCCTATCTGGCCGCATATGCGGTGTTCCTCGCGACTCTACGGCTCCCGACGGACACGCAGTTCTATCCCAACGCCGTCATGCTCCTGGTCGTCTTGGGTTTTCCCGTTTTCTGGATCAAGAGGTGGTTTTTCGCCGCATACGCCGCGGACGCCGGAGGCGATCTCGAAACCCTGGCCGTCGAGCGTCTCTGCCGCGACGGGAATCTGACGCCCCGCGAATGCGAAATCGTCCGGCTGATCCTCGGGGGCAAGAGCAACGCCGAGATCGAAAAGTCGCTCTTCATCTCGGTTCATACGGTCAAAAACCATGTCACGAACATCCTCCTCAAGCTCGGCCTGAAAAACCGGATGCAGATGATCGGGCGGGTGCGGTCCCTGCAGAATGGGATCCGGTCGGACATCCGTCTGGTCGAGGCGCCGGACCGGAAAAACGGCGAAGAAATCCGGATTCACTGAATTCATGAAGACCGTCAATATCATCTCCTACCTCCTGCTTGCGGGCGTCGCCGCGCTCACGCTCTGGGAAACGACCCGCTTGCTCCGCCGTTTTCCGGACCGGGCCCTGCGGGCCTACCGGATCGCCCTCGCCGGATTCTTCGGAAGCGCGATCCTGGGCATCATCGGCAATTACATCCTGCAGGAGATGCTCTACCTTCAGGATCTTCCCGGAGCGGCCCATGCCACCGCGGCCTGGGTTTTCGGCTTGTTGTCTTTCCCCTTGACGATTCTGGCCCTGGACGCCTTCACCGTCGCCTTCCTGGCCTGGGCGGGAAAACGGTATCCGCGGGCCTGGCGCATCGCTTTTTTTTCCCTGCAAGCCGTCCTGGTAGCGGCTTTTATCGCCGCCGGACCCGGATTTTTTAAAACGCCTGCGGATGGGGCGGATGCGGCGGTTGTCCTCGTCCACGGCCTGCAGGCCGCCAATCGCCTCTACCCGGCCCTGGTCGCGGCGGCGGTTGCCTTCGCCTGGAGTCGAAAATCCGTCTCTTCCTCCCTCCAGGGATTCGTCGGTTTTGCCGGCTTGTACGCGGGATTGTTTTTCGCCGCTTTCATCCTTCTGAACGTCCTTCCCGACGGCCCCGGGCAGCGGGCCTTTCAATCGGCGTCCGCTTTCCTCATTCATCCCCTTCCGGTATACGTTCTCGGCCGCGCCCTCAAGCGGTCGAGGGCCGATCATGTCCCCGGCGGGAACGTTGTCGAGCCGGCGGACCTCCTCCCGGCCCGGTTCCGGATTTCGGAGCGCGAAGCCGAGATCGTCCGTCTCCTGGCGAAGGGGAAAAGCTATCGCGAGATCGGCGCGGAGCTTTTCATCTCGATAAAAACGGTGAAAACCCACGTCTACAACATCTATCGAAAGACGGGCGTGAAAAGCCGCTGGCAGCTTCTGGACTTGATCGGCAAGGCCCGGGACGAAAGCGTCGGCTCCTGAGGGAACGCCGGCTTGAGCCCGTTCCGGCGCCTTACACGCGGATGACGATTTCCTCGATCCGGCCGGGATCGGCTTCGCCCAGCTTCTTGGCGGCGGCCGTGTCGATGTGGCGGGTCATCGGGGTCACGTCGGGAAGCCCGGCGGCCTTCCGTTTTCCCGCGATGACGGTCCCGGCCAAGCGGTCGAGGGCGACGGGATCTGTGGCGAAATAAAGGGCGTTTTCCCTCCAAATCTGGCTGGGCCGGTCCGGGACGGGGCCGCCGTCGAAACAGCCCTCGGTGGCGTCCAGGATGATCAAGGGAACGGGATTGACCCGACGGAAGTGCTCGCAGGCCTCGGCGATGAATGGATCGCAGTTGTTATCGTGGGCCTGGGGCGTCGTGTGATAGCAGCCGAAGGCGATGTTCTTCAGCGCCCCGGTTACACCCGAAAGTCCGTGATTTTTGATCACGGGGAGGCTGATGGTCGCGTCCGTCCGGGTCAGGGGGATCAGGTCGACGGGCAATTCTCCGATGGCGGACGTTTCGACGTAAGTCCGGGAGTCCTTGTAGGCGAAGGCGTAGCTGCCCCCGGCCTCGACGCTTTCGCCGTGCGGTCCCCGGCCGAGTTTGTAGACGGTCTGACGGAAATGGCTTTCGGGCCGGTCCCAGACGATGATATCCGACCCCTGGATCCCCGCCCGGACAAGGCCGGTTGTCACCTCCCCGGCGATTTCCGGCGCGGTATAGATCCGCGGCCGGCCCAGGAGGTTGATTTTCAACCCGATCCTCCGGTTGGGCCCAAGGATGCTTTTCCAGGCTTCTCCGCCCGTCGCCTTCCCCGTGAGGGAGGCCAATCCCCGATCGATCATTTCAGCGATCACCTCGGGGTCGCGCCGGTTGTCCTTCCAGAGGCGGCTCGATTCCACCCGGATGATCCGGACTTTGTCACTGCCGGCCTGGGCCAAGGCCCCGGGAACGAACGTAGCGGCCAGCCCGGCCGCCAGGCCTTTGAGGATATCCCGCCGGGAGAATTCGGTATTTGGCGTTTGCTGCGTCATGTTTTCACCTCGCGGGCTTTTTACTCCGCTTTCGGCCCGAAGAGAATACGGAATCGGCCTTATTTTTAGGAATTCAGGCAAAAGTCTGAGGGGAAATCTTGCGATTTAGGCGATTCTTTTCATTTTCCCTTGTCGGCCGGGACCACCGGGATCGTCAGGGGTTTGCGCGGCAACATGTCTTCCCGCATGGCGGTCTGATAAACGAAAGTGGCCATGACGATGGCCGACTGGACCAGGTCCTCGGGAACGGCGTGGTCGTATACATCCTGGCTCGTATGATGAAGGCCGGGGAAATAATCGAGGGGGTCCTGAACGAACTGGAAGCCCGGAATGCCGAGGTAATCGAACGGAAGATGGTCCGTCCCCTCCGTGTTCTTAAGGGCGATGACCGTCACGCCGAGGTCCTTGAGGGGCTTCATCCATTCCTCGAAAATCGGTCTGACTTGGAAATTCTCCTGGAGATATATTCCCCGGATGCGTCCTGAGCCGTTGTCATAGTTGAAATATCCCGAGATTTTGCCGTAGTCGGGCTTGGCCAGGATTTTCGTGGAATCACCGAGGGGATTCCGCCAGCTCTTTTCGAGCGCATCGAAATCCATTTTGGCCAGGCTCTGTTTGTCCGTATCGCCGAAATGCCGGACGACGTATCCCCGGGAGCCGTAAAAGCCCTCTTCTTCGCCCGTCCAGAACGCAGCCCGGATCGTCCGCCGCGGTTTGACGCCGAGCGCCTTGAGGATCCGGACCGCTTCCATGGCCACGGCGCAGCCGGCGGCATCGTCCACGGCCCCCGTTCCGCCCGTCCAGGAATCGAGATGGCCGCCGAGCATGACCAGCTCGTCCCTCTTGTCCGTGCCGGGTATCTCCGCCGTGACGTTATATCCCTGCGTATCCTTGTTGTAGATCGTCGTGCGGACCTCGATTTCCAAGGTCACCGGGACTTTGAGGCCGAGAATCCGGCAGATCCGGTCGTAGTGTTCGGCCGCGACGATAATCCGCGGGCATTGGTCGCGGGTGACGTAATCCTTCCCGTTTCCTCCATAGGCATCGACCTTGACCGTTCCGAAATCGGACCGGCTCCCGCTCGAGGGTTCGACGAGAACCCCGACGGCTTCGGTTTTAAAGAACTCTTCCATCTCTTCCCATTTCAGGTTGCCTTCGGGCGATGCTCCGTCCGGAGGAGCCGATTTGACCGGGATCGGGGTTTCTTGCAGCTCCTTGATGTCCTTGTCGTCCAGCCTTTTGGCCGGCGCCGCAAAGTTCGGGTGGACCGGCCGGGGATTTTTGACCAGGACGATCGCGTTCTTCAATGTTCCCCTGTACTTGTCCATATCGGCTTTTGTCGAAATAACGGCCAGGACGGGGCTTCCGACGATTTTCCCCTTCGTGCTCCCAGTCCACGGGCGGGGATAAGCCAGAATCGGCATGTAGGACGGGGCGGTCATATGGGCCGAGACGTACTCATAGGACCAGCCCAGGCCGAGTTCCCCGGCGGGCTCAATCACGGCGCCGACGAGGCCCATCTCCGTGAATCTCTTGGCGGCCCATTCCGCGGCCCGCCTGTAGGCCGGGGAGCCGGGAATCCGCGGGCCGAAAACATCGGTCAACCAGCTGAGATGGTCCATGACCCGGGAGTTGTTCGTTCCCTCGAGCCAGATCCGGTTGACGATGGCCGCGTCCGCGGTCTCCGGCGTCCGGACTTGAGAATGAGCGGTCAGCGAGACCAGAAAGACAACCAAAACGATCGGATAAAAAAAGCGGATTCTTTTCATGGGCGGGGCCTCCTTGGGAATGGACCGATGTTATTCCCGGGCGTAGGCCACTGTCAAACGCCCAAGGCCGTCGATCGAGTCATGGGGAACCGGTTCTGAAGCCGACTCCGGCGAATGTCCTTTGGCGGCGGCCTGAAATAAGAGATTTCCGGCGGGCTTGATTCTCAAGACCAGCCTTCCTCGGCCAGGGCGTCGTGGAGCTCGTCGGGATGATGTCGATTGCGGTATTCCAGATGGCTCGATTCATCATGGGCCTTGTGATAGGGCCATCCCCCGGCCATGCGGTTCCGTTCGTGGAGCTCATGGAGAAGAACGAAGGGGCGCTCGGTTTCTTCGAGAGCGTCGTCGATCCAAACCTCGTTCGAAGGGACAAATTCGTAGACATAATCGTGACCGCCCTCGGTGAAGTCGATGTCAAAAACACTGCGAACGAGCCGGCCGTTGACGATCCAGACTTTTATTCCGCTCTCCAAGGCCTTCCAAAGCCTCTCGTGGACGTCATGCCCGTCCGGCAGCTTGTTCCCGCCGCCGGTGAAGCGCCTCAGGTCGCCGGCGCGGCGACGCTCCCGTCGTTCGCTCCGGTCGGCGATGACCAGGGCCTCGTCATAGCTCATCCCCTTGGCCATCAAACGATGCTCGACCAGCATATGCTCGATAAAAAACCTTTGTTCATTGTGCTCGGCTTCACGGTCGATCCAGAATTCGTTCTCCGGAATATAGGCATAGGCTAAATGATGGCCGAAATTCGTGAACTCTTCGTCCAGATGAGTCCGAATAAAGCTTCCGTCAACGAGATAAATCCGGAATTTTCCTCTCTCATCGATTTTTTCGATATAAGGTGGGTTGAGTTCCTTCATGGGACGCCTCCGCGTGGTTTCGTATGACGAATTCCCAAAAAGCTTTTTGCCGAGGTCCGGCCGGCGCGTCAGCGGCGCGGACGGCGGACGCGGATCGGATCCGGCGGCTGGGGAAGGAGCTTGACCTCGCCGGTCTTCAGCGCCTCCAGAGCCGCTGCCACGGCTTTTTCCAATTGGGGATCGCCCCCGGCGGCTACGATTTTTGCCGTCATCTCGACTTCGATATCGGGCGCGACGCCTTTGTTCTCCACGTCCCATTCCCCGCGGACGTTGTAAAATCCTCCCCGCGGCGAAGTGATGCCGCCCCCGTCGATGAAGGCAGGCACATCCCAGATTCCGACAAGCCCGCCCCAGGTTTTCGTCCCGACCAGCGGTCCGATTTTCCTTTCCTTGAACATGTAGGGCATCATGTCGCCGCCGGAGCCGGCCGCATCGTTGATGATCATCACCTTGGGACCGAAGATCGCGCCGTTCGGCGCCGTCCAGGGCTGCTTCTCGCCGATCGGGTTGTTGAAATAACCGAGAAGCGGTCGGGCCAGCAGATCGATGACGTAATCGGCGATTGAACCGCCTTGGTTCCACCGTTCATCGATCACGGCGCCCTTCTTGTCCTTCTGGGCGAAATAGTAGCGGTTGAAATTGATATAGGCGCCGTCGGCGGTGTCCGGGAGCCAGACGTAGGCCAATTTGCCTCCCGACAATTCTTCGACGCGACGGCGGTTATGCTCGATCCAGGCGGCCCGGCGCAAGGGGAGCTCGTTTCGGACCGGGACGACCGTGACTTCCCGGGCCCCTTCCAGGCTCGGTTTCCCGTTGACCTTGATCCGCGTTTGCGCTCCGGCCGTCCGCTCGAAGAAGCTGTAAAGGTTTTGGCCGGCGTCAAGCTCGCGGCCGTTGACGGCCACCAGGTAGTCTCCCTCCTTGACGTCGATCCCCGGCCCGGCCAGCGGCGCTTTCAGGTCGGGATTCCAGCTTTCGCCGGTGTAGATTTTATGGATTCTGAACCGCCCCGAATCGATTGTGTAATCGGCGCCGAGAAGGCCCCCGGGGACGGAAGGCACTTCGGGCATGTCCCCGCCCCCGACGAACGAATGCCCGACGGACATTTCACCCCCGAGGATGTCGAGGATATAGTTGAGATCCGCGCGATGCCTGACATGCGCGACCCAGGGCGCATAGGCCTTGTACAGCCCGTCCAGGTCGGCGCCGTGAGCGTTGCGAACGTAGAAATAATCCCGCTGGAAACGCCAGGCTTCCTTGAAGATCTGCCGCCATTCAGCCGCCGGATCAATGAAAACCTGGACAGCCTCGGTCGCGATCTTGCCGTCGCCCGGCTTGGGGGATCCGGCCGCGTCGACGATTCCCCAGCTCCTGCCTCCCAAGCCGTAAAGGATCTTCTTTCCATCCGCTGAAACGGAGACGTCGGAGACGCCTTTCAGAAACTCATTCGTCTTGCGTTCCTTCGCGGTCCAGCGGTGCACCGTAAGTCCTTCCTCGTTGAGGAGGACTTCGCCGAGGAAGAGAGTCCCTTCTTCGCCCCCGGCGAGCAGCCGGTAATCTCCGGCCTTGACCGGGAGGGCGACGATTCTCCGGGAAACGCCGTCGAGGTCGATTTTCACCGCCGGGACCGCTTTTTCCGCCTTGCCCTCCCCGCCTTTTTTGTCTTCGCCTGCGGCCTTACTTTTCGCCTGTTCCTTTTCTCCGGCTTTGGATTTGTCTTCCTTTTCCGCCGGCTTGGCCGTTTCCTCGTCGCTTTCGAGGCCGAGCGGCGCCGGGCCGTCCTTGGCGAGCACGATGGCGTAGAGGTTGCGGGTGATCGGGCGCTGGTAGGACGACAGGTCGAGCCAGCCGACGTTGAGGCCGTAGTCGGTTGAGGCCAGGAAGTACAGGTATTTTCCGCCGGCGTCCCAGGCCGGCGACCGGGAGTCCGACATGCCGTCGGTCAGCTGGGTTGTCTTCCCCGTTTCCAGGGAATAAGCGAAGATCGCGCCGTATTCATTGCGAAGCCGTCTGGCATAGGCGATCCACTTGGAGTCGGGCGACCAGCACGGGTAGAGGATGCGCTCGGGATGGGCGAAGCCTTCCGTGTCGATGCGCTTGAGGATTCCGGAAGCGACCTGAACGACCCAGAGATCGCGGTTGGCGTCGGAAAAAGCGATCGCGGAGGAGTCCGGCGCCCAAGCCGGGCTGTAGAAATAAGTCGGATGGGGAATGGTGATGACCTTCCGGTTTTCGCCCTGTTGATCGGCGATCACCAGGGCGTATTCTCCCGAGGCATCCGAGAACCAGGCGACCTTTTCGCCGTTCGGGGCCCAGGCCGGGTTCAGGTCGGCGGCGCCGGGATCGCGGCTGAGATTGCGGGCGTCCCCTTTTTCCGCGGGAATACTGATGATCTCGCCCCGGGCGGCGAATATGGCTCGTTTTCCCGAAGGGGACAAGGCCGGAGTCGTGAGTCTTTCCCCTGCCTTCACCCAATGCGGACGCGTCCAGGGAAAATCGCCCGCGGCCGTGATGGACAGCTTTTTCAGCTCGCCGCTGGCGATGTCCAGGGTATGAAGGTACCCGCCCTGTTCGATCACGAGCGTCCCTTTGCGGCCGGCGATCTGCTTGGCGTCGAAATCGGCGAATTGGGTCAGCTGGCGCACCTTCTTCGCGTCGAGATCGTACGCCCAGACGTTCATGGCGAAATCGCGATCCGACAGAAAATAGATCGTCCGGTCGAGCCAGAGCGGCGAATTGTCATTGGCGCCGTCCCAGGGAAGCTTCTCTTCCTCCAATGTGGCCAGATCGATGATCCGGATGGGATTGTTCTGCCCGCCGCGATAATTGCGAAACTCGGCTTCCCAGGGTTCGATCATTTGATAAGCCATCCGGCTCCCGTCGGGGGAATAGGAGCCCTTGAAAACCCGGGGGATGCGCAAGGGCCGGGGCATGCCTCCCGCCAGGGGCACCGTCCACAGCTTCGAGTAGGCGAGAGGCGCGCCGGTGCGGCCGGAATCGAAAAGCACCTGGGAGCCGTCGGGAACCCAGCCGCGGACGATGTCTTCGCCGGGGTGCCAGGTCAAGCGGCGGGGCTCCCCGCCGGCGGCCGGGACGACATAAACGTCCGTGTTGCCGTCGTAGGCCCCGGAAAAGGCCACCCATTGTCCGTCTGGCGAGAACCGCGGATTGGTTTCCTCGCCTTGAAACGCCGTCAACCGCCTGGCATCGCCTCCCGACCGGGAGACCGTCCAGAGGTCGCCGCCGTAAGTGAAAACGATCTGCGTGTCCGAAATATCGGGGTCCCGCAGCAACCGGCTTTCCGGCGATGCCGCCGCCGGAACGGCCAGCAAGGTCGCCGCCGCCGCGAGCCAAGCGATCAGAGATTTCATGGGATCCTCCTTTGAGCCTTATGGGATGGATGCGGGATTCTATCGCTGGTTGCGGGGGACTGTCAATTTTCGAGCGGATTCGGGCCACGACCGGTCTTCCCTAGAGACGAAAAACGGGAGGCCGGAGGGCGGCGATGGATTTCGCCGTCGCCTTGGCCGATGCGGAAGCCTCCGACCCATAAAAAAAGGGACGGGGCCGAACCCCCGTCCCTTGAACGGTTTGTGCTTGGGCTTCGAGGATCAGCCCTTGAGGATCTTCTCCACTTCGTCCTTGTCGGCGTCGAGGATGTACGTGATCCCGCTGATATCGGCCGCTTCCTTGGTCAGGGAGGCGATGTCGTCCCGGGTGATGTAGGACAGGCCGAACTTGCGGTTTCCGGCCATCAGCTGGCGCAGACCCTGGCTCAGCCGTGCGAAGTAGCTGTAGACGCCCATCGCCCCGGGGGGAAGCTCGGCGTAGCGCTTGCCAAATCGGTGCTTGAGTTCGGGCGCGGTGACGAAGATCTCGTCCACGCTGCTCCCGAACCGTTCGACGTAGACCGGGATCTGCCCTTCGGTCACCCGCTTGCCGATGGTCTTGCCGACCATCGCGGCGGCGACGACGCTCCGGGCCATGCCGACGGCCTTGACGTACGGTGCGCCCAGGGCCAGGGCCTTGAAGATCTGGTCTTCGAAGGTGACGCAGCCGGCGTAGCAAATATCCGGCACGTACTCGCCCTTCTTGTCCAGCTTCTTGGCGTACTCGTAGGTCAGGCTCCAGAGCTCGACGCTGGGAACGCCCCATTCATTCATCATCCGCCAGGGGCTCATCCCGGTTCCGCCGCCGGCCCCGTCGACCGTCAGAAGGTCGAGCTTGGCCTTGGAGGCGTACTTGACCGCCCGGGCCAGGTCGGCCGGCCGGTAGGCGCCGGTTTTGAGGAAGACGTGCTTGGCCCCGGCCTTGCGCAATTGTTCGACCCGCTTCATGAAGGTCTCTTCCTCGACCATTCCCAGGCGGGAGTGACGTTCGAATTCCTTGAAGCTGCCCTTTTCGAAGGCGGCGATGACGTTGGGGTCCTCGGGGTCGGGTAGGACGATGTAGCCGCGCCGCTTGAGCTCCTGGGCCTTTTTCAGGCTTTTGATCTTGACCTCGCCGCCGATGTCCTTAGCCCCCTGGCCCCATTTGAGCTCGACGGTTTCCACGCCGAGCTTTTCGATGGCGTATTCCTGGATGGCCAGCCGGGTGTCCTCGACGTTGGCTTGAACGACCACGTCGCCGTATCCGTCCGACCAGTCCTGGAAGCTCCGGACCCGCATTTCCATGTCGGGGGACCGGAGAACCTTCCCGTTCTTGAATTCGGACTCCTCATCCATCCCGCAGACGTTTTCGCCGACGGTCAGGATCGATCCGGTGATGGCCGCCCCGATGGCGATCCCGGCCCAGTTGTTCTTGGCCACGTTGGTCGAGCCCATGCCGGGGACGATGAAGGGCAGCTTGAGCTTGATGTCCTTGTTCCGGCCGATCGCCGTCTCGGTCGAGACCTTCTCGAAGGTCGCCTTGTCCGAGTCGGCCTCGCACCCGTAGGCCCCGGCCGCCGTCCCCATGATGGAGAAATGGGACAGGTCGAATGGGTATTCCTTTTCCGCCCCGGCTGTGATGATCCCGAACGGCTGAGGATAGAGGACCTCGGTCGCCCGGTAGGCGGATTTCCCGATTTCGCACATGCCGATGCAGCCGTCCACGCACGTGACGCACATGCCGCTGGTGGGGCTGATCGACCCTTCCGTCCGGTTCTTCGTCAGTGTCGCCGCGCTCCGATTAAGTTTTGTGAAGGACATGGTCGGTTACCTCCTTTAGGTGATGTCCGTCAACGTTTCTTTTCTTGGACGCAGGTGCCGCAGCGGCCCGCGTCGTACATCCAGCAGTTCAATTCGTCATATTCTTCCAGGCAGGTGGGTTCGATCTGCAGGCAGGCGTTGCAGATGTCGGTCTCGGCGTTCGGCCCGGCGCATCGGGCGGAACAGGCCGGGCAGACGTAGATGCATCCGCCGCACAGCCGGCATTCCTCCGAGCGGATGTCGAACGGCGTCGAGATCTTCCGCTTGTAGCCGCGGTTCTGGAACCCGATCGCCGCGGCGTCCATCTGCTCTTTGCACATCCGGACGCACAGGCCGCAGTAAACGCATTCTTCGTTGCGGGGCGGGAACCGCTGCTGCGTGACGCCGAACTTCGAAGCCAGGTCCTGGATCTCCTTGGACATGGGGGCGGTCGAGAGCATGAGCTCGATCATCATCCGCCGGGCGTCGATGACCCGCTTGGTGTCCGTCCGGACGATCAGGCCGTTATCGACCGGATACGTGCAGGACGAGACGAGGCGGGATTTCGGCGGTTCTCCGATCTCGACGAGACAGAGGCGGCACCCGCCCCACGGCGTCAAACCCTCCATGTAGCACAGGGTCGGGATCTCGAGGCCGTAGAAGCGGGCCGTGTCCAGAATCGTCCAGTGTTCCTCGGCTTGGACTTCCATCCCGTTCATGATGAATGAAATCATGGTGTCTCCTTCATCGCCTTGAGGGCGGCCTTCCCGTCCTGGGTCTCCAGGTCGCAACGGAGGCACCGGCGGGCTTCCCGGACGGCCGCTTTCTCGTTCAGGCCGAGCTCCACCTCGCGGAAGTTGTTCTTCCGGTCTTTAGTGGAGAGCCGGGACATTTTGGCCCGCTTGGCCTGCTGGATCTCCTCATCGGTCAGGACGGGGGCGGGGATGTAGAGCGACGGGCGGGACAGCTTGTAATCGGGCTTGAGGGTCTTGCCTTCCACGTACTTGGCGATCATCTCGGCCGCCTTCTTGCCCGCGGCCATCGCGTCCACGACCATGTTCGGGCCGGTCACGGCATCGCCTCCGGCGAAGACGCCCGCCCGCGTGGTCATGGCCGTTTCCTCGTCGATGACGATGTTTTCCCCGTGGCGGTTGATTTCGTCGCCCTCGCCGATGTACGAAGTGTCGGGGCGCTCGCTGATGGCCAGGATCAGCGTGTCGAGCTTATGGATGAAATTCGAGCCTTCGATCGGGACCGGCTTGGGCCGGCCGCTGGCGTCCACTTCGCCGAGCTTCATCTTGATGCACTCGATCTCGACCGCCTTTCCATAGCTCATCAGGACCTTCACGGGGGTGACGAGGAAGCGGATATCCACGCCTTCCTCGATGGCCGCCTCGACGTCCTCGGCGATGGCCGGCATTTCGGCCTTGGTCCGGCGGTAGAAGATGGTCACCTCCTCGCAGTTCGGATCGCGGAGGGCCACCCGGGCGGCGTCGATCGCGGAGTTGCCGCCGCCGACGACGACCACCCGCTTGCCGATCTCGACCTTTTTCCCCATATTGATTTGGCGCAGGTATTCTAAAGAGTGAAGGACGCCCTCGGCGTCCTCGCCGGGGATCCCCATCTTCAGGGACTTGCCCGCTCCGGTGGCGCAATAGACGGCCTTGTAGCCGGATTTGAACAGCCCGTCGATCGTCAGGTCCCGGCCGAGGGTTTTGTTGAGGCGGATCTCCACCCCGGCGTTCTTGATATGCTCGATTTCCTTCTGGACGAGCGGGCCGGGGAGGCGGTGATCGGGAATGCCGACGGCCAGCATGCCGCCGGGGACCGACAGGGCCTCGAAGACCGTCGGACGGAAGCCCTTCTGGGCCAGGAAATACCCGGCTGTCAGGCCGGCCGGGCCGGCGCCGATGATGGCGATCTTCCCCCGATTTTGCTCGACCTTTTTGGGGACATAGCGGATTCCGTTTTTGTCGGCCCAGTCGGTGACGAAGCGTTTGAGGCTCCGGATCGAGATGGGCTCGCCGGATTCGCCGGCCCGGCAGGAGAGCTCGCAGGGATGGTGGCAAACCCGGGCGCAGACCGACGGCAGGGGGTTCTCCTTCATGATCACGTGGTAGGCTTCTTCGTATTTCCCCGCGGCGATCAGGGCGATATAGGTCGAGGCTTCCTGGCCGATCGGGCAGACGTACTGGCAAGGGGACGAGACGATCTCCTTGCAGACCTGGGCGGGGCATTTCTTCCGCCGGATATGCTGACGGTACTCATCCTTGAAATAGCGAAGGGTGGAGAGAACCGGATTGGCGGCCGTTTGGCCCAGGGCGCACATCGAGGCGTCCGTGCAGGCCTTGGCCAGATCCTCCAGGAGGCCGATGTCCTCCTCTTTGCCCTTGCCCTCGGTGATCCGGGTGACGATCTCCCACATCCGCTGCGTCCCTTCGCGGCAGGAGACGCACTTGCCGCAGGACTCGTCGCGGAGGAAATTGAGGAAATACTTGGCCAGATCGACCATGCACGTCTTGTCGTCCATGACGATCATGCCGCCCGAGCCCATAATCGAGCCGGCAGCGGCCAGGCCTTCATAGTCGATCGGCAGGTCGAGCTTGCTGGCCGGGAGACAGCCGCCGGATGGACCGCCCGTCTGGACGGCCTTGAACTTTCTCCCGCCGGGGATGCCGCCGCCGATGCCGAAGATGATGTCGCGAAGGGTGATGCCCATCGGGACTTCGACCAGCCCGGTGTTGTTGATCTTGCCCACCAGGGAGAAGATCTTTGTCCCCTTGCTGGTCTTGGTCCCTAACGCGGCGAACCAGGCGGACCCGCGGCGGATGATGTTCGGCACTGTGGCCCAGGTCTCGACGTTGTTGATGACGGTGGGCTTTCCCCAGAGGCCCTTCTGCGCGGGATAGGGGGGCCGTTGCTGGGGCATGGCGATTCGGCCTTCCACGGAGGCCAGCAGCGCCGTTTCCTCGCCGGAGACGAACGCGCCCGCGCCCTGGACGACTTCGACGTCGAAATCGAATCCCGTGCCCAGGATGTCCTTGCCCAGCAATCCCTTCTCCCGGGCCTGGCTGATCGCGATGTCCATGCGCTTCAAGGCCAGGGGATATTCGCGGCGGATGTAGATGAAGCCCCGCTCGGCGCCGACGGCCTTGGCCCCGATGATCATGCCTTCCAGGACGCTATGGGGGTCGGCCTCGAGGACGGACCGGTCCATGAAGGCGCCCGGGTCGCCTTCGTCCCCGTTGCAGACGAGGTACTTGGGCGAGCCTTTGGCCTGGCGGCAGGCCAGCCACTTTCTTCCGGTGGGGAAGCCCGCGCCCCCGCGCCCGCGGAGCCCGGCGGCCGTGATTTCCTCGATGACGGCTTCGGGAGTCATTGTGCTGAGCGCTTTGCCCAGGGCCTCATAGCCGTCGAAGGCGATGTATTCCTCGATCTTCTCCGGATCGATCCGGCCGCGGTTGCGGAGGACGATCAGCTTCTGGTGCTTGAAGAACTCGATGTCCTTCATCTTCGGCACCGGCTGTTTCTCCGCGGGAGGAATATACATGAATTTCTTAACGGGACGACCCTTGAGGATATGCTCCTCGATGAGATAAGGGACGTCTTTGACCTTGATCTGTTGGTAAAAGATTCCGTCGGGGTGGACCATGACGATCGGTCCGCGTTCGCAGAATCCGTTGCAGCCCGTGGCGATGACCAGGACTTCGTCCTGGAGCTTCCGCTTCTGGATTTCCTTTTCCAGGGCTTCCTTGACCTTGAACGATTCGCAGGAGACGCACCCCGTCCCGGCGCACACAAGCAAATGGGTCCGATATTGTTTCAAGGGCACCTCTCAGTACAACGTTTCACTGCCGACGGCCAGGGCGTAGTCCATCACGATCTTTCCGTTCAGGACGTGATCGACCAGAACCTTGCGGATCTTCTGGGCGTCCAGGTCGACGTATTTGACCGGCGGTTTGCCGGCGATCTCGACGGTCGCCATGGGCTCCCGGCTGCAGAGTCCGGCGCAACCCGAAGTCGTGACGATGACGTCCTTGATTTTGCGTTTCTGCATCTCGTCAAGAAGGGCGTCCATGACCTCGCGGGCGCCGGCGGCGATCCCGCAGGTGCCCATGTGAATCGTCACTTTGGCCCGGCCTTCGCCTTCCCGGATCGTCAGGAGAGCCCGGGTCGCGTCGCGGATCGCGGCCAGGTCCTGGATGGTAAGTTTTTTCCCCGGAGCCGGAACGGCCGCCGCTTTCGGAGCGGGGGCTTTCTTCGCCGCCGGTTTCCGGGCGGCTTTCTTCGGGACGGGTTTTGTCTTGATCGGGGCTTTTTTCACGGCCTTCGTCTTGGTGGGTTTCTTTTTTTCAGCCATCGGAACTCCTTTCCCTTATGAATTCCGTTCTTTCGGTCGGCAGCGGCCGGTCAGGACGCCGGAGACTCCGCCATCTTGGCCGCGGCCTTCGCCGGCCTTTGGTATTTCTTCAGGATGGTGTTGACCTTGCGGGCGGTGGTATGGCCGAAGTACTCCCCGTCGACGGTGACGACGGGCCCGATGGCGCAGCAGCCGAGGCAGGCCACGGTTTCGACCGTGAATTTCTTGTCCTTGGTCGTCTCGCCCGCCTCGACTTCCAATTGCCGCTCGAATTCTTCCAGGATTCTCGCCCCGCCGCGGACGTGGCAGGCTGTGCCCAGGCAGATCTGGACCAGATGTTTGCCGCGGGGTTTGAGGCTGAAGGCGCGGTAGAAGGTGGCGACGCCGACGATCTCGCCCAGGGGCATCGTCAGAGCTTTGGCCACCTGGCGGAGCGAATCGGGCGGCAGGTAGTTGAACTCCGATTGGATGTCCAGGAGTGTGGCGATCAGGTTCTTGCGGAGTCCGTGGTGCTTGTTGATGATGGCTTGGACTTTCTGTGCGTCGGTCAAGCGTATTCCTCCATTATCCGGGGATCGAGCGGAAAGGAAAGAAGGGAATCGGCGGGTTGGCGCGGTAAGAAACCCCCACGCCCATCGGGCATATCCTCGACTGTGTGAACGACAGTCTTTGATGCATAAAATTAAGACCCTCTCTATAACAAAACGATATCGGCTTTGTCAAGGCGAATTCGGATTCCTTTTTTGATTGCCGCGCCGGGCGATTTCGGACCGCGCGGCGAACCCGGCCCGAGGCGGAAGAAGGGAGTCCTCGGGCCGGCTAAGATCTTCCGAGGCGTTTCAATCCGGCGCGGAGCTCGGCCCTGACCGAACCGATGAGTTCGGGGCCGAGCCCGGCCGCCCCGGGCGATCGTTTGAGCCGGGGGGTGCCGTCATAGCGGAAGACCAGGCCGTTGCGCCGGTGGCGATAGAAGAATCCGACGTCCGGGTGGCCGAAGATGAGAGTCGCAAGCGTGGCCGCCATACGGGTCAACGGCGGCCTGTCGATGTGATGGAACCGGAACCGGGCGGTGACCGTCGCGCCCCGTCCGGGCGAGGCTAGGATCGAGAGCCGTCCGCCCGATTGCTCCGCGGCCTGGGCCAGGAGGGGAAGGCCGAGCCCGGTCGCTTTGCCTTTGGTCGAAAAGAACGGGTCGAGGGCCCGGCCGAGCGTCTTGCGGGACATCCCCCGGCCGTTATCGCGGACGCGGATCGTCAACACGTCGCGCCGCTCGTTCTCATTGACGAGGATCGACACCCGCGTCGCCCCGGCGGCGACGGCATTCTCCGCGATATCGAGGATGTGAAGCGAGAGATCCTCCATCATGATCGATAAACCCTCCTTCCCTTCTTTCCCCGCAGGGCCAGGCGAATCTCGCTCCATTGCGGCGCGGCCAGGCGGAGCTCCGTCCAGGCCCGGCCGATCTCCTCGGGCCGATGGGCATCGGAGAAACGGACCAGGGGGAGGGCCGCCTCGGCGGCGAAGACCCGGCGGGCGCGGCCGAGGCTCGTCAGGGGAGAGACTTCCAAGGCATCGAGGGCGAGGCCCGGGGGGATGAATCCCAATTGGGAGAACAGGCTGAACGCGTCCCGGTCGATATGGGAGGCGATGGCCAATCCGCCGTTCTTATGGATAAGCTCGACGATCTCGAAGACGCTGAGCGCCACGGCGGCCATAAGGAAATGGGGGCTGAAACCGGCGACCTCGTCGTTCTCGTCGACGATGACCTGGTCTTTGAGGAAAGGATCGTTTTGGAGCGGCGCGGGAAGCTTGCGAAAGACCTCGTCCTGGACGGGCGCGAGCGCCTCCAGGGTTTCGAACAAACCCAGGATATGGACTTCCTCCTCCGAGGTCAGCTCCATCCCGGGAAAGACCGTCAGTCCCGTTCCCCGGGCGGCCCGGACTACGGCGCCGGCGTTTTCCGCCGTGTTGTGATCGGAGACGGCAATGATCCCCAGTCCCTCCTCGAGCGCCCGCTCCACGATTTTACGGGGATAGATGGAAAGCTCGCCGCAGGGGGACAAGCAGGAATGGATGTGGAGATCGGCACGAAAGCGCCGGAGCTCCATTATTTTCCTATGTTCCCCTGTCCATAGAGCCGGCCGGCGAACGAGTAGGCGTCGAGCGAAGATCCAAGAATCGGGACGCGTTCCTTTTCCGCCCTTGCCACGGTCTCGGCCGCAGGCTCGCGCCCGTTGACGAGGACGATCGCCGCCATCTCCTTGAGAACGGCGACGGCGATGATGTTCGGATGAACCTGGATCGTGATCCAGATCTGGTCTTTCTGGCCATGGGCGATCACGTCGCTGAGCAGGTCGCCGGCATAGCCGCCGCCGACCGTCCGGGCCAATTCGGGCCGTCCCGAATAAACCTTGAGATCAAACCGTTCGATCAGTTCCGCCAGGTTCATTTCCCCTCCTTGCTCATGAACGGACAGTCGGTGATGTCGGCCTGGCCGCGGACGATGTCATCGGCCAGGGTCCGGCAGTCGGGAGCGCCGCAGGCGCCGCAATCCTTGTGAGGCAGTTGTTGGATGAGATCGTTTCTTTGATTGGCTTTCCGGATGGCGTGGACGGGGTCGGCGTCCAAGGGGGGAATTTCCAGCGGTTTGATCGGGTGTTGGAAGGACAGGAAGTCCTTGTGGAAGAGGAGGTTCATGTCCGAACTCTCGACCACGGTGCGCTCGCCCAGCGCGCTGACCAGGCCCAGGATGCGGCTTTTGGCCAGGAAACGGTTCTCGACGACCAGCGGGCCCCCGACGCAGCCGTCGGGGCAGACCATGCACTCCAGCAGGTCCAGGTCTTTGAGAAGGCCGATCTCGACCTGGTTCAGAATCCGGATGGTGTCCTGAACCCCGGCGACGGCGATGGTGCGGTGGTTTTTCAAGCTCCGGGTTTCCCCCCCTGAGAGGGCCGTGCCGATCCCGATGCCGCTGAGGAGGGTCTCCGGAAAGAGGTGTCTCAGGATCGCCTCCTCCTCGTTCCGCCGGAGCACCTGGCAGATGGGCTTGTAGATATCCCGGATGGAAATCGCGCCGTCCAGGTAGGATTTTTCCAACGAGGCCGGGTAGTTGATGGAAACTATTTTCGCCGGACAGGGCGTGATATGGATGATCCCGATGCCGGCCGGGGGGATCTTGAGGACGCGGGACAGATTGGCCCGCAGGATCTTGGCCGCGATCTCCCGCGGGGGCTCGATCGGAACGATGTGGTCGCAGAGGGATGGAAATCGCCGTTGGATCAGGCGGACGACAACCGGACAGGTCGAGGCGATGAGCGGCCGGGGCTTAGGATTATCTCGGAGATATTCCTCGAGGGCGGCGTTGGTGAGCTCGCAGATCGAGCTGAGCTCGTACACCTGGTCGAAACCGATGCGGCGTAGGGCGAAGAGGATGTCGTTCGGCAGGACGGTGTTATCGAATTGCCCGTAAAGGACCGTCGTCGGGATGGCCACCTTGTATTGGAAGGCGTCGAGGTCTGAGAACGAGGTCGTCTGGGATTCGATGGCCCCGTGGGGACAAAAGCGGATGCACTCTCCGCAGTCGATGCAGAGCTCGCCGATCAGGCGGGCCTTGCCGTTCTTGATGCGAATCGCCTTGGTCGGGCAGGAGACCAGGCAATGGACGCATCCGATGCATTTCTCCTCGTTGATGCTCAGGGGATGGCGGGCTTTGGAGGTCATGGCCGGCATCCCTCGGTCCGGATGATCATGGCCAACCGCGTTCCCTTTCCGACCTCGGAGGTGATTTGGAATTCATCGGTGTTTTTCTTGATGTTGGAAAGGCCCATGCCGGCGCCGAAACCGAGCTCTCGCATTTCCGGCGTGGCCGTCGAATACCCTTCGTTCATGGCCAGTTCGATGTCGGCGATGCCCGGACCGGCATCCTCGACCACGATCCGGATCTCGAGAGGCGTGACCGAGAGGTCCAGCCGGCCCTGTTCGGCGTACATGATGACGTTCATCTCGGCTTCATAGGAAGCGATGGCCGCCCGCCGCACGTTCGCGGCGGGAAGCCCGATTTCTCTCAGGAGGTTCTTGACTTCGCACGACACTTCCCCGCCCCTCGAAAAATCCCCCCCTTGGATCTCGAATTCCTGCCGGAAAACGATTTCTCCATTCATCGCATCCCATCCGAGAGGTATTGGGCGATTCGCGAACAGGTTTCAAACATGGAGCATCCGGTGGCGATGATGGGAAGTTTCTTGGCCGCGGCTTCGTCCACGACGGCGCCGATCGGACGCTTCCCCTGGACGACGATGACGGCCAGGGCATCGACCAGGCAGGCGGTGCGGACAACATGGGAGTTGACCAGCCCCGTGATTAGGAGCGACCCCTCCTCGGAGAAGGCCAGGACATCGCTCATCAAATCGGAGGCGAAGACTTTCGAGCAGCCGGTTTCAATATCCAATCCCGGCGTCAGCAATTCCCCCCTCACCAGGACCATCATTTCTTTCAGGGTTAACATGGCCTCCCCCGGTCCGGCCGCCTCTTCCGGAAGCGCGGATCTATCATAATATCGGATGCCGGGTTCGTCAAATCGGACGAATCGCTTCCCGCGCCTTCCGGGGATGCGTTCGCCTCCATCGTTCCGGCTGGAATCGCGGTTCCATTCCGGATAGAATGGTCGGGCTCGACCTCCGATCGAAGGGAGAGGAACATGGACGAAAAATCCTCCAAGCCGATCGTTCCCGCCGAATCCACAATCAAGGAATTCACCCCCCGGGCCGTTCTCCTGGGCGTGATTATGGCCGTGTTCATGGGAGCGGCCAACGCCTATCTCGGGCTCCGGGCCGGGATGACCATCGCCGCCACCTACACGACGGCGGTCATCGGGATGGCCGTGATCAAGGGGCTCCGGGGGACCCTCCTGGAGGAAAACTGCGCCCGGACGATCGGCTCGATCGGGGGCAACGTCGCCACCGGGGCGATTTTCACCCTCCCGGCCTTTTTCATCGCCGGGATCTGGTTCCCGTTCTCCAAGTTCGAGCATTACCTGATCGCCACGGTGATCCTGATCCTCGGTGCGGTCCTGGGGATCATGTTCGTCACGGTCACCCGGCGGGTGCTGATCGCCGACAAGGATCTGCCTTTCCCCGAATCCATCGCCGCTTCCGAGATCCACAAGGCCGGGCAGAAAGGCGCCGGAGGAACGGGTTACCTTCTTTCCGGGGCCGGCCTGGGAGCCATCTTCACGCTCCTTACGGAATTTAAAATTGTGGCCTCGAAATGGGAGACGGTCTTTTCCGTCGGCAAAGGCAGGATGCTGTTCCGCGGGCCGGAGATGAGCCCGGCTTTCGTCGGTGTCGGATACATCATCGGTCCGAAGCTGGCCGCGATCAATTTCAGCGGCGGCGTCCTGGCCTGGGGGCTCCTCGCTCCCGCCCTGGCCTTCTTCCTGAATTACCACGACCTGGGAGCGGTGACCAACTGGGGGGCGGAAATCGCCCGAATCTGGAAGGACTACGTCCGGTTCATCGCCATCGGCGGGATGCTGGTCGGGGCGTTCTACACCCTGTTTAAAATGCGCAAAAACCTGGCCCAGGGCATCGCCCGCTCGCTCTCGACGTTGCGCGGCGGCCGGAGCTCGGCTCAGACGGTCCTGCCCCGGACCGACCGGGACATCGATATCAAGCACGCCCTGGCGGCCGTCATCCTGATCGCGATCGTCGTTTTCTTCGTATTCAACCGGTTCGCCCAGAGCGTTCCCGCCTCGGCCGTGGCAGTCGTTCTGATGGTCATCCTGGGATTCGTATTCGCCGCCGTTTCCGGGTATCTCGTCGGGATCATCGGCGTCAGCAGCAATCCGACCAGCGGGCTGACCGTCTCGGTCCTGATCATCGTAGCCTTCGTCATGGTCGCCCTGGGCCTTTCCGGGACGAGCGGCATCTCGGCGGTCCTGATCGTCGCCGCCTTTACCTGCGTTTCGGTTTCGGTGGCCGGGGAAATGATGCAGGACCTGAAGGCCGGCCATATCCTGGGATGTACCCCGAAGAAGATGCAGATAGGCGACATCTTCGGCGTCGTGGCCGCGGCCTCGGTCATGTTCCTGATCCTGACCATCCTTCATATCGGGGACATCAAGGAAAAGACGGCGGCGAAATTGGACGAGATGGCGACCGCCGGGATCACCGAGGTTGTTTATGAGGGAGGGCGCGGGGGCCTGGAGTCCAAGACCTACCGCCTGGACGAGATCAAGGCCCTCTCGCCCGAAGCTCAGAACGAGATCCTGAAAGCTAACGCCGGATTCGGCGGAGAAAAGATCGCCGCCCCCCAGGCGAGCCTGATGGCGGTCGTAGCCAAGGGCATTTTCGAGCGCAAGACCGAATGGATCCTGATCGTCGTCGGGATGTTCCTGGGCCTGGCCCTCATCCTGATGCAGGTGAAGAGCCCGATGCTGATCGCCGTAGGCATGTACCTTCCGATCGACACCTCGTTCGCCATCTTCCTGGGCGGGGTCTTCAAATCGATATTGGAGAAGCGCCTGGAGGCCCGAAAGGCGAGTCCCGAGGACAAGGATCGGGTCTCGAATATCGGGACGCTCTTGGGCTCGGGATTGATCGCGGGGGAGGCGCTCATCGGGATTCTCTTTGCCGCCTTGGCTTTCGCCGAGATCAAGATGTTCGAGGTCATCGAGAAGCCGTCCTATCTTCTCGGCCTGGTCGGGATCCTGGCCATCGGCGCCTTCCTGGTCTTCCGGGCTTTAAGCGCTTTCAAGCCCAAGGAGAGCTGAGCCGGAACGGCTATTTGATCGTCGCGATCCGAAGCTCGACCCGTTCCTTTTCCTCGTTGTAGGATATCGTGTATAAAATTCCGTTACGGATATCGAACTGGTTATTGACTTCGACGAGATAGTCCCAGGTCGGCTCCAGGGGGAAGGCGAAGGAGCGGCGCAGGATTTTCCCCTCGAGGTTCAGAGTGATGATTTCATAGAGGCCGTTTTTCCTGCGAGGCGTGAGGGCGTGAATCTCGGCGCCGTCCACCCGGAAGGCGAAGAGGGCCGGAAAGACTTCGGGAACGACCGGATTATAAATATCGAGATATTTCTTCATATTTTCGCGCCAGTCTGCGATCAGATCCTGGCGGTATTTCCGTTCGATGGGAACGGGTTTCTCCTCCAACCGGATCTCCCGAACGGGACGACCCTGAGTGTCGAAGACCGAAATCGAAAATCCTTTGCGGGAGTCGGCGAAATAAATCCGGTTCCCCGCGACGATTCCCGAACTGTAATCCTTAATAAGAAGGAAGTCCTCTTTCGGCGGCTTGATGTTTGATCCGGGGGGCGGCGGCGGGGGGGGCGTGGGGCTGGGGAAAGGCGGCGTGAAATCGACGACCGGCTTCCAGTCCTCCTCGTAGATCCGGCCGACGCAGGACAGCATCTTCCCGTCCTCGTCGCGGATGAACGGAAAACCGACATACCGGCCGGCCAGGGGGAAGATCGGGTATCCGGAAAACATGAGGTCGGCCGGAAGGATTTTCACTTCGCGGCGAAATTCACCGGTTTCCGAGAAATAGATCACTTTTCCGAACGATATAGCGATCCATTCTCCCGGCTGGGGGATCAGGTGAGGCGCCCTATCGAATTCTCCCGGCCCCTGGCCCGTCCGGCCGAACTTGCCCAGGAAACGGCCGCCGTTCAGGGAATACATGAAGATTTCCCCGCTCCGCCCTTCGACGATCGAGATACGATCACTTGAAACCGTGATCGAAGACGGATTGACAACTTCCTTCAGAACGACGACGTTCTCCCGCTCCTGTCCCGCGATTCCTTCCGCGGAAATCAAGCCGATCGCCAGGAGAATCGCTCCGATAAACAACATGCGGCCGCTTCGCTTATCGATACGCCTTCTTTTCATATAAGTCTCCCCGCCCAAGGAATCCCGTTATTTCTCCCTGCTCTCTTTCCCCGAATTATTCCAAAACTCGCGGGAACCTGCAAAGATTTTATGGATGAGATCCGATTTTATTTTTTCACCCGGCCGACTTCGAACAGCGGCTCGCCCTTGTTGGCCGGTGGAGTGTTAATGATATAAAGGACGACGCCTTCGAACGGCGCGGTCAGGATTTGGAGACGGACTCCGAAATAATCGGTTAGATATCCGACCCGCTGTCCCGCCGCGACATATTGGCCCATCTCGACTTCGGGGAAGAATAACCCGTCATGGGCCGAGTTGACGACTTCGTACTTGTCGATCCAGACCGGACGGGCGACGCTCTCCGGCTCGCCGGGGACCATCTTGAACAGCCGCATCACGCTCAGGACGCCGGCCGCGTTTTTCTGGATCGCGATCTCGTCCGACCGCCCCAGGAAGCCGTATTCGGTGGTGATGGCCGGTTTTTTCCGGAGGAGAGCGGTGTTTCCGAGGTACTTGGAGTCCTTGATGTCCTGCGAGCGCGTGTCGTCGATGATGATCGTCGGAATGCCGAAGGCCAGGCACATGGCCTTGGCCTCGGCCGTGGAGGCCGCGTCGGGGCCGATCATCCAATACGTATAAGGAATCAGGGCCTCGTTCCCGTCTCCGCAGTGCATGTCGATCAGGGCGTCGCACCGGTCGACGACTTCCTTGGTCAGGACATAAGCCATTTTCTGGCTCAAAGTGCCGTTGGGATCTCCGGGGAAGACCCGGTTAAGATTTTTTCCGTCGGCGGGGACGAAGTAGATTGTCCTCCGCTGGAACGAGGGCAGGTTGGCGATGTGGACAAGGATCAGCGTGCCGGACAAGTCCGCCGGCCGGACCATATCCTTGATCCTGTAAAGGGAGAGGATAGGAGGGTACTCGAATCCGTGAGTGCCGGCGACGAGGGCCAGGACCCGGCCCGGTTTGGCCCCATGGATCACCGTCACGGGGATTTTTGTCTCGCCGCCCGGAACTTCAAGGAAGCCGGACTGCGTTTGGCCGGCGGGCACGCTCAGGCCGCCGATGGCAAACGGCGCGCGTGTTCCGGTTTGATCGCCGGATGCGATCCACGCCGCAACGAAGACGAGCATAATCCCGAGGACCGCTTGACTTGGCTTTCTCATGTCCGACCTCCAAAAGAGATTTGAGGCCGGTCTTATTTTATACCTTCAATCCGGTATTTCACCAAACTCGGGATTCCGTCTTCATCGTAATTAAATGTCCAGAAGCCCCCCTTCCAGGGGGCGGTTTTCATAAGTCTGGATCTTTTTTCCTCGAGCTTGACGAAACCGAGGAACCGGCCTTCGGGCGAAAAGACGTCGAAGGCTTTTCTTTCGGCTGACCGATCGTCCAAATAGGGGAAAATGAGGAGATTTCCCTCAGCGTCGGACATCAAGTTGAAAAACGGCGGTTTTTTCTCCGGGAAGACGGTGGCCTTGACGATGTAGTCGGGCGCGCCCTTCATCGGCACCGATGTGATACCGTCGTACGTGACCGAGCTGACCATCTCGGCGAAAAAGATCTCCTTGTCCTTCTCGGTGACTTTCACCGGCGTACGATCGTGTTTGAACGAGGATAAGCGGCCCTTGACCGGATCGAAAATTTCTATTTCATACGACTTTTGATCGCTGACGAAAATCTTTCCATCCGGAGCCACGTCCCAGGAAACAAAGGGTGAGAAAGGTTGGGGGACATTCGTCGTCTGGCCTTCGAGGCGGGCGTATTTATCCCGCCAGACGTCGCGCTGATAAATCGGTTCTCCGATTTTCAGGTCGGGGGACATGATCCGCAGGGAAAAGTCCTGGGGCTTGTCGAAGTTTTGGAAATCGGTAATCTCCCACCCGAGGAGGATGTCTCCGTTGGGAAGACTCCGCATACCCTGCGGCCTTCCATCCGACCATTCCACGTTCCGGGATTTGAGGAAAGTCCCGTCCGGGGCCAGGGCGCAAATCCGCCGGTTACCCAGGTCCCAGACAAACTGCCGGTCCTTCGTGACGGCGATTAGGAACGGCATGTTGAAATCGCCCGGACCCTGACCTTTCCGGCCGATTGTTTTGAGGAACGCCCCTGCGGGATCGAATTTGAAAATCACGTTGGCCTTGGAATCGCAGACGTAAACGTTTCCTTCCGGATCGCATGCGACGTCCACGGGACCCTGGAAGTAGACGTCCTTCGGCAGGACCGCTTCGTTGATTGTCACGACAGGAACGAACTTGATGACTCCCGAGCGATAGGCCTCGGCCATGGACTTTTGTTTGCCGGATTCTTCCCGGGCCGCGATTGTTGCTGTGAGAACGATAAGAACGGCAAATCCGGCGATTAGAATCTTCTTCATTTTACACCCCCGGTTTTCTTGAATTTCTTTCTTGGTTGCTCGCAAAATTAGCCTGGATTATTCATAAAAATTCTAAAATTTCTAAAAATTATTTTGTTTTCAATACGATACAAAATCTGAGTTTTTACCCTTCGGGCGACGCTTTGCTCTCCTTGTGAGCCGAAGCAGGCTTTGCAGTCCTCCATGAGCCTTGCGAATCAGGGCAAGTCGATTTGGCCGCATCTGCTTCGTTGCGAAGGGTTCGCAGTGCGACTAGCACAGGCTTTGCAGTCCTCGGCCTCGTTGAAAACGAGGATGAGGGCAGCTTCACCCTCCGCGCCTCGCATCTGAAGCCATCTCGACTCGTGCATAATCCAGGTTAGATGTCTTTTAAATAAATCGTATAAAAGAAAGATGAAACCGGAGGCTCACTTTTCCGCGCTTTCGATTTTGTATTTCACGATCGAAGGAATTCCGTCTCGATCGTAGGAAAAACTCCAGATACCTCCTCCCGGGGTAACGGCCCGTTTTGAAATGAATCGGGATTTTTCTTCCCTCACAACGCCCAGAAATCGGCCTTCGGGAGAAAATGCGTCAAAAACCTTGTTTTCGTCGTCTCGGGTTTTTAGATGCGGCCAAACGAGGATGTTTCCGTCCGCGTCCGTCGTCAGGTCGAAAAACGGCGGCTTTACGATCGGAAATTCGGTGGCATTGACGTATCGATTA
>Ga0316628_100000112_pt1 | contig 47313 bp, 79 predicted proteins | sample OWC_Aug_M2_C1_D5_FD_207648 | JGI IMG/M metagenome (GOLD analysis project Ga0316628, IMG submission 207648) | Wetland soil microbial communities from Old Woman Creek delta, Ohio, United States - OWC_Aug_M2_C1_D5_C | ecosystem: Environmental > Terrestrial > Soil > Wetlands | place: USA: Ohio...
GGACAGAAATCTCTGAGGCGGGCGGCGCAACACACGGTCACACCTGGGCGGCAGGCACAAACGTTACCGACGTGCTGGTCCACAATGGCATGGTGTATTTCGCGTTTGGCGACTCCATTGACATGGATCACATGCGCTACTACAACGTCACCGCCACCCACGTATGGACGGCAGATTGGGACGACGAGGAAGCAGGCGCACAGTTTACCTACCTGGCACACGCTTCAGACCAGGACGGCGACTATATATTTGGGGCCAAGCGCACAGCCCCGGCTGCGATTTACTGGGCGACCTCCGTAGATGGCTCTGGGGGCGGGGCGTCACCTGCCGACCTGGACTGGGACGCTGCAAATTCGGTGAATGTTGGAGACACAGACGAGCCAATTACCGGACTGATTAACTACGGCGAGTACGGCAACCTGCACATCTTGAAAGAAGGAAGTGTGTGGCAGGTTGTGGACAAGAAGCCTTACCGCCTGCCAATCAACGAGCTGCTGACCAGCCAGGATTGGCGCAACGGCGTGGGCAACTTGCAGCACAATGTATATTTATTCTTCTCGTGGCACGACACGCTTATGCGCTATTACCAGAACAGCCTGGATAATGTTGGCATAACCTCTACGCCTGCCGGTATCCCGTTTGACAGGCACGGCAACTACGCAGACCTGGCGGGCTACCCCGGATTGATCTTCGCCGCCATTGACGGGAGCGTTGACAACTACTCGTCTGTCATGTGCTACAACGGGCTGGGATGGTGCGAGATTTACCGCGCCGCAGCCAAGAGGCTGCGCATCCGCTCCCTGCACATCCAGGCTATTCCAGGCGATAACGTAGACCGCTTGTGGTTCTCGTGCGGGAGTGATGTGTTCTGGATGCCAGTCGCATCAAATCCCTATAAGGTTGACTCGACCATGACCTTCAACTTCTACAACTACACCCACGATGGTTACATCATCACGTCCTGGTTTGAGTTTGGCCTTACCGAAGTGGCGAAGTATTTCAACTCGCTGAAAATCCTGGCGGAGCAACTTACGGCAGACGACACGCAGCAGTATGTAACGGTGGACTACCAGGTGGACGGCAGGGACACTACCACAGACACGGGCTGGACAAACGTCGCCGTATTTTCAACCGAGTATTTTCAGGAAGCCGCGATTAGCAAAGCCGGAAAGCGCATCCGGTTCAGGGTGCGGCTTGGGTCAAGGTACAACAGCACGACCCCCAGGGTGTTCGGTATGGTGCTGAGTTCAATGGTTATGCTGCCATTCAAGTACCAGGACGTGCTGACCTTTCGCGCCGAGGACCGGGAATTGTGTCTTCCGCACGCTTCGCAAACGCACGACGATTACCTTGCGGCAAACGACAAACTGAACCAGTTGGACACCTGGGCCGACACGCCGACCACGCCCTTGACTATGACCAGCACGGTGAAGCAACTGCACGGAACGTCCGGGCGCACGGTGTTTATTACCGCGCCCGTGATACGCCTGATAAAAGACGAGCAGGATGTGCAGAAAGAAAGCTACATCTGCCAGATTGTATTGAAGGAAACTTAATGTGCCGACTTTTGGAAGCAAGGAAGAGCAGTGGATTTACAACTCGCTCAGGAAATACAAACTGGAGTTTTTCTACCAGTATGAAATCTATGGCGGCACGTTGGTGCGCGGCGGCATCGTTGTGGACTATGCTGTGTGGAGGCCTATGCTAACTGGCTTTGAATACTTTGGCGAATACTGGCATAGTGGGCAGATGGGAGCTGACGACAAGTTGAAACTGATTGCCGAGGAGCAGTATTTTCACCAGCCAACCATCGTCGCTTTTGGAGACGACATCACCAGTCAGGAAACATCGGATGAGTTTGTGAGGAAGAACGTGCTATGAGCGAAGCAGAACTTCTCAAGAGAATCGAAAAGCTGGAGCGCGAGATTCAATTCCTGAAACTCAGCGCCGACCCAGGCTATGCCGACCGCCTCGCCGTGTGGGTGCACCAAAAGCGTCTGGGGCCGACGTTGCTGGTATACACCGACGCGGCAGGACTGGTCGTGAACGAGGCCGCCGGGGATGCGCAGGACTTTCGCTGCGAAGGCTCGCAGTATAACCAACTGTTCCTGGTTGACGCCTCTGACAACTCGGTGCTCATCGGCACGACTACCGCCGGGAACATCGCCAAGTTTGACGAGACAGAGATTTTATTCAACGACACAGGATTGCCAGGGCTGGACTTTCGGGTGGAGGGCGATTCGTATACGCAGCTTTTCGTTGTTGACGCAGGAGAAAATGCCGTAAAGATAGGATCGACCACCGCCGGAAATTCAGCCATGTTCAATCCAACAGAGATTGTTTTTAATGACAACGCAAGTAATCTCGACTTCCGGGTAGAGACCGACGCGGGTTACGATGCAATATTTGTAGACGCCGGGGCAAACTCGATAAAGATTATGAACAACGCGGCGGTTGCCAGGATTGGATTCTTTGATGCTGTTCCTGTAAACCAGCCGGATGCGGTAGCCGACGCCACCGGCGCAAGCGATGTGGTGGCGCAACTCAACTTGCTTCTGGCAAGAATGCGCGAGTTGGGATTAATAGCAACATGAGTATGACGTAGAAAGGAAGGAAGGAATGAAAGGTTTACTCGCAAGTCGCAAGTTTTGGGCAGTTGTGTTTGATATGGCTATCACGTTGACCGTCTATTTCGTGGCTAAGTACATCCCCCAGGCCGCCGAAGATGTCAAGTTTGTTATCGCCGTGATCCAGGTGCCGTTTGCCGGGTTCATCCTGGGTACGGCCTGGGAAGACTCTTCCGAAAAGAGCAATAAGGCGACGGAACTCAGCGAAGAAGACTTGAAGGAAGTCGCTGCCTACGTACAGCAACTGCCAATGTGATGCCATGCCCGCCGAAACCACGCCACATCCATCCCTGTCCATCGTTCTTGAGCGCGTTCTGGAAGTCAAGGTTATTGTCGATGACACAGCCAAGCAACTCCAGGCGCTGCGAGAACTCTATCTGGTCGCGCACCAGCAGATTGTCGATCAGGTAGGACAACATGAAAAAACACTAGGCGAGCACCATACAGCCATCAAGGATTTGCAGAAGGCAGTAGGGCCGTTAGTGGCTGCCTATAGGATCCTGGTGTTTATCAGTGGCGCGGTCGGCCTATCCGTGATTGCCTTGATCTGGGCAATCATCACCCACGAGGTAATTATAACCACAATATAAGGAGGCTGATATGCCTACGTCTACTGATGCGATGGTACGAATGGCCTGTGAATATGCAGCGTTGGAGGTATTTGAAGATCGACCTGACGCGCCTGTGATGGCGCAGTTTTTCGCCGCTCTTACGAGGGCGAAGGGGCTGCTCATAAGCCCGCCACTTGGCACGGTGGCAAAAGTCCTACGGGATGTGTTCAAAGATTTAGGGCATCCATTACCGGTACTCTGACATCGTGAACTTCGACATCCTGAATTACGAAGCATGCGAGCCAATCAACTTGGCTATCGTTGGTGACTTGCATGTCAACAGCACGGTCGGGCTGGCGCCTGAAAATTTTAGACTGGATGACGGCATACCCGTAGGCCAGAGCAATTTCCAGAAGAAACTCTGGGAAGCCTGGACTGACTATTGGGCTTGTGTCGGCTCGTTGGATGGGCAGACTGTCGGTATACTCAACGGCGACCTGATGGAAGGCGAGCATCACGGCACGACCCAGGTCATCACAGGCAACATAGCCGACCAACACCGCATGGTCTTAGAAGTCCTGAAGCCTGGGCGTAATGTGGTAAGTGCCTGGTTTGTGATGCGCGGCACCGAAGTCCACACAAACAAATCTTCGCGTGATGAAGAGATGATAGCCATTGCCCTGGACGCCGTGCAAGACTACGAAGGATCCAGGTCGCGCTGGTTTCTGAGAGCCGACTTCGGCGGCGTCCGTTTTGACATCGGACATCACGTTCCATTCAGCCGTTTGGCCTGGACGAGAAGCAACCTGCTGATGCGCACGGCGATTGAGATAGAGCTTGACTACTACCGGGCCGGGATCCAGCCGCCCCAATTCGCCATACGCTCACACCGCCACCAATGGGGAGACACTGGAATAAGCGCCCCTGTCAGAGTGATCTCGTTACCATGCTGGCAGGGGCCGACTTCTTATGTACACAGTCTCAGGCCAGGCATGATGCCTGAGATCGGCGGCATCATCGTCAGGATCGAAAACGGGCAGGCCAATGTAATCTTCAAGAACTACTCAGCGAGAACCTCATGGATCACATAATTGACGACGCAGATATGTTAGGCGCCTTGTCGCCCATAGACCAGACGGGCATTATACAGACGGTAGCCGATTTGTACTGGCAGATGGCAGGTGTGCGCCAGCCCGACGAAGTGGATGCAGGGCAGATGATCGAGATACTAAAGGCCAAGAGCAGGAAGGATGCAGCAACCAAGCTGGATGCGATGGAGGAGAAAGGGTTACTGACTTCTAGGATCATCCGCGAGGGCCATCGAATCAAAGTATACAAACCGGTGAAATAGCAAACGTTGAAACAGCCACGTTCAGTGAAATAACCCGTACAAAACTGTACAGGATAATATACATTTGTGCTAACTATCCGATATATAGTACTCCAGTACTATTGCAATAATGTGCAATCGTGCTACAATATGTCACACATGAAGGAGGCACTATGAAAATAAAGCGACCTAAGCGGTTTGAGAACAGTACGCGCCTGGATGTGCAGATGGATCTATCCACGCACCAGAAGCTGCGCCAACTTGCAGAAGCGCGTGGCGTGACGATGGCAGAGCAGATCCGGCGCTACATCGAGAACGATTGGAGCATGGGAAGCTGGCAGGCGGTGGACACCCATCTCAAAAGCAACGCCCCGGTCGGATGACCGGGGCAAGGGAGATGATGCAATGGCAACAGAGCATCTCTCCGATTATACCACAAGGAGATAGCATGGACAAGAAAGTAGCACGAACAGCAGCAAAGTGGTGGGCCGATTTCTTGCGCAATGGCAACGCACCACTAGATAACGGCGATAAAAGCGAAACCGGGGCGATGACTTTTATACTGGCTTCATTGCTCCACTCCGCAGAGACCAGCAACACTAGACCTGATGACGCTCAGAAGTTTGAGGATGCGCTTGCCTCAATACTTGAGACGCAGAAGGACGAGCGATGGTTTAGTATTGGAGTAGATTACAACCCCGACCGCATCCTTTTAGAGGCTGCAAGAATTGCTTGCGTCGATCTTGGCAGTACAAAACTTCCCTGGAAAACAAGCATGCATATCGACCAAGGCAAGATCACCTATCGCCTGGGATATGGCGGTGAAAGCAAGACGCTGGAAGTGGAGGAGATAGCATGACCCAAGAAAGAATTTACAAGATCAGCGAAGAACTCGATGAGGCCCTGCGTCTAGCAGAAGAACTTGACGACAACTTTGCGGCAATAGTGCATGCAATTGTTGCAAATGCCCTGGCTACTGCGTTGCTGCACCAGACGCTACAGAACTTTGTTGTTGAATATATGGGGCAACCCATTGTTCTGCCATTTGATCGCGAAAGCGACCAGCCTTTATTCTCAGCACGAAAGGGAAATGACCATGACTGAGCAGAAGAAGTACTATCCGAAAGACCACGCCAGTGTAGCATGGGAGAAAGATGAAATCAGTTTCTACCTGGTGAAACAAAGGATGGGCCACTGGTGCGGGTACTGCCAGTTTCCGAAACGCCCTGTTATAGAGCAGGGATATGATGGCATCCTAACCTGGGTTCCCGTGCATGGCGGCATCACTTTTGCAGACGAATACCCGGAAGGCGTGATGGTGTACGGCTTCGACTGCGCCCATGCTGGCGATGAGGATAACCCCAAAGTTTCAGACGAGGCATGGCTCAGATCAGAGGCCGAGCGCCTGGCTACGAATATACAGGCGGTAGTGAAGTACGAAGAACGCTACCTGCTTGCGGAAACCGACAAGAAAAAGGCCGACGTTCTGGAAGAGTACCTGAACGAAGTTGGCTCAAACGCCCATAGTCTTGTCAACGATGATGTCAATTTTGGAGCAATGATTGGATTGCTTTGTGGGAGACCATAAGATGACTGACCAGCAGATCGTACCTGTAACCGGAACACCAATCGCATCATTGGCTGACAGGCCGCTGGTGCGCGAACTGGGGGAACGCCTTAAGCTGATGGTTGCCAATGGCAAGCGCCTGACAACTGACGAAGCGCTGGCGCTGGCGCAGTACAGCGTAGCAACAGACCTCAGCCCATTTTTGAACGAGTGCTATTACCTGCAAAACGTAGGCCCTGGCCCTGGCATCGCAGGCTACCGGCGCAAAGCCAATGAAGAACTGGCGCACGAAGCGCAGTTGGCGCATGAGCCTAACTCACGCTTCTGGTGCGACTACACCGACACCAACGGCGAGATAAAGATTGACCGTGAGAAGGGCGACATCGGAGTGAAGGCCATCCTGCATGACACGCTGACCAAGCGCGATTGGGAGCGCCGTATCCTGTCTGCGATGGTTGAGTTTCTCAAGGCTGGCGTGGCTGTGGAAGGGGCGCGTGGCATGGCGCAGGAAATCATCGGCCCCGAGCCAACCTGGAGCGCGGTAGGCGTGGTGTACTCAGGCGAAAACTTTGGCGGCGACAAGATGCCGCGCTATGAGCGTGCCTGCAAGCGCGCCGAGAAAGCCGCCATCAAGAAACGCTTCCCACGCATGCGCCTGCCTGAGCCGACTGGCTTTGACGAGCCGATGAGCGTGAGCGTAGTGGATCCCATTGCCTTCTCAGAGGGCGCGGTGGCAGAAGTGGAAAGCAACCAGCAGGAAAGCGAGAAATCCCTGGCCTCAGCCACGCCGGAAGATTTGATGTCGGCGCGCGAGAAGCAGATTTTGCTTGACCTGAATTACGACCAATAACTCATCGGAGGAATAGCTATGTTCATACCATGCACATGCGGTAATAGTGAGTGCAAGAACAAAGTCTGGGTTAATGCAGCCGATGGTATTCCAACCATGGAGTTTTGGACAACGGATAAAGACAACGTTGACCACATGATGTACCTGGACGCCAACTCCATTGTGAATTTAATCCACGAGTTGAAGCGCGTACTAGATAAGATGGCGCAATAGTGAAAAGGCGGGCGGCGTGGACAGGAACACGCGACGAGTGGCTGTAGACGTACAGACTAGGGTTGGCCCCGGTACACCCAACCTGATTTAAGTGAAGCCTTAGCCGGTATGAAGCTCTGAGCGACCCGGCAAATACAAGCAGGTTCAAACCCTGCCCCGCCTAAACAAAACTTGAAAGAAAGGAGATGAAGCCAATGTCCGAAATGCGAGTGATGGGTAGTGAAGGCGATGTCAAGATCACCTGGGATGCCGGTGTTGAGGAAGAAGTTAAGATTGCCAGGAAAACCTTTGACAAAATGAAAGCCAAGTCTTACATTGCGTTCAAGGTCAAGAAGGATGGATCGCAGGGCAAAGTGATTGACGAGTTCGATCCCGACGCCGAGAAGATCATCATGGCGCCGCAGATGAGCGGAGGGTAGATGGCAACACCCAGAAGAGGTAGAGGATACAGCAAACCCGATAGAGTAACAACGGTTGGCGACATGCACGTAGGTAGCACCGCTAACTGTCCCGCAGGCTGGACGGTTAGCAGCGCAGGTTGGAAGTTCTACGGAGGATACGGCAGGATCAATGATCGCGCCGCCTGGTATAGGAGCGAAGTTGTCGATTCGTCTGATACGCTCGCTACTTACACGTTCACTACTGGAACAATTGAGGAATTGGATAACCTATGGGCACGGGAGCACGTTTTTGATTTTCGGCCACAGCCGCTAACCGACGCGTTCGAGATTTTTCAAGCGGAGGTAGAAGAAAGCAAAAAGGCGCGGCAGGCGGCAAAGGATCTGCTCTACTCCGTTCTGGATCCAATGCAGATACACAGCCTGGAACAAACAGGTTTCTTTGTTGTGTTCAGCCAGTCAGGCAAGCCGTATCAAATACAAGGTGGGCATGTGCTCAACGTTGCCGAGCTTGATGGGCAAGGACGTGTTGTTGCCAGGCTGTGCGCCCTGCCCGAGGGTGTTCCTGACGAGGACGTTATGACCGCGCAGGTGCTGATGCTGCGCTACGCTGAAGAAATGTTCAGGGGCATCGCCAACATCAGAACAGAAGTACAGTAAGCATGTGTGCAGGTCGTTAGCAAAACGCTGACGACCTACACACGAGGAGATGACACATGACAACCGAAACGCTATTAACGATTATCGCTGTCATCCTTATGGGCGGTACGTTTGTATTGTTTGCCGCAATCATGGAACTTGTCAACAGCCTGAACAGGCAGAACGTAATCCTGTCTGCGCTGATACAGCGACAGGATAAAGACAAGTGAGTAAAGGCGGGCAGCACGGTGCGAACGCGCAAGAATATACACAGAGTGTAGGCGAACAGCTATCGCCGGTTGAAAAACCATAATGCCCAAGCATGTTGGAATCATGCCCCGCCTTTTACGAAGGAGATAACATGAAAGCTAAAGAGATAACCTTTGGAGATTTGTTTTTTATTTTTCTTGTATCCCTGGTCAACGGCGCGTTATGGGCTGGACTGATGACAATTGCAGGACTGACGCGCTGCATCGTGCCGGTCGGCCTGGCTACTACTAGCATCACCGCACAAATCTTATGGCTCAACTACAGGTGGCACAGATGGTTGCAGTAGCGGGCATCCTGCTGATATGCGTAACTATCGTATTGTTCACCTTATTCTTCTACTGCCTGCTAACTTCAGGCATGGACGATGATGAATAAATTCTACGACCTCACCGCCGACTACGAGCGCATCCGCCGCCGCGACACGATTGGCTGCGCCTGCTGCGTAGTTACGTGGTTGTGCATCGCATGGCTGGTGTGTTTGGTGGTGTGCTTGCTATGAGCGACAAGTTGTACCGCATCGCCTGTAAGTTTATTGGCTCATCTAAGCCAGAGATCCGCGGCGCTGTGCTGATGACGAAGAAAGAAGCCATGCGCGAGTGCTGGCGGCTGAATAAACTTTACTTGCGCATCAGGTTTTACCCGGAGGAAGTGGAGGATAAAAGTGACCTGGATTAAGAAAGTACATAAGTGTGCTGTGCCTTACCATGATGAGGATTACGGCAAAGGCTCGATCTGGCAATGTGATGAGTGCGGCAAGTACTACCTGGCTGATGTGGTCACGTTCAGCGAGTGTACGAAGGAAGGCGTCACGCTTTCCAGCATCGAATACGAGAAGGAGCGCAAGGAACTAGAGAAAAGCGAAATGTCTCGAATGGATTTTCAGAGATACCTAGACACAACGGGCGCGCGCAAGCCATGGTTGCAACGTTTGCTTGACTGGTTTGACGAAGATACAACAGAGAAACCATGAGCCGCCACTGGATAAAGTTATGGACTGTCACGCTGAACGATCCCAAGGTTCAGCACATGAGCGAACACCTGCGCTGTATGTTCTATGCTACCTTGCTGCTGGCTGGCATACAAGACGACAATGGCTGGCTGCCATCACTTGAAGATGCCGCGTTCTATGCCCGCACTACCGAAGATGATATGTTCGAGGCATGGATGGAACTGGAAAAGATAGGCATCACCAAGGAAATAGGTTGCAGATGGATGGTCGTAAACTTCAACAAGCGCCAGGACAGCCCATCGGCTGCACGTATGCGCAGATACAGAGAGCGCAACAAAGATGATACGCGTCACAGTGACGCAACAGTGACGCAAGATGTGACTGCTACAAAATCGTCACCTGCTACCTCTTCTTCTGCTTCTGCTTCTGTTAACTTAATTAATAATAATACAGAGTCTATATATAGGTTATACGAAACGGAAATTGGCATCCTTACGCCAGTTATTTCCGACGCACTCAAGGCAGCGGAGGAGGACTATCCGCTTGAGTGGTTCTTGCCAGCCTTTCAGGAGGCGGCGCGCAACAACGCGCGCTCGTGGAATTATATCAACGCTATCCTGAAACGCTGGAAGGTTGAGGGTTTCCAGTCGCAGAACACCAACCGCGCTCGCGCCTCGCCTTCCAAGCCAGCCGCTATCGACGTAGTAAATGATTGGATCAAGAGTAAGGAGAACGCGCATGACTGAACAACTGCTTTGTAAATCTTTGTCTATGCTTGCCACGCTGTACCCAGACGCCAAGGTTAGTGCCGACATGCTCACGTTGTACCAGGAATTGCTGGCAGATATACCGGACGCAATTCTGGAGCAGGCGGTGCATGAATACGCAAAGAATAACAAGTGGTTTCCGAAGGTAAGCGAACTGCGCGAGATCGCCCGGAGGCTGGCGAACCTGGCTGACTGCGTTGGCTTCGAGAGCGCGCCGATGATTGATGGGTTGACCGCCAAGGCGCAGGAGTTGGAGGACAAATTCTATGATGGCGAGTTTGATCCTTGGGAATGGGAGAAGCTGGCAGATGATTTCAATAAAGCCGATAGACCGTTACGCGCTGATAGGACACGGCAACGCGAGGGCATCTATGCCGCCTATCTCAACATCGAATGACGACTATCACCGGAGGTCGAAGATGACCCGCACGAAAGAAGTGACGATCTACTATCCGACGCATGGGTGTAAGGATTTCACAGTATTCATTCGCAAGGAGAGAAAGACTATACGCCCATATATCTATCACCCTACGAACGCATCTTTGTGTAGACTGAGTCGTGTGATACAAGCTAGTCGTCCCATAATCACGATGATAGGCGATGCAATTGATGACCCGTTCGGTTGGATCTCGTTTGAAGTGGAGTGCAAATAGGAGAAAGTAAAATGAGTAAAACTAAAGTTATAACTATTGTTGCGCTTGTGATTCTTTTACTCCTTGTTATTAAGGGAGCAAGAGCGATAGACACATACGCATCAAGCGCCAACCCAACCCTATCGTTTTCAGCGGTGCTTACACACGCTGCCTTTACGCCGCCTTCCATGACCGCCACGCCCGAGCCTGAGACCTGCGTCATCAGCGCGCCAGGCTTGCACATCCCGATGTATAGCAGCCTCAACCCTGGAACGCTACCCATCGCATACATAGACGGCGACACGATTATCTACGTTGAACTGCTGTCCAGGGATTACGGCACATGGGCGCTGATTAGAACGTACCATCAAGAACTGGTTGGCTACATACCGACGATGTTTTGCAGGATACCGTAGGAGATGCAACGATGGACGAAGATGACATAGACTACCGAAAATTTTATCCGGGGTTTGTAGTTATCTGTAACAAATGCAACGGCACGCATGTGCGCGTTGAGTGCAACGTAGGTTATTCGCCGGAGAGCGGTGGATGGGGTGGAGTTGGCCTCATCTGCGACGACTGCGAGAACAAAGTTAATTTATATGGCGATCCGTTTTGAGGAGATGAAGATGGATGACAAACGATTGGATGAGATCGAGGCGCGGCACAAGGCGGCGACGCCTGGGCCGTGGACGGATCAAGAAACCGGATACTCAAAAACTGGATATGCCGATGGCGAACACTACCACCAAATCCGATTCCCTTTTGATCCCAATATTGACACATACCCCTCGGGATTAAAAGACTTGATGTCTGCCGAAGACGCCGCCTTCATCGCCCACGCCCGCGACGATGTGCCTGACCTGGCGGCAGAAGTGCGGCGGCTGCATAAGTGGTTTGATGACAACGCGGCTTTACTGGCCGTTCATGGGCTTGCAAAATTTGAGGAGGAAGATGATGGATGAAAAACAACTGGACGAAATTGAAGCACAATACAACGGCTCTACACAAGGACTTTGGAGAATAGACCTTGGCAGTCATGTTTGGGTTGGCGAGTTCATGCTGGCAAAGGTTTACTCGGCAGGGTTTGGCGATCAGGTATTCATCGCTGGCGCTCACAAGAACATTCCCGAGTTGGTTGCAGAAGTGCGGCGGCTGAAGGCTGAACTTGAATTGCGCGATAAGCGCATCAATGAGTTGGACGAAGATTGTAAAGAGTGGCAAATAAGAGTCAATGATTACGCCAAAGCACTCAGGAATAGCGAGTTATACGAAGGAGACGAGCAATGAACGCAACCAAGTATCAAGTACACGAATGGACTATTCACGAAGCCAGCATCATGATTATTATAATCACGATTTGTCTTTCCGCCTGCTCAGGCGGAGACGCTGGATTGATCTCAAACGTCCAGGCCATGCCACCCTTGCCGCCCTTGGGGCAATACTATGCGATCCAATGGGGAGGCACGCTCAACGGCATCATGGATGTGATCCATGCAGGGCCAGGCACGTATGAGTTTGCCCATGTGCTGTATAAATTCCACATCTTCGGCTTTGGCTTTCATGGGGGCTATGGCTTAGTCTGCCTCAAAGAATGTGACGGCTTCCTGAAATGGTCAACCGATAACAAGGCTTTCCTGATGCAGATCAAGGACTTTGGGTTGATCAAAGACTCGCTGGAAACGCACGGATGGAAAGTGGTTGGTGGGAGCGAGGCTGTGCGCCTGGGGATTGCTGCTGCATCCAGCCTGGTTTCCGTGGCGCAGATGGTGACTGACTTTTTTGTGCTGGTTGTCTATCCTGGCGTGCAGATTGACCTGCCGGGTGTGCCGGTGGAGGTGCGGGGATGACAAGCCCCTGGTGGACGATTGGCCCCGCTAGACCTGTTACTGTCTGGGATCACGGTACGGGTTGGGGCTTTTTCTTTGACTCCACAGAGATCACATCGCAGCCAGAGTATCGTGGCAGAATTGAAGCCGTCTGTTCTTTCCGTTTCGTACTGACAGATGAGCAGATAATGATTGCCCATCGCCTCGTTCAAGATGGCACAATCATACAGGGAAGTTATCAATCCTGGGCTGAGTTTATGGCCGTGCATCGAGAATTGGGATTGATTAGCGAGGAGGCGCAGGGATGACCGACCTCACGAAAGAAATCCTGATGGGCCTAATCTTTCTCGTCTGCGTATCGCCCATTCTTATCTGGGCATACCTGACGTGGTACAACGATATTGGCGATGATAGTTGGAAGAGGTGAGAGATGACAAGCAAGCGTAAGCTAAGGAAGAAGATGCGCCAATACAAATACGCCCTGGAGATGGTAGAACATTTGCATGTTCGGGATGAGATAACATCCCCGTTTTACGACGAGTACATGGAGTGGGTTCGCAAAGTAGAATCTATTATCCACGAAGATGGGCTCCAACACTTCCGTGACAAAAATTATATTGACTGGCTGTGTGATGAGTTGACGAAAGCCAGGAAGCCGTATACCGAATTTACGCTTGAGCATTATCAGATAATAGGAAGGCGCAAGGATGAACGAACTCGTTTATGAAATCAAGTTGATGCTCGAACAGAAGTATTCCGGCGCAGTTGTTTCGTTTATCGAAGTCCGTTCCAATGGAGATATTTCGATAGACACAACACTCCCGCTTGATGGCTGGATTGATGTCTTGGAAATATTGAAGGCGTGGAAAGAAAACGAGGCGCAGGGATGACTGCCAGGCGCACGGACAGCAACCAGGCTGAGATTGTCGCAGCCCTGCGGCATGTGGGTGCAAGCGTACAAGACCTGCACGAAGTGGGCAAAGGCTGCCCCGACATTCTGGTTGGCTATCGTGGGCGCAACTACCTTATCGAGATCAAGGCTCCCGGCGGCAGGCTCAACAAGCGCGAGCGCGAGTGGCATGACAGGTGGGATGGGCTGGTGTTTACAGTCTGGACAATCGAAGGTGCGCTTGACATCATTCAAGCGGCGGCGTATTTGTGAGGAGAGATGACATGCAATGTATCATGTGCGGCTCGTTAGCAACAAGTCACAACCAAGAATACTGCGATGGCTGCCAGCATATCGTACACCAGGCAGGGCTGGTTGTCGTTGCGCTGGACAGGTGCAAGGATAACACGCCATCCATTCAATGCTGGCGCGAGTTATCCGGGCCAGCCAAGGTCGGGATAGCGTTGATGATTGGCGGCATGGTACACGAGGCGCGGCGCAGGATGGCAGATCGTTTCTCGCCTGACCCTGACGACTGCATCCGAGCGAACACGCCGATGACATTGGGCATGGCAGGTGCGCTTGAACTGCTGTTCGTGGCAGTGAAGGAAGGGTTGGTGTGATGAATAAACCTACCCGCGCAGAAATTAGAGAGATGCAATTCACAGAACTGGAGCAGTTGCTTGCCAGTGAATATAAATTAACTGGCGTTTATAATACTATCGGAGATATTTTTGAATTACTGGATCAATGGATGGAAAAAGTAGAGGATGTGTATCCATGCTATCAGTTATTCAAGGCCAAAGAAAATCGTTATTGCAGTTGCCATCTAATATGGGGCAGAAAAAATTTGGGCGTTGTTACACTTGCGCGATTTAGAATATTTGCCCACGCCGAAACCATGCCACTTGCTATTTGCCGCGCCCTGCTTATGGTGGCTTATGGATACGAAGAGGGATAAGGATGAACGAACAAGGAACATTTATTCACGAAGATGAAACATTTTTAATTATTGGGGATCATCCACACCGAGGCGAGTTATGTCACATGGTTGGAAAATCTGAATCGACTGTGACAAAACTTGAGGGTATGTATTTGGTACATCTCATAAATTGTCAACATGGTTCCGAAGAATGTTATGTGCCAAAGGAAAATTTACAGATAGTAGATGCATAGTGTAACGCAATCGCCCGCCGTATCAGTCAAGCATCAATCGGCGGGCGACGATCTCTGTGTACTCATGGCACATGAGGCTGAGTAGATTATATCACCCCTACTCCTCACAAACCAGGATATGATTAGGCAGTATCCACTTGACAGAGATGACCTTGACATCGCCAAGGCTGCGGGTGTTGCCTAATCCCATGCCAGGATGGATGTAACAAACCTTGCCCACCTTGCCGTGCAGCACTTCGTACTGCTTGATTGCACGGGCAACGCGCTCCTCAAGCGGCGCCTTTACAAACTCATCGTACCACAACATGCCTCTTACGCTCATGGTTAAACTCCTTTACTGTGGAGCTTTTAGTTGCTCGTCAATGTGCTTGAAGTACATTGACAACGCTTCTTCGATTGTGGCAGGGCTTGTCATGCGCGCCAGGCTCTCGGCAATCGCGCCTATGTGCTCGGCATCATCCAGCCTGGTCAGTACTGTGTCGATGCTGTTTAGGCTTCCAGCAATCGTACCCAGGTGGTGAGCGCTGTCATCCATGCAATTCAATGCCAGTACTATGTCGATCTTGCTCAGGCTCTCGGCAATCGACACGAGAGCGTAGCCCTGCACGATGGCGGCAAGGGCAAGGGCATCCGTGTCTCGGTTGTCCATGTAGTGACCCATTGCGCTATGCAACAAATCCTTTAGGTTATCACTTGTCATTTCCATTATCTTTACTCCATTCCGGGTGGTCAACAAACCACTCTTCATAATCGCTCTTCTCACGCCCGTGTGACTGGACGTAATAACGAAACGATGAAAACCTGGGGGCATGCTCAGGGTGTATCCATACTGTGCGCATGCCCCGCCGACGTGCGTTGCGTGCAACGATGTGCGCTTCTGCCAGGCTGGAGCAGGACACGATGAGCTTGTACGTCTTGCCCTTGCTGGTTTTCTTGATGGTGGCTGAGACAAAGTAGGTCATGCGTCCTCCAGGTCTACCCAATGGCCCCACCCGCCGCTAGGATTGACAAACTTCACGTTCAACTCACGCTCGATCACAGGTACAATCATATCCGTGATGTCCTCATAGTCGCCGTCCTCACTACAGCGTTTGTAGATTGACTCTGCCTCAAACTCGTCTGGCAGGTCGTCATGTTCTGCGTAGTCGCCAACCAAAGCGATGCGATCCCCGGCCCACCTGCCAACAACGCCGGGGTCTGCTTGTAGATCGCCGTTGCCACGCGATGCAGGCATGGCAGCGCATAAGATAAGCAATGCTGTGCCTGTGCCGGGGTGACTGCTTATCTGCTCACCTAACTTGAGGCCGCACCCAACACGATGTGGATGCACGTATTCCTTTTTGTCCAGGTTAACTAACTTCCAGTACTGTCCCATTGTCTTTTATCCTTTCGTTTCCTTTTCCGTAAATGACTTCCAGTTTATGCACATCTGGCGCTGGTTGCCGTGCTTATCTTCTAAGATAATCAGGTCATCGGTGGCATGGATGACTTTCCAATAGCCATCGTGCATATATGGCAGGTATAGCGTGTCGCCATCTCGCAGGATAGACTTGTCTTCTTGTAACGGGAATGGTATAAACTCTTCGCCATCAGCTAGGATGCCGACCATCTCATAGATGTCCCGCCATTCTTTGTGACAGTCAAGGCAAGTGACCTGCTGTGTCCTGCTCTCAAACTCTATTGGCTCAGTGTCCAGGTTCTCACTACCACAGTAAGGGCAGTAGCAGGCATCGCCATTGATATACTCTAAAACAGTTTGGTTGTCCATTGCTTCCCGCCAATCGTTAGCCCTGTCGCACATATACTGATCAATGTCTGTGATGCCAGGGTACACGCCACTATCAAAATAGATCACGGCATCGGCGGCTTCGTACTCACGGTCAACATCTTCAAACTTGATATACCGCCCGTCTATCTTGACGGCATACGTCCATACATCGTTTACCTTGCCAAGCAAAATTGTTTTCATGTTGTATCCTTTGCCGCGCCTGACCACCGACGCGGCGGGGGCTGGTGGTGCTATTCATCAAAGCCGCATGACCAGCACATTTCAGGATGATCCCAGGCATCACCACTCTGGCTGGTATCGTTGTCCCAAATGCGGAACGTATCTCCACACTTCGCACAAGTTTTGCCTACGCCTGCCTCCTCCATGATTTCATCGGCCCATCTTTCAAATTCCTGGTGTTCAGGCAGATCATTGCCGTACATCTCGCGGTACTGTGTCTTGAGATACAAAACCCTATCAGATAACAGCGGGTATGCGTCCACAATTTCTACCGCGCTTACGGCTCCTCCAAATACATCATCCCAGTTTTTATTCATTGCGCATAATCCTTTCGGTTGTCAACTCCCAATGATTAGGGCGAAACTCTTCACCATTGACAAGGATGCCGACCAACTCATAGACATCTAGCCATTCTTCGTGACAGTCAAGGCAAGTGATCTTCTGTGTCCTGCACTCAAACTCCATTGGCTCAGTGTCCAGGTTCTCGCTGCCACAGTAAGGGCAGTAACAACCATCTTGATTGATATATTCTGCAACAGTTTTATTATCCATTGTTACATCTCCGTGCCCGGTCTTACCTCCTACCGGGCGAGGGCTGGTGATTGATTACACAAGCTCATCGAAAAACGATTGCGGCCTGAGCAGGACAGGACTATCAACGTCCTTGATCCATGCGTTGATATGCTTGCTGGTTGTGACGCTCCACTTCTGCTCGGTGCGATAGTAGCCTTCGCCTGGGATAAAGCAGGCGACAGGTGTTGAGTAGGATACCAGCACGATTGTGCCGTTGGATAAAGTAATCTCAGTCTGGTTACTGCCTATGCTGTTGACTTTCATTGTCTCATCTCCCTATATCTTAAAGCTCATCATCTGCAACTTCATCTTTATCGTTGCCATCTTCATCGAGAAAGTCCGGGCGCTCGTCTTCATTCTGCCGAATGAAATCATTGAGTTCTTGCTCGATGTACTCGAACACATTGGCGGCGATGATGTTGCAGGCTGTAGGTCGCCCGTCAAAAGCTGGCCCGTTGTCAGGCTCGTCAACTGCCAGGTCTAAACAATTGAGTGCCAGTTCCAGAAGGTCAGAGTTATAGACAGGCACGTTGTCATCTGCAATTTCAAAGATGGCCTCACTCGGATCATCCCAGACAGAAGGATCATCGTGCAAGCGCTCCTTAAGTTCGCTGATTGCAGTTTCGATCAAAGAATACATACTCGTGGTAGTCATGGTCATCTCCTAATTCTTGTCCTGATTGTAGACTGTGGCTCGTTATAAAACCTCGACAAAGGTCATGTCAGGCTCGCCATTACGCACGGACACTGTGAAGTAATCGTACAAGCCATACTTACAGTGGATGTCAAGGTCTAACGGGCGGCGCTTCCAACTCTTGACCGATGTTATCTTTACTTCTGCTATCCTTCCAGCCCGATCAAGCACTTTTACACGCCCATGTAAGGATTTTAGTTCATCAAACTCAAGCTCACGTACAACATACTTTTTAGGTGATTTGTGACGGTCAGACCTGAATGTTGCCTCTGTTGTATTCATTGTCTCATCTCCTATCGGTCAATCATCTTCATCATTACGGCGAACAAAGTCCCAAAGGTGCAGCTTGTCAAGCGCATGGATCACCCCTATGTTGCGAGTAGGATGCCCACCTACCACAATCAACATGCCTGGGGGTAGCCGGATGCCATGTTCTGTATCACCCCGGTTATAACGCTTGATCGCCTCCCTTGCCACCCGCACAAAGCTGTTCGGCAGGGGTGGCAGGTGGTTGGATGTTAGGTGTACGGCTAGTACATGGTCAAGCGTGAACATCCCGCTTTCTACTAGATAAGCTAAGTCCCTTGCTATTCCTGCTCCCATTGTGTCATCTCCTATTAGCATACATGAATAACTGCCAGGTTGATTAGCTTGCCGTCCGGTAGCTCAATCAGTACATTGCCTGTAAAGCCACGATGTTTCCTACCATTGATCGAGACCTGGCCCCCCAACTCATAGCCCAGGTCTTTAACATTGCACAATGAGCGTGAGCCATAGATAACCTGGGCGTCACAATCAATGGCAATTGCTCGGTATGAAACTGGTATCTGCCAGGGGCCAGTGTGTGTATACTTGCCCCGCTTTTCGCCTGCCTCAATTTCAGCAGGCGTGAGTATGGTAGCCGCCTGCTCATGGGTAAGCACGATGCAGCTATGGTATTTGTTATAGGTGTAGCTTATGTTCTGAAACATGGTAGTATCTCCCTTTCGTATCGTGCTATTTCAAGATTAGGATTTCACAATCAACTACATCACAGGCCAGCCCGAAAGCCGGGTTCCAGGTGAAGTGTTCGCCATCTTCGGAAGGCGAGATCACAAGCTGCTCCCCAGGTAGCAAGCGTGAAGCGTAGTCGTTATACCACTTGTCAATGGTGGCCTGATCTTCTGAGCTAATACCACTGTCATCACCATTGATTAGGTAAGATAGTGCGTAGGCCGGGACTTGCTCGGTTCGTTGAAATATTGTAATCATGGTATCACTTCCCTTTCTCGTACAAGTGCAGATTACATACCCAGGCTATAATCTTCTGGCCTGTGTTCGCCACTGTTACCTTGCGTTCTACCGCAGGTAGTTTGCAGCCCCGGCGTGTACACGGTTTATCATTCTTACCGCACGGATTACCCTTCTGATACGTGTTTGCGTCCATTATACGAAACTCCCTTCTATAGCTAGTCTCTGAACCAATATACTTTCCTGTTGATTGGCAACCTTTATATCTGTTGCCAGGATAGAGATACTATCCGCATCGTCTGTTAGTATCTCAATACACACTGAGCTTTCACTAACACCTTTCCAGTATCCCAAAGATGACAGGATACTAAAGCCAGGGAATAGCCGGGATACAAGCTCAGGTAGATTGGGGGAGTCCTGAGTGAATAAACGGTACAATGTCATTGTAGCTAGTCCTTTCCGAAAAAGTCTACTGATTGTATGGATGCAAGTTGAGTAGCAAGCTTGCACGAAATAGCGGGATTGTGACGGTGCTTACACTTAGGACAATACGGTCTGTCTGCATTGTCCAGCGCAGCAAGAGTAGCCTCTACGGTTTCGCCTTTTTCAAGCGGTGTTTCAAGTACTCGCAGCAGTAAATCACTGTAGTATGACATTACGGTTATCCTTTCTATCGATAACACTATGATACACAATAATGGGCGGCAGCGTAATAAATTTACCGTAAATATGATGTTAATTTGGTCGGTTATCGTATCTCGATAAAGACTGATACACTCAGCCTTGTGACTAGACATGCGGTGTGTATATGCGGGCGGTAGCTCAGGCGTGAGATACGCGTTCTAGTAGCACTCGTAAGGTGAATATACAGGCGTGATTTACCATTGCGTGACATAACCGCGTAAGTGCTGTTTTGACAATGCAAAGGCGAATAAATAGCTAACATTTTTCTGTCCATCGGGTTATCCTTTCGTATGCTATCATCATACACATGTAAGGCGTAAAAAAGCTATAAAGTTTGCGTTAATTTCATGTAAAAACGCCTGGATCATGGTGGTATAGTCAAATGTCAGTATTTGTGACATAATGACAGGTAACGAAGATAACCAGCATTAAACTCTGTTTCGTACGGCGAAACATCAGTTTCACCAGGTGAAACAGCATTTTTAGAGCTTTATATGGCTTTATTTGTGCAGTATTCGTGAAAAATTATGCTTTTGATAAGTGTAGTTAACTGAACCATGATAGAAAGGTGACTATGGACGGTCAAATGCGGAACCCGGACGGTACTTTTGCGGCTGGTAAGCGCTATCCATCCCCAGGAAGACGTAAAAACCCCGTTGCGTTGGCCTATCAGCAGGCTGCATTAGAGAGTGTACCTGTCGTTAGGTTCATCGCGATGCTAGAAAAGCTCTGCGATAGGGTAGAACGTACAGGTGATCCTAGAGCTTTCAGTTCGATCTGTAGAGCTTTGGGGATTTACACAGAGCAGAAGTACTCCACAGCTGATAACCACCTCACCGTTGAAATAGTGTACAGTAAACCAGGAGAATTAGAAAATAAGCCATCCATCATTCTCTCCTCCCCCCCCACACCATCTTTAGCCGCGCGCAATCAGGGTTTTAGCCCCTCGCGAATTTCTGCCGATGAAAGGTCTGACCCTGAAATCGTTGATAGCGAGGTTGTTGAAGCAAGCGACACAGAAAGTGAGTAGCAGGAATGCTGAACATAATGCAAGCGAGGAAGAAAGTAAGTCAATGGCCTGAGCCGTACAGAAGTTATGCAACGTGCAACATCATAGATGCCATTGATGATTTAGCGAGGTGGTACGATCATCGCAAGGAGATACTTACTGACATGACAGAGGCAATTATCGCATGGGAGCAGGAGATGAAAGACAGCGATGGGAGATGAGCGAACAACTAACAAAGTGTCCTTGGTGTGGGAGTGAACTCACAATCGAGGAACCGATGGTCAGCCCAGGCATGCCGATGTACTATTGTGATGAATGCAAGAGCTATATGATAGTAAGCAAAGTTGAATATGCAGGCAAAGGCAAGCCGTTTATCTGTGAGGATGACATAGCAGTCATAGAAAGCGAATAGCGATGGAAGTCAAATGTGACGTATGTGGCAAGGTAAGAACAGACATGGGCCTGAAGCTAGGCATCATAGACGAGAGTACAGATGTTGAAACCAGGGAGCAAGCCAGGGAACAGATGAAGCCTTATGAGTTACGTGCATACCACGTATGTATCCCATGTTTTCTAAAAGCGTTAGGCATAAAGCCAGAGAGCGAGAAGCAGGCATGACTGACACAACCACAACTTCTGTTCCTTTCACCCCCGATTTCAACGTCGAGCTATACAACCACAACAAGTTGGCGCAAGAGTTAGTCGAGTGGTTTGCGTCCTACTTCACCGACGTGCAGTTGAGCGAACTGTTGAGAAAACTCAGGCACTTTCACTATACACACAACGGCAACATCTTAGTTACATACGAGGACGAGAAGATAAAGATACGAGTATGGGAAATCAGGGAAGTATGAGATGACAGATGATCCTACAACCAGCGAGCGCGTAGCCGATCCTCTAACCAGCGGAAGGCGCGTAGTGCAGTTGCATCTGCCAGAACTGCACAAAGCGCAGATCGCGATGAAAGACGAGAGCAAGCGGTTCAACGTTGCGTGCTGTGGGAGAAGGTTTGGCAAGAATATCTTGCTGCATCACGAAGCGATACGGAGGCTGATAGCGGGGCTATACTGCAACTGGGGCAGCCCGAGCTATAAGAACCTGGCTGATGACTGGCGATTGCTGTTGAATATCTTGTCGCCCATACTACAGGACAAGAGCGAGCAAGAGCACAGGATGGAGCTAATGGGAGGGGGAGTGCTGGAGATGTGGTCGCTCGATAACCCCAATGTAATCAGAGGGAGAGGGGTGGACGAGTGGTTCATCAACGAAGCGGCGCAGGTGCCCGATTTGTTCCCGGTGTGGAACGAGATCATCAGGCCGACGCTGATAGACAGGCATGGGGGCGCGTGGTTTGCCAGCACCCCGAAAGGCTACAATGGGTTCAAGCAGTTGTACCAGTTAGGGATAGATCAGAAGAGCAACCCTGATTGGATAAGCTGGCATTATTCCAGTTATGCAAACCCATATCTCGACCCAGATGAACTGGACGAGTTGAAGAACACCATGACCGAGGAGCAGTATCGCCAGGAGATCCTGGCGGAGTTTGTCGAGGGGGCGGGGAGCGTGTTCAGGAATTTGGGTGCGTGTTTGCTGGCGCCGAAGCTGAACAGCCCTGCGGAGCACAAAGGGCATGCGCTGGTAGCGGGAGTGGACTGGGGCAAGCAGGATGACTTCACAGTAGTGAGCGTGGGTTGCAGAGACTGCATGAGAGAGATAGAATTAGACCGGTACAACACAATTGATTATGCGTTCCAGAGGCAGCGGCTGATACTGACGCTGGCGAAGTGGTCTGTGCATCACACGATAGTGGAAGCCAACGCCATGGGCGGGCCGATCTTGGAGCAGTTGCAGCGAGACGGCGTGCAGATCATCGGGTTTGTGACCACCAACCCGAGTAAGGTAGCGATAGTGGAGGGCCTGGCATTGACGCTTGAGAAGGGAAGTTTCCAGTTCCTGCCTGACGAAGTTGGAAAAGCGGAGTTGGAAGCGTATCAGTTGATGAGAACACGCACCGGGATGGCAACGTACAATGCGCCTGCCGGTATGCACGATGATACGGTAATTGCGCGGGCGTTGATGATCAAGGCGATCAACGAAGTAGCGCCTGGGAGCATGATGCAGGACAAGGAGAAGCGGTCGCATGCGCCGATGGAGGCGTATGCGCACATGTTTTAGTAGAAAGGGATATGATGACAGACGAAGCGTTTGACTACAAAAAGTTTGCTGGATATATCACGAAGATGCCAGATAAACCTGGGTTGGCTAACTTTGATTGCGACAGTTGCGGTAGAAACTTGCCCGTTAGTGGCCTGGTCTTATACATGGGCAAGTGGTACTGCATGTCGTGTTTTATGATGAGCGATTTATGGAGTAGGGAGTTGAAGTAGAAAGGGATGCAATGGCTACTTATAAGAAAGGCGACGTATACAATATACCCACCAAGGAAGAATGGGACGCGTTAGACAAGGCGTTCAAGGAGAAAGTGAAGCAGTTTGACGAGGAGCATTGGAACCACCTGCCTATGTGGCTGAGGCGCATGTACGACTTTGTAACGCAGATGGGCATAGCTTTTGCAGACGAGAACGTTGACGGCTACATGAAGGCCAGCGATGCGCTTGTTCGCGAACTGAACCAACTCAGGAAGAAGTTTCAGGAGCACTATGAGGCCGAGCATGAAGTTACCCAATAAAGTCAAGATCGGCCCGGTAGTGTTCGATGTTGAGTTGGTAAAGAAACTCAACGAGGAGAATGGAGACCATCTCGACGGCGATATTGATTACAGACATGCCAAAATCAAGATTTATTCAGGCAACGCCAAAGATGTTATGCGGCATATCTTGTTGCACGAGGTTCTGCATGGCGTCATAAATGACAGTTGGCCCGAAAATGCGCCAAGCGAGGCAGACATTACGCGTATTGCTAGCGCACTATCGGCTATGCTGCTTGACAACCCAAAGTTCGTGAAGTTGTGGAGAAAGGTATGAGACCACCGGAAGAAGAAGATAATGACGACCTGCCTACCCTGGACGAGTATTATCTCGACATGGATATTGACTGGGAGCACCCGGAGCCGCAGGCGCTAGAGCCGGTGGGAACGGAGGATAAGGATGGCTGATACTCACGAGATACAGACCAGGGCGAACGAGTTGAAGGGCAAGCACAGCGCCCGCGACGAGATGTTCAGCGCCTTCGAGGATATATACTTCCTGCACGACCCGGACAGGTCGAAGCACTCCGAGGAACTGCATCAACTGGCGGTGGTCAGCCCGACCGGCAGGAACCAGACACAGGGCGGCATACGCCTGATGACCGCCACAGACCCGGAGTGGAACGTCCTGGGCGACGAGTTCAAGAGATACGCCAGCGCTGTAGAAACCTGGTGCAAAGCCGCCTGGGCCGGGGCTGGCAGGCTGGCAGGGTCGCCGGTGCATTATGATTTAGTGACCAGCGCCATGCTGTATGGGGAAGTGGATATATCCATCGTAAAGACCTCCGAGCGATTGAGGCTGCTGGAGGAGAGCGGCGCCAGCAAGGCGGCGATTGCCCGCATGAAGAAGGCCGCCGGTAGAGCGCCGTTCCTGTTCCCGGTCATGAACCCCAAAGGCTGCTACCCGGCTTATGACGATTTGGGCATGTACGAGCATTACCAGGAGACCAAGAGCACGGTCGGCAGGATCAAGGCCACCTATGGAAAGGACGCCGAGAAACTGTTCAAAGACCTGCCCAATACCACAGAAGTTACAAAAGGGGAATGGTGGGATCTGGAGAACTGGGTGATCTGGATCCATGGCTACCCCGACGATCCGATTGTAAACATCAAGCACGACCTGCCTTTCATCCCCATCAAGAGCGCCATCACCGAGGGAAGCTACAATTTGTTCAACAACGTCGAGTACCAGCGCCAGCCGTTTCTGTACGCCCTGCACTACTCAGGCATGTGGGGCAAGGAGAACCTGGCGATGAGCACGCTCTCCACTCTGGCCTATGGCATGGGCTGCAACCCGATGTATGTGTTCGAGCAGGCCGTGGCTGGCACGGATTTGGAGCTTGACTTCAGCAGACCCGGTGGTTTGGCGAAGCTGCGCCCTGGGGAGAAGCTGTCGCCCATGGCAAAGCAGGTCATCGACCCGGCGATTATGACCATGCTGAATTTGGCCCAGGAGATCAACATCGAGAGCACCATATACAAGCAGGCATTGGGCCAGCCGCTCAGGACGACCTATTCGGAAGCCTCGCTGATGGCCCAGGCCGGGCGCCTTCCGCTTGAGAACCCCAAGCGCAGGCTGGAGCACCTGCTTGGCGACATCATGGAAACCTGCCTGGAGTGGGAGAGGTACAAAGAGGAAGAGCAGACCCAGGCTTTTCAGGATGGGAAGCCGGTCGTGCTCAACTTGAAGGAGATCCCCGAGGATATTTCCATCAACTGCGCCCTGGACGTGAATTTGCCGCAGGAGAAGCTGCAACTGGCGAACATCGCTATCGCCTTGCAGAAGTCCGGGCTGGTGGATAACGCCTGGGTGCTTGAAAATATCTTGGGCATCGGGCAGCCGGAGGTGATGTCGAAGAAGGTCTGGGAGCAGCGCTTCGTGGAGACCATGATGGGCTTGAAGATCCAGCAGATCGTCCAGGCTTTGCAGGCTATGATGCAGCCCCAACAACCGGCTGAAGTTGGGGGTAACGTGGCGGGAGCCGTCAGCGCGGAAGCTGCGAATAATGTTCCGCCCGCGTTCCCGCCACTAGAACCCGGCCCGAAGCCGGAAGGGGTGAGCGCCGAGATGCAGGCCGCCATGAATGAGCTTGCAGGCGGCATACCCAATGTTCCAAGAGTGGCGCCGGTGCAGCCTGCGCCAACTGTGCCGGGGGCAGGCACGTCGTTTCCTGAGGAGATGCTGGCATGAGCCTTACCCAAAAAGACGCTGGTGATGTCAAGCTCATGGCGGAGTACGTGGTGGATAAGATGCTGATGGAGATCGTCATGGACTGGCTGGAGCCTGCCATCCAGACCGAGGCGGCAATCATGTTCAGCGCGTTAGACCCGGCTATCGTGGCGCAGATGCCGGATGATATGGTCGAAAATATCGTGCAGTATATTGTGAAGGGAAGGAGAGTGTAAAGATGCCAAATAATCCCTGGTATGAAAAGAGAGTCCCAAGCATTTTTGATTTGTATCCGCCACCGCCACCCCCGCCAATTGAGGCGTCTGGCGGTTTATCGCCCACCCCAGAAGAGATTGCACAACAAAAGGCGGCGCTTGGCGGCGCAGGCGTTGGATCAAATGAGTGGGGCCAGTACAAATATGGCTCGCCGGGGCTTACTGAGCAGCAGGCCCCCGCCGGAAGCCCCGCAACCTGGAGTCCGGAATCGCAATCCTGGGTGGGCGGTTACTATAACGAGGCAGGAGAGCGCATTGCCCTGTCTGCCCCGCCCGAAGGCTTTGCCAACTGGGAAGATTATTGGGGAACGCAGTATGCCCCGCGCCCAGAGATGATCTCTGGCAATCGGGGTGGGACGACTGCTACCTATGGCGGGCACCGGACTGCTACTGAGCGCATGCTTTACAACAAGGCCCTGGTAAAGACCGGGGGAGCACGCGGCTGGCAGATGGCGCTGCTGAAAGACGAGGTGAAGCGCTATAAGGCAGGCGAGCTTGCCTGGGAAGATATGACGCCCTGGGTGCGCATGCTGATCCTGCAAGGGCAGCACAAGTTTGGGCAGCCGTCATGGGGGCCGCATAACCCACCCCCGACTGTGCCGCCTCATACTCCCGCAGGCGGAGGCGGAGGCACTACCGCCACCGGCGGCCCGATGGTAACTTGGCGTCCGTAAGGAGGGCGCATGGCCTTCCAAGAGAATAAAGCACCACCCGGCTATCTCGCGCCGATGACCAAGCGCGAGCGCTCCTGGGCCGGTAAAGCCGCCGCCAGGAATTATCTTTACGCGCAGAGACGCAAAGAGATCCTGCAAGCCACCGCCGATGCCAACAAGCTGAGCTATTGGGAAGATCCCATCCGCGTGGCGGGCTGGTTCAACGCGCTGAAAAATGCGCCAGAAGGATTCCAGCTTCCCGAATGGCTCGATCCGGGCATGATCGCCACCGCTTATGACTATTTCTCCAAGGCTAACGCAGGCAAGCCGGATACCGAGTGGCTCCCGCTGGATTGGGATAACGGTTTCAGGGAGCAACTCAAGAAGGTAGCCGCACCGCCTGACGAGTGGTGGGATATATCCGACCCGGCAAAGCTGTGGAGCGCCTTCACCGTTCCGCAGGAGCAGCCGGAGACAGGCGCGGTCATGCCTGCCGAAGCGGGTGCGCTCCAGTACGGCGGTATGACCAAGGAAGCCTACGACGAGCTTCCGCTGTATAAGAAGCTGCTGGCTAACATATTCGGCGGAGGCCCCACCACCGGCGCAGCCATGGCAGCCGTGTCAGCGCCCACCTCCCTGGCAGGGCCTGGGCTGCTCACCACGCCCCTGGCTGGCGCAGGACTGGCGCGCGCCTTTGGGTCGCTGTATGATTTCAGCCCGACCAAGAAGATTGCCGAAGCCTTTATGATTGCCTTCAACTGGCCCACCGAGCAGGTAGAGAAGATGCTCGGCACAGCCATGCTCCTGGCAGGCAGCTTCAAGCCGGGCGGCATCAGCCCCATGGATGTGCTGTCAAACCTGGACGACGCCTGGAAAGCCTCACGCCTGACGTATGAAGTGACGCCTGTGCAGGAGAAGATGGGCCTGTTAGAGCGCCTGAGCTACGCCGTCCCTATCATCGGTCTGGGTAAAGGGTTGGAACAGGTCAGCGAGTATCTTGAGCCAACCAAGTGGGGCAAGGAGATCACCGCCATTGGAGCGCCGGAGGTGCTGAGGCTGGAAGATGAGATCGGCTTCAACGCCCTGGAGAAGGCTTTCAGCCGCATCGTTAGCGGCGAAGATCCGGCTAAGGTGGTCAACTCCTACCTGTATACCCCGGCTGGAAACCTGGACTTCTCCCGGCAGATGAAGGATATGGTTGGGCAGACCATCCTCGACCCGCTCAACTTCGCTGGCATCCTAATGGCCCGCGGCGCAGGTCTGACGGTCAAGGGCATGGTGAAATTGGGAGCGATTGAGGATGCCCCGCGCCTGGTCAATTCTTTGAATAAGAGCCGCGGGCTGTTCGAGGCCTGGAGGAATTACACCCGCGACTTCCTGGCTTTCGCGCAGCAGGTCGGCCCTGGGGCGGAGAAGTTCAATGCCATCCAGAAATGGATCGCCAGGCCCGCAAAGATTATTGAGGCAGGAGCTATCGTAAGGCCGGTATCGACCGGGCGCAAGATTGCGCAGTTGTTCTATAACAAGATCCCGGCCCTGGCAGTCGGCAACCTGCCCGGCGGCCTGATCGGCATGGGCGCCTTTGGCGTTGCCGTGGAAGGCGGCATGCGCGCGGCAGGCTACTCAGACGAGGAGATTGCGGAGAAGCGGAATGCTATCAACCTGGGCGGCTTTGTATTGGGCACTCTGGGCATGCACCTGGCAACCGGCGGGCAGGCGTGGAAGGGCGGCATGGGCTGGCTGTTCAGCCTGACCCCCAAGGCGCAGGCGCTGGAAGCCACCCACATGACCGCCGATAATATCAACGAGATGTCGATCCAGGCCAGGGATGTCTATGACATGAAGCGCCAGTATGACACCTTCCGCAATATCAACGAGGATGGCGCAATCACATTGGGGAAGTGGGCCTATGCCCCCAATGCCGATACCATGCGCACGGCGATCAAGTCATTCACCGGCGACGCGGTGCGGCTGGCACAGTGGGAGGCCGATGCGCCCCTGCTCAGGATGTCCGAGGAGATTGCCGCACAGCGCGCCGTGGATCTGGGCAAGGAGTTTACCACCAACGACCTGGTAAAGGAACTGGGCAAGCTCGGCATCACCGGGGATAAGGTGAAAAAGGGGCAGAAGGTAAAAGGAAAGGCTGACCCCGCCAAAGTCAAGGCCCTGGCTATCGAGTTGAATAAGACGCCCGAGGAAGTGCAGGCGCTGTTCAATACGTTTATCCGCGACAACCACCCCATCAACTTCGAAAACTACCGCGTCATGTTGGGCGGAGACCTGATGGAGCATACCGAGAAGTGGCTGGTCAAGGCGCTCGACCTGCACCCCGACCCGGCCTGGTATCGCTCGGCTATGCTGATGAAGAACGTCCAGGGCTTTTTGTTTCTGGATGTGAACCCGGCTTTCTTCTTGCAGAACTACTCCAATAACATCCTGTCGTCAGTGTGGGATGGGACGTGGGGCAGGTGGCCTCAGCCCAAGATCGACGCCTATATCAAAGACGCTATCGGCTTCGAGCCTTCCAGGGTGTTCGAGGGCTACGGCGGCGTGGACGAGCTTTTGGGCGGCAAGCAGTTGGTGGGCGAGTACGTCCAGGCTGGATTGAAAAGCGATGATGCGATCAGCAAGTTGGGCAAGCGCTTCAACGACGTGCGCGAGGCCATGGGGCCGGTATCGCTGCTCAACCAGTCAGCCAGGGTGGAAAGCAAGGCGCGCGCCACGGTGTATGTCAACGTCCACCAGCGCGCTATGGCGGAAGCCAAGCGCGTCCTGGGCCTGCTCAAGATCCCCGACAACATCTCCCGCATCCTGGGGCCTGACGGAGCAAGGCGAGCTAGTGAATCGCTTCACAAGCTGAATAACATGCTGGACGTGGAGGACTTTATCTTCGACGGTAAGGCTTATTTTGATATTGACAATGTGCTGGAGGAGTTCGAGCCGCTGGCGCGCGGCGCTCTGGTGGATAGCGGTTTGCTTAAGGAGTGGCATGAAGTACAGGGCGAGGTGGGCGCCGACCGGGTAAAGTTCAGCAAGTTTGTCAATGATTTCGTCAAGGCGCATGAGGCCGAGCTAACCAAGGCGGCCCTTGATGACCTGGACGCCGAGATCAAGTCGATCCCCACCAAGATCAGGAGCCAGGGCGCTATCTCGCTCAACGAGAATATTGCCGGGTGGTACAACGAGCGCGCCGAGCTTTATAACCTGGACGCTCAGGAACTGGATAAGGTTGCCTACGAAACCTTGCAGATGACCAACGATGTCGAGAAGGGCAAGCTGTGGGGCGACGCTTTCGCCAGGCGCAGCGAGCGCTGGAACCGGCATAACAACAAGATCCGTGCCGTGGCTACCGAGTGGGCGAAGCAGATGGGCGCCGATAATAAGCTGGCGGCAAAGCTGGCAAACCGGGTCATCGACTATTCTAATCATTGGGATAAGTTCTTTGTCGAGCGTGACGCCCTGTGGAAGAAGGCGCGCGATAACCCGGAGTTCTTCCAGGGCGATTACTCAGCCGTCAGGCAGGCGATCAATGACCTGTATAAGAAATATTCGGACGGCGAGTTTGATAAGATGGGCAAGATCAACGACGCCATCGCCAAGCTGATCGAGGCGCAGAAGAACGGCGGGCCGGAGGTGGCTAAGACTTTCCTGGCTGATGCAGGCAAGGCCCTGAACGTGCGCCGGAAGCTGAGAGATGCGTACCTGGAGCACTACGAGCGCATCGGCAAGCTGGATGTCAAGGAGCGCTACAAAGCCTGGCAGGAGTTCACCAACGACGTGCGCCGGGTTGCCTGGAAGGATGAGCTTGTCGCAAACCTGGCGGCGATTGACAATCTGGCAAAGGCGCTCAAGAACCCTGTCCCGCCTGCGGTCACGCCCGAGGCTATCCCGACGCCCGAAGCGGCGCCGGTAGCTCCCGAGCCGCTTCCAGAGCCGCCTCCCGCTGCCGATCCTTTTATCCAGCAGTTGCGCGACGAGATTGTGCGCTGGCAGAAAACGCTTGGAGAAGCCAAGACGCCCGAAGAGGCAGAGTATGCCAGGCAGCATGTGGAGAGTTTCGAGGCCGAGCTTGCCTATCGGGAGAAACAGGCCGCGGCGGTTGAGCGCGTTGCCGATGCCCACAATATCGAGCAGGCCAAGGTGGACAACGCCGAGGCCGCCAGCGACGCTAAGGCGCCGAGCATTGGGAAGCTGATCCGCGACTACGAGGACAGCACCGTCAAAGCCTTCGGCGTGAGCGCAGGGCAGGCTAAGACCTGGCGCGGCATCGTTGATCGCATGGACGAGTTCCTTGCCAGCCACATCACGGGCTGGAAGCGCGGCGACTATTACCGCCACCTGGCGCTGTATCGCGAGTACCCCGGCATGAAGTTCGGGGATATGACCCGCAGGCAGATTAAGGATTTCTTCAAAGCCCTGGAAGCGGCTGGCTTCAAAGATAACATCCTGGCGCGCAAGCACCTGATCAATATGATCAATAAGTCGCTCCCCGAAGGCGCGGAGAAGTTTAGCTGGCGCCACATGGATCCCCTGCCGATGGATGCCATCATCGCCCTTCTGCGCAAGGAAGCAGCCGACGGCAAGATCAGGCCCATCCCAGAATCGTTCTTCAAAGGCATGGAGCAGGTAGCCATAACGCCCGAAGGCAAGGTCGCCAAGGGCATGTACCGCAGGCTGGACGACATGAGCTTTATCATCAAGGGCTTTGCCAGGCCGGACTTCTCCACCATGGTGCATGAAACCTGGCACACTTTCGTTGACCTGCTGCCGGAGGAAGAGACACGCGTCTTGGGCCTGTGGCTTAAAGACAGCCATGGCGTGAACGTCGAGGTGATCGGCGGGAAGTTCATTGGCGATGAAGCGGAAGTGGCGCGGGCCAATGAGTTGTGCGCGCGCGCAGGCGAGGAGTTCTTTGCCAAGAACGCTTTGCCCGATAACATCATCAAGAGCGCCGACCCTAAGTTTACCAAGATCAAGACCATATTCTCCAACTTCCGCGATTGGATGCTCGGCATCTACCACGGCGTCAAGGAAGGCACGTATGGCGGCACGTCCATCGACGTGCAGATTTCGCCCGAAGTGGAGAGCATGTTCCAGCGCATATTGAACCTGAAGGCCAATGAGATGGTGGGCAGGCGCATTGATTTGGATAAGCCGTATTCGCCCAGGCCCAACAGCGTATTGCGCGCCCGTATCGCTGAACTCGAAGCCAGGATCAAGAAACTGAGTACCAGTGAAGTATCTGACCTTCCTTTCTACCGCGCAAACGAAGCCGAGGTTAACGCCGCCCCTGCGATTGCATCTATGGACGTTACTGGATTGGGATGGGTGAATGGGCGTTTTACTCAGAGGGGCGGAGATAAGTTGCTCAAGACTCTGGGTATAGTAGCAAAGGACATCGAAGCGAAGTACAAGGGTGTGAAAATGTTCCATGTTCAGGGTGATGAGTTCTTGCTCATCGGCCCGGATGTGGACATAGTTGGAAAAGCCGCTACTGAGATGGCTCAGAACATGCAGACAACGCCGATCTTGTTTGAAGGCGCTGATTTACACGAAGTATACAGCGGATTTCAGATGCACGTCGGCGTAGACACGAACCGGGTAGCCGCAGAAAAGTCTATGAAACTGGCAAAGGACGCCTACTACAAGACCTACAATCTCAAGAAAGGCGATATGCCGCAGGGTGTTACTAAGGCAGGCGGCGGGGCGCCTGAGTTGTTCCAAGAAGCATCTCCCGTTGTGCGCCAGAAACTATCACAAGGGTGGGAGATACGCGAGGAAGCGCCCGAACCACAATGGACAAAAACCGGATCGGGAACTGACGCATACCATTATTCTGACGACGAAACTATTTTGTTGATACCCTGGCAAGACAAGATTGTTGGCTATGGGGTTGGTGGCAGATGGGGAAATATCGAAACAGAAATAGGAAGATGGAACACGATGGAAGAGGCAAAGGCCGTTGCTCCGTCGCTTGTTCAAATCGACAGAGTATATTCTGTTTACGATAGCCAGGGCAACAAGATAGACTCTTTTGTTTCGCTGGATTTTGCTAAACGAGAGATGGTAAATGAGCGCGGTCTTATAGAACTGCCCGATTCTTTTCCTGAGCAGGCAGAAGGCGTTATTCCGATTGTCAGTAAAAAGAATGACTTCTATGTTTACCGTGGCATCAGCCGGGGAGAAATGGAAAACATCGTCAAGACCGGCAAACTGAAATCAAGAGGTGAGTACAATTTTTCAACCGAGGCAGGCTATACAATGTTTGGGGAATATCCAGCAACCGCCGAGGCATACGCCTCTAGTTTTGCGCCTGTGCAATATCGTCCAACGCCAGAAAAACCTGGGTACATCTTAGAGGTCAAACGCCAGCCTTCTATGATGACGCAGACACAGACAGGTTACATCTATACACTAGACACGCTTCCTACTGATCAAATTGTAAGAGTAACTGAGATTAGAGTTGATGAAACTGGATATACCTACAGGGATGTAACCGACTTATTCAAAAAAAGTGCAGAGAAAGGCGAGATGCTTTTCCAGCCCGAAGAGCCGCGCTGGATTGATCTTCCTGATGGGCGCCGCGTCAAAGTCCACGCCGAGGATGAAACAAGCATCCAATGGCAGGACGAAAACGGCGTCCTGCATACGATTGACAAGACCGCCCTTCCACCCAATGGTGCAGGCCCACTCCCACCCGAAACAATCACCGGCATGTCAGGCCAGCCGCCCACCGCAAAGCTGGCAGACGAGTCATGGTTCGATGTCATGCCAGCCATACGCGAACTTGAGCGCAAGGCATTGGAGAACGGCGCAAACAAGGGGCTGGCTAACAGGCAGTTGTCGCCGGAAGAGATGCGCGAGGTCAAGACCTGGCTGAGAGCCAAGAAGAACGATATGTCGGACGCCCGCGTGGCAGCCCACTACCAGGGCCTCCAGGCGGCAGACTTCGCCATGCTCAACTACAACCGGCGCTATGGCATGGACATGATGACCAGCGCCGTCCTGCCGTATATCTTCTGGATCACCCGTAGCGCCCCTAACTGGTTCATGCGCCTGCTGGATCACCCGCAGTATTTCATGTGGTGGGCGCGCATCCGCTCGATGATCGGCATGAACGAAGAAGCGGAAGGATACCCGAGCAGGCTGCAAGGCAAGATAAGATTGAACGTGTTCCCATTCATACCAGGCTTTGCAGAAGTGGGCGTGTACGCCGATCCCCTGAAACAGTTCTTCCCATTCGAGCAGATCATGAAGCAGCTACCGTGGTACAAGAGCGCCCAGGAGGAAACTTCGCAAGACCGGGCCGCAGAGTACAACATCTATTCGATGGTAGCCGATGGGGAGATTACGGAGGAGCAGGGCAAGCAGGCGATCCTGACCAAGACCGGGGAGGCATGGGAGCAGGCCAGGGCCAAGGCAGAGCAGGAGCAGGCTGACGAGATCGCTAACCCATGGGATTACTTCTCAGCCATCTCCGGGCCGATGCTGCCCATCTCGCTGATGATGAACTACTTCACCGGCAGGAAAGACAACATCTCCATCACCCCGCTGTCGCGCACCATCCAGAACTTCACCGCCCTGTTCAAGCCGGGGGGCGTCAACATCGAAGGCGGGATCAGGGAGAAGATGGGCCTGCCAAGCGGAGAGCAGTTCGATGACTACTATATCCGCCGCGAGATCACCAACATGGTCATGGAGGGCAGCGCCACCCTGGACGATGCGCTCAAGGCTTTTGTGGAAAGGCAGGGGCCGGTGTACGAGCAGGCCCTGGATCGGGCTGGCAAGTACAAGGCCATACGCAATTTCCTTTCCGTTATCTCCGTTGACCTGTTCCCCGAAGGCGAGGCGGCAACCCGCGCACTCAAGAACAAGTTTATCAAGGAAGTGTCGAACGGCAAGAAAACCTTTGCTGAGTTTATTGACGAGAACCCGCAGTACGAAGCTATTGTCTACCGGGGCCAGGAAGATCCGGTGGAAGCCATACGCTACTTCCTGCGCTCCCAGATTTGGGAGCAATACAACGCCCTGCCCGACCTGCATAAGAAACAGGTGCGCCAGCAGTTTGGCTCGCTGTTCAGAGATTACTTCGTCAGCCGAGAGAAACGCAACTACGATGCCATCTCGACCGAGGACATGGTAGCGTGGGCGAAAGCCTTGGGAGGCTACGCACCCACAACCGCCCCCCAGGTGGCCTCGGCAGCGCTCAACCTGGCAGGCGACGAAGCCTCGCAGATGTACCAGACGTTCATCACCGAGCGCGAGAAATGGTTCGGGACGCAGGTGACAAGCCTGAGCTACCAGTACGGGCAGTTGAGAACGAAGCAAGAGAAAGACGACTTCCTAGACAAATACCCCTATCTCAAATCGTACTGGTCATGGCGCAAGGGCATGTTTGCCACGTATCCAGGGCTGGAGGAGATGAGCAATATCGAAGATGATTTCAGCACCAGGCCGGGCTTCGACCTGAACCCTGCCGATTTCTCGGAGGAACTGGTCAGCCAGTTGTACGGCTACTTCTACGCCAACCAGGACTTAGGCGCGGGAGCGCGCTCGCAGTTGTACCAGTTGTACGTGAAATACGGCGAACCTGGCAATTCATTCAACGCTTTTCTGCAAATGCTGCGGTCGGTTTTCGATCCAGCCTCTATTGCGGATTAGCATTATTTGTTGTATAGTTGATTAAAGGAGCAAAAGAAAATGAGTGACGATACGAATGTTGTTGGCGCGCCAGAGCCAGACGCTTCGCTTCCCGCGGAGCCGGTAGCGCCCGAGCAACCCCGCTATCTAACTTATGAGGAATCTTTGCAGCAGATTGCCCAACTCCGCGATGAGATTGGGATTGACCTGCGGAAGTATGCGCAGAGCTTCTTCGATAAGACGAACACCAAGGTTAAGACTCGGTTGGAAGATGTTGACCGGCTGATCAAGCTGCAAGAGGAGATCGGACAGCCATACGATGCGCTCACATCCGAACGCCTGCGCTTGAAAGCCATAGAGACAGCCTACCGAGAGACCGAAGCATCTCCAGCAGAGCCGCCCCCGGCTCCCGCTAAGGTGCCAGGTAGCCAGCCGGATGCGGCCCTTATCGCTTCTGTAAAAGCCCAGGCAACAGCTATGGCAGTTGCAGCCGGGGTGGATGGCTTCACCGAGCAAGACCCAGAGTACGACATGGTGCAGGCCGTCTCCAATCTAAGCACCCCGCCTGACGTTTTCCTTCGCGTCTATGATTACGCCTGCAAAACCAAGTCTGCTCGCCTTGGGAAAAAGCCACCCAAACCAGCCACGCCGCCCATCGTTCCCTCCGCCGAGCGCGGAGCCGCGTTGGGCAACAGGCTGGACGAGATTACGCAACGCATGGCTGAGCTACAGAAGAGACCGTATGAAGGCACGAACTGGAAGGAGCTTCAAAGTCTCGGAGAGGAGCATGCCGCGTTGCTGAAGAGACGATAATAGGAGTTTCCTATGGCTGTTCAGACTACCACCACGCTGAGTAACAGTATTCAAACTCAGTATAACCAGCAATATCTGGCTGGTGTATCCAAGCGCCGCTTTTACGAGCAATGCGCCGTGGACTACACCAAGATCACCGGGGTGGGCAAGACCATGGACGAGATCATGAAAGGCTCCGCCTTCCAGGTTCCGTTCCTGTCTAGCATGACCCCAACCGCTACTACCATCTCCCAGACCGCTGACTTGACCCCCCAGGTTCTGGTCGATGCGTATGCCAGCATGACCCCCACCAGCCGCGGGGATGCAATTCAATGGTCACAGCAAACCAAGATCCAGGCTTATGATGACTTTGTTGCCCAGGCGCACAAGCGGCTAGGCGAGAACGTCTCCGAGACCCTGGAAGCCCTGCTGGTTGACACCGCCCTGGCTGGCACCTGGGTAATCAGAGCGGAGGCCCGCGCTTCATTGAACGCCGGGACAACCACCGACCTGGCTACGGATGCCAAGTTCCGCTACCTGGATGGGCTGTTCGCAACCCACCTGGTTCCTGGCTACATTGATGCCGCAGGCGCCGAATCGTGGGGCGCCTATATGCACAACTATGTCCACCACGACATCTGCGAATCGGGCAACGTTGACGCCGTTGGCCTGTACCAGGACAAGTCCATCCCCCTGAACTGGGAGTTGGGCCGCCTGGGACGCTTCCGCCTGGTTGTAAGCCCCTTCGCCAAGACCTTCTGGGCCGCTGGCGCAGCCAACACCACGCCGGTTGCCACGACCCTCAACGGGGCTGTTACCAAGATGGGAACGACCATCATAACCGCGGCTGATCATGCCGCCAACATCGCCAAAGGCAAGTCCGGTTGGCTGGTCGGCACCATCGAAGCGGGTGACACGTTCTACCCGGCGAACGAAATGGTGGTTCCACTCTCGGCTACGACCTACACCGTGACCATCTCAGGCTCTGCCGACAACGGCGGGCTGCGCTACAGCCACCTCACCGGCGCAACCGTATCCAACGCAGACAGTGTTTACCCGGTGCTGATTGCCGGGCCGCAATCGCTGGTCAAAATCTACGCCACCGACCCGGCTGGCGACGATCCTGATGCACGCATGGCTCCGGGCGAATCCGGCGCCGCAATCGTCGGCCCGCTGCGCTCCGGTTTGGCGCACCAGTGGACATCCCTGGCATGGAAGTTCTGGGGTGGCTACGGGTTGATCAGCCAATCCCGCATCTGCCGCGCCGAGTTCGCAACCAGCTATGAGGCAGACTAAGGAGAGAATGACATGACTACAATTGTAACTTCTACTTTTGAAGGTATCGCCCTCGGCCCTAACGCCGATGGTGTGTATGTCATCGGCGGGACGAATGATGTCCTGTACGGCGGTGATATGTCCGGCGACGAGGCGGGTAGTGGTATTTTAGTAGACGAGGGTTCGGGTAAGAAACACTTTGCTCTTGCTGTTTACGCCGACGACGGTGGAACTGTCATGACTTCCGGGTGGGTTTCTGCCATCTTTGGAAGCATGGTTGTCTATGGAGCAGTTGTTTATCCGGGCAACGTGTCTGCCTTTGGTGTTGCTGGACAGGTTCACCTGGGAGCGGCTCAGGGTTCTATTGGAAACCTGGCCGGTGTTTATGGCTGCGCTGAGGTCGACGGGTCTCTAAGTGTCGGTCAATGGATTTTTGGCGGATGCTTTGGGATAACCGTCCCGAGTGGGTCTACCATTGCATATCGGGCCGGTGGAATCATCATCGGTGGCAGCCTTGGCGGAACCCATACGGGAGTTGCCTGCCCCATCTTTATCCAATCACCGGGTTCTGGGGCTTGGGATGTGGTCTTTTCTATGGACAATCTCGACACGGCTACCGACAATACGGCACACGGGAGTACGGCGGCGGGTAGATGGAAAGTTAATCAAGGGGGCACAACTAAATACCTGCATCTATTCAGCGACTAATCAAGTTCTTTAGCAAGAGGGAGGTCGTAAGGCCTCCCTCTTAGAAAGGTTTCACATGAAAGCAGTACCCCTCAAGAAAGTCGTCACCACCAGCCCGAGCGGCGCGGATGGCGAGTTGGACTACAAGGAATACCTCAAGACCATCGTTGCTATGCCCAACGAAGGGCAGCGCGGCCTGAGCATCGAGGAAATCCGCTCGTCTATGCGCGTGTTGAACGCCATCGAAAAGGTAGGCGGTGATGTGCTCGACCTGGAAGATCAGGACTATGAGTACATGAAGAAGAAAGTCAACGCTGCCCGCTTCGGCTTTGCAAGCGCTGAAATCTTGCAGTTCATTGACGATGTGACCAATGTGAAGGAGTAACAAAATGCCACCCAAGAAAAAATCTGACATCGACAGGCTCAGTGTAGCAGACATGCCAAGAGAAGATGCGGCTGATGAAATTGTTGACCAGCCTGTCGAGCCTGAAAGCAAGATCGTAGTTCCGGAGGCCGGGGCTGTCTTTTGCGAATACTGCGGACTGCCAATCGAAGGAGATGTGGCCTATATCGCTGGCGGCTCGGCGGCACAGAAGGCATGCAAGGCGTGCTTTGTGCAGTTCCTGAAAAAGCACGAGTTGTACAACGATATGATCAAGTCAGGCTGGAGGCCGTAATGCCCGACTACAATCCCGACAAGGAAGGCTGGCACAAGAAGAAGTTTATCGTCTCCCGCGTCGAGAGGGATTTCAATAAGCTGGTCGAGCCGATCCACACCGGAAGTGGCGACCTGAATGTTGACCTGTACGGTCGCTGCACAGTCAACGATCCAGGGCTGGCGCGTGAGATCCAGAAGGAACACCCGCGTGACATCACCGTGACGCGCGTCAATTGGGATGACGAAGTGCTGCACAGAAACGCCATCCACTCGTATTTTTTTGGGTCGCTCCCGGCTTTGCCATGGCACAAATTCGATGAGTTTGGCAGGCGCATCCGTGAAGCGGAGGAGAAAAGCGATGGTTAAATACGACCAGGATTTTGGTGAAGATCATGAAATATTAGCTATCAGCGGTCAGAACACGGTGGCTGCTGCGGGTACTGCCGAAGCGCTCGGAAGCGGGCATGTGCGCGGGGCGCTGTTAGTCAAGGCGCTCACCACCAACACGGGCCTGGTGTACGTGGGCAACGACGCCGCAGATGATGTGACCTCTGCCAACGGCATGCCGCTGGCGGCTGGCGACTGCGTTACCTTTGCCTACGTTGGCAACCTGAGCGACATCTGGATTGACTCGGCGGTAAGCTCCGAGGGCGTAGCCTGGCTTTTGCTTGAGGTGTATTGATGTTCCATGTTCACAGGGGCTTGATACCCTCGGTGATGGGCGCAGGTGGGCTTCATACCCTGACGCTTCAACCCGGCGCGGCAACCGGCGTGGATACCGACCTGAGCGCCACCGCACCTACCGAAAACTACGGGACGGCGGAAGATATGGCGGTGCAGACAACCACCGTCGGGCCGAACGTGATTATGGTTTCTATGGTCAAGTTTGACCTGTCATCCATCCCATCCGGCGCAAATATACGAAAGGCAACCCTGACGCTGTGCGCTCAAAGCACCATGAATGGGACAGGAACGGTGGGCGTCTACCGCGTCCTGGCAGCCAACTCCTCGTGGACGAACACCGGAGCAACCTGGCAGCACCAGGCAGGCACAACCAACTGGGCGGGTGGGCATAGCGGCTGCCAAACAGCCGATACGGATTACGACTCGACTGCTATGGGATCGTTCACGGTAACGGTGGGCGAGGTAGCCGGGACAGCCTACAACATCAGCCTGTCCATAGCAGGACTCAAACTGATGATGGCAAACAACTGCGGACTGACTCTGTTTATGGCTGCCAACACAGCGCCATCATCTATCCCAACCTTCTGCACCAGCAACCACGCTACCGCCGCCTACCGCCCGAAGCTCGTGGTGGTTTATGGATAAGGAGCAGCAATTATGACAAGAGATATTGTCGAGATCATCGGCACGGCCTCCACCACCACGCCCACCGCGGTTGCTGACGGATCGCGCGTCGATGCCTATATAGACGAGTACGGCAGGCTGCACAACGTCATCGACAGCATGCCCGCCAACACAACAGCGACCGGGACAATCGACCTGACCGGCGAATCTGTAACCATCACCCTGCCTGCTGGCTGCGGTTCGGTTGCCTTCCAGGTGACAGGCGTATGGACTGGGCAGCTTGACTTCCAGGGATCCATCGACGGCACAAATTACGGAAGCGTCGAAGCATCGAACGGAAGCGCCACGGTCAACGCTACGGCAGGCAACGACATCTACATCCTGCCTGGGGCTGGCTATGCAAAGATCAGGATTTACGGCACGTCTATCCTAACAGGCGCGGCGGTTGTCACGCTGATTGCTTCGATTGGTACGACCGCTTCGATCCTGACCGGCTCACTCCCGGCAGGCACGAACAATATTGGCACGGTCAGCATTGACACCGACAGCCTGAAAGTTCCCACCACGTTCAAGACTGTGAAAGCCGCCGCCGTTGGTGCGATAGCAACCGTATGGACACCGGCGGCTGGCAAGAAGGTGCGCTTGATGGGCGGTTGCATCAGTCTGAGCGCAGCGGCAAGCCTTCTGCTGGAGGATAACGCGGCGGGCGTTGACGTTTTTCAAGCACCTGTACTTGCAGCCAACACGCCCTATAATTTTGATTTAGGCAACGGTGTTCTATTATCTCATGCCGACGATGTGCTCAAGGCGACCAGTAGCGCAGCCGCAAACTTGACTGGCACTTTTTATGGCGCAGAGGAATGATATGCTAAGAACCCTTGCACGCCGCAGGTTTTTGACGCACATCAGCACGGGAGCGGTGGTTACGCCTTGGTGGTTGTCAGGTGGCATCCCGGCAGCGAACTGCATCGCGGCTTTTCAGCCCAAAGGCGCGGCAAGTTTAGCGGCAAGTTACGTCAACCTGGCAAGCGGCGGGGCAACTTGGGATGCTGCACCGGGAGATGCGCCAGGATTCAATACAGCGACCGGATGGGACTTTAATGGCTCGTCTGATTATCTTATCGTTGGCAGCGGCGCAATAGCAACGGCGGCTCCGCTGTCTATGGTTTGTAGATTTAATGTTGATGTCGGCGCGGCCCTTGGCGTATTTATGTCTATATGCAACACGTCAAGCGCCAACCGTTTTCAGTTTTATTTTGCAGATCAAGACGAAGTTATCATGGCAACCGTTGCCACCGCAGCGGGAGCGGCCAACAGCACCGCAGGATTTTTGTTTGGCGGCTGGTATAGCGGATTTGGTGTTACAAGCGCGGCAAACAGTCGGGCCGCATACATTAACGGAGCAAACAAAGGCACAGATGCAACTTCGCTTACGCCATCTGGGGTCAATGCAACTTATATCGGCGCACGATACAGCGGCGCTTCGATTGGCAGTTTTTTGAATGGCAAGATGTCTCATTGTGCTTTTTACAATATCGCTCTTTCGGATGCACAGGCATTAGTCTTACATGCCGCGATGGTTTAGGAACGGAGGAACAATGACACTCACTTTACGAGAACAGTACGACCTGGCGATGCAGCCTGATTTTGTGCTGCGCGTCCAGCAGGCGATGGTATCGGCGGCAATTGATCTTTCTACCAGCGTTCCAGACTACCGCCTTGGGTCTTATGTCACTCAGGTGCTCAATAACCCTGAACAGATGCGCCAACGTTTAGCTTTTGGTGTGGCGTCCAGGCCAGAAATCAACGCAAACCCCACCGGTGCAGAAATCCGGGTGGCGGTCAACTCGCTGATGGCGGCCTATGCGGGTGCGTTCAATGTTACTACGCCTGCGCCTGTTGCTGCGCCTGCCGCGCCCATGCTCGCGCCTTCTGTGGTGCGGCGAGTGCGCAGGCAGACGGTGAAGAAAGCGAAGCCGCCGGTCAAGGAAGATAACACGCCCTGGTACAAGAAATTGTTTGGAGGTTGATATGGCTGCTAAATCAAAGGCCCACCCCGGCTTTAAGTCGGTGCAGAAAAAGATTGCCCGTAAGTACGGCATGAAGCGCGCCGGTGCGATCCTGGCAAGCAAGACACGCAATGCCAGTCCGGCGGCAAAGAAAGCCAACCCGCGCCTCAAGAAAGTAAAGGGCGCCCCGAGCAAGGCCAAAAAGAAAGGCAAGTGATATGTCTCCACTACGCGAAGGCAAAAGCCGCAAGGTCATCTCAGAGAACATTGCCGAGATGATTCGAGCAGGTCATCCATCTGACCAGGCCTCAGCGGCAGCCTACGAGAAAGCCGGTAAAGGCAGGCGTGCGCGCCGGAGGTCTAAGAAAAGCCGCAAGCGCAAGAACAAGCGCACATGGAACCCGGAGGAGAGATAAGATATGGCAGAGACACTTGCAAGTGCAACTTTAGCGGTAGCCAGGCTGGTGACACGAATTGTCGAAGGAATACAGACTGCCAACGGCTCGACCACAACTACGGTCGATACGGCTATGTATGCTCCTGAGGCCAATAATTACTGGAACGATGGCACGATCTGGTTTACGGGTGGGACGAACATCGGCAAGACCGCCGTTCTCAACCATACTACGGGTTGGGTTAATGCCACAGGCGTCTTCACACACACCGCCGTTACATCCACCGTTGCGGCTGATGCCTACGCAGTAACCAACGCCGACTACCCGCGCTTCTTGCTCAGGCAATGCGTCAACCGTGCCATCCGGCTGATTGGCAACGTAGCCCAGACCGATTCCACCATCCCGACGGTCGCCAACCAGGAGAAATACACCCTGACCGCAAACACCTACAACTTGCGGCGGGTGGAGATCGCCACCGCCTCAGCCACGCCATACTATTGGAGAGTGCTCAACCACTGGCGCGAGGAGAACGGCTACCTGTACTTTGACACAGGCTATGCTCCATCAATGACCGGCTACCTGCTGCGCTACTGGTACATCGTGCCTGCCGCCGAACTAACCACAGACACCGGCGCGGTATCCAACTACATCCACATCGACCGCCTATCTTACGAGGCAGCCCTGCTGGCTTTAGAGTGGCGCATGCACCAGACCGAGGTCATGGATGATACGGTGAAGGCAGGGTTAGCGATCATCGGAGAAGAAGTCAAGCGCCAGCGCTACCTGCACCCGAACCCTGAGTTCCCGAAGGACGTGCACATGGCGAAGCTGTTTGACTCATACGATCCTTATAACCGTGTTGACGACGTGGGGCATGTGACCGTATGACATCCAGCGCAGGCCCGACCAACAAACTCTCTACCCACCACGTCACGCTAACCGATGGCGCCACGACCGTCGGCTTGATTATGTGCGATGCGCAGGGCAACCCGCAGGTGCGCTCCTTCCAGCGCACGGGCTACCCAAGGCCGTCGCTCAAAACATACAGTGGCAATCTGACCCAATCCGACTACGAGCCGCCATGGTGCGCCGAGGTGCAAACCGACTGGTCGGGCGGCATGGGCTACGCCGATTTCAACAAGAACAGCGCCGGTTATGCCGATGGAAGCTGCATCAATACCATGCACGCGGGCGAGATTATCATTGGGCCGAGCGCCAATTACGCTACCATGAGCACACGTGACTACTGCATGAACTGGCCTAGACTATGCAACCGCGGCACGATGTTCCACTACTTCAACGGCTACCGCTACCTGGGGCAGAAGTTTACCACCGTAGGAGGATACACCGCCACGCACATCGAATTGACGCTGATGATCTACGCTGGTACGCCGCCTACGCTGACCGTCTCGCTTTACTCCGATGTTGGCGCGGCCCCTGGCGTGTTGCAACAATCTGGCACGGTCGCCGTCACCGGCTTTTCGGTAGGCGAATACCAGACCGTGAGGGTAGCGCTGGCGGCAGGCGTGGTGCTCGCTGCGACAACTTCCTATTGGATCGTCATCGACCAGGGCGCGGCATCAAGCGTTGGGGCGTGTTGGGGTGAGATGTATTCAACCACGACCGGAGTTGCCTCGCGTATCCTGATGTCTAACAACGGAACGACCTGGACTAGCCTGGGCTACGACTTCAACCTGTATTACCGCGTCCTGCCTGCCGACAAATATATGCGCGCCTTCTTTGGCGAGTACCGCGGTGTGGGCCTGTGCGCCCTGACCTACGAAGATGGCACGGTAAGCGATGTGCTGATGAACGGCGAGTGCGGGGTGGCAAGCGGGGCGTCGTCATCGACTACCTTGCACGTCCACGGCAAAACCTGGACTGCCGATGTTTGGAAGGGATGTATCGTCAAGATTATGAAAGGCACGGGCAAGGGTCAGTGGCGTCTGATTACAAGCAATATATCCGATGAATTGACTGTATCACCAGCCTGGGACGTGACGCCTGCAACCCTAGTAAGCGAGTATGCCATCGTTGCCTCGGATATATGGACGGAGATCGGAACGGCGGCCTATACCGCCGGTCACGGCTGGACAGCAGGGCCTCCGCCTGTTGTGGCTACGGATATGATTGTCGCTAACGGCATGGTGTTCTTTGCACTTGGGGATGCGGTGGCTGTCTCGCGCCTGCGCCTGTATAACAACGCCGGAACGTGGACGGAAGTGTGGCTCAACGAAGCGGCAGGCAGCATGGGCACTTACCTGGGCAGGGCTGGCGACCAGAACGGCGACTATTTGTGGACGCTGACACGCGGCGGGCCTTCTACATACAACTACGCCGACATCTCAACTGTTGACGGGTCGGGAGGCGGGGCAAGCCCGGCGGCGCTTACCTGGCTGGCAACTGCGCTGAACATCGGCAACACCGACAGCTTTACTTCCAACTGCCTGAACTATGGCGAGTACGGCAACCTGTATGTCATCAAGGAAGACGGCATCATGCAGATTGTAGACAAGAAGCCGTACCTTGTGCCCATCAGCGAGCTTCCCGAAAGCTGCGACTATCGCAACGGCATCGCCGCAATCCAGTGGAACGTGTACCTGGTGTTCTCCTGGCACAACACGCTGCTCAGGTGGTATCAGAACTCGCTGGATAATATTGGCATGACTTCCACCGAGAACGGCTTGCCGTACAACAGGCAAGGCAACGTGGCGGCGGTGGTGGGCTATCCGGGTATGCTAATCAAGGCTATCGACGCAGGCCCCAACGGGTATTCGTCTATCCTGGCCTGGAACGCTCAGGGATGGTGCGAGTTGTATCGCGCTCCCGTGGCAGGCAGGCGCATCCGCTCCATGTGGATCCAGCCCATCCCGGGCGACGCCGTAGACCGCCTGTGGTTCACCTGCGGCAGCGACATCATGCACCTGCCGCTGTCCGAAGACCCGTTCCGCCATCCAACGACCAGCGCCGATGTCTACAACCACTACACCTACAGCCACCAGGGAACGTTCATCACGGCCTGGTACAACCTGGGTTCGGATGCCATCAAGAAAATATTCGAGCACATCAACGTATCCCTGGATGGAAACTTCAACGGCGCGGGGCTGGAGACGACCGTCTATTACCAGGTCAACTACGAATCGGATACCTGGGTAAAGCTGACTACCGACTATGCGGGGAGCAGCATTTACGCCGAGCGCGAGATTGACCCAACCAACGCCCACGCCGTGACCGGCTACCATATCCGTTTCAAGTTTGTGATGCGCAACGCAGCCTACAGCGGAGACCCGCATGACACGAAGTACACCACCCGTATCACAAAGACCGGGCTGGATTTGGTGGCGCGCGTCCCGCACAAGCACAAAGTCGTGATGACTTTCAGGGCAGTTGATAACGATGTGTGCCTGCCTCGCTCTGCGCAGGCGCATGACGACTACACGAGCGCCGACGACAAGCTAGACCAACTCAACACCTGGGCGAACGCCAATACTGCGCTTACCACCGGATCGGTGTTGAAGCGCCTGGACAGCCTGAGCGTGCTCATCGAAGCACCCGATGAGCGCGCCCTCAAAGACGAGCAGCAGGCGCAGGTCGAAGGATACATCTGCCAGATGGAATGGACGGAGTTGTGATGTGGCAGTTAACTTTGACAGCAAGGAAGAAGAGTGGATCTACAACTCGCTCAAGAAATTCAAGCTGGATTTTTTCTACCATTACGAAATTTTTGGCGGGTCGCTGTTGCGTGGCGGCATCATCGTGGACTATGCCGTGTGGAGGCCTATGCTGACGCCTTTTGAATACTTTGGCCCTTATTGGCACGCAGGGCAATTGGGAGTTGACGACAAGCTGAAGCTGATTGCCGAGGAGCAGTATTTCGGGCAGCCGCCTATCGTGGCTTACGGAAGCGATATATTCGACCAACAATCATCGGATGACTTTGTAAGGCAGAATGTGCTATGAGCGAGATTGACGACCTCAAGCAACGCGTTGCCGCCCTGGAGCAGGCGATCCTCCACCTGAAGCTGTCCTATGATCCAGGCTACTCCAACAGGGGCACGCGCTGGATACATCAGAACCGCATTGGGCCTTCTTCATTAATATATGACGACGGTACAAACGTGCGGCTAGGCGGTGCGTCAAACTATACGCAGGTGACGAGCGCAGGCGAACTTTCCCTGGCTGGCACGGCTACCGTATTCAACGATGCCAACGTCGGGGCGCTGACCCTGATTACAGGCGGCACGATGCCAGGGATCGTGGAGTGGCTGGACAATCTAGGAAACAGGACTTCCGTCTACACGCGTGCCTTTGCAGCAGCCGAGCAGGTTTCGGGTTCGATAGAAATCCCGCACGACTACAAGGAAGGCAGCAACATCACCTTCCACGTCCACTGGGGAGTCAACGTCGCGCCGACCGGCACAGATAACGTGAAGTGGCAGTTGGATTACACCGTGACGCGCGGCGAAACAACCTTTGCGCCATCTACTATTGCCTACATAGAAACCCCCTTAGACACGCAGTACGAATTGAAGAGGAGCGACTTCCCTGCTATCGTTGGAACGAATTTCAAGATTGGCGACCAGTTTGATTTTACGCTCTCGCGCATCCAGGCCAACGGCGATGGCTTTACCGGCGAGGCGCTGGTTGAAACCATCGGCTTCCACTACGAGTGCGATACGATGGGTTCTAAGACTATAACGGCTAAATAGAAAGGAAGGAAGGAATGAAAGGTTTACTCGCAAGTCGCAAGTTTTGGGCAGTTGTGTTTGATATGGCTATCACGTTGACCGTCTATTTCGTGGCTAAGTACATCCCTCAGGCCGCCGAAGATGTCAAGTTTGTTATTGCCGTGATCCAGG
>Ga0316628_100000113_pt1 | contig 47108 bp, 36 predicted proteins | sample OWC_Aug_M2_C1_D5_FD_207648 | JGI IMG/M metagenome (GOLD analysis project Ga0316628, IMG submission 207648) | Wetland soil microbial communities from Old Woman Creek delta, Ohio, United States - OWC_Aug_M2_C1_D5_C | ecosystem: Environmental > Terrestrial > Soil > Wetlands | place: USA: Ohio...
GGTCGCGCCCGGGATTTCGCTCTCCCCCCAGGACGTCAGGGAAATCCAGCTGGCCGCGGCCGCGGTTAAAACCGGGATGAAAATGTTGCTCCGGACCGCTCGTCTCGACATCGAGGCTTTAGACGAGATCTTGGTCGCGGGGGCGTTCGGGGCGTATCTCAACATCGAAAACGCCGAAGCCATCGGGCTTCTTCCGCGCCTGCCCGAAGGGCGGATCACGTTCGTCGGCAATTCGTCGCTCGAAGGAGCCCGGGCCCTGCTTCTTTCCGGGAGGGAGCGTCTCCGGGCCGAAAGCCTCACCCGGGTTATTCAGCACCTTCCGCTGGCTCGGGACGGGGCCTTCGAACAGACCTTCGTCGAATCGCTCGCATTCCGGGAATGGCCGGAAAAAACGGCCCCTATCACGTCTCCGAAGGAGGACCTATGACCCCCGATCTTTTTTCGGCCATGGCCAAAGCCGTCGTCGACGGCGATCCGGAAACGGCGGCCGGTTTGGCCCGGACCGCCCTGGAGACCCGAATTCCCCCCGCCGAAGCCCTCGAAAAAGGGTTCATCCCCGGCATCCAGACCGTCGGGGAGCTCTGGGAGTCGGGCGATTATTTCCTGCCCGAGCTGATCGCTTCGGCCGGGGCGATGAAAGCCGCGACGGCGATCCTCCGCCCCGTCCTGGAAGCGAGCGGCTCGTCGGTGGCCGGGACGGGCACGGTCGTCATCGGAACGGTGGAGGGCGACATCCATGACATCGGCAAAAACCTCGTCTCGGCCATGCTTACGGCCAATGGCTTCAAGGTCGTCGATCTCGGGGCCGACGTGAAGCTTCCGGATTTCATCGAAGCCGCGGAAAAGTCCTCCGCCGACCTGATCTGCCTGTCCGCCCTTCTGACGACAACGATGCTCGGGCAACGGCGGCTCATCGAGCTTTTAACCGATCGGGGCCTGCGCGGGCGGTTCAAAGTCCTGGTCGGCGGCGCTCCCACTTCGCGCAAATGGGCCCAGGAGATCGGGGCGGACGGATACGGGGAAAGCGCCCCGGCCGCGGTCAGGGAAGCGCTGGCTCTCCTGGGAAAGGCGAAATCATGATCCCCGGACGGCGTCCGAAGCTGGACCTTCTCTCCCCCGCCCTGATCGATCAAATCCTGGAGGAAGCCTTCCTCGTTCTCGAGCGCACCGGCGTTTCCTTCGAAAATCCGGAGGCCCGGGAGCTTTTCCGCCAAGCCGGCCAGGCGGCCGACGACGGAACCCAGCGGGTCCGCTTGACGCCGCGCCTGGTCGAACGCTGCCTGGCGACCGCCCCCGCCGTGATCGACCTTTTCGACCGGTCGGGCGAAAAATCGTTCCGGGTCGGAGGCGATGAAGTCCATTTCGATCCCGGCTCGTCGGGGACCCGGATCCTCGATCATCAAACCCTGAGGGAACGGAAGCCGGTGACGTCCGACCTGGTTTCGATCGCCCGGCTGACGGACGTCCTGGCCCATCTCCATTTTCAAAGCACGGCCCTCGTTCCTTCCGACATCCCTGGTGAAATCGCCGACGCGTACCGGCTTTTCCTGGCTCTCCTGTTCAGCTCCAAGCCGGTTGTGACCGGAACGTTCCGGGTCGCCGGATTCGGGCCGATGCGGGATTTGCTGTCCGCCGTCCGCGGCGGAGTCGAGGCGCTTCGGGCCAAGCCCCTGGCGATCTTCGACGCTTGCCCTTCGCCTCCGCTTCGGTGGAGCCGGCTGACGTCCCAGAGCCTCATCGATTGCGCCCGGGCCGGAATCCCGTCGGAGCTGATTTCCATGGGAATGACCGGAGCGACATCTCCCGCCACGATTTCCGGGACGCTCGTCCAGCACGTCGTCGAGAACCTGGCCGGACTGTGCCTGACCCAGATCGTCCGCCCCGGCGCCCCCGTCATCTTCGGCGGGTCACCCTCGAGCTTCGACATGAGGCAGGGAACGACGCCGATGGGGGCCATGGAAACGATGATGATCGACTGCGCCTATGCCCAGCTGGGCAAGCGCCTCGGACTTCCGACCCACGCCTATATGGCCCTGAGCGACGCCAAAACCAATGACGCCCAGGCCGGGTTCGAAACGGGCATCGGGGCGGTCCTGGCCGCTCTAGCCGGGATCAATGTCATCTCCGGACCGGGGATGCTGGATTATGAGAGCACGATCAGCCTGGAAAAAATGGTCATCGACGACGAAATCTGCGCCTTGGCTTACCGGCTGATTTCAGGGATCGTCCCGCGGGAAGATCCGTTGGCCGCCCACCTTTTCGAGGAATTCGGGCCGGAAACGGATTTCCTGAAATCGGCCCACACCCGGAAATGGTACCGGATCGAGCATCTTCTCCCCGGTGTCGCCGACCGGGATCCCTACGACGCCTGGGAGGCCAAAGGCGGTCGGACGATTGCCGACCGGGCGGCCGACCGGGTCAAGGATCTCCTGGCGAAAAATCCGCCTCCGCTCCCGGATTTCGCCCTGGCCGCCGAGCTGCGTCGGATCATCGAAGCCGATGCCCGGGCCAATGGAATCTCCGGGCTTCCCGATCTTCCGGTTTTTTGATCCGGGGTAGGATCGCGGGCTCAAACGGTATTTTTCGGCGCGGGAGGACGATCATGGATAGGAAATCATTTCCCTTCTTCCGGTTTCGGAAACGGACCGCCATTCTTTCGGCCGCGGGAGGATTGCTCCTGTTCCTCGTCTCTCTTCCGGAAGCCGGCCAGAACGTATCCGTCCAGCCGGGTCTTCAACGGCTGGAAAAGCAGATCCGGAACGTCTTTCGCGGCGCCGACGGCGAGGTCGGCGTCGCTCTTCGGCATGTCGAAACGGGCCGGGAGCTCGCCGTCAACGGCGACATCTTGTTCCCCATGGCCTCAGCTTTCAAGGTCCCGGTTCTGGTCGAGGTTCTCTTCCAGGTCAAAGAGGGAAAATTCAAGCTGGATGACGAAGTCCGCATCCAAAAAACGGACCAGCACCTGGGGAGCGGAATGCTTTCGAACCTGACCGCGCCGGGAGTCGTTCTCTCCGTCCGGAACCTCGTCAACCTGATGATGTTCATCAGCGACAACTCCGCGGCGGATATGCTTCTGGAAAAAGTCGGCGCGGCGAACATCAGGGCCCGGTTGAAAAGCCTGGGGATCGACGGCATGTCGGTCGACCGGCCGTGCCAGAAGCTGATTATGGATTATTTGGGGATGGATTATGCCAAGTTCGGCCATCTTGCCCTTGAAGAGATCAAGGACGCGGGCGGAAACTGGACCCCCGAGCAGAGAAAAAGCGCGGTCCTGGCCTTCAGCGCCGATCCGCAGGACCAGGCCACGCCCAAGGCGATGACCGCCCTCCTCGCCGGGATTTGCCGCAAGGAGATCATCGACCCGGCCTCTTGCGACCTGATCCTCGAGATCATGGGGCAATGCGAAACGGGCCTGGGACGGATCAAGGGCGAGCTTCCCCCCGGCACGCCCGTGGCCCACAAAACGGGAACGATCGCCGGGACGGTGGACGACTGCGGGATCATCACTCTCCCCGACGGGCGGGGCCATATCGTCCTGACCGTCTTGACGAAGAACTTTTTAGGCCCGACAGAGGAGGTCGAGGCGATTATCGCCAAAATCGCCCGGTTCGTTTACGATTACTTTTATTTCGCCGACAACGCCCCGGCTCCGGTCAATCCTTGATTTCGGCCGGGGCGGCCAGCGTTTCCGCCAGGCCGGCTTTCTTCAAGACCTCGTTCAAGGCGGGGATTCCCGTCTTTATTAAAGCGTTCAACCGGCCGACCTGGTCTTCGATGATCTTTTCGATCTCTTCGATCTGCTTGAGGACACCGGGGGTCGGCGGTTCCGACGTGCCGGCGAGGGTGGCCGCGATGACAAGAAGCTGCTGGGACGGCATTCCTCCGCGGAGGGTTTGTTCGCGGAACGTCAGACCGACGAAATCTTTCGGCAGAATCTCTTCGACCAGCGGATCGAACCGGCTCCGGAAAGCCGCCAGGGCGCGAACGGCTTCGGCCGCGTTTTCGCCGGAGGCCTTGGCCGCGGCGCCTTCGATTTTTCCGAGGCGGTCGCGAAGGCTCCGGACGGCGGAAAGGGCGGCCGAGTTTCGGCTCGAAGTCCGCGAGAGCCGAATGATCGTTTCGGTTTGGGCCGTATAGACCTGCGGCTCGACGGTTTTCCGCGGGTCGGGAAGGAGGACGGCCTTGCCTTCCAGAACCCGGCCGTCGACCGTGATCGAGAAGCGGTAATCGCCGGGAGGGGCGATCGGAACGCCGAAAACGGCCGAGCCCGGCGGAATCATTTTGACTCCGTCCTTTTCCGGGATGTAATACAAATCCCACTGGTCGCGTTGGAAGCCGGCTTTCTTGGCCAGCTTGAATTCGGCCATCGGCCGGCCTTCGGCGTCGGCGATCCTGACCTTGGGCTGTTCCTTGGGCTCGAGCTTGGAGTAGAACGTCACGCTCAGCCCCGCCGGCGGATTCTTGGCCGCAAAAGGCGGCCGGGAGAAGGATTCCCGGACAGCGGAGCCGAAGGCTCGGATCGCCGGGCGGACGGAGAAAAAGTGCCCGGCGCTTTCGAAAACCGCCGGGGTCATTTCCTGGAGAAATCCGATATCGTCCATGATCCAAACGCCGCGGCCATGGGTTCCGATGATCAGGTCATTCTCGCGGGGGTGGACGGCGATGTCATGGACGGCCACGGTCGGGAGATTGTTCTTCAGGGAAAACCAGCTTGCGCCCCCGTCCAGCGAGGCGAAAACACCGAACTCCGTCCCGGCGAATAAAAGATTCCGGTTCCGGAGATCTTCGCGGACGACATGGACCCAGCCGAGTTCCGGGAGGTTGGACTTCAGGGGCGTCCATGTCCGGCCGAAGTCGGCGGTTTTGTACAGGTAAACGCCCATATCCCCGGTCCGATGCCCGTCGAACGCGGCATAGGCCGTGCCCGAATCGAAATGAGACGCCTCGATCCGGGAACACCACGTCCGGGACGGCAGGCCCGGGATCGCCTTGACGGTGTTCGTCCATGTTTTTCCGCTGTCGCGGGTGACTTGGAGATTGCCGTCGTCGGTCCCGGCCCAGATGACGCCGGGCGTGACCGGGGATTCGGCGATCGTGGTGATGGTGCAATGGCTTTCGGCGGTCGAGTTGTCGAGCGTGATTGGTCCCCCGGAATCCTTCTGCTTGGCAGGATCGTTGGTCGTCAGGTCGGGGCTGATGACCGCCCATGTTCTCCCCTGGTCGGGTGATCGGAGGAGGAACTGGGCCCCGCAGTAAACGACCCGGGAGTCGTGCGGGGAAAGATGAATGGGGGAATTCCAGTTATAGCGGTAGACCGGCTCGAAGAGCGAGGCCAGAGGCCGGATACCGACGGCCTGGTTGATCCGACGGTCGAACCGGACGAGTCCGTTTCCCTGGGAGTTGGCATAGATGATGTCCGGATCGTTTGGATCGGGCTGGACGTAGAATCCGTCCCCGCCGTTAAGGATGAACCAGTCTTCGTTCCGAATCCCGCCGCCGTCATAGGACGCGCTCGGGCCGCCCCAGGCGTTATTGTCCTGGAGCCCGCAATAAACAGCGTAGGGTGTGCGGAAATCGAATCCGATCTGGTAGACCTCGGCCGCGTCGATGCTTTGGACGGGGTCCCAGCTGCGCCCGCCGTCCCAGGAGATGTCGATGCCTCCGTCATTCCCTTCGATCAAGTGGAGGGAGTCAGCCGGATCGATCCAGAGGGAATGATGGTCGGAATGCGTCCCGCTACTGATTCCCTGGAAGTGAGCGCCGCCGTCCCGGGAAACGCTCAATCCCGAGGCGAGGACATAGATCGTCTGGTCGTCGTTCGGATCGATTCGGATCTGACTATAATAAAAAGGCCGATTGGCGACGCGGTTGAAGATTTCCGTCGAGCACATCCGTTTCCAGGATTCCCCCCGGTCGTCGGACCTGAAGAGCGACCCGTCCGCGGCTTCGACCGCGGCGTAGACGACGCCGGGTGCGGACCGCGAAACGGCCAGACCGATCCGGCCGATCAGGCCTTGCGGCAGATCCTTGCTCAGCTTGGACCAGGTTTCCCCGCCGTCTGTCGACCGGTAGAGCCCGCTCCCCTTCCCGCCGCTCGTGTAGAACCAGGGCAGGCGGCGATGCTCATAGGCGGCTGCGTAAAGAACGCGGCTGTCGGCCGGATCCTGGGCGAGGTCGGCGATGCCTGTGTTTTCATCGACGTAAAGGGTTTTTTTCCAGGTTTTTCCCCCGTCGATCGTCTTGAAGACGCCGCGCTCGGCGTTCGGGCTCCAGAGCGTTCCCATGGCCGCGACGAAAACGATGTTGGGATCGCCGCGGTTGATCAGGATCCGGCTGATGTGACGGGTTTCCCGGAGGCCCTTGTTCGTCCACGTCTTCCCGCCGTTTTCCGAAAGGTAAACGCCGTCCCCGACGGTGACCGAGTTGCGGCAGGTTGCTTCGCCCGTTCCCACCCAGACGATGTCGGGCTGGGCTTGGGCGACGGCCAGATCGCCGACCGAAACCGTCGATTCCTTAAAAAAAACAGGAGTCCACGTGGTCCCGGCGTTCTCCGATTTCCAGACGCCGCTCGGCCCCATGGCCGCATAAATGATCCACGGCTTGGCTTCGACCGCTTCGATATCCGTGGTCCGGCCTCCGGGGACGGCCGGCCCGATCGCCCGCCAGGAAAAGGGACGGAGAAGGTCGCCCATCTGGGCGGCCGTTTGGGCCGCGCCGGAAAGGGCGAGGGCGAGAAAGAGGGTGCCAAAGACAGCGGAGCAAAGCCTGAAGCGCGGACGGGGTGGGCGCATAAAAACTCTCCTTTCAGGGAAAACTCTTGGTCTGGATTCTCCGTATAAACAATTATAGAATACGTAAATCGAAAATCTGAGTTCAACGGTTTTGCCCGAAGGCGAATATCCAAGGAGGACCCGGATGAATCGGAACAGACGGTTCGCAATTCTCTCCCTTTCGATTTTCCTGGCCGGAGGCCTGGCCGTTTTCGGTCAAGCCCCGGCGGCTAAAGCGGCGGCTTACCGCAACCCGGCGGAAATCGGGGCCGCGATGAAAGCCCTGGCCGGTAAGTACCCGGCCTTGGCCCGTCTGGAGACCATCGGCAAAAGCGCCGGCGGACGCGAGATCCCCATCCTGCGCCTGGCCGGCGGCGGAAAAGTCGAAGGCCGCCCGGCCGTTCTTGTCTCAGCCAACCTCGAAGGCGGTCATGTCATCGGGACCGAGGCCGCCCTGAGGCTGGCGGAGAAGCTTCTGGCCGGATATGCCCAGGACAAGAAAATCGCCGCCCTTCTCGACGCCCGGACAATCTACATCGCTCCCCTGCTCAATCCCGATGGGACCGAGGCCTTCTTCGGAGCGGTCAAAACGGGTCGGTTCGGAAACGGCCGCCCGGTCGACGAGGACGCCGACGGCGCCGTCGACGAGGACGGCTTTGAGGATCTGAACAAGGACGGAAAGATTACCCAGATGCGGGTGAAGGACCCGGAAGGCCGGTGGATTCCCGATCCCAAGGAGCCGCGGCTGATGCGTCTGGCCGACTCCAAAAAAGGCGAAAAGGGAATTTATAAAATCTACTCCGAGGGCATCGACAACGACGGCGACAGAGAATATAACGAAGACCCGGCCGGCGGAGTGCTCCCCAACAGGAATTTCCCCCATGATTTTGAATATTTAGTCAAGACCGCCGGCTTGTACCCCGCTTCGGAGCCGGAATCCGTCGCTTTGTTGAAGTTCATGGACGGGCATCAGGAGATCGCCCTGGTCCTCAACTTTTCCTCGGAAAACACGATCCTCAATCAACAGCAGACGGCCCAGGCCAAAGCCGGCGGCGACAAGGTCCGGGTGCCCAAGGACCTGGCCCAGTACGTCGGGCTCGATCCCGAAAAGGACTACACCCTGAAAGAAGTGGCCGACGCGGCCAACGCCGCCGGGCTCGGCGGAGGCATGACGATCACCGAAGACATGATCGCCAGCTTCCTGGGCTCGGGGCCGGCGGTCCAGATCGATCAGGCCGACCAGCCGGTTTTCGAAGCCGCGGCCAAGGACTACAAGGACGCCCTGAAAGCGGCCAAGATGGAGGGCCTCGAAAAGCACGCCCGGGGCGTCGGCAAGGGATCGTTCGTTGCTTACGCCTACTATCAGTTCGGCGTGCCGGTCTTCTCGACCGACCTCTGGCAGATCCCGGAAGCCAAGAAAGAGGAACCGGCCGACAAGATCACCGCCGACAAGCTCAAGGACATGACCAACGACCAATTCCTGGCCCTGGGCGAGGAAAAAATCGGCGCGTTCCTGAAAGACGCCGGCGCTCCGCCGAACATGACCGCCAAGGTGATCATGGAGGCGGTCAAGGCCGGCAAGCTGAAAACGGCCCAGATGGCCGATATGATGGCCCAGATGCCAAAAAAACCGGGCGCCGACGGCGAGGATCATCCCGACGCCTACAAGCTCCAGTGGTCCGACACGGCCCTGAAAGGGGCCGGGTTCGCCGCCTGGACGCCGTTCAAGCACCCCCAGCTCGGGGACGTGGAAATCGGCGGCTTCTGCCCCTGCCTGGGGCTCAATCCTCCCGCCGCGGAGATGGACGCTCCGATCTCCGCCCACGTGGATTTTTACCTGAAGCTGATGGGCAACCTGCCGGTGCTCGAGATCTCCGGCCTCAAAGCCGAATTCCTGGGCGGCGACCTCTACAAGGTCACGGCCTATTTCTCCAACGCCGGGAAATGGCCGACGTCGACGGGCCAGGGCCGGCGGGCCCGGACGGCCTGGCCCATCCGGGTCGAGCTCGGATTGGACAAGGCCCAAACCTTGTTTTCGGGACAACCGACGGAAACAATCCCCGTCATTAACAGTGGGGAGACGACGAAGCTCGAATGGACGATTCGGGCCAAGAAGGGGTCCAAGGTCACGGTCAAGGCCTGGGCGCCCAAGCTGGGGACGGTCCAATCGACCGTCGTCATGGATTGAGGAGGCGATCATGCGCAAGAAATTCGGACTTTCCCTCGCGGCCGGGATCCTTCTCTTCGCCGGCCTTCTCGGGCTGCAGCCCGCCCAACCGGCGGCCGAAGTCGTCCTCAGCTTTGATCACTTCTACGACAACGCCGCCATCGGCAAAGCCCTTCAGGACCTGAGGGCGGCTTATCCCCAGCTTCTCACCGTTCAATCGATCGGCAAATCGGTCCTCGGCCGCGACATTTGGGCGGCCATCCTCAACAGTCCCAAAACCGGCCCGGCCGAGCGCAAGCCGGGATACTACATCGACGGCAACATTCACGGCAACGAGATCCAGGGTGGCGAAGTCGCTCTCTATACCGTTTATTATCTGCTGAAGAACTACGGCAAGACGGAATTCGCGACCCAGCTTCTGGACCGGATCGTTTTTTACGTCGTTCCCTCGATGAACCCCGACAGCCGCGATTTCTTCATCAACAAGGCCGCCGATCCCAATTCCCCCCGCACGGGCTGGGTGCCGATTGATGACGACCGGGACGGCCGCTTGGATGAAGACCCGCCCGAGGACCTTGACGGCGACGGCTCGATCACGATGATGCGGAAGCGCGACCCCCTGGGCCGGATGAAGACGAGCCCCGACGATCCCCGCCTGATGGTTCCGGTCAAGCCCGGTGAAAAGGGCGAGTGGACCATGCTCGGCGAGGAAGGGATCGACAACGACGGCGACGGGATGATCAACGAAGACGGTCCGGGCGGCTACGACATGAACCGCAATTTCGGCTACAACTGGCAGCCCGAATACGTCCAGGGCGGAGCCGGCCCCTACCCTTTTGCGTGGCCGGAAACCGTGGCGGTGCGTGATTTCGTCCTGGCCCATCCCAACATCATGGGGGCCCAGAGCTACCACAACTTCGGGGGGATGATCCTCCGGGGTCCAGGGGCCAAGAATCTCGGCGACTACAATCCGGCCGACATCCGGGTGTTCGAGGAGATCGCCAAGCGCGGCGAGAAAATCATCCCCGGCTATAAATACACCATCGTCTACAAGGACATGTACACGGTCTACGGCGGGACGATCGACTTCATGTACGCCGACCTGGGGATTTTCTGTTTCTCCAATGAGCTGGACATGGATCCGATCGCCGAGATGAGCCCGAAAAAAGAAGGTTCCGAAGAAAACATCATGGACCGGATCAACCGTCAGGAAAACCTCGACGAGATGATCTTCCGGGACAACGTGGAAATGGGTGAGAACTTCACCAACTGGAAGCCGTACAAGCACCCCCTGTACGGGGACATCGAAATCGGCGGGCCCAGGAAATTCAGCTCCCGGGTGCCGCCCTTCTTCAAGCTGGCCGAAACCTGCCACCGCAACGCGGCCTTCTCCCTTTACCACGCCGATCAGATGCCGGTCGTCGGCTTCGAAAACATATCCGTCAAGAAGCTCGACGGCGGAATCTACCAAGTCGATTTTATGGCGACCAACGCCAAGATCACTCCGACCATCACCGGCCAGGCGGTCAGCCAGAAGCTCCATCGGCCCGACCGGATCATAGTCGGCGGAAAAAACGCGACTCTCCTTGCCGTCGGGGAAATGCGCGACCGCTACCTCAACCAAACCTCCCCGGTCAAGACGCTCAAGAACGCCTTCGACGTCATCGGCGGCGTTCCCGGCCGGGGCCGGCGGGAATACCGGATGCTGGTGAAGGGCTCGGGCTCGATCACCCTGACGTTCGATTCGTTGAAAGGCGGATTCGCGGAAAAAACGATCGATTTGAACTGACCGGTTTCGGGTTACATCAGCTTCAGGGAGATCATGAATTCGTTGCGGGCCGGCCTCCCCTTTTCATAGGCCCGTGCGTACCCGACGGAAAAGGTCGAGTTCATCAGGGAAAAGAGAACGATCCGGAAATCGAGCTGGGCTCCGAAATCGACCAGCTTCCGGCTGAAGGCCGAATCGTCGAAATCGGTCGCGATCCCGGAGGCGAACAGGGCCAGCCGCGCCCAGGTGCAGTAAAGATCGAGGAAGCCAAAGCGCCGGAAGGTCACCGGCGGGAGGGTCCATTCGATCGTCCCCTTGGCGAAATTCCGCCCTCCGAGCTCGTTGAGCTCAAGGCCCGGAAAGCTGTAATACTCCCGGTATCGCTTTTCCGTCAGGTAGTCGACCCAATTGTTTCCGAACCCGCCGAAAAAGAACCGGACGAAATTGTTCTCACGGTCGCCGAAGGACTGCCCGAAGGCGGTGCGGAGCCAGATCGAGGAATGGTTCAGGGGCAGGGCCAGGCCGTAGTCCAGCCGGCCGTAGAGTCGGGGGTAGAGCCGGCCGTTGACATAGTTGGCCCGGGCGAAGAGATGGGCCCGGTAGCCCTTCTCCTCATCCACGGCCCCCAGGGACCTCCGGACGAAGTTGTACTTCAGGCCGATCCGGCCCGTCAGGAGCTTGTCATATGTCGCATCGACATTCTGGTAATCCGGCAGGCGGTCCAGCCCCGCGTAGCCGGCGAGTCCGAATTCGAACGTCAGCGTCCGCGGCGGATCGTAAATCATCTCCTTCGCGTAATCGATCCCGAGCGAATATCCCTTCCGGCCGGATTTGGTCGGTCCGAAGATGTCGTAGAAATTGGCGTTGTTATAGGTGGCCGAAACGGTCCAGTTCCAGTAATGATACGCCAGGCCGAGGTGGAGCCGTTCCTTGGCCGGGACCAAAGTCGTCGGGCTGTAGGAGGCAGCCAGGTCGAAGCCGTGATAGCGGAGGGCGTTGCGGAATTCCAGGCGGACACCCACCGCCAGGGTGTTCTTGTAGCCCTCCAGGATAGGGTAGGCCGAGTTCAAGCTGATGTCCTTGAAGGAATTGTACGGTCCGATCGACTCGGTCATGGATTCGATAGGGATAGCGGCCGGAGATCCGGTCGTCCAGGTCTTGACGACCGGATGCTTCTTGACAACCTCCTGGCCGAGGAACCTGACGGCGTTGACATCCTTGAGGGCTTGGATCTTGATGAACCCCGGGAGAAACCCGTCCTTGGTGTATTTGAAGACGAGGAGGCTCTGGTCGTTGATTGGAATCGGCCGGAAAAAGCCCGTTTCGCAATTGCTGAGAACGTCCAGGGACTTCCGGGCGGGATCGAAGCGGAGAATGTTGGAGGTGCCGGTGTAGTAGGAGGATCCATAAAGGAATTTTCCGTCTTCGGAAAAGCGGAAATCGGCCGGGGAATCCGTCCCGAATTCCTGGAGCGTCTCGGAGGTCAGGGTCCCTTTCAGAAGGTCGGCGACTTTCATCCGGACCAATTTCTGGTTGCCGGAGACGTCGGACACGGCCGTCGTGATCCAGGATCCGTCGGGTGAGACGTCGAGGCTGTAAACGTCGGAGTAATAATCAAACCCGTAAACGGCGGTCCAATCGGCGTACGGCGGATCGATCCGGACGAGGGTGGACAAGCCGGCGTTATGGCGGATGCCCCAGAGGCTTTTGTCGCGGGGATTGAAGGCCAGGTCGCCGATCCGGCAATCCATGATCAGCTTTTCCGACCTTCGCTTGGCGAGATCGTAGACCCGAAGGTCGCGGTAGGTGCCGTTGTCGGTGGAATAAAACAAGCGTCCCCCCGCCCGGTCGAAGGCCAAGGCGCAAACCGAATACAGGGAGGCGCCCTTGATGTCGCACAGCCGTTCCACTTCGCCCGTTCCGACGTCGATGGAGGCGAGGTGGGCGACCTGGCCCGGATAGTTGACTCCGACGTAGACTTTCCCCCGGTCGGAATCGTAGTAGCCCCGCGAAACGGACCCCATCTGCCGGTCGGTCAGAGGCTTGAACTCGGTTATCGGAAACTGCCGGAGGATCTTGAGGTTCTCCGTCTGCCAGGCCTTCTCGAAAGCGATCCAGTCGGACCACTCCTCCACCAGGCGGCGGCCGAACGTCTGCGTGAAGGCCGCGGAAAATGAGCTCTTGCTGCCTTTTTCGACCGAGGTCCAATCGACGACTTTCTGCGGCCCGTATTTAACGGCCAAGTAGGAGAAAAAGCGGGCTCCGTACATATAAGACAAGGCCCCGATCTGGAAATCGACGGATGTGCCCTCGGATTCCAGGCTGAGAGCGTCATAAAGAACGCCGTTTTCCAGGACTTGAGTCCGGAAAGCCATTTCGTCGTAGGCGCCGAGGGCCCGGCCCAATCCCCCGTTCATCCAGGTTTCCATGAAAACGGCGATGCCCTCCAGGTACCAGCGCGGCGAGTACATCCGGGGGCTGGTCAGGTAGGTATAGAACATCGAGAGCGGCTGCTCCTTTTCCGCTCCGACCTTGCCGAAAAAGATCTTACGGAAAAAGGGCGCCGAGCCGGCGGGCTTGTCCATGGTGACGACGTGGACCAGCTCGTGGTTCATGATCAGGCTCATCCGCTCGTAGCCGGACATCATGTCGTAGGCGTGGTCGAACGGCGAGAGCTCGAGAAAAACGAGGTTCTTGGGGACGGCGGTAGCCCCGCCGTTGCCCCAATCGCTGAAATCCTCCAGGAAGATCGACGTTTTTCCCGATGGCGTATAATGGAAAAATTTCTTGTAATACTCCATCGCGTTGACGTAAGACCGGGCCAGATGCTGGACGACGTACTCGTGGGCTTGGCTGTAGTAAACAAGATTGAGTCCCGGGACCTTGAAGCTGAAGAGGGTTTGTCCGGAAAGCCCGGAAACCGTCAGAGCGGCCAGGATTAGGAAAACGATCGGCGACAGGCGACGGGGAGAGCGCATGAATCCTCCTCCCTATCCATAGTGGGGTGTTCCCAGATTATCCGAGGCGCCGGGAATTTTCAAGAAAAAAGGTTCTCTTCCATTTTGTGTGGATAGAGAGAAGATGATGACCTCCGCTCACTCGTCCGGTTCTCCTAAGCTTTGCGCAGGCCCTACGTCGACCTTGTCGACAAGGGTACGGCCCTTCTCGATTTGTCTGGCCCGGGCTTTGACGGGTTCTCGCACTCGGTCGGCCTTGCCGACAAGTGCCGGCTTCTTCCGAGCCGGCTCCCCAATCAAGGCCCTGACTCGCATGGCTCATGAGGGACTTGCCTTAGCTCGTAAGGCGAGCAAGGCATCGCAAGGCCAGACATCGAGAAAGGCCTAAACCGGACAATGTTCGCTCCGGCCATCATCCTCTCTCATATTTATCCCGCAAAAATGGAAGAGATCTGATAAAAAAAGCCCCCGGAGGGAGCCCAAGTCCCTCCGGGGGGGCGCTTCCCCGCCTCCCGGAATAATCCGGGATCAACCGTTCCCGATCACCAGATGATGTTGGCGAAATCCCCGCTTTTGACGATGTTGGCGAAATTGGGGCCCTTGACCATGTTGGCGAAGTTGGCATCCTTCATGAGGTTCGCGAAGCTGCCGTCTTTCATCAGGTTGGCGAAATTGGCGTCCTTCAGCAGGTTGGCAAAGCCGGCGTCTTTCATCAGGTTGGCAAAACCGCCGTCCTTGAAGAGGTTGGCGAAGCTCGCGTCCTTCATGAGGTTGGCGAAGCTTCCGTCATGAAAGAGGTTGGCGAAACCCGCGTCTTTCAGAAGATTGGCCAAGTCTCCCTTGTTCAGGAGCAGGATGATATTGGCGAAGCCGCCGTTTTTCACCATGTTGGCCAGGTTGCCATCCTTCATGAGGTTGGCGAAATTGGCGTCTTTCATCAGGTTGGCGAAGCCCGTATCCTTGATGAGATTGGCCATGCCGGGGTCCTTCAGCAGGTTGGCATAGTTCGCGTTCTTCTGGAAGTTGGCGAAGTCCCCGTTCTTGACGGCATTGGCGAAGTTGCCGTCCTTGATGAGGTTGGCAAAGCCGGGGTCCTTGACCAGATTGGCGAATTCCGGCCTGAGGAAGATATTGGCGAAGTTGCCGTTTTTCAGGAGATTGGCGAAGCCCGCGTCTTTCATCAGGTTGGCGAAATCGCCATTCTTGAAGAGGTTGGCGAAATTGGCGTCTTTGAAGAGATTGGCGAAGCCCCCGTCCTTGAAAAGGTTGGCGAAGCCCGCGTCCTTGAGGAGATTGGCCATGCCGGCGTCCTTCACGAGATTGGCATAGCCGGGATGGTTCTGGAAATTCGCGAAATCGCCGCCCTTGACGGCGTTGGCGAAACCGGGATCCTTCATCAGGTTGGCAAAGCCCGCGTCCTTCATCAGGTTGGCGAAATTGGCGTCCTTCAGGAGGTTGGCGAAGCTTCCGTCCTTGAGAAGATTGGCGAAATCGCCGTTTTTGAACAGGTTGGCGAAGCCGCCGTTTTTCAGAAGGTTGGCGAAATTTCCGTCCTTGATCAGGTTGGCGAAATTCGCGTCCTTCATCAGGTTGGCCAGGTCTCCGTCCTGAATAAGCTTGATGGTGTTGGCGACGGGGCCGCCTTTCATCAGGTTGGCGAAGCCGGCGTCCTTGATCAGGCTGGCGAAGCTCGGATCCTTCACCAGGTTGGCGAAATCGCCGTTCTTGATCAGATTCGCAAAGTCGCTGTTTTTAAGGAGATTGGCGAAGGATCCGCCTTTGAACAAGTTGGCAAAGCCTTGATCCTTGAACAGGTTGGCGAAATTCGCGTCCTTCAAGAGGTTGGCGAAGGCCGGGTCCTTCACGAGGTTGGCGTAGTTTGCGTTCTTTTGGAAATTGGCGAAATCGCCGTTTTTAATCGCGCTGGCAAAAGCCGGATCCTTGACGAGATTGGCGAAGCCCGAATCCTTCAGCAAGTTGGCGAAGCCCGCGTCTTTCAAGAGATTGGCGAAGCCCGCATCCTTGAAGAGATTAGCGAAATTGCCGTCCTTCAGGAGATTGGAGAAACCCGCATCCTTGAAGAGATTGGCGAAATTGCCGTCCTTCAGGAGATTTGCGAAATCGCCTCCCTTGAGGAGATTGGCGAAGTCCCCGTTTTTCAGCAGGTTGGCGAAATTTGCATCCTTCAGGAGACTGGCAAAACCGCCGTCCTTCATCAGGTTGGCGAACTCCGGCCGGCAGAGGAGGTTCGCGAGGCTCCCGCCCTTCGTCAGGTTGGCGAAATCAGCGTCCTTCATCAGGTTGGCGAAGCTCGGATCCTTGACCAGGTTGGCAAACTCCGGACGCAGGAGGGCATTGGCGAAATTCCCGTTCCGGACCATGTTGGCCATATTCCCGTCCTTGATCAGGTTGGCGAAGCTCGGGTCCTTGACCAGGTTGGCGAAGTCCCCGTTCTTGATCATGTTGGCGAAGTTCGGGTCGGCCATGGCCTTTTGGAAGCGAACGTTCTTGATCAAATTTTGGACGTTGGGATCCTGGAGAATCTTGACGACGTCCTCTTTCGTCAGGATAACGTCCTTGGCGGTGATTTGTCCGGACCTGAGCCGGTCGGCCTTGGTGATTGTTCCGGCGACTTGGCCTTCGTCGGTTTTCTTCTTCAGCAGGTCGGGGCTGAAGACGAACACCAGAACGACCGCGACGACGACGACAACCGCCCCGAACGAGAAAATCTTCTGTTTGTTGGTCATGATGTCCTCCCTTTGACCTCCTTGATGATATGATCGATGGCCTTTTCCATGCGTCTGAGGCTCAAGCCTCGGCTATTTCCCCCCCGGCCAGGCGAAGGTCCGGGTGAAAAGCGTCGCCCCCTCGGAAACGGCCCGGACATCCAGGGACGGGGCCGGGTTGTCGGGAGCGCTGAAAAAAAGCAGGAATCCGTGCGATCCGTACGTCCGCAGTATGATTTTTCCCGGGACGATGTCGACTCCCCCCTGGTCTCCCGTCAGGCGGCGCACGGCGTCGAACCGCATCTGATCCGGGGCGAAGTTCAGGGTGACAACGACTTCCCTGTCGGAGCTCCCCCGCAAGCCGACGGCCAGGATCTTATCTCCCCGGAGAATTTCCAGCTTCTGGCTGATCCCCGCCGCTTCCCAGCTGGCCGAATCCAACGGTTCGTAGTTCGCATCCCCAAGGACCGTGCCGGCCAATTCCCGGGTGTCCCATCCCGAATCGTTGATGAGACGGAATTTCGAAGCCAGCAGGAGGAGGAGGCCGAGGGCCAGGCCGAGACAGAAAAAGAGGGCGTATTTCAGCTTTAGGGGCTCGAACAAGGGGGAAAAAAAGCTTTTCTTCAGGGCGTTTTTCGCTTCGGGAGCCTCCCGCCGCTGAAGGAACGCCATGATTTTCGTCTTGAAAGCGGCTCCCGGCTCGGGAGACGGCGCATTGCGGAAAAGGTCCACGGCCGCCTTCAGATCCCGGGCGTAGGTTCGGGCTTCCTCGTTCTGTTCGAGGAAGTCGCCGAGGCGCCGGCTCTCTTCGGCCGAGTTGGCCCCGTCCAATTCCTGATTGATCAACCGGATGACGTCAGGATTAAGCATGACTGGTCCACCCGTCCTGGACGAGGATCTCCCGCATTTTATGGCGGGCTTCGAACAACCGGGATTTCACCTTTTTTTCGGGCAGGCCGAGCATGTCGCCGATTTCCTTGTAGGACAAGCCTTCCACGCTCAAGGCCAGGAGGGCCCGCTGCCGCGGATGCAGCTTGTGCAAGGCCCGGTCGAGGAGCCCCTGTCTTTCACTGATCTCGAACAAGTCCTCCGGGTCTTCCGCCGTTCCGGCCGGCACGGATTCGGCGCCGGGTTTCCGGTTCCGCTTCTCGACGAAATTCAGGGATTCGTTGACGGCGATCCGGTAGAGCCAGCTGAAGAACTTGAAGCGCGGCTCGTAGGAGGAGAGCCGGCCGAAGGCCTTGACGAAAACCGCCTGGGAAACGTCCCGGGCGTCTTCGACGTTGCGCACGATGCGATAAGCCAAGTTCATCACCTGTTTCTGGTACCGGACGATCAGCGTTTCGAACGCGTCGACGTCTCCCTCCAAGCACTCGCGGACGGCTTCGAGATCTTGCTCTTCGTACATAATTACAATCGGGCGGCCCCAAAGTTGGGTGGGACGGATTCCTCTCTCCTCATCTTGGTGCCCCGAATATACTTTGGTCGAAAGCGGATTGTCAAGGCGGGCGCGCTTGTGGACGGGGCCGAAAATGGAATAAAATGGGCGCCGATATCTCCATGGATTCCACGGCCGTCCTGTTCGGAATGAAAATCTTGATCGGCATCCTGCCGGTCCTCGTCTTTCTCCTGGCCTTGATCTTCATGGACAGCTACAAGCTGGTCCGCATCAAGACCCTGGGGCTGGTGATTTGCGGCGGCGCGGCCGCGGCCGGGCTGGGCTTTCTGGCGAATTCGGAGCTGATCGGGTTTTTCCAGAACGATTTCACCTTCTATTCCCGTTACGTCGCCCCGCTGATCGAGGAAAGCCTGAAGGCGGCCGTCCTGGTTTTTTTCTTCCGGTCCCATCGGATCGGCTTCCTGGTCGATGCCGCGATCCTGGGTTTCGCGACGGGGGCGGGATTCTCCGTCGTGGAAAACATCCATTTCTTAAACAGCGCCGCCGGGGCGAATATCATCGTCTGGATCGTCCGGGGACTGGGGACGGCGATGATGCACGGGGCGACCACGGCCGCGTTCGCCTCGATGACGAAAGTCATGACCGACCAGAGACGGAAGGGGACCTGGACGGCGGCCCTCCCCGGCCTGGGCCTGGCTTTCGCCCTCCATTCCGCCTTCAACCATTTCATCCTGCCGCCGCTGGCGGCCACGGCGGTCATGCTGATCGCCCTTCCCCTGATCGCGATCAACGTTTTCGTCGCCAGCGAGCGGAGCACCCGGAAATGGCTGGAGATCGGCTTCGATACCGATGTCGAGCTGCTCGGCCTCGTCAGCGCGGGCCGCTTTTCCTCGAGTAAAATCGGCCGCTATCTCCTGTCCATGAAGGACAAGTTCTCCGGCGAGGTCATGGCCGACCTCTTTTGCCTGATCCGGCTCCATCTCGAGCTTTCGATCAGCGCCAAGGGCCTCCTTCTCATGAAGGAAGCGGGGATGCCTGTCGTGCCGGACCCCGGCATCCGGGAGAAGTTCGAGGAGCTCGAATACCTCAAGAAAAGCGTCGGCCCGACGGGAATGATGACCGTTTCCCCGATCCTGCACCGCAGCCGAAGGGATCTCTGGGAATTGCACATGCTCGGGGGTAAATGACCCCGGATCAGGCCGTCGCGGCCGCCCGGCCGGCCAGGGTCAAGGCGACGATGGTGATGTCGTCGGAGGGGGCCGTTCCTTCCGCGAACGCCCGGACGGCATCCCGCATTCTCGCGACGATGGCCTCGGCCGTCCGCCCCTCGGATTGATCCAGCGTTTTTTTGATCCGGGCCTCCGCGAACAGCTCCAGGGCGGAATTTGTCGCTTCGGAGACGCCGTCCGAGTACAGGAAAATGGTCTCCCCCGGACCCAGCCGCCGGGATATCGTCTCGAACCGGCAGACGTCGACGATGCCGAGGAACGTTCCCGTCGGCCCCGACAGGGGTTCGAACCCGCCGGATCCATTGGAGACGAACGGCGGCGGATGTCCGCCGTTGGCGTAGGCGATTTCGCCGGTCCGGAGATCCAGGCTCAGGAAGAAGACGGTCACGAACATCATCATCTCGTTCTCGGCGATAAGCGTCCGGTTGAGCCGGGTCAGGATTTCTCCCGGCGAAAGGCCGCGGAGGGCCTCGGTCTTGAGCAGGGTTTTGCAGATGGCCATGAACAGAGCGGCCGGAACGCCCTTTCCGGAAACATCGCCGATCGCCACCCCGAGATGATCGTGATCGATGAGGAAAAAGTCGTAAAAATCCCCGCCGACCTCCTTGGCCGGCTCCATCAGGGCGAAGATCTCGAACTCGGTCCGGTCCGGGAACGGCGGGAAGACGCGGGGAAGCATCGCCGCCTGGATGTCCCGGGCGATCCGCAGCTCGCTCTGGATCCGTTCCTTGGCCTCGGTTTCGGCCCGTAGGTTTTCGATGAAGCGTTGAACGCAGAGATGGACGATCTTGAAGGCCAGCTCGGAGTTCAGGGTGAAGAGCCGGGTGACCTCCTCTTTGTCGATCGAATAAACGATGCAATCCTCCTCGCAGACGGCCGAAGCCGTGCGGATGTGGAAGGGGGATAAAAGGCCCATTTCGCCGATGACTTCGCCTTCCGGGACGACCTTGTCGATTTCCGGCAGACGAAGCGATCCCGAGGCGATGAAATACATCTTCCCGGCCGGGTCCCCCGCCCTGAACAGGACGTCCCCTTTCCGGTGGATTTCTCTGGTCATGGACTCCAGGGGGAAATTCGAATCCAAGGGATTCGCCGCTTTCGATTTTTCGGCCGATCCGCCGGGCCGGGGGGCGAAGACCAGGGTCAGGATGTTTTTGGATCCGTCGCGCCGCCAGATCGTCTCCTCGGTCATCTGGTCGATGAAGAAGATGCCCAGGCCTCCGACTTTCCGCTCCTCCAATCCGGCCCTCAAGTCGGGCGCGGCCGCGGACCTCGGATCGAAGGGGATGCCGGTGTCCTCGATATCGATTTCCGCCTGCCCGGGAACGGCGCCCGGCCGCCATTTCACCTCGATTTCGCCGGCGGAATGGGGATACGCGTGGTGGACGACGTTGACGACGGCCTCCTCGACAGCCAGCTGGAGTTCCTTCGTCTGCAGAATGGAAAAACCGCTCGTCCGAGCCCGGACGGCGATGAACTCGAGAAAAGCCTCCAGCGATTCAAGGCGGGCCGGCAACCGCAACAGGTCCATCGGCGCCTCCCCGCCTCCGAAGATTTTAGAAACGCCCGTGAGCCGATTCGATCGAATCTTCGACGGCGAAAACCGAGCCGAAACCCGAGATCGTGAAGACCTCCTTCACGACATCCTTGACGCAGGCGATCACGACCTTGCCCTTTTTCGCCGAAAGCTTTTTGCCCAGGATGAGGAGGCTCCGGAGGCCCGCGCTGCTGATGTATTCGAGTCCGGAAAAGTTCAGGATGAAATTCGATTCGCCGGCGGCGAGCCATTCGTCGCATTTGCGGTCAAATTCCTGGGAGGAAACGGCGTCCATCCGGCCTTCGACGGCCACGATGAGCCGCCCGCTTTCCGTTTTTCCTTCGATTTTCATGTCCCTTCCTCGGGCCGAATAAATCACGGGAAAACCGGCTCCGGCGACCCGGGCCGACCCGTCTTCTTCGGATTCTAACGTTGGACGGCGTCTTCTGTCAACCGATAATCCGCCGTCCGGATGCCTTTGCCGATCAGTCCCGTCCCCAGCGTCCGCTCCAGGCCGGCCAGGGACAGCCGGTAATCGATCATGGCCTTGAGTTCGGCGCTCTTGGCCCCGGCCAAGTCGCGCTGCTGCCAGAGGAAGAGGTAATTGGTCGTGAGGCCGACCTTGAGCTTTTTTTCCTCGGCCAGAAGCTTTTTTTCCGCCAGCTCCCGGGCCGACCGGTAAGCTTGAACCCGGCGGAAATTCGTTTCCAGGGTTTTGACCGCGCTCCGGATTTCGAGAAAAATCTGCTGCTGGACGTTTTCCACCTGGAGAAGCGCCTGGTCATAGCTCAAGCGGGCGGCCGCGAAATGCGCCTTGGAGAGATAATTGGCGACGGGGATGCTGAGGCTCAAACCGACGGAGTAATTCTTGTAGAGGAACCTGAAGGCGTCCCGAAGGGATTCCGATGCTCCGCCGGGGACGACGCCGATGACGATGCCGCTGAGGGCGTTGCCGTCCTGGTAGAGGATCTGGGTTCCCGATACTCCCGGGCTCCAGTACTGAATCGACAGCCGCAGGTCGGGCAGGAGCTGGTTCCGGGCCGCGGCGTATTGGAGGGCGCGGTTGGCCAGGTTCAACCGGTAGATGGCCAGATCCGGCCGGTGGGCCATGGCCAGGCCCAGACAGTCTTCGAGGTTGACGGGCCGGGCCTCGGCGGCCGGCTTTTCCAGGGGAATCACCCGTCCGACCTTGATCCTCCCCTCCCCCGCCGGAAAGTTGATCAGGGTCAGAAGCTGGTCTTGGAGAAGGGCGACTTGGTTTTCGGCGGCCAGGATATCGGCCTCGCGGGTCGCCACTTCCGCCTCGGCGTTGAGGATTTCGATCGGGGCGATCGTCCCGACTTCGACTTCACGGCGGTTCTTGGTGAGGAGATCGCGGGCCAGGTCGAGCGATTGGCGGTAAACATTGAGGGATTCGACGGCGTAAACGAGGTTCCAGTACGCGGCTTCCACCCGATAGACCATGTCCAGAAGGACGGACTCGAACTGCGTCTCGGAGATCTGGAGATTGTTCCGGGCGATGACGATGCTTTGCCGGTTGAGCTCCAAGCCGAAATTCCGCAGCAGCGGCTGGGACAAGGAAAAGCTCAGGGTGCTCCCGAACCGGGGATTGATCGTCTGAAAGCTCCGGTTGCTCTCGCTCATGTAGGACGTGACCGAGGCGCTCAGCTGGCCGCCCGTCGGAAGCGCCTGAGAGACGGATGCCGAATAATTCCTGTCGGTGGCCGTAACGACGGCCGCCGCTTCGATAAAAGAAAACGAGGCGGACCGGGTGTCCGCCGAGCTGAAGCCGAAGCTCAAGGAGGGAAGGTATTTTTCCCGGGCGAACCGGTAATTCAGCTCGTTGAGCTTCGGCGTGATCACTTCCACGGCCACGCCCAGGTTATATTTGAGGGCCGCCAGGATGCACGAATCCAGGCTCATCGGCAGATCGCGCTCCTGGGCCGCCGCCGGGGAGACGGCCCAAGCCCCGAGGACAAGAACGAAAAAAATCGCGGACCGACGGCGCGTGATGGTCAACCGAACCTCCCGGCCCCGCTCATTCGAGGTTGATTTTCAGGGCCTTTGCGAAACGATCGTACGAGGACAGGATCACCCGGTCGCCCGGCTTCAGTCCGTCGAGGATCTCCACCGCCTCGGCGGTCTTCCGGCCCATCCGGACCTTCGTCCGGACGGCCGTCTTGGCGTCCGGCTCGAGCCGGAACACCCAGCTCCCATCCGTCGTTTTCAGATATTCGCCCGCATCCAAAATCAGCGTATCGGGCCGCTCGCCAAGGTCGAGCAGGACATGGAGCGTCTGGCCGCGCTTGATCGTTTTCGGGCGTTCCCCCTGAAATTCGAGCTCGGCCTCGAACCGGCCGTCCCGGACCTCCGGATAGATCTTTTTGATGACGAGGGCGTACCGGGAGCCGTCCAGCTCGAACGAGCCGTTTTCCCGGACGGCCACCCTCCCCAACGCCCCCTCCTCGATGAAGGTTGTGGCCTTGAATCCCTGGGAGGAATCGATCTGGCCCAGCCTTTCGCCGGCGGATTTCGATTGGCCCAGTTCGGCGGAGAGCGACGTGATCTGGCCGGGAACGGGGGCTTTAACCGTCAGGTTGTCCAGCCGCCGGCGGACGGCTTCCAGGTTCGTCTCGAGCCGGCGCAGCCCATCCTCGGCGTCCTGGAGCTGGCCGTTGCGGATCGCCAGGTCGCTTTTCTGGGTTTTTTCGACCAGGTCTTTGCGCTTGCGCAGGTATTCGTACTGGTCACGGGCTTTCTCGAATTCATGCTTGGAGATCAGGTTGTCCTTGTCCAGCTCCTGGTACCGCTCATACAGCCTCTTCTGCTGCTGGAGATCGTTGTCGATGTCCGAAAGCTGCTGCGTCAGCTGGAGCTTGTACTGGTCGAGGGCCAGCCGGGTGTTGCGGATGGCGTTCGATTGCTGGAGAACCTCCGCTTCGCGGCTCATGATTTCCATTTCCAGGGCCGGGTTGACCAGGAGGAGCAGGGGATCTCCTTCCTTGACGACCGATCCGACGTCGATAAATTTCTTCTCGATCCGTCCGGCTTCCGGGGAATCCAGGTAGACGGTTTGGAGCGGCTGGACGGTCGCTTCGACCGGCAAGGCGTCGTGGAAGACGCCGAGCCGGGCCTGGCCGATGACCGCTTCGGACCGGGCCAACGACGGAGTTTCCGAAGGCCTGAACAGCCGGACCCGGAAGACCGTGGCCGCCAGCAGGACGATCAGGACGACGATCAGGACGAGCTCGACGATTTTCAGGAACCGCCAGTGGGGCTTGGGAAGGTGCGGCGTTTCGGGCATGTTCGCTCTCTTCCGGTCAGCCGAGTTCATATTCCTCGCCGTAGCTCGGGACGACCGTCTTCCATCCTTCGGCGCTCAACTCCGCGGCCAGGCTCAGGGAAACGTCCTCCTCGCCGTGGCAGAGGAAAAGCCGTCTGGGCCGGACGGCGAATCCCCGGAGCCAGCGCTTGAGCTCGTCTTTGCCCGCATGGGCGGAAAATCCGGCGATCCGGGCGATCCGGGCCCGGACCGGAAGGATTTCGCCGAAGATCCGGACCTCCGTGGCGCCGTCGATAATCGTCCGCCCCAGGGTTCCCTGGGCCTGATAGCCCACGAACAGGACGGTGGTTTCGGGACGGCCGATCTGGAGCTTGAGATGATGCTTGATCCGGCCGCCGGTGGCCATCCCGGAGCCGGCCATGATAACCGCCGGACCGGAGACCGCGTTGATGGCTTTGGAGTCGGCGGCCGTCGGCGTCAGGCGCAATCCGGGAAAATCGAACAGCGGCCGGCCCGATCGGAGGATCGCCTTGGCTTCCTCGTCCAGGTAGGACGGGTACCGGTTGAAGATCCGCATGATCTCCACGGCCATCGGGCTGTCCAGAAAAACCGGCAGGGACGGTATGCGGTTTTCCCTGAGGAGCTTGCCGATGAGGAAGATCACTTCCTGGGCCCGCTCCATCGCGAAAACCGGCATGACGACTTTTCCGCCGCGGTCCGCGGTTTCGATGATGATCCGGGCCAGCCGCTCGTCGACCGGGGCTTCATCCTCATGTCCCCGGTCGCCGTAGGTCGATTCCATGACGATGTAGTCGTCCCGGTTGAACAGGGACGGATCCCGGACCAGCGGATTGTTCCAACGCCCGATATCGCCGGAAAACAGCGTTCGGCGGACGGCGGCCCCTTCCCCCGTTTCTATCTCGATCATCGCCGAGCCGAGGATGTGGCCGGCGTCCCGGAACACGGCCGTGGTCTTCCGCCCGAGGGCGACCTTTTTGTCATAGGCCACCGGCTCGAATAGGGACAGCGATTCCTCCGCGTCCCCGATCGTGTACAAGGGAATTTCGGGGTGCGGTCCGGTCCGGCCTTCCTTGGCGTGTCGTTTCTTCTTGAAGGCGGCGTCTTCTTCCTGGATTTGGGCCGAATCGAGGAGAATGATTCGGGCCAGCTCCATGGTCGGAGGCGTGGCCAGGATCCGCCCCTTGAATCCGTCGGCGGCGAGGCGCGGAATATAGCCGCAATGATCGAGGTGGGCGTGGGTCAGGAGGATGGAATCGATTTCGGCCGGCGGAACCGGAAAACGGTCCCAATTGCGGTGAAGATGGGCCCGTTCCTGGTAAAGACCGCAATCGACGAGAAATCGGCGATCCCCGGTTTCCAGGGCGAACTTGGACCCGGTGACCTGCCGGGCCGCGCCAAGGAATCGGATGTTCATGGCCGGAAGCGGTGTTTCACCGGGGACAGGATTTGGGATTTTTCTGGAGCGTGTCTTCCCAGCTTTTCAATCGCGGGAAATACATGAAAAACAGGCACAAGGAAGCGAACAGGAGAATGTAGAAATCCCGGTTATAGCCGGCCAGGAAAAAAAGGATGAGACCGAGGAGGGAGGGAGTTTCGGCCAGGGCTAAGAGGAGCGCGTTCGAGCGGGAGAGGACGGCCAGGGCGTGGGCCGGATCCCCGGCTTCAGCCGCTTTCCGGAGCATCCGGCCGTTGATCCAGCGGAGGAGGAGGATGCAGAGGACGGCCGCCCCGAAAAATGCGTAGCGCAGGACCGGCCTCGTTCCTTCGGCCATGGTCCCCGATAAAAAACCGAGAAACGGCCGGAGACGCGAGCGGACGAACTCCACCGCGGCGAGTGAGAGGGCGAGGCTGGCGATCATCCCGAAGCCGACGATCGAGGCCGCCTTGAATGCGCGGCGGAACGCCTCGAGAAATTCCGGGTCATTCAAACGGGTCGGAACGGTCATCGGTTCCTCTCTTTCCTCGTCGAATCGGCGCTTCCCCCGCGGCGGGAGACGACATTCTATCACAAAACACGGGTCGTGTTCGGCCTCCCGCGACGGATTCCTCAATCCACGTGAAGAAGAACCCCCTTGAGATAATCCCCTTCGGGGTGAAAGATGTTGACCGGGTGATCGGCGGACGGCCGGTGACGCCCGACGATCCGAACCCGGCGTCCGGCCTCGCCGGCGGCCTGGAAGAGGACTTGACGGAAAAGCTTCTCGTCGACGAAATAGGAGCAGGAAAAAGTCAGGACGAGGGCGGCCGGGGGGCATTTCCGGAAAACGACCCGGTGGATGTCCTTATACCCGCGGCAGGCGGCCACGACTTCGGCCTTGCGCTTGGCGAAAGCGGGAGGGTCGAGAATGATCAGGTCGTACGCGAGGTCTTTGTCTCGGAGGATGTCGAAGACGTCTCCGACGATAAACGCGTTCTCCGGGCGCTCGTATCCGTTGAGGGAGACGTTTTCGCGGGCCAGCTCTACGGCCGGGGCCGAAATATCGACGCTGACCGCGGATACGGCCCCTCCGGCCAAGGCAGCGACCGTGAAACCTCCGGTATAACAAAAGGCGTTCATCACCTTCCGGCCCCGGGCCAAGTCGCGGACGAGACGCCGGTTCTCCCTCTGATCAAGATAAAATCCCGTTTTCTGGGACGCGGCCGGGCGAACCAGAAACCGGAGACCGTTCTCCCGGATTTCGACCTTATCGACGGGTCGGCCGGAAAGGAGGCCTTCGAAAGGCGCGAGGCCTTCTTCTTTCCGCGTCGGAAGGTTCGATTTTTCCATGATCGTATCCGGATGGAGCCGCTTTATCAGGGATTCCAGGATGACGGGTTTGAGCCGTTCGATGCCCAGGGTGGAAACCTGGAGAATGAGAACGGAACCGTAGCGGTCGGCGATCAGACCGGGGATCCCGTCGCCCTCGCCGTTGATCAGCCGGCAGGCGTCGGTCGATTCGCCGAGCATTTGTTCCCGAAGGGCGATGGCCCGCCCGATATTGTCTTCCAGAGCTTCGAGCGGCGGCGCGTCGCCGAACGAAATCATCCGGCCGACGATCGAGGACCGGCGGTTGAAGTAGCCGTGTCCGAGCAGGGCGCCTTGGGCGTCCAGGACGGGAAGAACGCTTCCGTCCTCAAACTCGGGCATCCGGCCGATGGCGCCGGAAAAAATCCAATGGTGGCGGTTGCGGACGGCTTTGTCCTTGCCCGGCTTGAGAATCACCGCCGGATTCATCGGGGGTTCTCCCCGGAGCGCAGGAGGGCGACAAAGGGACGGTCGGCCGGGGCGAACGCGAATCGATCGAGATCCTCCGGGGCGATCCAACGGGCTTCGGCGTGTTCCCGGAGGACGAAATCCGACCGCTCGCGGGGGACGGCATGATACGCGGTCAAGGCGATTCCGTCCGGCTCCGGGCCGTAGGAAAATGACCCCAGGCGCTCGCCGACGGAGATGTCCATTTCCAGCTCTTCCCGGATTTCGCGGCGCAATCCTTCCTCGGGAGACTCCCCGGCCTCCGTTTTTCCGCCGGGAAATTCCCAGAGCCCGCCGAACGTATCCCCCTCCGGCCGGCGGCAGATCAGGATGCGGTTTCCGGACCGGATCACCGCGGCGGTCACATCGATCATAGCCCGGCCATCTTATCGATTCGGGCCGGGTTTGGCAAGACGGCCGACCTGGCGTATCATGAACGCGGATGAAGATCGCGTTTATCGTTTCCGAGGCGGTTCCTTTCGCCAAAACCGGGGGTTTGGCCGATGTCGCCGCCGCCCTTCCCGCCGCCCTGGCCGAGGCCGGGAACGACGTGGTGATTCTCCTTCCCTTCTATCGGGAAATCCGCGAAAAATTCCCCGGGCTCTCCCGACGGCTCGGCCCGGGCACGGGAATGCCCGCCGTCTATGAGTATCGAGGATTCCCGGTCCCGGTCTGGTTTCTCGAACACGACGGCTGGTTCGGCCGTCGGCATCTTTACTGCACCGCCTCCGGCGACGATCCCGACAACGGCGACCGCTTCGCCTGGTTCTGCCGGCTGGCCTTGGCCTCGCTCCAGAGAATCGGATTCCGCTCCGATATCGTCCACCTCCATGATTGGCAGACCGCCTTGGCGGCCGCATACCTCAAGTTCGTTCTCGACCGGGAGTCCTATTTCGCCGGGACGAAAGCGGTTTTCACGATCCATAATCTCGCTTACCAAGGTCTTTTCGACCCGGGAATCCTCGATCGAGCCGGACTTCCCGAACCCTTGTTCCAGATGGAAGATCTGGAATTTTTCGGGCGGGTCAGCTTCCTCAAGGCCGGCATTCTCTACGCCGATGCGATCACGACGGTCAGTCCCCGTTACGCCCGGGAAATCCAGACGCCCGAGTTCGGCTGCGGGCTTGACGGGCTGCTCCAGGCGCGGAGCTCCGTTCTTCGGGGGATCGTCAACGGCATCGACACGGCCGCCTGGGATCCGGAAAAGGATCCGGCCCTCGTCGCTCCCTTCGGTCCGGAGAACATGGCCGGAAAAGCCCTGTGCAAGCGGGACATGCTCCGGTCCTTTGGATTTGTCAAGACGGCGGATGATCCGCCGGTCATCAGCATGGTTTCCCGCCTAGCGGGACAGAAAGGCCTGGATCTTCTGGTTGAAGCCGTCGAAGATCTTGTTTCCCTCGGCCTCCGGATCATCATCGTCGGGGAAGGCGAAGCGCATATCGAGCGCGGGCTTCAAGCGGCCCGTTCCCGCTTTCCGGGAAAAATCGGCTTGAGAATCGGTTTCGATGACCGCCTGGCCCGCAAGGTATTCGCCGGAAGCGACTTCATTCTCATCCCCTCCCGGTACGAGCCATGCGGTTTGACCCAGATGTACGGCCAAAGATACGGGACGATCCCCATCGTCCGGGCCGTCGGCGGCCTGGATGATACGGTTGAGGAATACCGGCTGGAAACCGGCGAAGGAACCGGATTTAAATTCGCGGAGGCAACCCCAAGGGCGCTGGTCGCCGCCGTCCGGAGGGCCTTGAACGCCTGCCGGAATCCGGAGACGCGGTTGGCGATCCGGCGGAAGGGAATGGCCCGCGATTTTTCCTGGAAGCGGTCGGCCGAAGCCTACCTCGGCCTCTATCATGGCCTCCGCGGCGGTTAAAAAAGCTTGATCTTGAACCCGAGGGTCGCGGTGAAGCCCGAAAGGCCTAAACGGGCCGGGCGAACTTCGGAAACATCGCTTCCCTCAGGCTCATCGTCTTGAAACCAGAGCTGGCCATACTTCTGGACTCCGGAGTCCCACTGAAGGTACCAGACCTGGTTGCTTGTTCCGGAGTCATGGTAATCCCACCCGATATCTCCCGTGCCTATCTCCGTCCATTCCCCGGTGAAACCGGAAACGGAGGCGATCCGGCCTTGGACGCCGAGGAGGATCGAAAACTTCGGGTCGATGACCCATTCCAGGTTCATTCCGCCCTGAACGCCGAAGCCGCCCTTGGACGCGTTGTACTGGTAAATGGCGCTTCCGTTGAACCCTAAAACGCCGACGTCCTGGCGATAATTGTAGTCCAGGCTCGTCAGGTAGAAGCCCGCTCCGGCGTACAGATCGAGACGGATCGAGCCGAACCAAGGGAAAGAATAATGGAGATTGGCCGTGAGCGGGATCACCTTGTATTTCGGCGTCACGGTTTCATCGATCTCGAGGATCCAATTCTCGTAAGTCGCCTGGGTTTGCTTCATGTGCTCGAAATATCCGACGCCGAGGCCCAGGGCGAATCGATCGTTGAAATGATAGAGAAACTCGCCGGCGAATTGAAATCCCCAGATGGGGGAGGACAGCTCGCCTTCGGCCCCGAATTCGTTGGTGAGATATTCGGTCTGGCCGTTCAGTCCGCGGGCGAAGTCCCCGCCGGCAGCGTAATTCAGGCCTCCGGTCAATTGAAAGCTGACCCGGGCTTCCTGGGCCGAGGCGAAGGAAACAACCGCCGCGATCATCGCCAGGCAAAGCAAGGTTCGTTTCATGGAAGGATTCCTTTCAGAAATAAGATATCGGGAAACCGGAGCAAAATCAACCGCGGAGGGCGGCGGCGGCCGATTCGGGGACGACCGGATTGATGAAGAATCCCGTCCCCCACTCGAATCCGGCGACCGCTCCGAAGACGGGGAGGATCTCGAAGCGCCAGTGGACAAACGGCGAATCGGGGAGGACGGAGGAATCGCCCGGCCGCGGGGATGGCGCCTGACGAAGGATGAGATGATAAGCCGGATCGCCGGCGATCGCCTGGAGCCGGCGGAGGACATCCCCCATCATCCGGGCCAAGGGAGCCAGTTCCTCGTCGGACACGTCGCTGAAAAGAGCGGCGTGGCGTCGCGGTCGGACGTGGATTTCGTAGGAGAATCTCGAGGCGAAGGGAGCCAGGGCGACAAATTCGCGGCTCGCGTGAACCAGGCGCGGTCCCGACTCCTCGTCCTCGAGCAGCCGGCAGCTGTAACACGCGCCGGTCGATTTCCCGTAGCGTTCCTGGGCCGCGATTTCATCCCTCACTTGGCCGGGGACGACCGGAACGGCCAGGATCTGGGTATGCGGATGGCGAAGCGAGGCCCCGGCGTCCCCTCCCCTGTTTTTGAAAACCTGGATATAGCGGACCGATGGTTCCTTTTCGATCGCCCTGAGCCGGTCCCGGAATACGGCCAGGACGTCCCGAAGATGATTCTCGGGCAGGTCAGGCCATTCGCGGTCATGTTCCGGGCCGTCGACGACGACTTCGTGGACCCCGAAGCCCGGCCGCAAACCTTCCTTTTCGTCTTCAGGCGGCGGGAACGACGGCTCCGCCGGCCGGATCAAGGCCGGGAATTTGTTCGGCACGACCCTGACGCGCCAGCCCGCGGAATCCGGGGCGGATTCCGGGTCGCGCACGGCCGCCACCTCCGGCGGCGTCTCCTTTTCCCGACCGGAGCAGAACGGGCAGGTCTCCCGGGACGCGTCCGGGTCCGCGGTCCGGGCCGACCGGTAATCGCTCGGCCGTTTGGATCGGTCCGGGGCGATCAGAACCCATCGGCCGCTGAGAAAATCCCGGCGAAGCTCGGTCACCGTCGTCTCTCCGTCGGCCGCGGCGTTTTCCGGGAAAGGAGGATCAGAAGGCATCGGTTTCTCCGGCCTCGAGGGCCCAAGACGCGGATTCTCCGGGTCCGAGATCGATCCGGCGGAGCCACATGAGACAGAAACCCTGGTGGATCGTATCGAAGCCGCTTTCGGACTGGGAGAGCGTTTTCACCGGGTTCACCCTGAGCTCGGCCTCGTCCGATGGAATCAGCCGCAACGCGCCGCCGGCCAGGCTTGCGCCGTTTTTTTCGGTCCGGATTTCCTCCGGAATCTGGTAGAGATTCCATTCATCGGCCAGGAGAATTCGGAGCCGGCCGCGGCCGTCGTTTCGGAGTGATGTCATGACACGAAATTTCCGGCCGAGAGGGACGAACTCTTTTCTCAAATGGACCGGAATGATTTCCGACCGGACGGAAATCCGGCCGGATTGTTCGCAGGTCAAGCGGTCAGGTCCGGCGGCGGCCGAAGCGAATCCTTGCCCGAAATCTCCCCTGTCGGCCGCTCCTCCTTCCGCAATCAAGGAAAAATCGGTCTCGTGTTCGAAGAAACGGACCACCGCGGACCGCCGTGGACCCGGATCCGGCCGGATCAGGGATTCGGTTCCGGGAGGAAGGACCTTGGCGATTTCGTGGATGCTTTTTTCGCTTTTCCCTTCGCCATCCGGCCCGGCTTCCGCCGGACGATGATAGGATTCCCTCCGTCGGGAGAGGACATCGGACAGGTTGCGGGAAAGCGGGTAATAATCGATCTCGGCCAGGGTGCCGCCGTTTTCGGTCTCGACCCGGAGGCCGAAGCGTTCGCTCCGCCAGACGTATTCGGGCCGGCCGTCCAGGTCTTCATCATCAGCCGTCCAGCCCGGGGCAACGGGACACAGGGCTTCGGCTTTCAGCAGGTGTTGGTAAGCGGCTTCCCGGAGATGTGGAAGATAGAGCCCGCCGAACACGCCGTGCCAGTACGGATCGTTGCCCTGGCCTTTATAAAGCTCCCGGACGGCCTCGGGTGAACCGCTTTTCCGGACCACCTGGGAAATACCGAGCATCCGATCGCGCAGGTGCCGGCTTTCCGCGTATTTCCGGAAAAAATCGGGGAACGAGCCGGCCCGGAGAAAGCCGCGGGCGTCCGCCGCGGGCGTCGACGATCTCAAGCGCTGGAAACGCTCCTCATCCTCGGGCTCGAGAACCCATTCCATCATTTCCATGTAGGACGCCGGCGGCGGGTAGATCCGGGCCTCTGGCGCCCGCCCGGCGAGCGCTTCAGCGTAGGTTAACGTCGGGATCCGGCGCTCTTCGAGAAAACGGAGAAAGCGTTCGAGCCAGCCCTTTTCGTAGACCCAGGCCTTGGTTCCCGGCCAAAGGCCGAACTTTTCCCCGTCGTCGCCCAGGATCGCCCAGCCCCCTCCCGTATTCCGGATGTCGTCGAAATAGCGGCCGATTTCATCGATATCCCGGAACGGGATGAGATAGCGGAGCTTCTGGTCGATGGCCAGGAGCCGCACGGGATAGCCTTGATCTTCGGTGACGTAGGAGCCGCGCAGGTCGGGGAGATGCGACGAATGGAAATGGTTTTCATCGAGGAGCGTATATTCGATCCCGGCCTTGGCCAGGGTCGAAGCCAGCGAGGGCTCCCAGACGCGCTCTGTCAGCCAGAGACCGCGGGGCCTCCGGCCGAAGTGTTTTTCCAGGAATGCGCTCATCATTTCGATCTGGCCCCGGCGGTCCTCTTCCGGGATGATCGAAAGGATCGGCTCGTAGAATCCACCGCCGAGAAGCTCCATCTGGCCGCGGGAGGCCAGCTCGCCAAGAAGGTCCCAGGCCCGGGGGCAACGGTCGCGGAATAGTGAGCCGCGAATTTCACCGCCGGATGGGCCCGTATCACGTCCAGGAAAGGGAGGTAGCAGTCGGCGGCGGCCTGATCGAAGACCCAGCCGAAATTGCCGACGGGCTGGTGGCTGTGGACGCCGAAGAGAAAGGCGAACTCCCGGCTCATGCGATCGCCTTTCCCGGCCGGACCTGGGCGGGGACGGGCAATCCCTTGGCCCGGTAAGCGGCGGCGATATAGGCGTGGAAAAGGTCCTGGAACTCGGGATGCCCCTCTCCCCTCCACCAGAACCAGTCGGATCCTTCGGCGATCAGGATCTCCTCGAGCGGGCCGCAGGCCGCCCGGGCCCGGCTGAGGATGTTCCATCCTTCGTTCTTGGCCGGATCCCCGATCCATTTGGAAAAGCTCCCGAGCCAAGTCCCGGAGGCCAGGTTGATTTCGGGAAGCTTCGTCCGGCGGGCTTTCAGAATATCGCCGAAAAAGGCCGGCTCGATTCCCTCCGTCCGGAGCATCCGTTCGTAGAATTCCCTGAGAAAGGGAACGCCGTTTTCCGCATACCCGCCCCAGGGATTTTCCCCGTCCAGGGCCAGGATGAGGGAATCATCGGGATCGTCGTCCCGGCGCTCCGCGATCCGGCGGACGAGGTCGGCGGCCGCGGCGGGGGGATCCCAGCGGTTGTATTCGAATCCGATCATGTCGGAGAGGCCCCGATCCCGAAAAAAGACGGGAAGCCCCTCGGCTCGGTACGGCGTCCGGAGGAGGTCCGCGTCCGGCTCGACATCGAGGCTTTTCCAGAGAACGCTCTCGTCGGTTACCGCGAAGGGGAAACCGGCCTCGGCCGCGATCCGGGCCACGGCTTTGCTGATTCCCCCTTCGGACGGCCACAATCCGGCCGGACGGAATCCAAAGACGCCGTCGAAATAAGCCCGGGCCGCGGTCAGGTGAACCCGGGCGTCTTCGGGGTGACGAAACGACTCCTTCGGCAGGACGTGTCCGGCGGCGGCGTCCAGATCGCACAGGAGCGGCGTCAGCGGATGATAATAAGGCGTGACCGTCAGCTCGATCCGGCCGGTCCGGGCGGCCCGGCCGAAATTCGGAAGAAGCTCGCGGGCGACGGTCCTCTGTTTTTCAAGAAGCCCTTCCCTGGATTCGGGAAGAGGATCAACCGGTGAAAGAAAAGCGCGCAGGGCAGTCCGCTGGATCCCGGCGGCCGTCTTCTCTTCCGGGGCGAACGGCTGAAGGAGCCTCAACTCCTTTTCGGACAGGCTCTCGGCCGGTTTTTCCAGGGCGGTCTGAACGGGGTCGACGGCCAGGCCGTCGGTGTAATCCCGGATCTGCTCGAGCAGGCATGGCACGAGGTTCAAGGTGCAGGGATATCCGGTCTCCTCCGCGATCCGGATCATCTGGTGGTAGTTTTTCAAATGGAAATTCACCCAGGGCAGGACATACTCCCGGGTCCCGGGTTTCCGGTAGATCGGTTGATGGAGGTGCCAGAGAATGGCGACGCGCATGGTCCCTAAATCCCTTCTTCGGCGGCGATGACGGCCAGAAGGGCGAAGATAATGGCCCCCATTTCGAGCTCCCTGGGATGGACGTTGTCCAGGATGTCATGGCCGGAATGATGGACGTCGAAATAAGCCGCGGAGGCGGGGACGAAGCCCATCGGGACGGCCCCCGCGGCGATGATCGGCCCCACGTCGGATCCGCCTCCACCGGGCCTGATTCCGGAGAGTCCGAGCTCTTGAAAGAGGGGTTCGAAAGCGGCGAACTTTCGCCTCGCTTCGGGCGATCCGCCCACGGCCGCGTAAAGCGGCCCGTAGCCGCCCCGGTCCGATTCCATCGCGACAATATGCTTTTCGGCTTTCCGCCGGGGATCGGCGGCGTAGTCCCGGCCGCCCGAGGATCCGAACTCCTCGTTCATGAACATGACCGCCCGGATGGTTCTCCGGGGCTTGATCCCCGACTTCAGAATAAGCCGCAGGGCTTCGACCGCCTGGATGCATCCCGCCCCGTCGTCGTGGGCTCCGACGGCCAGGTCCCAGGAGTCGAGATGCCCGCCGAGGAGGACGACTTCGTCCGGCTTTTCCGTCCCGCGGATCTGGCCGACGACATTGGCCGTCATGACCGGTTCGAGGTTGGCGCAGCCGAGACGGAGCCGGACGCTGAGGTCCGGACGCGTTTTCAGCCGAGACGAGAGAACCTCGGCGTCCTCGGTTGAGATTGCGGCCGACGGAATTTTCGGGACGGCCGGATCGTAATCGACCATTCCCGTATGCGGGAAATCATCGAGCCGGAAGGTCAGGGAGCGGACGAGGGCGGCCGCCGCTCCCAGCCGGGCGGCGCGCGACGGGCCCTGGGCCCTGAACGGAGCGGCTTCTCCGTAAGCCCGGAACGGTTCGATGAGGGTCCGATCCATCGGCCGGTTGAAGAACACGATGGATCCCCGGACCTCGTCTTTCCTTCGTTCGAGCTCTTCGAAGGAGGCGACCTCGATCACGCGGGCGCTGATCCCGGATGCAGGAGTCGGTCCGCTTCCGCCCAAGGCCGAAATCGTCAGGTCCGTTTCCCGCTCCCCCGCCCCGGCAATGATCTTCGCGCTTTCCTCGCCCCGGACCCAATGCTGAACCCGGGTCGGTTCCAGCCACGTTTCGAGCCCGAGGTCCTTCATCACGCTTTGCACGTGGTCCACGGCCTTGGCCGCAACCGGCGATCCCGGAAGGCGAGGCCCGGCGGTCCGGACAAGGTCGGCCAGCATCGCGAACGCCTTTTCGCTCCGGAGACCCTCTTCCCGAATCAATCGGGCGGTCGCGGCGTATCGGTCCGAAGGCGGAACGGATGGCGTTTGGGAGGCGGCAAGGGGCGTTCCCAGACCGAAAAGAACGATCAGCGCCGGACCGATCATGATTTCGCGGCCGGGGCGCCGGCCGTTTTTGACTTGAAAAACAGCCAGTTCTTGTCCCCGGCTTCCTTGGGTTTCAATTTTAAAAGGACATATCCGCCGCCCAGGCGCTTGCCGGAGATCTCGATGATCCATTTGGCCGGCGATTTTTCCAGGACCCGGTAAGATCCGCGGTCCCAGATCTCGACCGTTCCGCCGCCGTATTCCCCGGCCGGGATGGTTCCTTCGAAGGAGGCATACTCCAAGGGATGGTCCTCGACCGCAACGGCCAGGCGTTTCACCCCTTCTTCCTCAGGAGGCTCCTTGGGGACGGCCCAGCTCTTCAGCACGCCGCCGTCTTCCAACCGGAGGTCCCAATGCAAACGGGAGGCTTGGTGCTTCTGGATGACGTAGACAAGGTTTTCGCTCACGGCTTTCTTCTTTCCCGCACCGGATTTTTTCGTTCCGGCAGGTTCGGGGGTTCGGAAAAACCGCCTCTTGCCCCGATATCGCGTTAAACCCATGTCCGGTCCCGAGGCCTGATCGCGGTTTTTCAGCGATCCGGCCTTAACGGTGGAGGAAGCAGCGTTCGCAATCGATTTCACCGGGTTTCCGGGTGACGATCATCGCCAGGCCGAGCTCATCGGCCCGGGCGATCACCTCTTGGTCTTTGACCGAGCCCAAGGGATAGATGATCGCGGTTAGGCCGGTCTTGGCGGCCAGCTCGACCACGTCCGGGAACGGCATGAACGCGTCGGAGGCCAGGACGCATCCTTCCGGCCCATAGCCGCGCCGGGAAAGCCGGATGGCGTTCTCGGTCGAATCGATCCGGCTGCGCTGGCCGGAGCCGATGCCATGGATTTTGTCCTTCTTCCCGATGACCACCGCGTTGCTGCGGGTGAAGGCGGCGACATTCCAAGCGAGGATCGCGGCCTGGACTTCCTCGTCCGTCGGCCGCCGCTTGGATACGACATCGACGTCGGCCGCGGAGACGATCTTGGAATCGAAGCGCTTCTGGAGAAGCAGCCCGCCGGCCACGCGCTTGATCTCGAGGCCGTTGTCTCCGGCCGGCTCCGTCAGGGGGCCGCCCATCCGGACAACCCGGAGGGGCTTGCGGGCGGCCAGGATCTCGAGCACGCCGTCGGCGAAGCCGGGGGCGTAGACAACCTCGATGTTGCGCGGGCTCTCGACGAGCAGCTTGGCCACATCGGCCGTGACAGGGACGTTGAATACGTCGACCGATCCGAAGTTGGACAGGGAATCCGCGTTCCAGGCTTTTTCAAACGCGTCAAGGGCGGTGTCGCCCAAGGCCACGCCGCTGGGCATTTCGTGCTTGATCAGGACGACGGCCGCTTTCCCCGGAAAGACGGCGGTCAGCTTCCGGGCCAGGCGCTGCCCGAGATCCATGTCTCCGACGTTGATGTAGCTCAGGCCCTTGGTCCCCTCCTGGAGAATTTCGAGGGTGGCCATGTTGGCCCCGAAGGCTTCGTCCTCGACGTAGAACGCCGCCGGGTAGCCGGGATTTTCGCCGTAGCGCATGGACAGACGCTTGCGGAACTGCTGGGATCCGAAGGGCAGGGTGTCCGGGAAATCCTCTTTGACCTTGGTGAAATACTGTTTGCGGGCGGCTTTGTCGGGGCTTTCTTTTTCGGCGCTCATCGGGGTGTCCTTTCATGGCGATTGATGACGAAAACGGAGGTCCGGGACGGCTCGATCCGGGAGACGAAGGCGCAGGCCACCGCGACTCGAAAGTCCGCCGCCCCGCCTTCCGGGCCGAGGGCTTCATAAAAATCGGAGGCGGTATCCTCGGCCGAGTCCCGAACGAGCTCGAGCGGAAGGGGCTCGCCGAAGAAGACCGGCAGCGGATTAACGTTCGGTCCGGCGTAGGTCGCGATCATCTCGGCCCGGCCGGACGCGAGCGTCCATTCGAAATACTGGCGCCGGGGCGATCCGTCGCCGGCCCGCTTGATCGAACACAAGGCCGCCCGGCCGTCCGGGCCGAGCAGACCGCTGATGCGGGGCGTGAAGATCGGAGCGTCCGGTTCGAACGACCAACGCGCCAGGGACGTATCGAGGGACGAAATCAAGGGGCCGGGTGCGGCCCGGGCGACGTCTTCCGTCTGTTTCCCGTTACTGACGGCCGCACGCCCGGAGAGAATGATCGCGGGGTAAACGAGAAGATCGGGGTTGCCCGTTTTCAAAACCTCGGGATCGGTCGGCTTCGTCACGACCGACTTGCCTTCCCGTTCCAGACGGCGGGCCTGGCTCGACGGGGAACGCCCGGTCACGGCGTACACGATGACGTCGAACGTGTCGGAGGGATCGCGCCCCAGGGCGATAACCCGCCCCGGGTATTCCATCTTCTTCAAGGCTTCGAGCGGATGCGGCATGGGAAAGCTCTCTTTCTTTTTTTCGCGGAAAAAATATCACACGCCCCCGGCGAAGTCAAAGAGACCGCGCCTATACATCCGCGCCTGTTTGGGCTAGAATCCGAAGAGGGAGTATGACTGATGAAAACGCCCCCCGTCCCGCCCATCGCCTTCCGTAACGAAACATTCCTCAATTCCGTCGAGGCCCGCTCGATCCGGATCCTGAGCGAATACCTTGAACCCCTGGACCGGTTCGAGAAAAACAAGATCAACAGCACGATCCTTTTCCTGGGATCGGCCCGCATCTGTCCCGAGGAGCGGCCTTCGCCCCTGAACCGGTATTACGCCGAAGCCGATGAACTGGCCTTTCGTCTCGCCCGCTGGGCGATCCCGCTCCGGCCGAAAGGGAAAAATTTCGTCATCTGCACAGGCGGGGGCCCGGGGATCATGGAAGCGGCCAACCGCGGCGCGACCCGGGCCGGGGCGAAATCGATCGGAATGAATATCTCCCTGCCCCACGAGCAATCCCCCAATCCTTATGTCTCCGAGGAGCTCGGTTTCCTCTTCCATTATTTTTTCATGAGGAAGTTTTGGCTGGTCAGCCGGGCCCGGGCGGTCATCGCCTTTCCCGGCGGATATGGGACGCTGGACGAGCTGTTCGAGACCTTGACCCTGATTCAAACGGAAAAAATCGCCCGCGAAGAAGTCATCGTCCTGCTCTACGGCGAAAAGTTCTGGCGGGAGATCGTCGACATCGACGCCATGGTGAAACACGGAACGATATCGCCCCAGGACGCCAAGATCTTCGCCTTCGCCTCGGACCCGGCTAAGGCGTTCGCCTATCTCAAGCGGAAGCTGATCCGGTTCTGCAGCATCTACGGCCCGCCGCAATTTCAGGGCTGATCGTCTTTCGGTTCCGAAGCGGACCCGAGGAAGATTCGCCGCCCGGACGGCCACCGAATCCAAGCCCGGACCATTCCCCAGCCGGCCAGGATCCCCAGGATGTCGGCGATCGCATCGGCCACGTCGGCCGACCGGCCCGGAACGAACATCTGGTGGACCTCATCGAGCCCGCCCAGGACGATGCCCAGGAGAACCAGGACGAGGAGTTGTCGCCACGCTTTGATGCGCGAGAGGCGGATCAGGCTGTAGGTCACGCAGACGCCGAAGCCGGCATAGAGGAATAAATGAAGGATTTTATCGATCAGGGGAAAGGAGACAGGCAACTCGACGTTCGGCTGGGCGGAGAGGAAGAAGATCAGCCCGTAATAGAGACCGGCCGGGACCGCGGCTTTGACACGGCGAAACATTCACTTCTCCCCTCATTGTATATTTTTCTTCCTCAATCTCCCAAGGCGGGCATTTTATAACGTGAAGGGCTTCGAAACAACGGGAATTCGGCCGAAAATTCTCATCGCGGGGGGTGAGAAGAGCAAAATAAATACACCCCCCCTTTCACCCGGGAAGACGATTCCCCTTTCCGCGCCGTCCGCTATGATCGTATCGTGAACAAGAGCCCTGTCTCTCCTCCGGCCGAACGGCTGTTTTTCGTCGCTGTCATCATGGCCGTGCTGTTTTTTCCGGCTTGCGTCCGGGCTCGCGTCCATCCGGCGCCCGGGCCCTCGGGATACGAGACGGGCATCGCCTCCTGGTACGGCCCCGATTTCCACGGCCGTCCGACATCCAACCGGGAAATCTACGACATGTACGACATGACCGCGGCCCATCCCACCCTCCCCTTCGGGACGCGGATCATGGTGACGAATCTCGAAAACGGACGGGCGGCCGAGGTCCGAATCAACGATCGCGGCCCCTTCGTGAAAAACAGGATCATCGACCTGTCGTATGCGGCGGCCCGGATGCTCGGCATGATCGGAACGGGGACGGCCCCGGTGCGGCTCGATATCCTGTCCGGAAATGCCAAGCCCGCCCGGCCCGGCTATGTCATCCAGCTCGGCTCGTTCACGGATGAGAACAACGCCCGGGATCTCAAAAAAGGCCTGGGCGACCGCTACGGGACCGCCTTCATCTCGGAATACGCCCTGGCCGGCCGGACCTTCTATCGCGTCCGGATCCTGGCCGGCGAGCGTCCGGAAACCGAAGCGCTCGCCGCCCGGCTGTGCGCCGACGGCTATCCCGTCCTCATCTGCGAAATCAACTACCCCTGACCTGGATTATTCATAAATATTTTAAAGCCTTATATTTATTTTTTTTCTTTATGATAATAACTTCGAGGAGCCCGCGCGGACCGTCAGCGAATCGCCCTGCAATTTATCGCCAAAGTTTTCGAGGAGGCGGTGTCGCGTCACGAAAAGTCCGGTTTTTTGATAAGATATTTCCGAGACGCGACCCGAGTTATTTATCGTAGAGATATGCGGCGGGCCGGAGGGCGCCCGTCGCGCCGTCGTGGACGGCGTACGTCGATCCCGCGTACATCGAGGCCGAGCCGAACTCCCCTTTTACGTTCAGGGCATAGAAATTCAATCCGTAATTGGGCCGGCCGTCGGCCCGGGACAAGCGTCCCGTCCTCCGGGTGCCTTCGGCCGTCCGCTCGAGGGCTTTCAAACAGGCCTGCTCGGGGCTCATGCCCCGGCCCATGTCCTGAACGATCTGGAAGCTCCCCAGATTCATGATGTTGGCTTCGCCCAGCCCGGTCGAGCCGGCCGCGCCGATCTCGTTGTCAACGTAAAGACCCGCCCCGATGATCGGCGAATCGCCGACCCGGCCGGCGATCTTCCAGGAGAGGCCGCTGGTGGTCGTCGTTCCGGCCAGGCGGCCCTGGGCGTCGAGGGCCAGGCAGTTAATCGTCCCGTAGGTGGAAACCGCCGCGGCCAGGCCGGGCGGAAGGTTTTTCGCCCGGGCCGGAAGCCAATTATCACGGTCGGACAGGCGTTCTTTCCATTCGAGCCAGACCTGCCGGGATTTTTCCGTCAGGAGATTCTCTTCCTTGAAGCCATGGGCCAGGGCAAAGCGGAGGGCCCCGGGACCGACAAGCAGGCAGTGGGTAGTCCGCTCCATGACCAGCTTGGCGACTTTGGACGGATTCTTGATGTTTTGGATGGAAGCCACGGCGCCGGAGGAATGCGTCGGGCCGTACATGACCGAGGCGTCGAGCTCGACGACGCCGTCCTCGTTGGGGAGGCCGCCGTAGCCGACGGACATGTCCTCGGGATCATCTTCGACGATATTGACTCCGGCAATGACCGCGTCCAGCGGATCGGCGCCGGCGCGCAGAAGCTCCATGGCCCGTTCGACGGACCGCAAGCCGTTAGCTGAAGCGACGATCCGGACCGCGCCGGTCGGGGCTCCGACGGTAAGCTTCGGTCCGGCCGCGAAAAGTTTTTCCGTTCCCGAACCGGCTAATGCCGCGGCGCCCAAAGCCGCGCCGTTTTTCAGGAATTCGCGCCGAGAAACATGTCTTTTCATGAGGACCTCCCGCGGGTGGTTTCGCCTTCCGGCCGTTTGAAGGGCCGGCCGGAAATGTATATGCTAAACGGAAGCGCAATGTCAAAAATCCGGGACATGTTCGATCGGATCGCGCCGGCCTATGAACGATCCAACCGGGTCCTGACCCTCGGGCTGGACCGTCGCTGGCGGAGGACGGCGGCGCGGCTCGCGGCCGAAGGCGGCGGATCGCTCTGGCTCGATATCGGCTCGGGAACGGGTGATATGGCCGAGGAGCTGGCGCGGAGAGCGAAGAACGGCGTCCGGATCGTCGCCCTCGATTTCAGCCCCGGGATGATGGCCGGACTGGCCGGGAAGCCCGAATTCGCCCGCCGCGGCGCCGCCGTCCGGGCCGACGCCCGCCGCCTTCCTTTTTCGCCCGGGACCTTCGACCTCGCCGTGATCTCTTTCGCGGTCCGCAATCTCAACCTGTCCCGGGAGATCCTCCGTGAGACGTTCGCGGAAATTCGGGCCTCTCTCCAGAACGGCGGACGCCTCGTTCTCGTGGAAACCAGCCGGCCGCCTTTCGCCCCGGTCCGTTGGATGTATTTCGGACTTGTCCGGCTGTTGGTCCGGAGGACTGGCGCGCGGATCTCGGGATCGGAAACGGCATATGCCTACCTGGCCTCCACGATTCCCGCCTTCTATCCGGCGCCCGCGCTGGCCGTCATTCTCCGCGAGGCGGGGTTCGCCTCCGTCCGGTTTAGGCGGCTCTTTTTCGGCGCCGCCGCCGTCCATGTCGCCGCGGTCACATACTGATCGAGATGCTCGTCCCGCCGCCCGAGGAAAGGCGCGGATTGACGATGTTGCTCAGGACGGATCCGAAGGTGTAGCTCAGGCCCACAGAGAAGTAGTAGCTGTATCCCGTGGCCAGCTGCTTCCGGCGGAGGAGGACTTCCTCGTAAGAAGCCCCGCCCTTGGGCAGGGCGAACTGGTCCCGGATCCGGGCGCCGCCGCCGTAAATGTCGAAATTCAAGCCCTTGAAAATCCTCCAGGAAAGCTTGGCGTAGAGCTCGAGGCGGTTTTTCGTGACGTCATGGAAGTAGTGGGAACCGGACAGCGAGACGCTCATCGTCCCCCAGGGACGGATGAGGTCAAGGGCGACCGTCAAGGCCTGTTTCCAGAGCGTTTCCCGGCGCTTGTCGAAGATCGTTTCTTCGGCATAATGGTAGGTTTCGGGGCCGGCGTAATACAGGAAGCAGAGCTGCTTTTTCGTCGATTCGGAATACTTGAAGACGTCGTACTCAATCGCCGGCTTGAGGGTGAAATACAGCTTTTGGTTGTTGTAGGTCGAGGACGACGCGGACACGACCGCTCCGATCGACCAGTGCTCGCCCAGGCTCCGGGCGATCAGGCCGGTCGCGCTTTTTGACCGCGATTCGCTTTCGTAGACGAACCCTTCATAGTCGTAGGAGTTATGGTTCAGGACGTAGCTTCCGCTCATCTGGATTTTCCAGTCCGGGGTGACTCGGTTGGCCGAGGCGCTGAAAAACCATTCCTGGTTCTTATACACGTCGTCCCCCATCAAAAAGCCGTTAGCGCTCAGGCTGAAGACCCAGAAATTCCAGGGATCGTTGACAGCCGTCGGCTTGACCTGGTCTTGGAGGACGACGTCGATCCGGGCCGCGGCGGGAGTTTCGGCCGCAAACCGCAGGAGCCCCAGCTGGACGAGGCGGGAAACGCCTTTGCGGACGTCTTCGGGCTTTTCCCCGGGGGCGGGTTGATATTTCAAGGAGTCTTTTTTCCCTTGGAATTTCCCCTGTCCGAGAAAGAGCAGTTCGATGGGGCCGGCGCCCGGAGCCGGATTGATCTCCACGATCATATCGGCCTCCTCGCGGTTCTGAACGATCACGACGAAGCCGAGATCGGCGGCATAAGCGGACGCTTCGGGCCCCGAGAGAAAAACTTTGAGCCCGGACGGCGCGGTCTGGGACAAACCGGCGGCGGGGACGAGGGCAAGGAGGATAAGCGCGGCGATTGCGATGAAGGAGGATCGGGAAAAGGATATCATGGGCGTTGGTCCTTATTCGATATGGATGCTGACCCCGCCGCCGCCGCCGAGCTTTGCGAAGCGCGGATTGACGACGTTCGTATAGACCGAGCCGAAGGTGTAACTGAGCCCGACCATCGCGAAATAGCTGTAAGACGTGGCCAGTTGACGGCGCTGGAGGAGGATTTCCTCCAGGGACGCGCTGCCTTTAACCAGGGCCAGCTGGTTGTGGATGCGGGATCCGCTCCCGATGAGATAGGCGTTTAAACCCTTGACCAGATTGAGCTGGAGGACGGCGCTGACTCCGAGATCGTTCATCTTGATGTCGTGGAAGTAATGGGAGCCGTTGACCGAAAACGAAATGCTCCCCCATTTCTCCTTGAGAGAAAGCGAGGCGGAGAGCGATTGCGAGAGAAGGCTTTCCCGCAGCTTGTCATAGATCGTTATTTCCCTGTAGCGGACATTTTCATAGCCCAGCCGGTAGACGAAGACGAACTTGCGCCGCGTCGACTCGGCGTAGGGAAAGACATCATATTCGACCGCCAGGGCCGGAACGAGGCGGAATCGATAATTGTTGTAGGTGGAAGCGTCCGCTTCCAGGGACAAGCCGGCCGACCAGTGCGGCCCGAGGCTTTTCACCAATAGCCCGCTCCCGCTGTAGGATTCCTGGGTGCTTTTGATCTTCTCGCCTTCATACGTGAAGGAATCTTCGGCGAAGGAGGCGTCGAGGCCGAGACGCAGCTTCCATTCCTCGGTGATCCGATTGGCCGAGAAATTAAAGCCGAAGTTGGCCTGGGAATTGGATTCCTCGCCGTTGAAGTAACCGTCGGTCCCGATGTCGAAGACCCAGTGGTCCCAACGGTCCCGGACGTCGGCCGGTTTTTCTTCGGGCCGGTATCGGACCTGGAGGCGCGAAGCGATGGGCGTCCTGGCGACATACGCCGCCAGCCCTTGTTTCAGGGCCCGGACCAGGCCTTTCCGGATGTCGTCATCGGTGTCGTCCTTCTTGGAGAAATAGCGGAAGGAATCGTCGATCCCGGCGAAGCCGTTCTGACCCATGAAGGTCAGAGTGTATTCCACTCCACCGGAGGCCGTCGACTGGCTCGTCACCAGGATGTGAACCTCGGCCTCCTTGCGGTCCCGGACGTAATTCACGAACGGGATTTCGTTCTTCGTGTATTCCAAGTCGCAGCTTCCGCAGTCCAGGTAGATTTTGGGGGCCGCCTTTTTCAAGGCGTCCAGGTCGGTTTCCGTCGCTTGGGCTCTGGCCGCGGGAACGGCGGCCGCTCCCCAGGCCAGGATGAAAATAAGCCAATGAAAGCTCCGAGGCATTCGATGCTCCTATCCCTATGAATCCCGTCAACGTTGTTCCAGCAAATATCGTGCCGGATGGACTCCGGAGGATTTTCAGGCACGCTCCTTGGAATATACGTCGAAAGGAAAAGAAAAGTTACATTCCGGCCGGAAAGACTTTGGAGGCGGAGGCTCCGCTTTCAGTTGATGGCTTCGAGGAGCAGGAGAAGGACGGCGTGGTTCCCTTCCGGAACGTCGAACTTGACCCGGCTGCCCGTGAAGACGCGCTTCAGCACGTTGTCGATAATCAGCTGGTACTTGCCCTTGCGGAGAAATTCGATCCGGGCTTTCCGCTCGGACATCGTTTTGATTTCGAACGAGACCTCGTTCTCCGAATAAAGAAAATGCCGGACGACCGCGCCGCCGTTCAGCTCGACGATCTCCCGGTCCTCTTCTTTGAGGATGATGTCCTTGCGGGCGACGCTCACATCGTAATGATGCCCCTGGATCGAAACCCGGGAGACCGCCCCTTCTTCGTCGGGACTGATCATCCCGAACCGGACCCCCTCCCAGGGAGTGAAATCCAGATATTCCTCGACCGCCATCAAGGCGAACAGCGGGCCGAGGCTGTGGAACCGGAGACCGGCCGCCTCCCCGCTCAGCGGATGGTAGTTTTCGGGCGCGAGCTGGAAATTCCTCCAGGCGTTGAGGACAAGCCCGGCGCTTTTGCGGGCGAATTCGGAGGCTTCGGCGTCAAAGCCGTAGGCTTTGAGCCCCTGGTAGACGAGGTAATTCGTCGCCGGCCAGATCGCCCCCCGCCAGGCTTGCCGCGAGGGATTCGACGGATCGAGGAAGGCCGGATCGTCACGGGAAACCGAGGGAATGACGAAATCCCCCCAGAATTCCTTCGGGTTGAGGAGATGCCTCCGGATCAGCTGGGCCCGGCGGTCGTCGGGGATCCGGGCGAGCATCGGGAAAAAATTCGAGGCGGCCTTGCGGGTCGAATACCGGCCGTCCCAATAACGATCGAAATAAAAACCCTCCCGGGTGTTCCAGAGCTGGTCGTTGATCAGCTTCTTCAGCAGCTCGTATTCTTCAAGATAGGCGTCGTGTTCGGCCCGGCGGTCGAGGATATCGGCGATTTGCGACAAGCACCAGGCGTCAAGGGCATAGAGGCTGTTCAAGTCCACGGCGTTGAGCGTTTGGGTTCCGGTCGCCGCCTGAACCGGAACATCGTCCCAATTGGGAAGATCGTCCCGGCCGGATTCCGACCGGGCCCGCTCCTCGGCCGACAGCCCTTCGCTTCCGGGTCCGGCCGCTTCGCCGGCGAGCTTCCGGTCCGAGCCCCATTCGAGCAGCCCGTCGCCGTTGCCGTCCCGCCGGGGCTTGCCTTCCGGCGTCGGCTCCTTCCAATAAGCGTGCCATTTGCGCAAATAGGGATAGGCGGCCTCCAGGAGGCTTCGATCCCCGGATTTTCCGAACAGCTTGAGGACGCAATATGCGCCCAGCGGCGGTTGAGACCGGTCGGGGGTGCCGCTGAAGCGGCTCCGCCAATTCGGGACATTGCCGTTGGGATAGGCGGTTTCCAGGACCGCCTGGATCGCGTCGGCCGCGAATCGGGTGCTTTCAAGCGAAAGTTCCAAGGGATTCAAGGCGGAATCCCAGGGCGAGGTTCTCCATTGGTCCGGCTGGCTCGCATCCCGGCCGAAAACCCGGGTCCGGCCGGCGGGGGCATAGAGCCGGTGGGCGCCCGGTTGATACAGCATCATCCAGTGCAGATTGTTGGTGACGGCTTCCGCGGCCCCGGCATAGAGGCCTTCGACGGCCACCCGCTTCCGTTCATACCGGTCGCGTTCCTCCTCGAGAAGGACGTCGATCGTCCGGGCGTTCTTGTACCGGTAGATCCTTCGGCGGATGCCTTCGACCTGTTCGCCGACCCCGGCCGCAAAATATACGGCCCTCTCCCCTTCGGCGGAATAGGAAAAGACGGCCGCCGAACCGTCGGCCGCGACTTCCGGGACGTCCGGCCGATGGGTCCAGAGGAGGAAGGTCGCCCCCTTCGGCCCGGCGGCTTCGCCGATGACCTCGCCTTCGGGGGACGCCCGAAAACGGCCTTTGAAATCCCAAGGGAAATACGGGATCAACTCGACGGCAACGTTTTTCGGGATGGTCAACCGTCCCACGACCGCCCGCTCATCCTGGCGCGACCATTCGAGAAGAAGAAGCTCGGACCGCTTGGCGGGCTTCACCAGGATCGGCGTCTCGTTTTTCCTTTCCGGCAGGATCGGGAGGCTGAGATCGAATCCGATCCGGGCGTATAGCCCATCGGGCGAATTCGGCCCGATTTCCGAGGCCAGGTAATAGAAATCATGGCCGTCGGCCGGCTGGCCGTCCTTGACGATCCGGAACCGGAAGG
>Ga0316628_100000114_pt1 | contig 47044 bp, 40 predicted proteins | sample OWC_Aug_M2_C1_D5_FD_207648 | JGI IMG/M metagenome (GOLD analysis project Ga0316628, IMG submission 207648) | Wetland soil microbial communities from Old Woman Creek delta, Ohio, United States - OWC_Aug_M2_C1_D5_C | ecosystem: Environmental > Terrestrial > Soil > Wetlands | place: USA: Ohio...
ACATTGATGTTGACCATGTAGATACGGCCAAAACGCCCCTTCTCCATGGCTCGCTTGACCATCTGCAGCGTGGCATTGCGCCGGTTCTGTTTGACCACGAACAAATGCACGCCCGCGCCATCGCAGGCTTGCACCATGCGCTTGCCGTCGGCCCAACGGGTGGCCATCGGCTTTTCGGTCATCACATGACGCCCCGCCTCGGCAATCTCGATGGCCTGGCTCGCATGGATACCACTCGGCGTCGCCACGACCACCACATCCGCATCGCAGCCATCCAGCATATTGCGCAGGTCGGCATAACCCTGCGCTCCGGTTTTTTCCACTGCATTCACCAGGGCGTCGGGGTCAATGTCGCATACCCCAACCAATTCCGCCCGATCCTCGTGCTTCTTCAGGGCTTCGATATGGTTCTTGGAGATACGCCCGCAGCCGACAATGGCAAAACGAATTTTGCGGTCGGCAATGATAGGCTTGGTGACGAACATGGCTTGCCTCAGGCCTTCACCACGTTGGCGTGGGGTTCCAGATACACGCCGCGTGTATCGACGATTAGCTGCGCGTGTTTCAGGATCAGGTCGTAGTCGAAGTTGTCGTGATTGGTCGACAGCACCACACAATCGTAGGCCTTCAAGCCGTCTGCGGTCAGTTGCACACTGTCCAGATCGAAATGATGCTCGCGCATCTTGGGGAACTTGGGCACATAAGTGTCTGAATAGGCAATGATCGCGCCCTTGGCCTCGAGCAACTCCATCAGCTCGACCGAGGGCGATTCACGCATGTCGTCGACGTTCTTCTTGTAGGCGATACCCAACACCAGGATGCGGCTACCCTTGATCGACTTGCAGCGATCGTTCAGGGCATCCATCACCTTACCCACCACCCACTCGGGCATGCCGCTGTTAATCTCGCCAGCCAGCTCGATGAAACGAGTGTGCAAGCCATATTCGCGGGCCTTCCAGGTAAGATAGAAAGGATCGATGGGAATGCAATGGCCGCCCAGGCCGGGGCCGGGGTAATAGGGCACGAAGCCAAATGGCTTGGTTGCCGCCGCACGAATCACTTCGTGAATATCGATGCCCATGCGGTCGGCGACGATCTTCATCTCATTGACCAGGCCGATGTTCACCGCGCGGTGAATGTTCTCCAGCAACTTGGTCATCTCGGCCGCACGCGTGGAGCTGACCGGCACCACGCGGTCGATCACCTGACCATATAGCGCCAAGCCTGCCTGCTGGCAGGCCGGCGTCACGCCACCGCAGACCTTGGGAATGGTTCGCGTCGAAAAGTCGGGATTGCCTGGATCCTCGCGCTCGGGCGAGAACACCAAGAAGATATCCTGGCCTACTTTCAAGCCACTAGCCTCAATGCGCGGCTTCAATTCCTCATCGGTCGTGCCGGGATAGGTCGTGCTCTCCAGCGACACCACCTGGCCCGGCCGCATATGCGGCACCAGGGCCTCAGTCGTGTTCAGCACGAAACTCAGGTCTGGCTCGCGGTACTGGTTCAGCGGCGTCGGCACGCAAATGATCAGCGCATCCGCCTCCTTGGCCCGTGCGAAATCCGTAGTCGCCTCGAAGCCGCTGGCCACTGCCGACGAAATCGCCTCGGCCGATATGTGCTTGATATAGCTCTCGCCGGCAGCCAAACGACTTACCTTATCCGCATCGATATCGAAGCCGATGACTCGGTAACCGACCTCGACATAGCGCAACATCAAAGGCAGGCCGACATAGCCAAGACCGACGATACCGATCACAGCGGACTTGTTATTCAACTTCTCGATCAGGGAGGACAATTTTCTATTACTCAGCCAAACCAAGCCGGGCAAAAAGGCTTGTTTATCAAGGGAAAAACCAATGGATTTTATCCCATACGACATGCCGCATCAAATAGGCCGCCACACCTCGCCCGATCTCTGCCGAGGTCACCGGACGCCCGTGACAACGCTCGCGCAGCCTATTCATTTCCCGGAAGCCGACATCACCGATCTCGGCCATGGTTTTTTGCTGGGGATGCACCCGGAAAGCAGCCAGAAAGCGCGGCAGGCGGACAAATTTGGCGCCGGCATCACGAAAACGCAGCAACAGGTCCCAATCCATCGCAAAATGGAAGCTCTCGTCGAGGGATCCCCCGATCTTGTCCCAAAGCCGTCGTCGCCAGAATAGGGTCTCTTGGGGAATAAAGTCGGCCCACGACAACACTTCGCCATCATGCGGCGGCATCACCCAACGCCCCACCTCCAAGCCCGCCTCATCGATGTTGATACGGTGGCCATAGACAACGTCGACATCGGGATGCCTAGTGAAATAGTCGGCCACATAGTGCAGCGTTCCCGGCAGCAGCAAATCGTCTGAGTTTAGATATGCCATGATCTCGCCGGTGGTATGGCGAAAACCGAGATTGATGGCATTGGTTTGCCCCCCATCTGGCGCAGATTCCCAATGATTCAACCCGGCTGAATATTTCTCGAGCACCTCCCGGCTACCGTCTTTCGAGCCACCGTCCTGGACAACGTATTCCAGATTGGGATAACCCTGGTCGAGCACGCTCTTGATCGTTTGCTCCAGGAATGGCGCCTGATTGAAAGAGGGCGTCACTACGGAAATCCGTGGCGGATCAGCCAGCTTGGGCAACACCCGATACCGATGGGGAATGGTCATGGGCCGCGGCGGATACTGCTTGAGAACGCCGATGCGCGGTGCCAATGCCTCGGTCAGCAGCCGCGTCAGCCGCCGCCACACATGCCCCAGAAAACGCCGAACAATACCCCATGCTCGCCAGACATAATGCGTCCTAAGCGCCCTCGCCTGGTAGAAGATCAGCTCTTCCCTCTCTCTGCAAACACCCAACAATTTACCAATCTCGGCATCCTTCTCATCGCCCGCCGCCTTGAGCGAGCCGATCTCCAGGTCCTTTTCCTCGGACTGGCGCCGCAGATCGTCGAACTGCTGCTGCAAACCGTCGAATTGGCGGCGCAGATTGTCGTAATCCCGCGTCTTATGCAGGACATCCAGCCAGTCAACGCCCTGGGCATGAGCATAACTCCGCAATGCAGCCTCAATGGCACGCGGGTAGAAAATGATGTTGTCGTTCAACACCATAAGCAGATGCTCACCGCTCAAGCCGCGCAAAGTCTCGATAATTTCATTGAAACCAGGCCATTGTGAAATTTCATGCGGCGCAGGTGGCGGCGCCAAGAACAGCCGCGCGTCGTCAATCACGACCAGGCTTTCCGCATTGAGTTGGCCGATTGCCCTAATCTCCTCGAGGAGCGGACATTGCGAGGACTCGCCCGCCGTATTGTCGGCCACGCACCAGTGCGCATCGAGAAAGTACAGCGTTGAGCGCGTGTGCAAACGTGACTTCCATTTCCCCAGCATGCCCGCCGAATCGCCATGCGCAAGATCCACATTCCGCCACCCCGCGAAGCGGGCACGCGCAGACTCATAATATTCAGGTGAGAGCTCTACGGTATATATCTCGGCAAATCGATCCTTTACCAGCTCGATCGTATCGCCGCGGAAGGTGCCCGTTTCGACGAAAACATCCAGCGGCAGAACCCGCTTGAGCGCCACCACCAAGCCCAGGTCGATTGAAAAATTCACCGCACCCATAATTACTTGCCCTGCTTTCCGCCCGCATGCAGCTGCCGGTCCAATTCCAAGATCAACTTCAAGCGCTTCTCCGCTTCCTCGTGAAGCTCATTCACCAAGGCAAGCCTCTCGTCGCAAGCCTGCCTTAGCACCTCGATCTCGGCAAACAGCGCCTCCTCCTTAGCTCGCATCACCTGCTGAATGCCCTTTTCCGCTTGGCAATAAATTTCGTCCGTCATGAAGATGAGATTCCCCCATTCGCGGCTAACAAAGATCGTTGGCGAAATCGAAACAAGCTCGCTATCGGCTCTACGCTTTACCGCGACAAACCGGTTAAATCCTTTCTCCGCGGCAGCCGCTATCAGGCGCTCGGGTTGGGCATCTTGCCATCCGGCGTATAGACCCGTTGTAAAAAACTCGCACATCAATACCTCGGCCGTTAGAGGCCCCATCCCACGAATCACATTCAAATCGTTGCCTTCGGTGTCCGTCTTGATGATTCCCACATGGCCGTCGATCACGCCTTCATCGACGAGTGTCGACAGCGCCTTGCAGTCGACATCGATAGATCTACCGTGCCTGACTCGCGAATCACCTTCAAGAGATTGGAGTGAGTGGTAATAATCCAAATCTTGCCCGTCACCATTCACTGCAATAAAAAACTGGGCCGCGTGGTCGACCTGATCAATTGCATATGGATAAAATCGACCAGCCCCACCCGACACCAAGCTTTCCAGTGGTTGCCGATGGCCAGGGAATGGCTCGAAAAGCACGCCGTGAAAACCGTGATCAAACATGTGGCTGGAAAACGACCCTTTCTCCGCGCCGATATCAAGAAACGTCTTCTCCCTGACGAAAGGAATGATCGCCTCTAATAGGGCAAACTCCGTATCTTGCTGGTAAGTTGCTTTGGGTGTTTCCGTATGATCCATTGCCGTAGACTTGCCATGAGCCCGATGTGAATCACATCAGGGAACGATAGAGAAGGTAAATGGTGAGAAATTCTCACCGCCAAGATGCCAGACCTTTTCAGCCAATGCTCTCATTACAATCGCCTTGACCGGCATCCGGCAAGCCAAGGAACCATTACCCATTGCTCTCCGACAGACGATTGATCAATTCCAGCCGTTTATCGGCTTCAACCTTCAGATCATTGATCACCGCCATGCGTTGATCGCAGGCGTCTTGCAAGAACCGAGTCCGCGCCAGCAGTTCCTGTATCAACGGAACAAGGCCCTGAAGGGCCGCTGAATATCCCAAGCCATCCACATCCGGCCAAATGTCATAGCCCAGTTCTTTTGCCAGGCCGCCGTGCAGATGATTAAACAATGCACAGGATAGTTCATCCCAATCATCGGTCGGGGTGAATTTCTTCTCGCCTCGCCGAAAAAAATCGGGCTCAATCGCCGACAACGCATCAAATGGATTTGACCAAGGCAGCACTTGGCCCTCAATCCCCAAAAATTTCGCCATCGATTCAAGCAAGGTCGGCTGCGCATTGATCAAGTCCTCGAACCGCAGCAACAGTCCACGCGCATCTTCCCTGCCTGTCCAGGCCCTGAAATGAGCAGACCAATCGCCATATGCATCATCGCCGACGATCAGTTTTAACAAAGAGGTTTTTTCTGCCGGAAGGAATGATTCATAGTACTTCAGGTAGCTCTGAACGGCCGCGCGACCGTCCCTTACCACATAGAGATAAGGTTGGTTGTCGCGTGGCGGAAGATGCGTCTTGACCAAATACAGCTTGTCTGCACGCTTGGCCTCATCATAAAACTCCGCCCAGCACGTCGGCAGCTCCAAATGTCCTATCAAATCGTTTTCTTCACGCAAAGAAGATTCTCTGTGTATGGGCTCATCGGCGTATGAGTCCAACCCCATGCACCTTTTCAGCACGGTTCTCAACAGAGTATTCCCAGAACGGGGATAGGATGCCAACCAAACTATCATTCAAAACTCATCTTTTCTTCGGGAGAATTTCACTGCTTCTCAAGCTTCAGCCCCTTGACGCTCGCCTTAACCGGCGGCCCAAACATACCCAGGAAGGGCGCCGCTTGATTGCCATAGTCCCAGCGCAGGCACAGAGGACCGAACCAATCGGTTGCATCCAGCGGCCGCCCCTGATTCGGTCCCGTCGGCTCGCCCAGCACCACTTGCACCGCATAATTTCCGGCCTCGAAATTACAAATCATCTCGAATTCCATTTGGGCAAACTCGGACGAGTCATCTGACAATTGCGCCACATCCACGCCGAGATTGTATGAGCCCACGCTGCAAACCACCTGGTCCATGCGATTCTTCAATAGCAATGTCGGGTGACATGCGCGCGCCGGGTCATTTCGATACACAATCTTGAACCGCAAAACGCCGCCAATCTCAACGCTTTCCGTAGGCGCGCCCTCAGCATCCAACACGGCCACCGCCAGGATATAGGGCGCGGCGTCATTCTCCTTTTTACACCGCCAGATCGCCCCGAACATCAATTGATCAACATTCATCGATGCATCGGGGGCGAACGCCTCGTCTACCTTTTCTTCCCGCGCTTCTTCTTTTGATACAGAATCGGCAAGATAAAGGCGTATCGCCTCTTTGCTATCGCCGAAAAAGACCTGGTTTCCATCGGCAAGCAATAAGGCCTTGGTGCAAATATCGCGTACCACACCCAAGTCGTGCGAGACGAAAAGCAAGGTCAAGCCCTCATCTCTCATCCGCCGCAGCCGAGAGAAACATTTCTGCTGAAAAAAATAATCACCAACCGCCAGGGCTTCATCCACGATCAATATTTCCGGCTTGAGCGACACTTGCACTGCAAACGCCAGACGCATCATCATGCCACTAGAGTATTCCTTGACCGGCTCGTCGATGAAATCGCCGATATCCGCGAACGCGGCGATCTCGTCGAAGACCTCATCCATTTGCGCTCGACTGCAACCCCAAATCGCCCCATTCAAATAGACGTTCTCGCGCCCGGTGAACTCCGGGTTGAAGCCACTACCCAGCTCAAGCAAGGCCACCACCCTGCCGGAAACGCTCACCTCTCCCCCGCCGGGGGCCAGCGTTCCTGCGATAATCTGCAACAAAGTGCTTTTGCCGCTGCCGTTTCGGCCGATGATACCGACCGATTCGCCTTTCGCCACTTCGAAGCTGACGCCGCTCAGGGCCTGAAATTCCCTGGCCGGCTGCCGCCCCGTTAACAGGTGGCGCAGGCGATCCCATGGCCTATCGAACAGGGGATAGGCCTTGCTCAGGTTGGAGACGGAAATCGCGGGTTCAGCGGCCATCGCTTTGCGGCGCCCACATTGATCTCAGCCACACTGCCCAGGGCCAGGCCAAATACCATTTCAAGGGCACATGGCCGATGTAGCGCTTTACTGTCTGCATAGCCTCCAGGTAATGTTCCCGCCGCCGACTGGCTGTCTTGGTGCGGTTATGTACGCGGTTGGTCGCGACGAATTCCGGCACATAGGCCAGCGGACCGAATCGGCGCAGAATCTTCCACCAAAGATCGTAGTCCATCGCCAAGTGCAGGCTGTCGTCTAGGCCTCCCACGGCTTCCCAGGCTTCCCGGCGAATCAACGTCCCCGGTTGGGAGATAAAGCAGTATTGTGCCAAACGCCATTCCGAAAATGCGCTCGTCCAATATGGCTTGATCGGCTGGCCCCGCTCGTCGGTATTCCAGACTCGACCGTAAACCGCCGGCACTTCAGGGTGCTGGTCTAGGTAGTCCGCCAAAGTTTGCAGTCCATGCGGCAGATAGGTGTCATCCGCATTGAGCCAGCAGACATAGGGAGCCACACCCTGAGCGACGGCTTCATTGATGGCCGAAGCTTGGCCGTTATCGGGAGCGCTGCGCGACCATCTTAGCCGGCCTTGCCAACGTTCGATCACATCCGGCGTGCCATCGGTCGAACCGGCATCCGCCAGCATGATCTCGACCGGGAGGCCCTGCTTGGCAATCGAATCCAGCGCCTGTTCCAGAAACTTCCCCTGGTTGAGCGAAGGCACGGCGACCGTGATCCTGGGGTACATCATGACCGCAACACGCCCCTTTGCCTCAACAAATCAATGGCCACGGCAATAGCGATGCTGGCAACATTAGGCATCATCATGCCGACCATAGCGATCATCGAAACGCACAATATCGTCTTCGCCGACATACTCGCCGCTCTGCACCTCGATCATCACCAAATCCGCCGGACCATGATTCGCCAACCGATGCTTGTGGCCGGCCGGTATATACGTGGATTCGTTGACCCGCACTTGCAATTCCTGGTCGCCGTTCACCACGATAGCCTCGCCACTCACCACTACCCAGTGCTCGCTGCGATAGCGATGCATCTGCAACGATAGCGAGGCCCCCGGCTTGACCACGATACGCTTGATCTTGAACCGTGGCCCTTCCTCCAGCACGGTGTAGGTACCCCAAGGCCGGTGCACAGTGCGGTGCAGACGGTGGCGCTCGTCGCCATTCGCCTTCAAGTGGCTGACTATGTGACGCACATCTTGCGCACGCGCACGGTCGGCCACCAGCAGCGCATCGGCCGTATCGACGATAAGTAGATTATGCACGCCCACCGCCGCAACCAGCCGGTCTTCCGACTGGACAAAAGTGTTGCTGGCACCGACCAGGAGCGCATCGCCTACGATACGGTTGCCTTCGGCATCGGCTTCGACCAAGTCGCTGACCGCATTCCAAGAACCAATGTCGCTCCAGCCGAAGTCGCTCGGAACAACCGACACGTTTTGGGCTTTTTCCATTACCGCATAATCGATGGAAATATCGGGCACCGCACCGAAGGTCGCGCTGTCGATCTCGACAGCTATGCCGTCGCGCAGCGGCGCCGTCCGGCTGGCCGACCAGCAAGCTGTGGCCTGGCGCATCACCTCCGGCGCATGTTCGGCCAAGGCCCGCAGAATGGCGCCAACCTGGAAGCAAAACATGCCGGAATTCCAATAGTAATTGCCGCTGGTGACATAACGCTCGGCAGTTGCAACATCGGGCTTCTCGATGAAGCGCTTAGCCTGCAAAGCGCCGCCACTTTGCATAGTGGTCTTATCGGCCTCAATGTAGCCAAATCCCGTCTCCGGCGCGCTCGGCAAAATGCCGAAGGTAACTAAGTTGCCGGCTTGCGCCTGGTTTTGTGCGATAGCAACCGCCGCCGCGAACCCGGACTGGCTGCCGATCAAATGATCGGCAGCCAGCACCAACAGGATAGCCTCGGCACCGTGCCGTTCGCGTACCGCCAAGGCTGCCATGGCCACAGCCGGCGCGGTATTGCGCCCTGACGGTTCGAGCAGAAAGCTCGTCTCCATACCCGACCGGTTGTCGATGGCTGGCTGGTACTCATTACGCGTATGAAAATAGTGCTCGCGATTGGTCACAGTCATTACTTCGAACACACCGGGCAATCCAGCCGCACGCAAGAAGGTCTTGAGCAAAAGCGACTCGCCGTCGGCTAGGCGCATGAAAGGTTTGGGATGCAGTTCGCGCGACAAAGGCCAGAGCCGAGTTCCGGCGCCACCGGAGAGGATTACTGGAATGAGCATTGTCATGGCCGAGCGTTTTCAGTTATCGCGCTGGGCATCGGTTCCATTCTTCGATGCCGGCACACGCATGGCCAACTCCTGTGCCAGCCGCCGTATCTGCCGTTCCTGCCGAGTAATAGCGACATCCTGCAACAGGATTTTGATCAACATGGCGACAATCGCGATCACTGCGGCCAACATAGGCGGATAAAGGATGCCGAGCGCGCGGCCAACTTGATCCAGCCCCGCCGGGAAAACCCCCACAGCCAGTGCTGCCGCGGCGACGGCAAGCCACCATAACGCCTGGCGGATGTATAAATGGTCGCGCCGAATCAGTGCAAGGATGGCAATGGCAAGTGTCAAGCCAAGGCTGGCTCCCACCCAGAGGGCGGCCGAATTTGGGGTTTCTACGATCATATGCGCTGACGCCCAGACTTACCCCAGTGGGCCAAGCACAACAATATGGTTTCAAACATATATTTGGCCACAACCCACCATGAAGAAAAAATCCGCGATGGCCCAGTCGTACGTATGCGCATCTGCACGGGCACCTCGGCTATGCGCAATTTCGCGCTGCGCGCCAGCAAAAGCACACCGATATCCTGATAATCGAGCAAGGTGGCCTCCTCACCGGCCAGCAACTCAATCGCCCTGGCGTTGTATCCACGAAAACCCGATGTCAGATCACCGAGACTCAGGCCGGTGAGCCGCCTGAACAGCATCCATGCAATCTGACGGGCGGCACTGCCTCGCTCGGGAAAAGCGCCAATGACCAGGTCGGCAGTATCGTCATCCAATACGACCAGCAAATCCGGCAACCACCTCGCCTCGTGCTGACCATCCGCGTCAAGCGTGATGACGCGCCGGTAGCCGCGCTCCCGCGCATAGCGCAGGCCCGTCTGGATTGCGCCCCAGGCGCCGAGGTGCAATGGCGGCGATAAGACGATAGCGCCGGCGGTCCGCGCGATTTCCGCGGTATCGTCGACGCTGCCATCATCCACGAGCAGCAAGGGCATCGCCGTTGCCGCGCGCACCTCGGCAATCACCCCGGCAATTGTCGCAGCCTCGTTTTTTGCGGGAATGACTATCAGCGTATCTTGCATATCTTTTGGTCGATGGCTTGAGTTTCAGGCATTTGCTGACCCGGTCAAGCCAATATTTGGCGATACAGGGCAGCCACCCTTTCCGCCACGGCTTCAATCTTGAAGGTTCCTCGGTAAGCCACCGAGCCTCGACGCCCCATCTCCTTACGCTGCTCAGGATGCCGAGCCAGCCAGCGCATAGCGCCGGCAAGGCTTTCCGCATCGCCCGGCTCCACGAGCAAGCCACAACCACCCTGCGCAAGTACCCATGGCACACCAGAGCCGCGTATGTTACTGGCAATCAAGGGTTTTTCATAGCGCATTGCCTCCAACAACACCATTCCGAAGGCCTCGGCACGGTCGATCGCGGGCAGGCACAACGCATCGCACGCGGCTAGTAGGCCAGCCAGCTCCTCGTCTGGCACGTTGCCGGCAAACTCAATCCGCTCCGTTAGCCCCAACTGGTCGGCATAGGCCTCCATCTCTCCCCGCAGTTCACCGCTTCCCACCAGAATTGCAGACACATTCGGCACCTTGGCCAGCGCATCGAGCAAGCTGCGATGACCTTTGTAGTAAGTAAATCGGCCTACCATCAATAGCTTCAGTGCACACCCTCCCGACCACCGCCCTGCTGCTTGTCGCACCGCCTCTTCAGGGGCCCTAGCTAGCCTGCCATCGTCGAGTCCCAGCGGGATAACCTTGCATTTGGCGACAAATGGCGCGAGCGGTACAGAAGCCTCCAAATAATCTGGCGATGTGGCAATCACGGCCACCGCACGCCGCAGCATGGCCGCCTCCAGCACCCGGTAGGGCCTATAAGCAATTTTCAACATCGCCGAGCTTTCGGACGTGAGCACATCCGCATGCCAGTGAATTATCCATGGCAGCCGCCTTGCGGCCCGGCTGGCCAGTGCCCAGAAGGCAGAAGGATTGGGTAGGTGTAGGTGCAGCACATCGGGCGAGGTTTCCCGTATGGCACGCCCAAGATATCTAGGAAACAGCGGGCTTAGGGGCGTATACAGCACCCTTCCATAACTTGGGACGCGCAGCACCCTGGAACTTACCCCCTCCCAATTGCCTGGTTTCGCTGTTACACCATGCACGAGCGCCGCGTTGCTAATTCCTTGCCTCTCCAGGCCGACCATCAGGTCGGCCAAAAAATTTTCCATGCCGCCACGATGTGGCGGGTAATACTTCCCTACATGAAGCACCGATATTTTCAACGTGGCACTGCCGCCAATCTTGCGCAGCCTTGTTTCAGCCCAAGTCTACAGGCCACCTCCAGATCGGCTCGAGCACCTTGCACCCTTCCCAAGGCAAGATACACCTCCCCTCTATTGAGCCTCGCCATGGACTCATTCGGGTTACCTTCGATGAGGCGATCATATTCTGCCAGGGCTTCATCTACCCTCCCTAGCGCCACGTATATTTGCGCCCGCACCAGGTGCGGCCTCGATTGTTCGGCCCCCAATGACACCGCCTTATCGGCGTCAGCCAACGCATCTTTCGCCCGACCAACTTTCAGCAATGCGAGCGCCCTGTTGATATATGCCTCGCGTGCATCAGGGTTCAGGTTTATGGCCTTGTCCAAATCATCAATGGCCCCGTTCATATCCCCTGCCATGGCCTTTGCTACCGCGCGATTCATAAATATTGAATCTGTGCGCGCCCCTAGCCGAATTGCATTTGTCAAATCCTGCTCCGCTTGCACAGGCACACCCGACTTTAGTAGCAATACCCCCCTGGCTTCATAGGCATCTTGCGATGCTGTTTGTGGATCTTTCAATATGTCATTCAGTTCTCTCATCGCATCAGCAATTTGATTATTCTGAGCAAGCATCGCTGCCTTGTTGTAGCGTGCTCGCGGATGCTTGGGATCGATGCTCAATGCCTTTTCAAAGGCCGCGTTCGCCAGATCAAAGCGACTCATCAGCACATAGAGTGCGCCTAGATTTGCATATAGCGATGGGTCTCTGGGATTGATTTCTATTGCCTTTTTGTAATCGGCCAGGGCTTCATCGCTATGCCCAGCTTTAATGTTTTGCAGGGCACGTTCATTTAGCGCCCTTTCTTTGCCCAAGACCAATGGATCGTCAGTCCTGGCGTTATAACGAACCGCATCGTCCCATAAGGCCAATTCTGTCTTGAATGTTTGTTGTTTGATGATTGATGCGGCACTGAATCCCAAGGTAAGCGCTACAACTATCGCCATGGTCGGCTTGTTACCTAGTTTTATTTGCAGAATAGGCAAGAAGGCCGGCAATCCGATAAGCCAGAAGTAGCTTCGGTACACAACAAACGGATCTTGAATCCATATCGCCGCAAACTCTGTTGGATACAGTAGCCAGGGCACCAGCAACCCAAACCCCAGCAGCCCAATTACGCCGCCTTTTCTCAATAATCCAAGACCCAAAAGACCATAGAGAATATATGCAATAGGTCCCAGCATCTGCGGCCAACTCAGTAGATGCACTGGAATGGCCTGGCGCATATCCACAGATATCCAGCTCGGGAGAGGGCATACCCACAATGCTAAGTACTTAAAGAATAGGTAGCTCTCATTTATTACGCTGAGCAAATATGGGTATTTCCCCATATCGGGGTACTGGCTAGCGAGTTGCTCAATTAGATGCTTTGATGTCTGGTCAAATGCCACCCCGACCTGTGCTCCATATATAGCAGCCACCCCCCCCGCTGCTAGGATAAATGCGGCTAGCACATAGCTCGTGTTTTTTTTAAGCCGTGCATTTTGGGTACTGATCGACACGAGATACAGCGCCGCTCCGGCCACCAGAGGCAACATAATCGCGTGTTCCTTGGATGACAGTGCCAGTAGATATGCCAGACCAGCCGCTACGAGCCACCCTTTTTTGTTGACCTCTGTCGCTCTGAGCATGGCGTATAAGGCAAACAGGGCAAACAAGGTTGCCATGACCAGGCTACGCTGCACCAAATAGCTCACTGCATAGATACCGATTGGATGCACGGCAAACAGTAATGCACCGCCTGCGGCCAAGTAACGCGACTGCCGCAAACCCAATCCTAGACGCCTATTTAGCTCGGCGTAGAACACATACAGCATTGCCACCACTCCGGCATGCAGCACTGCATTTTGAATATGAAATACGCTCCAGTTTGCCCCCACGAGTTGATATGTCCAGGCAAAAGTCCCATATGACAGCCAACGTATACCGCTGGTCAGTGGGTTGATATAGCGTGTAAATATTTGCCCAGGAGCCAGCAAGAGCCTGTCATCGAATTGTGGCGGGCCATCTATGGCCAAGCTATGCACGCCAATGGCCACCAGGCAGCAAAGCACGCCTACTAGCCAGTATTCGTATTTCTTCCACATTTCTCGTTACCCTATTTAGTCAAGGCTATACGCCATCTCTCCAGTGCCGGCGATTCTACTTTTGTCTGCGGCAAAAAAAAAACCCCCGCCAAAGGCGGGGGTTTTCATGCTGATGCTATCCGCGATTACTGCGCAACGGTGTAGATCAGATTGTAGCTACCTGCGCTCAGCATGTTATTCCACGGCGTGGCCACACCGAAGTCGGTGGTACCGAGACCGTAGCCCGCGTAGATCTTGGTGCCGACGATGCCGGACAGATCAAGCGCGCTCACGACATCCAGGCTATGGCTGCCCATGGTGACCGGCGAGGCGTAGTACGCCGGATTTGCCGGGTTATAGGCAATCCAGCTGCCCGAGCTGTTCTTCAGGAACACACCACCGCCCGCCGAAGTCGGCAGGACCGCTGCGATATACAGCGTGCCCAGCTTACCCTGGTCGTTACCAGCAGCCACAACCGAACCGGCAATGGTCTGCGAGGTGACCGCGCCAGTCACGGTGGCAGCCGGGATGGTCGCAACCGTGGAGCTGCCGATAGTCGCCGCCTTGATGCTGACCGCGGTCGGCTTGGCACCGACGTTACCCGCATTCGTGGTCTCGTCGACTGCGGCAGCCGGAGCGGCGGTAACTGCCGAGGCGTTACCGATCACCTTGATGCTCATGTCGCCCGCATTGGCTGCGGAACCGGCCTTGACCTTCAGACCCTTGATGGTGATGGTGTAGGGGTTGGTCGTCGAGGCCGTGGTCAGCGCAACGTTGTAAACAGAGTTGGCCGTACCCGCAGCATTCGCCACGTAGTGCGCCGTCGACGGCGTCGTCACGATGCTGGTCAAGGTACCAGTCGAGTCAGTCACCGTCACGGTCGGCGCAGCGCTGTTGTCGAAGGTCACGTTTGCCGGCAACAGGATCGACAGCGTGCCCACAGCCAGTGCGCCTTTGGCCGTTTCGGTGATCACGATATCAGGCAACGCGCTCGCCGCAGCCGCACCCGGCAACATGGTCGGCATGGTGCCCGTAACGCTGGAGGTCGTGGCGTTCTTGATCTCTGCCAGCTTGATCGGGGTCAGCGCGGAGGTCATCGCATTGGTGGAGACCGTAACGGTCAGGTCACCCGTGCTCGCACCAACCGTCGACAGCTTGCTGAAGCTCATCTGGGTATCGCCCGCGGAAGCGTCCGAGCCACCAGCCTCGACGTTCATGTTGGCCTTGGCTTTAGCGCTAGTCGAAACCGTGATCGCCTTGTTGTTACCCGTGCCCAGGTTGAAGCCGTCAACCGTCTCGCTGTACTGGCCGATGGTGCCAGTGTCGCTGTTGAGGGTGGTACCGGCCGAATCGCTGGTCCAGGTAGCGCCGCTCGACAACTCGAAGCTCAGGGTAGAACCGGTCGCCAGGGCACCGCCGTTGGTTTCCTTGACCCGGATGCGATCAGTCAAGGCAGTTGCACTGTAGATACGGCCCGTGTACAGGGTCTGGTAGGTGGTGGGGGCGGTCGTGCCACCGGTGGTGCCATTGATATAGCTGGCAGTAATGCCGCTGGTAACCACGTTAGCCAGAGTCACGTCACCGGTAAACACGGTGGCACCACTCTTCTTCACAGTCAGGGTAGCGACAATAGGCTGGGTAGAGCCGGCCGGCACGAATACGGTACCCGCATTGCTCATGGTAAAGGTGGCTGCGGCAGTAGAAGAGGCCGTGGTCAAAGAGTAGTTGGCAACCGTGTTATTGGTAGCCAAGGTGGCATTACCGGAAGAAGCCACGGCAACGCCGCCACCAGAAGCGCTCAGGACAGGGGTAGCCGTCCAGGAATAACCATTCTTCAGGGTCAAAGAAATATCAGCCGAAGTGGTACCAACCACACCAGGTAGGTTTTCCGAGAAGGTGAAGCTCGGCAGGTTACCCGAAGAGGCGCCCGACACCACCGAAGCGGCCGTCGGGGCAGTACCCAGCGTAACGGTACCGGCAGATACGTTAGCAAGCCTCGATGCCTGGCCAGTGGTCAGGCCGGTTGCGGTCGAAGCGGAAGAAATGGAAACATCGATAGACTGACCGATGGACATGGCCGAGGTATCGAGAGTCAAGGCGCTCAACTGAATCGTCTGGCCGGTACCCGCAGCGCTAGGCGAAGTCACGAAAAGGCGCAGACTGCCGTCGGTGTCGACATCGGTTGCGTTAAACGAAGTAGTACCACCACCGCCCACTTTAACCGCAAGGGCACCGGTGACAGCGATGGTACCGCTCTTGAACTTCGCGCCGTTGGTCAGGGTCAGCTTGATCATGCCGCCATTACCAATCGCACCGCCGGTGGTCTCGGTAATGCTGAAGGTCTGGCCGGTCACGGCTGCCGAAGACGAGACCCCGATAGGAACACCAGCGCTCGTGCCAGTGGCCTGAGTGGTATCGGCAAATTCGTTAGCTTGTGCGGCGGCAACCAGACCGGGCACCGGCGCCACGGCCAGCACAGCAGCACCTCCCGTGGCGAATGCCAACGTCAGAGCAGCAGCAAGCTTCTTTTTGGTGAAGACTTGGTTCATACGTATGACTCCTTAGGTTTACTCGAGTTGTACAACTCCCAGCGGGAGATTCTTAAAGTTTTTCCTTACCACCCCTGGTAAAGCCAGCGATGGACTTGAACGGATGCTAGCACCCGCATTTCACACCCGCAAGAGCAACGGCGGCACGCCTTGTACAGAATGCAGCCTGTTGCATGGTTGCAACGCTCTTTCTGGTTGTTTCGGCTTGCTTTGAATCCGCCTCCTTCGGCAATGGCACTTTAACACTTGAGCGCAAAATCCGAAATCTCCAATAGTTTACTGATTCGTAAAGCGGGCGGCTTTTGTGGCGTACTGGCAACACCCTTATGGACAAACCCACAATTTTTCATGGCCGCTCTTTATCAAAGGGATTACCGTGCACCTCGCCCGCCGCGGGTTTTAAGTACCGCACCGCTTCGGTTAGATCGGCATAGCCCTGCGGAGCGCCCTTGCCGAAGCGGCCGATCACGGCGAGAAAAATGCGTTTCAGCAAGCCCATCCCTACACCTTTAGTATCTGGCCAGCGCCGACAGCCAAGGTTATTTCGCCTTGGACAGCGTTTCGTCGGCCTTTTTCATCACGCCCTTCAAGTCTTGCAGGCTGCGCTTGAAGGCCTCGGTGACCTGCTCGCCCTCCTCTCGGCTACGCACCACATAGGGCGTCAGGGTGATGATCAGCTCGGTCTTCTCCCGCGTCTTGCCGGTAGCGCCGAACAGGTAGCCCAGGCCCGGGATGTCCTTGAGCAAGGGGATCCCCGTATTGCTGTTGTTGGCCTTGTCTTGGATCAAGCCGGCCACCAGCAGGCTGCGCCCTTCTTGCAGGGTGACCTCGGTGTCGACCTTGCGCTTGCTGAACGAGGGGTATTCCTGACCGCCGACCAACACGCTGGTGCCGCGGTTGCTGACCTCTTGCGACAAGGTCAGGGTCACCAGACCCGATTCGTTCACATTGGGCTTGACCGACAGCAGGATGCCGGTCGGCCGGTATTGCACGCTGTTCGAGGTGGACAGGCTGGCCGTCGCGGTCCCGGTCGTGGTGGCCGTGGTCGGCGTGGACACGGTTTGGGTCACCACCGGCTCGTCGCTGCCGACCTCGATCTTGGCCTCCTTGCCGTCGCTGGCCAGTACGTGGGGCGCGGAGAGCAGATTGATGTCGGTCGTGGTCGACAAGGCATTGACCAGGCCGATGACATCGCCCACGCCATCGAGGATCATGTAGTTGAGGCCGGAACTGACCCCTTTGGCCAGGTCGCCAGTGATGTGATTGCTGGTCGGCGCCACCAGACCGCTGTCGAGCTTGAGCTGCGCGGGGTAACGGTCGCCACCGATCTTGGTCTTGGCGTTTTTCAACCACCACTCGACGCCGAATTTGGTTTCGTCGTTCAGCGTGACCTCGGCCACCATGACCTGGATCAGCACCTGGCGCGGCACCTTGTCGATGTTGTCGATGACCTGCTTGATCAGCAGATAGTCTTGCGGGTTGGCCTTGATGACCAGGGTATTGGTCGCCTCGTCGGGGATGATCTGCACCGCCCCGGCCAAGCCGCCGACGGCGGCCGTCGGCACGCTGCCGCCGATGACCACCTTGTCCGCCTTGGGTGCGGCCGCCGCGCCGCCGAACAACTGGCGCAGGATGTCGGCCAGATGCGCGGCCTTGGTGTTTTGCACATGGTGGATATGCACGCGCGAGGCCACGTCCTGCGGCTCGCCATCCAGCAATTTCAGCCACTTGCGGGCGGCGACGAGGATGTCGTCGTTGGCGGCGGCAACCAGCACGCCGTTCATGCGCGCGATCGGCATGAAGAACACCTTGTTGCCCTCGGTGCCCGGCCAGTTGAACATGCCCGACTGCTTGAACAGCGTCTCCATTTCGCGCGCCAGCTCGGCGGCATCGCTGCGCTCCAGGCGCAAGAAGTCGATCTTGACCTCGCGCAGGTAGTCCACATCCAGCGTCTTCACGATCTCGACCAATTTCTGCACGTTAGCCACACGATCGGCGACGATGACGTAGCGATTGGTCGGGTCGTTGAAAATCGCGGCCTGCGGCCCGACGAAGTTGCGCAGCACGTTGATCAGACCCGAGGCCTGGACGAACTTGAGCGGGATGATCTGGATGACCGGCGAACCGTTGCCGGCCGCTTCGAACCCGAGCGAATCGCGCGGTGCATTGGCATCGCGGATGATCTTGTACAACCCGCCCTCGCGCACGATGGACAGGCCATTCATTTGCAGGATGCGCTCGAGGATGCTGTAGATGTCCGCTTGGCTCACCGTGCCCGAGGTATTGATGGTGACCTTGCCGGTGGCACCCGGGTCCATGATGAAATTGAGCTTGAGGATATCGCCCAGGATGGTCTGCACGACCTCGAAGATGTCGGCGTTGTCGAAGCGCAATGCGACGCCGGGCTGCGGCACGGTCGACACATTGGGCTGGTGCACCTTGATCGAGCCGGTATCGATCTTCAAATCGAGCGACGAGACCGCAGGCGTGGCAGCGGCGGCCGGTGCCGCGGTTTCGGTGGGCTTGGCGGCATCCGCCGCAGGGGCCGCGCCCTCTTCGGCCTTAAAGAAGGGGTTTTCAGTCGTGCCGGGCGTCGGTTCGACGCCATCCGCCCACGCACCCGCCATGACCAGGCATGCGCACAAACCGGAGGCCTGCAATAACGAACGCAGCATTTTCATTAAATGCAATTCCACAAACGGGTTCCCTGTTTCCTCAGAAGCCGGGCCGACAGGCCTTCGCCTTGCGAAAAAGCCGCCATTCCACGCAAAAACGCACGCTATCTTAATCGATACGGGGGCTATTTGGGCATTTTTGCCGGCCGCGCCGGCCGCGCAAACACCCGCCGCGTGGGAATCCCACCACGGCAAGGTGTCAGCCCTTTTTCCAATAAGGTGCCAGCAAGCCCCTGTTCATGTAGCGCCAAACATCTCGTGCGCTCACCTTGCGTTTGGCCTGCGTCTCCTTGCGCGCCCGCAACACCGCAGGCAGCGCTTTCAGCGCGTGCCACTTGGCTTTGAGGATAGCGCCAGCCTGCCCCCTCAAGCTGTAACGCAGTACGGTTAACACGTTGGCCAGGATATGCTGCGGCAAATAAAGCCACAGCAGAGGCATCGGCATGTTCTTGAAATAGGTCCATACCATGTTCCGATGGCCATGGTAGACGCTGAAATCGCTGCGAAAGCCAGTAATCGCCGAGCCCACATGCAACGCTCGCGACTCCGGCGCATAGCGGCTGCGATAACCCCGCAACCGCAGCCGAAAGCCAAGGTCGACATCCTCGAAATAGCAGAAATAGCTGGTATCGAAGCCACCGACATCAGCCAGCGCATCGTGCCGGTATAGGGCTGCAGCGGCGCATGGCGCGAAGATTTCGTCGCCCTCGCCAACACCTCGCTTGATCGGCCGACCGTAGTCGCGGCGCCAAGCCAGGCCGCTGACGTGATAAACATCGCCCGTGCCATCTAATAGCGAAGGGTCTTCCGCCATCACCAGTTGGCTGCCAAACGCGGCGCAATCGGGATGGCGGCCCGCCGCGGCCATTAGGCCGGCAAGCCAGCCCGGCTCGGGAAAGGCGTCGGGATTCAAACAGGCGATCCATTTGCACGTGCCGGCCGCTTCGATGCCGGCGTTGCAACCGCCGGCAAACCCGACATTCTCAGACAAATGCACGATCTGCACATCGGGATAAGTCTCGTGGATGCCAGCGAGGGAGTCATCCATGCTGGCATTGTCGACAACGACGACCCGGAAAGCAGGATAGGTCTGCTGCGCCATTGCGGCCAAGCACAGGCGCAGCAAGCCTCCGCTGTCGAAATTGACGATGACGACGACGACCTCGTCCGACGAAGGCAAGTTCACTTCCTTATCCCACCCAGCATCCGCCATTCTCTGGCGGGCACAAAGACACTTAGCATGCCTGAATATCCATCGACACGTCCGCGACACTTCGCTGGCCCGCGGTTATGTCTGGCGGACCGACCTGCTCGGCCTGCCAGCCACCCGCAGGCAGCCTAAAGTCCGCAAGGATACCATTCAAGGGCCGACCTTGGCCGCTCTCGGTGGATGTTTAGGCTGGGCAGGGCAGGCTGCTGCCATCGACGGCAATGCCACTGGCATTGAGCGCCGCGCCACCTCGACCGGCTCGAATCCGGCGCTGCCAAGCGAACGCCAGATCGGTTAGATATGGTCGAGCATCCACCGATAGGTGTTAGCCAAGCCCTCTTCAAAGCTGACCTGGGGCCGCCAGCCCAGGTGGACCCGGGCCAAAGAAATATCCAGCACGTTGACTGGCACATCGAACTTTCTAGCCGGCTGATACACCCGCTCGATCGGCCGGCCAAGCAGACGTTCGGCCTGGTCGAGGATGTCGTTCAGGCTGAGGCCCCGGCCGCTGCCGACATTGAATATACGCGGCTGGCCGGCATGGTCCATGGCGCGCACAAACGCGCGAATCGCGTCCTTGATATAGACATAGTCGCGCACCACCCCGCCGTCGCCCCAAATCTCGATCGACTCGCCCTGCATGGCCTTATGCAGAAAAACCGGAATCACGCCCTGAGCGGCGACATGGCGCTGGCGCTCGCCGAACGGGTTGGCCAGGCGCAAAACCACATAATCGAGGCCGTAGAGGGCGCGATACAGGTTCAGGTATTTCTCTATCGCCAGCTTATGGATGCCGTAGGAGCAGATCGGGTCGGTCTCATGCCCTTCCGAGATCGGCACGACGCTGGGCCGGCCGTATACCGTGCCGCCCGAAGAGGCGAAGACGATCCTTTTTTTCGGGCCGGCCCGCACCAAGTCGAGCAGACGCAACGTGCCGACCAGATTGGATTCGACATCGTAGATCGGGTTGTCGTTCGAATTCTTCGGCAAGGTGGTGCTGACCAAATGGAAGATCACCTCGCTGTCGGCGACGACCGCCTCCAAGTCGCGCGAGTTGGTGAAATCACCCTCGACCCAGGTCAACCGGCTGTCGATCTCGGGCGGCAGCACCCTCTGCACCCGCGGCCGCTCAAAGACGGTCACGGCGTGGCCGCCGGCGACCAAGGCCTCGCACAGATGGGCGCCGACAAAGCCGCCGCCGCCAAGGATTAGGCACTTCATGCCGGAGTCGTCTCCTCGATCATTTCTTCGAGCGCCTGCGCAAATTTTTCCGCCTCGCGCGCCCAGTCGGTGCGCTCGGCCAGGGCCAGCCCGGCCTCGATCAAGGCTTGGCGGCGGCCTTCGTCGCCAAGCAAGGCCACCACCGCCTCACTGAGATCCTCGACCGTCGAATCGGCCAAGACCGCGACCTCGGGCGTCAATAGCCACTCGACATTGGGGCCGCGATTGCTGACCACGGGACAACCGCAAGCCATCAACTCCAAGGGTAGCAGCGAAAGGTTGGTCAACGACAGCACCAGCGCCGCATCGCATTCGCGATAGATCGCCGGCAGGTCGGCCAATGCGACGCTGCCGGCATTCCGATGGGGGAAGGGCAGCGCATAGCCCGAGGTATCCCAGCCGGCCAGGATGAAATGCACCTCCGGCAGTTTCTTGGCGATTGCATCCAGCACCATGATACCCAATTCGAATGCCCGGCGCGGCGTCGGCGGGCGGGCATAGAAGAAGACTTGGCGCACGCCCCCTGCCTTGCGCGGCTGCGGGCCATAAAGATCGCGGTCGTAGGAAAAGCCGATGGCCCGGGTTTGCATGCCGTAATCCGCCGCCAGCTTCGCGGCCAGCCAGTCGCCCGCGGTGATCCCGGCAAAACCGAAGCGGTAGGTCTGTTCAGCCATGAGATATTCGCTGCCATGCGCATAGAAATAGGGCTCGAAATCCTGCACGAAATAGCATTTACGTCTGGTGCCCTTGAAGTTCCGCACGTAATAAGCGGTTTGCCAACTCGTGGCGATGGTGAAGAACGCCGGCCGCATGCCTTCCTCGCCAAGGACCACCTCCGCCCGCACCGGATTGAAGTGCTCGCAAATGGCCGCGCGCGCCTGGGCACCCGACTGGCAATGGCTTGGCCCCACGATAACGATCCGGCACTCGAAGCCCATGGCTTCGAGACTCGCCACGAATCGGAAGATGTTCACATGGCCGCCGGAGCCGATAGCGAAATCGGGAATAACCCAATTGACCGTCTTCTTCGGAAAACCGGCTGGCAGCGCCTCGCCAAAAGACTGCTTGCAGGTGAAGGCATAAAAGCCCAAGACATCGACCCGCGACAGGCCGACGGTCTGCGTCCCGAGCAAGCGCCGCACAATATAGACCGCGAGTTTTAGCGTGCCGATCTTTCGGTGCAATTGGCGTAGCTTGGTGACGATGGTGCGAATTTCATAACTCATTGGTTTTTCTTTGCCTGATCTAGCGATAGCGCGGCGCCGAAGCGCACACCCAGAATGGATGCCCGCTCGCCCAGGTAAAACCCGAGCTGCCGGCACAGGTTGTGCAGCGGCGCGCGCAGCAACCAGCTCGGATAGTGCCAGGCGCGCCGTTGCGCCAACAGATAGCGATAGTCGCGCAGACTGCAATGGAGGCTTTGCGCGACAAGCTGGGCAAAACTCGGGCACAAACGGTAGCCGAACAGCCGGCGCAAGGCGCGGCTCTCGTCGTAAGCCCGGCGCAAGGCATCGCCGGCCGAATATTCGTGGGAATGGTAAACGCGGGCAGCGTCCACGTAGACCTTGGCGTAACCCGCCTCCAGCACCTGCTGGGCCCAAAGCTGGTCTTCGGCGAAATCGACGTCGGGATAGGGCATGCGCTCCCAGACGGCACGGCGCAGGCAGGCGTTGTTGTCGGAGAAAAAATGCAGGAACTGGCGATAACCGGGGTCGCGCGCATACCGCTCCCGGTCGTCGAGCCGGACCACCGCGGGGCCGGCGGCAAAATTGTCGAAATGCAGCGTGATGTCGCGCGCCACGAAGGGATTGTTGCCGGGGTAAGGCAGATGGCGGCCAAAGGCGCCGGCCGCATCGGGCATGGCATCGATGGCCTGCACCAGCGCGCGCAGCCAGTCAGTATCGGCCGGCAGGGCATCGTGCGTCAGCATCGCGACATACTCGCCGCGCGCCTGGGCAACGGCGTAGTTCCGGGTCTTGCCGTGGCCGAACTCGGCGGCCGGTATCTGGTACAGCCGGACGCCGGAAGAGGCGCGGATAAATTCGACCGTACCGTCGGTCGAGCCGGAATCGACGACGACGATCTCGAACGGCCAAGGCGTCGCTTGCGCCTGCACGGCCGGCAAAACCTGGCGGAACAGCGGCCCGGGATTCTTCGTGAGGATAACGACCGAGGCCTTCACGGCCACTGCATCATTCACTGGATTCCCCTCAACTTGGTACCCAGCCAGCGCAAGGGCCGCGTTACACGCCACGACCGGGACAGAAACACCTTGCGCATCTCCGCCCGCAGGCCCTGGTTCTCCGCCCGCAGGCCCCCGGTCGCCGCCCGCAAGTCCTGATTCTCCGCCTGCAGGCCCTCGGTCGCCGCCTGCAACGCCTGATTGGCGGCACACGCTTCGGCAAGCTCGGTCTTGAGGCGATCCTCGCTCATGCGCACATCGTCCAACTGCCGCACACGTTCCGTCAGTTCGTATAGCGTCGCCTCATCCCAACGTTCCCGCCACTTGGCCAAGACCCGCCGGGTGGCCGTTTTTGCCTGTTCCAGGTCGAAGTTCACGCCGAAGCCGGCGCCTTGGCCGATACGGTAGACCGCGCTCGCCTCATTCACAAACAGGAAATCGCCCCGCTCGCTAAGCTGGAGCCAAAAATCCCAGTCCTCGTATAAATCCAGCGTCTCGTCGAATCGACAACCGTCGCCGACCAGGGCGCGCGCGAACAACACGGCATGAACCGGGATGAAATTCCCAGCGAGCAGGCGGACCCGATCGAATGCCTGGCAGAAGTTTTTGCCAATGGCGCGCCTGTCTTCATCCACGCAAGTCACGCAGCCGTAGGCGATTTTCTTGCCCGGATTACGGCCCAACGCCTCGACCAGACCGGCCACGTGCCCAGGCAAGAACCAGTCGTCGTCGTCCAGGAAAACCAGGAACTCGCCGCGTGCGCTGTCCAGGCCCAGGTTGGCCGCACGGCTGCGCCGCAATGGGCCGTCCTGGCCAACCATGCGCAAGGGGAAGCGTCCGCACCACGCACCGGCATCGGCGTGGCCCACGCCCTTGGCATTGACGAGCACGACCTCGATGTTCGGATAGGTCTGCAGTGCGACGGAGTCCAGCGCCTCCTGCAAGGTGGGCCTGTCCATGCTGCGGATGATCACGCTGACCAGCGGCATGTCGCGCGCAGCGCTTGCGGTTACGCCGCACTGGCGCTGGCGTTCGGCCTCGCTGGCGTAGATCGACAACAGCCCACGCTCGATGGCCTCGGCGTCGTGCAGCTCGAACGCCTCGGCCGCGACCGTTTCTGGCGGCAGGGTATAGGTGCGGTAGCGGTTCAGCGCGACGATATGCTCGTCGTAGCGCTGGTGCGCGAGTTGGGACACGAAACAGCGCATGGCCTCGCGCTTGCGCTCGAACACCGCGGAGATGTCGAGCAGGAGATTGGGCCGCAGCGGGCCGCCGACCTCGTACATGGCCAGGCGCACGCCCGAGCCGAGCCGCCGGACCGCCTCGATCGCGGCCATGGCCAGCGCGCGGTGGTCGGGATGCACCTCGTACAGCGACGGGGCATAAACCAGGTCGGCGGCGTGCGCGCGCGCGGCATCGAGCAAACGGCCGATCAACACCTCGCCATATTCGAGGCCGCGATCCGGCAGCCGCCAGAATTCGGGCGGCGGGTACCCGAGCACGGCAGCGGCGGCCTGGCTTTCCGCCTCGCGCACCGCGGCCTGCAGGCCGCTCTCGGCGGCGCCGAAGGCGCCGTCGCTCAGCACAATCACCTTGACCGCCGCGCCCGCGGCAACATGCAGCGCCAGCGCGCCGCCACAACCGAACACCTCGTCGTCGGCGTGCGGCGCCAGCGCCAGCACGCGGGTCGCCGGGATCAAGGACACCGCCGCATAAGGTAAAAGCTTCTGCTCTGCACCCATATTTCGCTCAATCGCCGCCATAGACCTCTTCAACGCTTGTTGCCGGACCGAACGGCTGGACGGCCCGCCATGTATCGGTCGCCAATGCGGGCATGGCCCACGGACTGTTATGCCGCCCCATGCCCCGGCCGATGGCACACGGCAATCCAGCTCTCGTTATTCTGAAGGACATCGCCGAAACCCTCCGCCACCAGTTCGGCATGCGACCAGCAGGAACGGTGATTCTCGAACGGATTGGCTTCGACCTCCTGGCTGTGAAACTCCTTGGGCGTGCTGACCAGCGCGGCCTTGCTCGCCACCCGCCGCAACTCGGCCAGGAAGCGCAGGCCCTCGGCCTTGTCGAAATGCTCCAGGATATCGATCGCCATCACCACTTCATAGGCACCGTCGGCAATGCCGGACAGCACGCTGAGCGCGTCGCCGATCAGCATCCGGTTGTAGACATAGTCGTGCACCGGCGTCAGATAGCCGGCGTAGCCCTCGATGCCGTCGATGCGCACCCGCCAGCCTTCTTTCGGCCGTTGCGAGGCATTGGCGCCGTCGACCACGAACAAATTGACATTCTCCAGATTGTTGCGCGCGAGAAACCCATACTGGCCCATGCCGGTGCCGACATCCAGAATGGAGGCGGGATTGGCTTGCTCGATGAAGCCGACGATGGTCGAAAGTTGGGAGCTTTGACTGAAAGGCATGGCGGAGATACCCGGCGACTGGCGTAAAGCCCGTATTGTATCCTGCTAGGTGAAGTCCGCATCGCCCGCGGTGAGCCACCATTTGCCGCGGATACCCTCGGTCGGCGGGTGCGGCGTCCACGCGTTCGCCGGGATGGAAATGTCGGTATCGCGCAGCCCCCCACCGGTCTTGCCGGCCAGTTCGGCGGCGAAGTCCGCGGTCAACCACATGGTCAGCTGGGCCTTGCCGGCGGCACGGGCGCTGGCGCGGGCCGCCCCGATCATCGCGGCCTGATGCCGGCGCGGCGCCAGGATATCGACGATCTGGCAATCGGCCTCCCGCTCGCGCAGGACGATCAGGCCATAGTGGCGGCCCAGCAGCCGATTGCGCACCCGCAGTACCCGATAGCGCCATTCGGGATGCTGCAGGTAACGCTCGCGGATATGGTCCGCATCGCGCACCGCGATGATGGCATCGCGATAATCGGCCGCCATCTCCCGCCACCAGCGCTCGACCAGACCGGCGTCGCGCTCCGGGACATAGTCGTCGCAGGCCAGCCACCAAACACGGCCATACCCGGTGCTCGGCCAGGCGAGCTCCATCACGCGATCCGCCTCGTCGTATAGCCGCAGCTTCTCGGCAAGGCGCATGTGATTGCGCGAGGGAAAACCGAAACCCAAGAGATAGCGTCGGCCGAAACCGATCGACCGCTCCAGGAACGTGGTCGTGGACAGAAAAAACGGCCCGGTCCGCGCCAAGAAACGCCCGCGCTCCTCGGGGTGCACCATCACGTCGCCGATCTGCACCGCCCAAGCCGGCTCGCCGAAGAAACGGATCGGCCGCGACATGCCGCCGTAGAAGGCCACGATCTCGCCGGCCTTGCGCACCACGGTGCCTGGCCGTTCCATATGGCGATACTTCCAGCGCCAACGGGCCGGGGCCATGACATGGCCGAACGCGGCCTCGAACAGCCGCAACAGCTCGGCCTCGTCGCTCCTTCTGGCCCAGCCGATGCTATAGATCGGCTCCTTCTCTTTCTTGAACAAGAACAAGCGCCAAGCGGCGCCGTCCTCGTTCATGTCCCGCGCCGGCGGCATGACCTCTGCCTGGTCGACGAGGACCAGACCCATGCGCTTGGCGAAGGCGAGGCAATCCTCTTGCCGGTAGCTGGTTTCCGGCGCATCCGCTTGGCCGGCGGCCCAAAACCGGTCCCAAACCAGCCAATGGCCGTCGACCTCGAGCCAGGCGCCGACCCGTTCGAACAGGGTCAACGGGTCGATTCGATCGTGCAGGCCGACGGTCACCGCCAGCCTGCCTCGGGGGACCGCAATGGCTTGGGCTTCCAGCGTCGCGGCGGCAATGGCCTGGGCCGTGCCGGGCAAGCTCGCCACGGGGATGCCGTCACCGATCAGCACCGCCGAATCCGCCCCCGGCAGCGGCGCCAGCCATGCCGCGATGCGCGGCAACATGCCGCTATCGCTCATTGCGCCACCTCTGCCGGCCGGCCGCCCCGGCGCAACCAGCCCCGCCCGCGCGCCCAGCCGACCAGCACACCGCGCAGCGGCGCATCCGCCGCCCACCACAACAGCGCGCTCAGGCCGAGCATCGCTGCCAGCAAGCCGGCGAGCGCGCCCGGCGAGCCACTGCCCAGGCCGGCGGCATGGCCGATCTCCCACACGGTCCAGTGCAATAGATAGATCAGATAACTCACCCCGCCCGCAACGGCGGCGAGTTTGACGTTGGCCAAGGCCGATTGGCTAAGCGCCAAGATGTTCCAGACCAACACGGGCACAGCGATCCAATACAGATTGAACGGCGTCGGTATCGTCGGCGCGATCAGGACTACGCCGACCACGGCGGCCAAGCTCATTGCCACCGACATGGGGCTGCGCAGCACACGCCGCCCCGTCTCGCCCGTACTGTCCAGCCAGTGTCGCGCAAAGATACCAACCATAAACTCGGCCACGCGCACCAAGGGATTGCTATAGACGCTGGCCTGGGCCGCAACGAAATCGTGGCTGGGCAAGCCCCCAATAGCGAGCGCGACAACCCCGCCTTGCGCCAGCCAAAGCGCAAAGGCCAGGGCCAAACCCCATGACGGCCGCGTGCGTGCAACCAGCGGCATCAAGAATGGAAACAGCAGATAGAAGAACATCTCGCTGTAGAGCGACCACAGCGGCGGCGCGAACAGATAGCGCCCGCTCGATGCCTGGTCGAGGGCGCCAAGGAACAAAGCGTGACTGGCCAAGCGTGCCGGCCAGGTTGACAGATATTCTTGCGTCGCGATATCGGCCGACAGGAACGCCGGCCGCCCCACTGTATGCAGCCAAGCCACGCCTTGCTGCGCCACGCCCCACCCGAGCCAGGCCGCCGCCAAGGCCAAGACCAACCAATAGGCCGGAACGATGCGAATGGCGCGGCGCAACCAGAAATCGAGCAGCAGGGTGCGCGTCGGGCGACAATCCGGGTGTGCGTGCGCCATGATGAAACCGGACAGCACGAAAAACCACGACAGCGCGACCGTGGCCCAAGCGTCATTCCAGCCCAGGCCGAACACCAGGGACAGATGCGCGAGCGCCACGGCCAGTGCCGCCATCAAGCGGCCGATGTCTAACCAGGGCATCGCGTCACGCCAGGATCAATCGGGCCGGGCGGCACGGGAATCGGCCGCGGGGCGTACGGCATCGCGGAAATACTGCCTCGCTTTTTTCGCCACATAATAAAAAGGCGCCAACTGCTGGACGATGTAGTTGTTGCTGTAGTCCTTTTCCCCGAACTCTTCCGCCTCTTTGTCCTTCGGATAGTAGGCCGTGCCGAACAGGTAATCCAGCACCACCAGGTTCCGGGAAAAGTTCTTGTCGAACGCCGCCGTATCGGTGGAGTGATGCCAGGCATGGAAATGCGGCGTCATCAGAATCCGGCCGGTGAAACGCGGGCCGTTGACGTTGCTGTGGCCGTAACGGTCGACGAAGCCCTGGAAAAAAGCGAACCAGAGCAGGCCTTCGCCGCCCGCCCCGAGCCAGCCCATGACCACCACGTAGGGGATGGAGAACAACGTCAGATCCAGCAAATGGAAACGCGAGGTCATCAGCGAGTAGTAGCGCGTCGAGCTGTGATGCACGCGATGGAATTCCCACAAGATCGGATTGCGGTGCACCAGGCGATGGATGAAGTAGAAGCTAATTTCGCTGACCAGCAGCGCAGCGAGAAACACCTGCCAGCCCGGGACATCGGCCAGCAGGTTTTTCAGCGGCCCCGTGCCGGGCAGCAGGCCGTTGACGCCGACCACGCAGGCATTGATCAGCATAGCGCGGACGACGGGCTCGTAGGTGTGGACGAGATCGCTGAGCCAGCCCTTGTTGAGCAAGGCATAGCGCCGGTTCGGGAACAGGTATTCGAGCAGGATCACCAGACCGAACCAGCCATACTCATTGAAGAGCTCTAGCCACTTATACAAGTCTTGCATCGCGCATTCCTCAACCCCGCGTCAAATCAATTGGCCGCCGACAGCGCTGGCTTGGCGACGACGCCGTGCCACGCATGCGGCAACGACACGATGCCCTGCTCCAGACCACGTTGCCGGATATCGAGCATGGCCGCCTGCTGGATGCCCTCGTAGACCAACACACCGTCTTCCGACAACAAATACACATCGACCCGATACGAGCCCTTGAGCAAAGGCAGCTTGGGCAAGGTCACCTCCACCGCCAATTCGCCCGGCCGGGTAATCGAGGGCAGCAGGCCGTCGTTATGCGTGCTGCAACTGGCGACGAAGCGGCCGCCCTCGTTGACGAAGCCCATCGCCACCGCGGGCGGCGGCATGGCCGGATCGAAGCGCGCCGCCACCGTCACCGTCAGGGTGCTGACGCCGGACACCGCTTCGAGGTGTCGGCCGGCCACGCCATCCACCTTGACCTCGGCCTTGGTCACGCGCACCGGCCCTGCGGCCGAGGTCACAACAGGCACTTCGGGCACGGCGTGGGCCTGGCCGTATTGCAGCTCGCGTTCATCCAAAAACGCATTGTAGGCGCCGATGCTGTCGGCGACCGGGCCATAATGCCGCACGCATCCCGCCTCCAGCCAGATCGCCCGGTCGCACAGGGCCTCGATCTGATACATCGAATGCGAACAGAACAAGATGGTCTTGCCCGCCTGCTTCAAGGCCATGATGCGGTCGAACGAGCGCCGGGCGAACTCGCCGTCGCCGACCGACAGCGCCTCGTCGATCACCAGGATGTCCGGCTCGACGCTGGTCGCCACGGCAAACGCCAGGCGCACGTACATGCCGCTGGAATAGGTCTTGACCGGCTGGTCGATGAAATCGCGGATGCCGGAGAAATCGACCAGCTCTTCAAAGCGCGCCGCGATCTCCGCCTCGGGGATGCCCATCACGGCGGCGCTCAGGAACACGTTCTCGCGCCCGCTGAACTCCGGGTTGAAACCGGCACCCAATTCCAGCAGCGCGGCGACCCGGCCCTTGACCGCAATCTCGCCGACCGTCGGCGTCAGCGTGCCGCACACCAGTTGCAGCAGGGTCGACTTGCCGGCACCGTTGCGGCCGAGGATGCCGACCACCTCGCCCGGCATGATGTCGAAGCCGACGTCGCGCAGCGCCCAAAACTCGCGGAAATATTGGCGCCGGCCACCGGCGAAGAATTGCTTCAGCCGATCCTGCGGCCGGGCGTAGAGCTGATAGCACTTGCCGAGGTTGCGGGCGGCGATGGCGGGCTCAGAGGACATCGGCGAATCCCTTGCGCGTCTTCTGGAACCAGAACAGACCAAGCCAGGCCACCGCCAGCGCGATCAAGGCGTAAACCGCCAAACCGGTCCAATCGGGCAGCTTGCCCCAGATCAGCACATCGCGACTCTGCTCGATGACGAAGGTGAGCGGATTGAGAAATAGCCAGGGGCGGATTACCGCCGGCAAGGCGTCGGCCGGATAGAAGATCGGGCTCATGAACATCAGCACGGTCATCGCCATGCCGACCACCTGGCCGATATCGCGCACGAACACGCCGATCGAGGCCAGCAGCCACGACAAGCCCTGAATCAGCAACAAGAACGGTGCGAGCACGATCGGCAACAGCCAGACCGTCCACATCAGGCCATGCCCGGTCAGCAACAGGAAGAGCAACAACACGCCCAAGCTCACCGCCGCATGGAACAAGGCGGAGCCAAGCGATACCCAGGGCAGGATCTCCAGCGGGAAGATCACCTTCTTCACGTAATTGACGTTGCTCAGCACCAGGCCCGGCGCCCGGGTCAGGCATTCGGCAAACAAATTGAACACGATCAGGCCAGCGAACAGGACCAAGGCGAACTCCAGCCGGTCGCCGCTGCCATGGCCCCAGCGCGCCTGGAACACGATACCGAACACGAAGGTGTAGACCGTCAACATCAACACCGGGTTGACGAAAGACCAGAGCAGGCCGAGGAAGGAACCGCGATAACGACCGAGCACCTCGCGCTTGACCATCTGCCTGGTCAAACCGGCATGACGGCTTAGGCTGAAAAAGATGTCGGGTAATGCGGCTTTATTCGGGCTCATGCGAAACGCCATGGTTTTAATCTGCGCCGATTATCGCAGAATCCAGGCCCGCGGCCGTAGCTCGGCCGCTCACTGCAAGGTCATGTCCGCGCTATTCACCGCGCCGATCAGCCTGCCGCTGGCCCGGTCGATCAGCGCAACCCGCCAGGTGTACGGCCCCGCCGGCAGGCCGGCCAAGGCGATGCCCGGGAAGGCGCCGACCGGACCGAACAGCTGGCCAGCCAGCGCGGCCCCGCCGACATAGCCGGCGGCGACCGGCACATAACTGCCGACCGGGCTCCACTGGCCATCCGGGTGCAGGGCGAACTCGCCAACCGGGGTTTGCACCGTAACGTAGATGTCCACCGCGCCACCGGTCGGCGGCAGGCTGTAATTCACCGACACCGTGTCGGCCTGGTTATACACCGACTTGTTCGGTGTCAGCGCCGGGATCATGGCAAGGCCCATGCGCCCCGCCTGCAGCAGGCCGAAGCTGTAGCTGCCGCCGGCGATAGCGGTGGTGTTGGCCTTCAGATAGCCGGCATAGCCACTCACCGGCAAAGCCGGGTTGAGCGAACGCAGGTCGGCCAGCGCGGCCGAGACGACCGGGGCGGAGAACGAGGTGCCCGACGCGCCGTAGCCATAGCTGCCGCCGAGCAAGGTCGTGGTCACCGAAGAGCCCGGCGCCGCCACCGCGATCTCCGGCCCGAAACAGGAATACGACGCCAACTTGCCGGTCTCGTCCGTCGCCGCCACCGCGATCACGCCGGCCATATTGGCCGGGAACGCGACCGCACCGCCGGTGTTGCCCGCCGCCGCGACCATGGCCACGCCATGATCCAGCGCATATTGGATTGCATCGGCAACGACCTGGGTCGATTGATCGACGGTCAGGCTCAGATTGATGATCTGCACCCCCATGTCCACCGCGTAGCGGATCGCCTGGGCCAAGGTGTCGGAGGAAAAGGTGCCGTTCGTGCCGGAACTGACCTTCACCGGCAGGATCTTCGCCTTCGGTGCCAGGCCCGACACGCCGATGCCATTGTTCTGCTGCGCTGCGATGATGCCGGCCACCCGCGTACCGTGGCCGATAGCGTCCTGCGGATCGGCATCCAAGTCGCCCCAGTCGTAACCAGCGAGCAGGTTGGCCGTCAGGTCGGGGTGGCTCATATCGACGCCGCTGTCGATCACCGCCACGGTCACGCCGTCGCCGCTGCCGACCGCCCACATCGTGCGGTCGCCCAGCGCCGGCAGCCACCACTGCTTGGCATATTCCGGGTCGTTCGGCGTCGCCGCCAGCAGGCCCTCGAACCGGCCGCCGTAGTTCGGCTCGGCATAGCGCACGCGCGCATCGCCGCGAATCTGGTCCAAGCGCTGTTGCAACCGCGCCTGCCGCTCGGCCGGGCTCGCCGCCCCGGCCATGTCGACCGCGACCACCGCCGTGTCGGCCGCCAGCAGATTGACGATCTGGCCATGGTCGCCCGGCAGCACGATATCCTTGTAGCGGACGACGATGCTGTCCGGCACGGCATCGGCCGCCTGGGCCGCGCCCAGCACCCCAAGGGACAGCAAGACGGCAAATACGGCTACAATGACCGCGCTAAAAAACGTGTTCTTCCGATACATATCCAGAGGGTGATTCAATGAAAACATTGCGTTGGCTTGGGGCTGCGGCCTTGATGTATACCGTATCCGCCTTCGGGCAACAATGGGTCGGCACGACGCAGGTCGATTCGACCGGCAAGGTCTCGCTCGACAAAGACCGCTTCGAGCGCCGTGGCAACGCGGTGACCGCCTATATCCAAATTCTATTCGACAAGCCGGTGCGCATGCCGTTCATGGAGAAGCTGTACGACCGCAGCGAGCAGCTCTACTTCTTCCAGTGCAAGGACAAGCTGATGGTGCTGAACAGCTACATCCTCAAGAACGGCGACGAGGTCGTGCATACCCAGAACTCGATGACCCTGGACGGCAAGCCGCTGAGCCAGGCCGTGCCGGAGAAGGGCCTGGAGGCCGCGGCGTTCAAGCTGGCCTGCGGCTACAAGCCCAAGCCGTAAACCACAGCCGCGGCGACGCCAGTCGCCGCCGGCAGGCCGACAAGACCAGCACCGTGCCGCGCGTGCGCGAATTCCTCGACGACGCCGCCGCGCGCCTCGCCCGGCATTCGGGCCTCTCCCCTCGCGAAGCGCGCATCGAGGCCGGCGCCCTGGCCGGCCACGGCCTCGGTGTCAGCCGCACTTGGCTGATCGCGCACGACCGCGACGAACTCACGCCCGAGCAAACCGCGCGGTTGGACAACCTGATCGAGCGCCGCTGCGCCGGCGAGCCGGTGGCCTACCTCATCGGCCACCGCGAGTTCTATGGCCGCGAATTCAGGGTCGGCCCCGCTGTGTTGATCCCCCGCCCCGAGACCGAACACCTGGTCGAGGCCGCGCTCAAACGCGCGCCGCACAACGCCCGCGTGCTCGACATCGGCACCGGCAGCGGCTGCATCGCCATTACCCTCAAGCTGGAGCGGCCCGACCTGCAAGTCACCGCGGTCGATGTCAGCGCCGCCGCGCTCAAGATTGCCCACGCCAACGCCGCCGAATGGAGTGCCGAAGTCGAATTCATCGAGAGCGATCTGTTCAGCGCGCTCGCTGGCCGCCAGTTCGAGCTGATCGTGAGCAATCCGCCCTACATCCCCGAGGCCGACGCGCACCTGAGCCAGGGCGACCTGCGCTTCGAGCCGCCAAACGCGCTGGCCTCCGGCCCGGACGGGCTCGATGCCATCCGCGCCATCGTCCTTCAGACGGGGGCCCACCTCACCCCAGACGGCTGGCTGCTGTTCGAACATGGCTACGGCCAGGGCGAAGCGGTGCAGGGGCTCCTTAAGGCAGCGGAATACAGCGAGGTGTTTCTGGAACAGGACCTGGCAGGACAGCCGAGGGTGAGCGGCGGACGGCATTTGTAGGGCGCAATCGCGAAGCATTGCGCCGAATGGGATCGCCGATCCTGCGGCGGCTTGCTTCGCGAAGCCGCCCTACGAGCTAATCCCCGCCACCGGCCACTGGCGACCGATCGGCCGCACCGGCCCCAAAACAAAACGGCCTACCTGGCGACAGGCAGGCCGCTCCAGAACCGAGAGGCCGGATCAGACCTTCTTCACGAACTCCGACTTCAAGCCCATGGCGCCGATGCCGTCGATCTTGCAGTCGATGTCGTGGTCGCCCTCGACCAGGCGGATGTTCTTCACCTTGGTGCCGACCTTGACCACCAAGGACGAGCCCTTGACCTTGAGGTCCTTGATCACGGTGACACTGTCGCCGTCGCTGAGCACGTTGCCGACGGCGTCGCGCACGACGTGCTGCGTTTCTTCCGCTGCGGCCTCGGCCTGTTTCGGCCACTCATGGGCGCACTCGGGGCAGATGAACAGGCCGCCGTCTTCGTAGGTGTATTCCGAACCGCACTGCGGGCATTTGGGCAAACCGCTCATGTCGACTTCTCCTGTCTATCTCACTTGCAACGCCAATATCGAAAAACAAAACGGCCCGCCTGTCACCAAGCGGGCCGTTTCAGTCCGCAATGCCGGATGCCTTAGGCCGCGGCGGCTTCCGGGCTGGTGTGGTAACGGGTGATCACGTCCACCTCGTTCTTCGAGCCCAGCACCACGGGCACGCGCTGGTGGATGCCCTTGGGTTGCAGCTCCATGATGCGCTCGCGGCCGGTGGTAGCGGCGCCGCCGGCCTGCTCGACGATGAAACTCATCGGGTTGGCTTCGTACATCAGGCGCAGCTTGCCGCCCTTCTCGCGCAGCTTCTCGTCCATGGGGTACATGAACACGCCGCCGCGGGTGAGGATGCGATGCACCTCGGCCACCATGGAGGCGACCCAGCGCATGTTGAAGTCCTTGCCGCGCGGGCCTTCCTTGCCCTTGAGGCACTCGTCGACATAGCGGCGCACCGGCTCTTCCCAGAAGCGGTAGTTCGACATGTTGATGGCGAATTCCTTGGTGTCGACCGGGATGGTCATGTTCTCGTGGGTGAGCACGAACTCGCCGACGTTGGGGTCGAGGGTGAAGCCGTTGACGCCGTGGCCGGTGGTCAGCACCAGCATGGTGGACGGGCCGTAGATGGCATAGCCGGCGCAGACCTGCTTGACGCCGGGCTGCATGAAGGCCTCGACCGGGGTGGGGCCGTCGACGTTCTCGTTGCCCGGGCAGCGCAGGATGGAGAAGATCGAGCCGACCGAGACGTTGACGTCCATGTTGGAGGAGCCGTCGAGCGGGTCGAACATCAGCAGGTACTTGCCGCGCGGGTTGCCCGCCGGGATCTGATAGATCTCGTCCATCTCTTCCGAGGCCATGGCGGCCAGGTGGCCGGCCCACTCGTTGCGCTTGAGGAAGATCTCGTTGGACAGGATGTCCATCTTCTTCTGCTCTTCGCCCTGCACGTTCTCGGAACCGGCCGCGCCCAGCACGCCGAGCAGGCCGCCGTGGTTGACGCCGTTGGAGATCATCTTGCAGGCGGTGACGACGTCGTTCAACAGGCCGGTGAAGTCTCCGGTGGCGCCCTGGACGTGGCGCTGTTCCTCGATCAGGAACTGGGTCAAGGTGGTTCCGATATGCATGCTGCTGCCCTCGCGATTGCTTTAGAAAAGAAGAATCGCCAATTTTATCATGGCATTAGGGCTTTTTATAAGCCTTTTATGCCAAGGGGAAATAAGGCAGGCGGGCGGATTGATTACTGCGTCGTCAGCTGGTCCGACCGGGTGAACGACCAGGTCCGGGTGATGCTCAGGATGTCCACCTTCTTACGCATCTCGACCGGGAACGGCGAATAGGGCCCGGCGCCCTCGACGATCTTGGCTGCCGCGGCATCGAGCAGTTTGGAGCCGGAGCTGCGATCGATATGCACATCCACCACCTTGCCGTCGGAACCGATCTCCACAGTCAGCACCAGCGAACCGTACAAGCCTTCGCGCCGGGCCGCCTCGGGGTAGTTGTTGTTGCCATAGCGCTCGACCTTGAGCCGCCAGTCCTCGACGTAGCGGGCGAAGACAAATTCCTGGGCGCGGGCGCCGACGAAGGCGCGACGCGGCCGGCTTTGGTTGGCCTCCCATTCCTGGTCGATGCGGGCGGCGAGCTTGGCCATCTCCAGGCTGCGCGTGGTCAGGTCGGTCGGCGCGACCGTCGGTTCGGGCAGGTGCGGCGCACTTTCCGGCCGGGTCTTGGCTTGCGCCAGGGCATAGCTGGCCTTGTCCTGGGTCAGCAGCCGGCGCGCTTGTTCCTCCAACATCTCGGCCCGGGCGTTCAGCCGCTGCTCGGCCGAGGCGGCGCTGTTCTCGGCCATGGCCGGCAAGGGGCTCTTGGCTTGGCGTTTTTCGTCGGTATCGCCGCCGCCGTCGAGATTGGCCTGGGCCAGCACGTCGGGTTTCAGCGGCTTGTCCGGGCTGTGGCTGTTGACCAGCACCACCTCCATCGGCAATTGGCTCTCGAACAGCTTGGCGTTGGCCGGCACGAAACGGATGCCGAAGATCACGATGACATGCACGATGGCGGAGACGACGATCGCTTGGCTGAAGCGGTCGTCCCAGTCGACCGAGGTGCGCAAGACGTAGGCCATCTACGCCTCAGCCCTCCGCGCGCGCGACGAACTGGCAGGCCAGCTCGACATCGAGCAGGTCGAAACTGCCGACGCCGACGCGCACCCGCTCGCCCGGGTTCAAGGCCGGAGCGCCGGTCACTCGGGTCACCAGGGGCATGCCCTCGAATCGCACCAGGTTCTCCTTCAACACGGTGGCTTCGCGCTCTACGATATTTTCCTGCATCAACCAGCGCAAGCACCAATAGCGCTCCATCTTGCGCTGGAACTCGGCATAAGCGTCGTAGGCCAGCTCGAAGTCGCGCACGTGGGCGAACAGCATCGGGTCGTTGCCGGCATAGGCCGGGGTCTCGCCGCGCACCGCGGCGATGATCTGGCGCTGGTTGATCAGGTCGACGTAGCGGCGCAGCGGCGAGGTGCTCCAGGCGTAGTGCTCGACGCCCAGGCCCTCGTGCGGCGCCGGCCGCAGGGTCATGCGCACCTTGCCCTGGGTCTGCGCCCGGTAGATGCCGGTGACCTCGGTCTCGGCCAGCAGGCGGCCCCAGCGGCTGTTGGCCAGGATCATCATCTCCGACACCAGCTTGTCGATCGGGTTGCCGCGCACGCGGGGGACGATCTGCACCCGCTCGTCCTCGACCTTGAACACGTAGTCCAGGCGCTGGACCTGGTCGGCCTTGCCGCGCGCCGCCTCCAGATGGCAGGCAAAGCCCCACAGCCATTCCAGCTCGCGGCGGAACGGGTAGTCGGCACCGCCGGCACCGATGGTGTCTTCGTTGAACAGCGGCTCCAGCGTTTCGTGGCGCAGGTTGGCGGCGATGCGGATGACGTCGGCCTGGGTGGCGACCGCCTGGATGCTGAAGTCCGAGGCCACCTCGACATAAAGCGACAGCGCCGCGCAGTCGCGGTTCTCGGCCAGGGTGTAACGCTCGACCAGGGTCTCCGGCAGCATGGTGATCTTGCCGCCCGGCATGTACACCGTGGACAGCCGGGTCGCGGCGACCCGGTCGAGTTCGCTGTCCGGCGTGATGCCGAGCGCCGGCGCCGCGATGTGGATGCCGACCCGGACCGAGCCGTCGGGCCGGAAGATCACCGAGAAGGCGTCGTCGATCTCGGTGGTGGCGGCGTCGTCGATGCTGAAGGCCGGCGCATCGCCCTGGGGCAGGTCGGGCGGCGGCGGCGGCGCGTGCAACTCCGGGAAGCCCGCGCCCTTGGGGAAGTGCTCGAGCAGGAAGGCCTGCAAGTGGTATTCGTGGCTGGACGGGATGGCACCGCACTTGTCCATGAGCAGTACCGGGGTGAGCCCGGTCTGGGCGCAGGCCTCGGCCAGCGCCTTGAATTCGAGCGCGTTCTTGTCCGGCTTGTGCAGCAGGTGGAAGACCTGGTGACGGAACGGTTCGGGCAGTTGGCCGCTCTTGAGCTGCGCCACCCACTCGGCCTTTTGCTCGGCCTCGCGCGCCTTGCGCTCCAGCGCCGCCTTGGCCGCGTTCAGCGCCTCGGCCGGCGCCGCTTTGTAGCGGCCCTTACCCTTTTTGTAGAAGTAGATCGGCGCCTCGTGCAGCTTGAGCAACACCGCGCCGGCCTCGGGCGCGGTGGGCTCATGGCCGTAATACTCGCGGGCGAGATCGGCAAAACCGAACTCGGCCTCGCCCGCCACTTCCCATAGAAAATCGGGGTCGAGCTCCGCGCCCAGCCGGCGCGCGCCGTCCATCGCGGCGGCCGGGGCCGGTTCCTTGTAGCGCAGCAGGATATTGGCCGCCTTCACCTTGGCCCGCTTGCCATGCTGCGACTCCAACTGCACCGAGGCGTCGTTGTCGGTCAGGATGGTGCCGGCCTTGATGTCGCCATCTTCCTCGTAATAGACGTACATGATGGCGTTCAAAACTCCAGAATGGTCGGGATGTATTCGGCGAAGCGGCTAAAGCCGTGGTCGCCGCCGTCTAGCACCACTTGCCGCGCGCCCTGAAAATAGGCCACGGCCTCGCGGTAGTCGAGCACCTCGTCGCCGGTCTCGACCAGCAACAGGTAACGCTCAAGCCGGCTGGGCTGTGAGACCTTCAGGGCCTGCAACTCGGCCAGGTGTTGCGCGCTGAATTCGTATTCTTCGCCGCTGTGCCAGTTCTTCTGCGCCTTGCCTACCTCGGCGGCCAGCTTGTCGTCGCAGGTCACGCAGGGGTTGATCTGCACGGCCTTCAGACCGTGCTTTTCGGCCAGATAGGTGGCGTAAAAGCCGCCCAGGGAGCTGCCCAGCAGCTTCACCGGCGTTTTGCTCTCTGCGATATGGCGCTCAAGCAGCGCGATGGCCGCGCTCGGCCGATGCGGCAGGTCGGGGCAGAGGTATTGCCCGGCCAGCCCGCGCGCCGCCAGATAAGCCTGGAGTTCGCGGGCCTTGCCCGATTGGGCGGAACTGTTGAAACCGTGGATGTAGATCAGCATGAATCGAGCGCAGGACGTGGCTAGCCACGCGAGGAAAGTCCGAATGCTACCCGATGCGCGTCTTCGGCGAAACGTCGACTTGGCGCCTATTCCGGTAGGCTCTTAACTGCGCGGCTGCCGTTCCAGCCAAGTCACGAGCGCATCGAACAGCTTGGGCAAGGCCTCGTTGAAGCCCGCCGCCGCACCGCTGGCATCGAAGCGGGTTGCCGGTGCGCTGGCGGCAAAGGTTTCGTGCGCCAACAGGCGGGCCGAGTCACGCCGGATCAACTGCACATCGAGCACGATGCGCGCCTGGCCCGGCGGTGTCGCGGTGTCGTGATAGATATCCAACAACTTGATCGCCAATTGCAGGTCGCCGCTCATGCCCTCGCCGCTCAATGCAACCTGGCGATAGAGGCAGCTTGCGCGCAAGCGCTCGCGCAGCAGCAGACCGATCCGACTGGACGGCCGTTCCACCCATTGCGCGAATTGGTAATAACCGCGGCTTGCGGCATTGCGGCCATAGGCCAGATTCGGCGCGTTGTAGAAAGTGACCGGATTCAACACGTCGATCAACAAGGCCGCATTGGCCGGGGCGGCCTGGCAGTTTGCCGGCCCGGCGTCTTTGAGCAGGTAGTACGTCTTGACCGGCGCTTCGATGTCGATATTCACGCAGCCGGCCAAGGCCAGCGCGATCAGCCATGCAAACCGTTTCATGGGTTCTCCTCCCCGGGGCCCAGGTTCTCCGGTGCCGGGCCGAACAAGGCGCCGGCCGGCTCGCGCAAGGTCCGCGCCGCGTCGCCCACCGTTTGGCTGACGTTGCGCAAGGCGCGGCCGGTGGCCTGCAGTTCCTGTAACCCCAGATCGGTGCTCAGCCGCAACTGGGCCATGCCGCCGCGCACTTCCTGCGCGAGTTGCCGGGTCTCATCCAAGGTCGCCTCCAATTTAGGGCCGAGCCGGGCGACCTGCTTATTGGCTTGCTCGGCGGCGGCGTGTGTCGCCCCCAGCGTGCCTTTGAGTTCCGGCAGTGCGCGCGCGACGCTGCCGCTCGCTTCGCTCAAATTGCTCAAGGTGTGTTCGATCGCCGCGAGATTGCGTTCGGACAACATCGTATTCACCCGCGTCAGCGTCTCGTCGGCGCGCTCGGCCACGCCTTCCATGCGCTCGGCGAATCGGGTCAGCTTGGCCTGGCCCTCGGCCAAGACCGGGTACTCCTCGCCCGTCGGCACCTTATCGAGCAGCGGTGCCTTCTCCGCCATATTGTTCACTTCGATGCTGGCCAACCCGGTCAACAGATTGCGGTTGACCATCGCGATCGCGCCCTCCATCACCGGTGCCTTCGCATCGACCTCGATCACCACGCGCACGTTCTTCGCCTCGGTCGGCAGGATTTGGTAATCGATCACCTTGCCGACCTTGATGCCATACATCTTCACGTCGCTGTTGAGTTGCAGGCCGTCGAGCGACTGCTGGCGGAAATAGACGGTGAAGCGTTTCACGTCGTGCGCAGCCAAGCCGCCTTGCAACCAGAGCAAGCCGGTCGCGACCAGCACGATCAGGCCGATGATCACGGCCCCGACCCAGGCGTAACGCGCTTCCGATTCCATGGCCTATTGTCCTCTCTGCGGCACGTGGGCCGAAAAATACGACCGAATCCACGGCTCAGCAACCCTGGCCACCTCGGCCACCGGGCCGTCGGCGATGACACGGCCGCCGCTCAGCACGATCACCCGGTCGACGATGCCCCACAGGGTGTCGAGATCGTGCGTGTTCATGAACACCGTCAGCCCCAGGCTGTCGCACAGGGTGCGCACCACTTGATCGAAGGCACGGGCGGCGATCGGGTCCAGGCCCGAGGTCGGCTCGTCCAGGAACAGCAGCGCCGGTTCCAAGGCCAGGGCACGCGCCAACGCCGCCCGCTTGCGCATGCCACCCGACAACTCGGCGGGTTTTTTATCCAAGGCCGACAGCGGCAGGCCGGCCATGGCCAAGCGAAACTCGACTAACTGGCTTTGCAAGACGGGCGGCAAGGCCAGGTGTTCGCGCATCGGCGCGGCGACGTTGTCGGCAACGGTCAACGACGAGAACAAGGCGCCGTCTTGGAACAACACGCCATAGCGGCGGCGCAGCGCGTTCAGGGTCTCCAGGCTGGCCTGCCAGACATCGGTACCGAACAGCCGCACAACCCCGTCTGTCGGCCGGATCAGCCCGATCAACTCGTTGAGCAGCACGGTCTTGCCGGTGCCGCTGCCGCCAATCAGGGCGACCAGTTCGCCGGGACCGACCCGAAAGCTCACGCCGTCATGCACCCAAGTGCCGCCAAGCCGGGTACGGATACCCTGCACCTCGATGATCGGTTCGCTCATAGATCCAACTCGCTCAACAACACGGCGAAGAAGGCGTCGATCACGATCACCGCAACGATGCTCTGCACCACGGTGGCGGTGGTGGCCAGGCCGACGCTACGACTGTCGCGGCTGACCCGTAGGCCGTTGTGGCAAGCAATCAGACCGATTGCGGCGGCGAAGAACGGGGCCTTACCCAGACCGATCAGCACGGTCTTGAGCTTGAGCACGGCCTGCAAGCGTTCGATGAAGGCGGCATGCGAGATATCGAGCTGCAGATCGGCGATCAGCATGCCGCCGTAGAGCCCGGCCAGATCGCCGATGAAGGTGAGCAAGGGCATGGCCAAAATGATCGCGATCAGGCGCGGCAGCACCAAGACCTGAAACGCCGACAAGCCGAGAGTGATGATCGCAGCGATCTCGTCGGCCACTTTCATCGCGCCGATCTGCGCCGTGAAGGCCGAACCCGAGCGCCCGGCCACCAACACCGCGACCAACACCGGCGCCAGTTCGCGGCAGATGCCGAGGCTGACGCCATCGACAATGAAGATGTTGGCGCCGAACTTCTGGATCTGGATGCCGGTGAGGTAGGCGATGACCACACCGATCAGGAAATTCATCATCGCCACGATGAGCAAGGCACGCAGGCCGACCTGCTCCAACTGCACGAACAGTTCGCGCGGCCTGATGTGCGAAGGCTTGATCACGACCTCGGCCAGGCTGGCGGCGGCATGGCCGAGAAAACGCAGTCGGCTATGAATTTCGCGCAGCCCGTCGGCCGCCGCCCGCCCCAGTCGGGCCAACATATTTGGCTGCGCTTGCGCCGCCAGCACGGCCTCTTCGAAGCGCTGTTCGACCAGATCGAGCAAATGCCGATGCTGCGGCGGCAGGCCGTCGCGCCGGACATTCGACCAAGCCACACCGGCCTGCCACAAACGGCGCACCAGCAGCATTGCGCCGGCGCTATCGATCGCCTTGAGTTCGCCCGCCTCGAGGCGAACGATCGCATCGCGCGGGATGGGGAATTTCGGAATCGCGGCGTCGATGGCGGCAAGCCGATCCAAGCGCCAATCACCGCGCAAGCTCAAACGCCAACCCTCAGCGTCGGCCCGGAGCACATGCCAAAGTGTCGATACCGCCGCCTGTTCGCCCAAGCCAGCTCCCGTTATTGAGCCAACCTCGCCAGCAATTTGTCGTGAATGCCGCCGAAGCCGCCGTTGCTCATGATCAGCACATGGTCGCCGCTCTTGGCCGCACGCGCAATGGCCTCGACCAGGGCATCGAGGTCGCGGTGCACCGCGGCCTTGGCCCCCAGCGGCGCCAGCGCCCCGGCCACGTCCCAATCGACGCCGCCGGCATAGCAGAACACCGCATCGGCGCCGCGCAGGCTGGCCGGCAGTTGCGCCTTCATGGTGCCCAATTTCATCGTGTTGGAGCGCGGCTCCAACACCGCCAGGATGCGGGCACCGCCCACCTTGCCGCGCAGGCCGGCCACCGTGGTCTCGATCGCGGTCGGGTGGTGGGCAAAATCGTCGTACACCGTGATGCCGGCCACCTCGCCACGCAGCTCCAGCCGCCGCTTCACGTTCTGGAACCGGCCCAGCGCCTCGATACCCGCCTTCACCGGCACCCCGGCGTGGCGGGCGGCGGCGATGGCGGCCAGCGCGTTCATCCGGTTGTGCTCGCCCAGCAGTTCCCATTCGACCCGGCCCTGCGACTCGCCGTTGAACAGCACGTCGAAGACGTTCGGCCCCTGCTCGACGGCCTGCCAGCCGGCGGCCACGCCGGTGCGCTCGACCGGCGTCCAGCAGCCGCGGGCGAGCACGCGGCCCAGGCTCTCCTCGCGGCCGTTGGCCACCACCAGGCCGTTGCCCGGCACCGTGCGCACCAGGTGATGGAACTGGGTCTCGATCGCGCCGAGGTCGGGGAAGATGTCGGCGTGGTCGTATTCCAGGTTGTTCAGCACCGCCGTGCGCGGGTGGTAGTGGACGAACTTGGAACGCTTGTCGAAGAAGGCGGTGTCGTACTCGTCCGCCTCGATCACGAAGAAGGGCGACTCGGTCAGCCGGGCGGAGACCCCGAAGTTGCGTGGCACGCCACCGACCAGATAGCCGGGGTCGAGCTTGGCGTCTTCCAGAATCCAGGCCAGCATGCCCGAGGTGGTGGTCTTGCCGTGGGTACCGGCCACCGCCAACACCCATTTCTCTCGCAGCACATTCTCGTACAACCACTGTGGCCCGGAGATATAGGGCAGGCCGCGGTCGAGGATGGCCTCCATCAAGGGCTGCTTGCCGCGGGTGACCACGTTGCCGATGACGTAGACATCGGGGTTCAACTCGATCTGCTCGGCGCCGAAGCCCTGGATCAGCTCGATGCCCTGGGCCTCGAGCTGGCTGCTCATCGGCGGATAGACGTTGGCGTCGCAGCCGGTGACCCGGTGGCCCGCCTGCTTGGCGATGACGGCGATGCCGCCCATGAAGGTGCCGCAGATACCGAGGATATGCAGGTGCATGGCGCTGTCTTGGAAAAGACAGCATTATCTCCGCAGAGCGGCTATGCTGCCAATTGACCAAGCCCGTTCAGCAACAAACGAAGACGCCGCTTCCAATGGAACACAGCCCGCACGCCCTTGCCGCGCTGACCATGCAGCAGATCAATGCCTATGGTCTCGCACCGACGCCGGAGAATTTCGCCCGCATTTATTACGAGATCTCGATCAAGCCACTGCCGTTGCTGGTGCCGGATGCCGGGCAAATACTCCAGGCCGCACCCTGCGACGGCATCATGCGCGCGCTGCAAGAGTTGGTCGCCGATACCCACGATGCCACCGACCGGCTTGCCACCGGCCTGAGCGATAAACAGGTGGCGATGAATGCCAGTGCCGAGGCCTTGCGGCACAGCCGGGTGCCCAACGACACGATGCGCCAAGTCGTCACCTTGCTCGCCCATGCCAGCGGCCTGATGGATCTGATCGAAACCGGCCGTCAAGATTTGCAGCAGGCGCAACAAGCCCTGCGCCAGATGGAAGAAAAACTGGCCGAGACCACGCGCGAGTTGGGCGTCGACGCCTTGACCAATACCCTGAACCGGCGCGGCCTCGCCAACTGCCTGAACCGGGAGACCGCCCGCGCCAAGCGGCACAAGGACAAACTCAGCGTGATCATGGCCGATTTGGACAACTTCAAGCAGATCAACGATACCTACGGCCACGAAGCCGGCGACCGGATGATCGTCCACTTCGCGCAGCTCATCCGCTTCGTCATCCGCGACGCCGACTACGTCGCCCGTTTCGGCGGCGAGGAGTTCGTGCTGATCCTGCCCGAGGCCGATCAGGTGCACGCCGAAATGGTAGCCTTGCGTTTGCAAACCATCCTGGCCAAGACCCCGCTGATGTATGAGGGCAAGGAAATCGGCGTCACCTTCAGCGCCGGCATCGCCGAGTATCGCGCCAACGAAGAAGGCGCCGAACTACTGCGCCGTGCCGACGGCGCGCTGTATGCGGCCAAGGCGGCCGGGCGCAACTGCTTCAGGCTGGCTTCGTAAAAATTACGACGCACGCGTGCGCCGCACGGCACGGCACACACCTCTAAATTTCAACGAAAAATGCGACCAACAATAAAAATTCATCGCCGATATTTGCGACCAGCGATCTCTGCCAAGAGATTTCTAATGATGAGGTAATTATTGAGGCTGACAGATCAGTCAACTATCTGGTTGAAATGAATCAATTCAAATCCAAGCCGTTTTGCTTTCACTAACCACTTGTAGACTGGATATGTAACTAATAAAAAGACCATAGAAACAAATCCATTTGCAATAGGAGCACCGACAAATAGTATTACCCAAGTCGTGATGCCCAAACTATCCCAATGCTGCCAAGCATAGAATGGGGAAGCAATTGCCGTCGAAACTACGCCTGACAGAAAAAATATTTTTCCAAGGGCGCCAAAAGCGAGAACACCTTTCTCTGTCTTTATCGTTTCTGGCATTGATTGCACTCCTTTTCACATTTTTTCTCACAATAATTATGTTGGCTGATTGGCTCACAAATCAGCCCATTGACGGCCTGATCAATTGGGAATGGAATTCTAGCTGTGATCAAACCACATGTGGTTGTTACCGGTAAGGGCGCCGGTTCTTTCATACAGTTGTTGACGCAGGCACAATTGTATCCAGATGGATACACAGAGGCATTTCCAGGATCATTCCACGCTAACCCTTTGGGATCAATGCGACTGATCGGATTACCAAGCACATAGCCGTATAGATTCAACCCCCCCTCCAATCCAATCGGATCAGATTGGATATACCTTCCTATCGTCGGATCATAATCCCTGAAGTAGTTGTAGTGGGTATTGGCCTCCTGATCGAAGTACTGCCCCGGGAACCTCAGGTTCAGGGTGAACTTGATTTTGTCCCCATCCGGGTCCTCGTCCGGTGCAGTGGTGCCGAACGGCTCGCCCAGCGGGTCGCTCTTCCAGATCACCTTGTTCTTGTCGTCGGTCACCACACGCAGCGTGCCCAGATGGTCGGGCTGGATATAGAACACCCCCTTCATCTGCGCCAGCACCGTTACGCTGAGCGGCGGCGATATGGTGACGCCGCCCTTGTTGTCGGTGGCCTGGGCGGTGATCGTGTAGCTACCGACCGGTACGTCTTTCCAGTCGTAGGTGTAGGGCGCCTGGCTGACGCTGCCGAGCAGGGTGTCGCCTTGGTAGAACGCCACCTGCGCGATGCTGCCGTCGGCGTCACGCGCGTCGGCCGTGAGATTGATCGTGGCCGGCGCGATCAGGTCGTCCACCGGTGTGACTCCCTGCGCCCGGCGGCTTGCTTCTCGAAGCCGCCCTACCGCGCTTGCTCCCCATCAAACCATGAAACCAATCTGGATCATCGACGACGACCGTTCCATCCGCTGGGTGTTCGACAAGGCACTCAAACGCGAAAATCTGCCGCACCGCATCTTCGACAGCGCGGAAGACGCCATGCGCGCAATCGAACAGGAGATGCCGGGCGCGGTACTGACCGACATCCGCATGGAAGGCATCAGCGGCATCGAGTTCATGGAAAGCCTGAAAGCCCGCTATCCCAAGCTGCCCGTCATCGTCATGACGGCCTATGCCGATCTCGACTCCGCGGTCTCCGCCTTCCAGGGCGGCGCGTTCGAATACCTGCCCAAGCCGTTCGATATCAACCATGCGCTGGAACTGATTCATCGCGCATTGGACGAAACGGCGCGTAGCGAAGAGGGGGCGGGCGAGGCCATGCTCAGCGGCCAGGCCATGCTCGGCCAGGCCCCGGCCATGCAAGACGTGTTCCGCGCCATCGGCCGCCTGTCGCAATCGCATGCCACCGTGCTCATCACCGGCGAAACCGGCACCGGCAAGGAATTGGTCGC
>Ga0316628_100000115_pt1 | contig 47041 bp, 6 predicted proteins | sample OWC_Aug_M2_C1_D5_FD_207648 | JGI IMG/M metagenome (GOLD analysis project Ga0316628, IMG submission 207648) | Wetland soil microbial communities from Old Woman Creek delta, Ohio, United States - OWC_Aug_M2_C1_D5_C | ecosystem: Environmental > Terrestrial > Soil > Wetlands | place: USA: Ohio...
CGGATTCCCTCCGGGATAGGCAGTGCCTTCCTGTCCAATTTTCCTTGCAGTGTCAACGGGACCTGGTCTATTTGAATAAAATATGACGGTATCATATAATTGGGTAGGCGCAAGGATAAATAGTTTCTTAATTCCGGGACGGTAAGGTCTTTATCCGCCACAAAATAAGCACACAAAGAAGTATTACCCTCTTGATTCATTTCTCTTGCTAACACTACAGTCTCTTTGATATCTTGATGCTGAAGCAACTGCGCCTGGATTTCTCCCATCTCCACCCGGAATCCCCTGATTTGCACCTGGTGATCGATTCGGCCCAGGTATTCCATATCACCGGATGTATTTAGCAAACGCACCAGGTCTCCCGATCGATACAATTTTTCTCCTGGCTTATATGGATTGGTGACAAATTTGTCCCCGGTTAATCCCGGCCGGTTCAGGTAGCCCCTGGAAACCCCCTTGCCTCCGACATATACCTCTCCAGGCCCGCCTAAGGGAACCAGCTTTAAATTCTTATCCATTACATATGCGCTCAATGTCGGGATGGGTTTACCGATATTGCTTCGGTCCATGGTTATCTCTTTTTCCGTGATTTCTTTATAAGTCACATGTACCGTGGTCTCTGTTATTCCATACATATTGATTAGGCGGGTTTCCGGGTACTTGTTTTTCCATTGGCTTAATTTACCGGGATTGAGTGCCTCTCCACCAAAAATCACACAGCGAAGTTTTAATTGCTTTTCTTCATATTTCAATTCCTCATCGATTAAAGGATAAAATGCCGATGGTGTCCGGTTCAATATGGTAACTTTCTCTGCTTTCAATATCTCCAGGGAACGCTGCGGGTCCATGGAAACCATCTGTGGGATCACTACTAATTTTCCTCCATACAGCAGCGCGCCATACATTTCCCATACGGAAAAATCAAAACAAATAGAATGAAACATGGCCCATATATCACTGCCGCCAAAATCGAATAAAAATTGATCGTTGAACATTAAGCGGACAACGTGACGATGCTCGATCAATACCCCTTTTGGTTTGCCTGTGGTGCCGGAGGTGTAGATGACATAGGCCAGGTTCGCTGGGCTCACCTGGCAGGTTGAGGTTAAGGTTGAGGTTGAGAGGGATGGCCCAGGAGCTGCTGCAAACCCTGTTTCAATATTAACAAATTGTAGGGGCAGTGGCAGTGGTTGTTTGAAGTTCTTCTCAACCTCAGCCTTAACCTTAACCTGGAGTTTTGGTGTCGTCACCAAAACTCCCACATTGCTGTCTTTTAACATGAAATTAACCCGTTCCTGGGGGTATTCCGGGTCGATGGGTAAATAGGCGCCGCCTGCTTTTAATATTCCCAATATAGCAATAATTACCTCCAGGGAGCGTTCCAACAAGAGTCCCACAATGATGTCTGATCTGACGCCTCTCTCTATCAATAAATAAGCCAATTGATCCGCTTTTCCATTTAATTCGCGGTAAGAAATATAAGAAATATAGGTCCTATTGGTCATATAGGTCCTATATTTTGTCTCGGTCGGTCCTACCAGGGCTATATGGTCCGGGACCTGCTCCACCTGTTGGGCAAACAACTGGTGCAGGGTCTTGTCTGACGGATATCTTACATCCGTATGATTGAGTTCATGTAATACCCAATTCTTCTCCTCCGGGGGTATGATTTCTATTTCCCCAAGTTTCTGCATGGGATCCTGGGTTATAGAGGAGATAATGCGTTTGATATACCCGCTAAATCGTTGGATGGTTTTTTCGTCAAAGAGTTTAACACAGTACTCAATTGCGAAAAAGAGGCGGTCCCCGGATTCAAAACTGTGTAATGTCAGGTCAAATTTGGCTATCCTATTTTCATACTTGTAAGGATTGGGGGCCAATTTGCCTGACGGTGTATTCTGCAGAGTAAACGCCGCATCAAACAAGGGATTCCGGCTCATATCCCTTTCCAGGTTTAATGTTTCGATTAATTCTTCAAATGGATACTCCTGGTTCTCAAAGGCCTGTAATGTTGTATCTCTCACTTCTTTTAAAAATTCCCGGCAGGTTTTATCTCCCCCGGGATAATTTCTCATGGGCAGCGTATTTACAAACATACCGATGATATTTTCCAGTTCGGGGCGGCGGCGACCGGCAGTGGGAGTCCCTACCACAATATCCTCCTGACCCGTTAACTTATATAGAAATATGTAGAAAACAGCCAGTAGTTTGATATACAATGTGGCATCTTCTCCTGGTAACAAGGTATTTAATGCGGTTGTCTCTTCTTTCCCCATTTCAAATCGAAGGTTTTTTCCTTCATTCGATTGTTCGGTTGGCCGTATATAATCGGTTGGTAAATTGAGCGTCGGCACCTCTCCTGCAAACAGCTTTATCCAATATTCCCGCTGCTTCTTTCTAACCAGGTGTTCTTCCTCATTGTTTAGCCATTCCGAGTAATCTTTGTACTGGATCGGCAGCCCGGGTAATCCATCCCCCCTATAAACCTCCCGGAACTCCTGGATAAGGAGTTGGTTGGAGTTCCCATCCGTTATGATGTGATGCAGGTCTACCATCAATAAATACCTGTCCCCTGTCCCTTTTCCCTTTTGAGAGGGGTGACCGCGAAGAGCGGTCGGGGTGTGGGGAAGTTTTATCAATCCCACCCGTAAAAGCGGCGGCTGAGACAAATCAAAAGGACGGATAAAGCTGCTTACAGCCCCTTCAACTTTAAACTCAGCCTCGCCCCCGGGTATATCATAAAGTTGTATCTCGAACTCTACCTCCTCATGGACCTTCTGGACCGGTTCACCCCCTACCAACAGGAATGATGTTCTCAAGCTTTCATGTCTTTGGATTAACGTCTTGAAGGTTTTCTCCAGTGTTCCTATATCTACAGCCATTTCCTGGAATACCACTTGAGACTCATTATAGGCAATACTGTTTTCCTGCATTTGCTGTAAGATATACAATCGCTTTTGTGCCGATGATAGTTTATAGTACTCCTTTTGCTCTGCCGGTTCTATCGGTTGATATTTTACTTTTTTCATTCCCACGATATACCTGGCCAGTTCTTCCACTGTCCGGAGCTTGAAGAACTCCACCAATGACAGCATTACATTGAATTCCCGGTGCATTTTCGAGATAGAAGTAACGGCTTTCAGTGAATCACCGCCCAATTCAAAAAAATCATCTTGAATTCCTACCTGTTGAAAGCCAAATAATTGTTCCCAGATTTGAGCGATATTTTGTTCCAACTGGTTTCGTGGGGCCACATATGAGGTCATTAAATTTGGTCGTTGATGACGTGTTGGTGATTTTTCTTTTTTCGCCGCGCCCTTTTCCTCGAGGGATGAAAACTTTACCCACTGATTGATCCTGGTTTTCAAGTCACCGGTGGAAACAATGACCTGGTTGGTTTGGCTGTAGGTTAAAATGCGTTCAAAGGTTTTTATTCCTTCTTCCGGTGTCATCTCTAATTCCGCCAATGGTGAGTCGGTAAGTGCGGATGGCTTTTCCGACTTCCAATCCCCCCAGTTTACACTGGTCCATTTCATGGAATTGGTTTTATTATAGTTGTGCACGTATAGGTCCATATAAGTATTGGCTGCCGAATAGGCCGCAAATCCCAATCCGCCTAATATCGGCGAAAGGGACGATATTAATAGACAAAAATCCAGTTCTTTATCATGGAACAGTTCACCCAATACTTGTACCCCATGGATTTTGGGTTGAAATTGGCGATGGCAAACCGTTTCATTGATATTTTCAATGGGAGATATGATATTCCCCGTATCCCCGGCTGCGTGAATCACACCGTTTATAGGTCCGAATTTCTTCTTTGATTGGAGCAGTATCTCTTGCATGCGCTGTCTGTCTGAAACATCCCCACCAAAAACCAGGACCTCCCCGCCCATGTTTTGGAAGTTCTTGACCTTTAAAATTTTTTTACTGATGGGATCATCCGCCCCATGTGTTGTTAACCGCTGCTGCCAGTTTTCCCTGGGGGGCAGGTTGGTTCTGCCGGTAAGTATTAGCCTGGCTCCCACACGTTGGACCAGGTGCTTTGCCAATGAAAACCCGATATTTCCTAATCCACCGGTGATGAGATAAACCCCTTTTTCTCTTAGTTTTGTTTTCCCTGGGGATGGTTCTTCCAATCGAAGTGATTCAAAAGCCTGGACCCAGCGATAATTATTGCGATAGGCCGCGATATTGCCAGCAGATGCGGTCATTAATTCTCCCACCAGTTGAGCCGCCAGTTCCTTCTCCTGTGGGGCCCCGGGTGCTGGCAGGTCGACATCGATACTGCGGCAGCGGATATTGGGGTATTCCTGGGGTATGACTTTTACCGCACCTAAAAGGGTGGCCTTTCCTGGCGATAATGTCTCCGCCCCTGTTACCTCTTGTATATGATTGGATATCACCTCCAATTGGATTTCATTTCCTAACCGCTGCCGACCAATGGCTTTGGCCAGGTAAATTAAACTGTAAAATCCAGGATATAGGGAATCTTCAGACCACTGCCGGACAGGTTCCCCAGGGTAATTCTCATCGATATTCCAGAGGTGGACAATTTTAATGTTACCGGAAAATAGTTTCAATTTACTGAGTTCTCTAAATAATACCATGTAATCGTTAAAGTCCTGGGGATTAAGGGTAAATTCCCGGCGGCCAACCTGTTTAAACCCCGATCCCGCTTTCACGGTAATGATAACTGTCCCTTCCTCTTTCTCTTTTAATTGTTTTTCCAACCGGGAGGCCAGGTGGTTTTGCAGGGTAAAGAAAAGCCAACAGGAGAAGTCGGTGGGTTTAAATGATCGATTGGTTTTTAGGACAGAGCGGTTCCACTGGGGAATATAAAACCAATCTGCAATATCGGGTTTACGTCCCGGGCGCTGTCGGGGTGTCGGCGCGATTCCCACCGGTAAAGCATACTGATCGATCCAATAGCGCTTGCTTTCAAATGGATAGCCGGGCAGCGGGATACGCTGCCTCTTTCCCGTGGTATAAAATGCATCCCAGTCAATAGGCTGTCCCAATAGCCACATCTGTCCGATTTTATCCAGTAGATAATAAAGATCGGAAAAGTTTTGATGAGATTGTCTCACCAGGTTGATGGCCTGGTGGTTACTATTTTTATCCTTTTCAAAATGCCTCAGTATCAATGTGGTTAAATCACGACCTGGCCCGATTTCGACAAAAATTGAGTTGGACTCCTTTAGTAACTCTTTCATCCCGTCGGCGAATCGTACGGTTTGTCTTAGATGAGAGGCCCAATACCCGGGATTTATGGCCTCATGATCCTTGAGCCAATCCCCGGTTACATTGGATATATAAGGTATCTTTGGTTTATTTAGCTTGAGGGCTGCTGCAATTGCCGTGAATTCTTTTAATACAGGTTCCATCATGTGGGAGTGAAAGGCATGAGAGGATGGCACCGGCATGGGCATTAATTTCCTTTCTTTGATCTGCTGTTCAAAATCGTGGACCGCCGCGGGCGAACCGGCCACAATACAAGAAGGGCCATTGTCAATGGCGATGGACAAATCATGCTTTGCTGCCAGGAGAGGGGTCAGCTCTTCCCTGCTTAGGGGGACACTGAGCATGACTCCCGGGGGGACGTTTCGAACCAGTTTTCCCCGGGCTGTTACCAGCTTCAAGGCATCTTCCACGGAAAGCACACCAGCCGTGCAGGCAGCCGTATATTCTCCGAAACTGTAGCCGATCATGGCATAAGGTTTGATTCCCCAATGTATTAACAATTTTGCCAGGGCATATTCGAAAGCAAATAGCACCGGTGGGGCGATTTCGGCCTGGTTAATGTCTGACCTGTCGGAGTGGTCAGACCTGTCAGACCTGTCAGACTGGTGGTACATTAAGCCGGGATAAATGATATCTTTGATATTATAGCCCAGGATGTCATTTAATATTTCGAAGCAGTGGTCCATTTCCCGGCAGAATATTGGTTCATGTTGGTAAAGGTCGCGGCCCATATTGACATATTGGGCGCCCAGCCCGGGGAACATAAAAATAATCGGACGATTATCCTCGTGGGATTTATAGGTTTTAAGTTTCCTGGATTCCGTGGATACCGTGGTTAGTAAGTTGACGGTTTCCCGGGTATCATTACCGGGACATACCAGCATTCGCCGATGCTTATAGAGGGATCGTCCTACTTGCAGTGTATAAGCTGCATCGGCAAGATTAATATGGGGATTTTCCGTTAAGTGCCGGGCCAGGTTCCGGGTCATTTGCTCCAGTGCGGTTTCGGTTTTGGTGGATAAGAGGATTAATGGGTATTGACTCCATGTGCCTTGCTCCATGTGCTCCTGGTCGTGGGCCGTGCTCTCCGCGCTTTGCGCATCCGGCCATTCTTCTAATATCACATGGGCGTTGGTGCCGCCGATGCCGAAGGAACTCACCCCGGCCCGGCGGGGATTGGGGCCTGGTTCCCATGGGGTAAGCGTTGTATTGACTACAAAGGGGCTGTTTTCAAAATCAATTTTGGGATTGGCTTGTTCATAAAAGAGGGTAGGGGGTATTAATTTGTGTTTTAGCACCAGTACGGTTTTAATAAATCCGGCGGCTCCCGCTGCTGCTTCCAGGTGGCCGACATTGGTTTTCACGGAACCGATCCGGCAGAAATGTTTTTTATCGGTGGCAAATGCGGATTTTAATCCTTCGATTTCCACGGGGTCTCCCAGTTCGGTTCCTGTGCCGTGGGTTTCTACATAACCGATGGTTCCCGGTTCTACTCCCGCTAATTGATAAGCGTTGCGGATGACATCCGCCTGTCCTTCTATACTGGGCGCGGTATAACCGGATTTCCTGGCGCCGTCGTTATTGATGGCTGAGCCTTTTATTACAGCGTGGATGTTATCTCTATCGGCGACTGCGTCATCCAGCCGTTTGAGCACCACGAGGCCGACGCCATTGCCAAAATTGGTGCCTTTGGCTTTTGCGTCAAAGGCGCGGCAGTGACCATCCGGTGAGTTGAGCATTCCTTCTTCATATAAGTACCCTTTTTTATCCAGGGCGCGGATGGATATCCCGCCGGCTAACGCCATATCGCAGTCGCCGCTTAATAACGCCTGGTAGGCCAGGTGAATGGCAATCAGGGCGGTGGAACACGCTGTATCTACCACCAGGGCCGGACCTTTTAAATCTAATTTATTGGCAATGCGGGTGGTCATGTAATCCTTATCATTAAGTTGTTCCGCCGGGAACCAGCCCAAAATATCGTTTTTCCCGGACAGGGCGGATCGGGCTTGCCATTCAAAGCTGCCGGAGGCCCCTGCATAAAGCCCGATTAAATGCGGATACGAATGTGAATCATACCCGGCATTTTCCAATGCTTCCCGGGCGCATTCATGCAAAATGCAGGTTTGCGGGTCCATTACTTCCGCTTCTAATGGCGTATATCCAAAAAATGTATAATCAAAAAACTCGATTTCCTCCATCCACCCATATGCTTTTACAAACGTAGGTTTTTTTAACAAGGCGGGTTCCGGGGCACTTTCTTCCAACTCTTCTTCAGAAAAAAAGGAAATAGATTCCACACCATTCTTTAAATTTTCCCAGAATTGATCCACATGCCGGGCCCCGGGAAATCGACATACCATACCAATAACCGCAACCTCTAAGCCTGTTTTTTTATCTTGAATTTCTTTTTCTCTCATGAAAAATCACCTGGTTTTTCCCCGGTTCTTTTACTCTTCCCGATGAATTATGGGTTGAATAGTACTGCCGACTCCTCGTTGTTTAACGTCTTGACTTTCGACTCATTCTTTCTTTCAACCTGTTTTTGCTTTCTTGTATTACTTTTGAACGGTCTTGATTTTGCGCGGGCGCCTTTTTATCCTCTTCTTGCTGCTGTAGGTATTGGACAAAGGCATGTACGGTTAAATACCTGAACAGGACCGCCACCGGTATATCACGTTTTAATTGTTTTTTCAGCATACCATTGAGTTGGACGATATTGAGGGAATCACCTCCCAATTCAAAGAAGTCATCGTGGATGCCTACTTTTTCAATGCCCAGGATTTCCTGCCAAACGCCAACTACGGTTTTTTCCATTTCAGACCTGGGCGCAACGTAGACCGTACTGATTTCTGGCCGTTCATCCCTTGGGCCGGCGGGTTTGTTTTTTTCGACTTCTTCTTCCAGGAATTTTGCGGGGGCGGCGCGATTGATTTTTATCCGTTGGGAGAGGTCTATGGTTGAAACCACCACCTGGGGCAGCGCCCCATTTAAAATACGACTAAAAACCTCAACGCCTTCCTGGGGCAGTATGCCGTCCTTTAGAAATAATTTTTCTTTTTCCCGATGGGGAACCCCTCCTGCCGCGGGTGTGGGGGGTGAGTTAAGTTTCCCCTTTACTTCCCGGGTAACTTCCAACATGGTAAATTCTTTAATATCCACCAGCTCCCTTCCCTGCTCATCCATGATGGTCACATCAAATTTCAGGGTCTCTGTTTGGGTTGGGGTGAGGTCTTCCAGTAGTCGGGAGCAGCTTATTATTTTTGCTGGCAAAGGACCTTTGACCCGGATTTGTTTATAGGCAAATGGGATATAGGCGCTTCCCGGGTAAATATACCTGGAGAGAAAACCGGTGGCGGCGTCCATTAATGCCGGATGGAGTTTATAATCGTCCAGGTCCGTGAAAAATGCTTCTTCCAACTGCAGGAATGCCAGTCCCTGGTTTTCGCCGATGAGGACGCGGTTAATGTTTCCCCACCTGGGTCCGAAATAGAGTAATCCCCGCTGGTTTTGATCTCCTGTCCGGGCCACGGTAATTTCATTTTTATTGCAGTTGGCTTCCAGGGCTTTGATTTCATGCCTGACGGGTTCCTGTACTTCCAGGGGTTTTATTTTCCCGGTGGCGTGTTTTTGCCAGTTTTCGTCATTTTCATCCTTCCGGCTTTGCACCTGGAACTGGTATTCCCCGGTCTCGTCTTGTTTTTCCAGGATAAACCTGGTTTCTATTTCTTCATTTTCTCCCACTATCAAGGGTGTGAGGAAATATATTTCACTGATTTCAACGGGTTTAGCGCCATGGTCAACATACTGCGTAAAGGCTTCCCTGGCCATTTCCAGGTAGGTGACCCCCGGTATAAGCCCTTTTCCTGTTTCGGTTATTTTATGTTCATTTACGACCCAATGCCGGTTCAATGTGAATTGGGTGACATAGGTTTCTTTTTGGGGGTCTTTATGTATACGGTAGTCAAAGAGGGGGTGTGAGGTTGCGGGGAATTCCCGGTGGGGTGATTTCCTGTGGGTCAATTGCTTTGCCGCTTTTACCGCCATGCCGACTTCTTGCCAGGAATCCCAATTTATACTGACGGTGTAGATGCCGGCCCCGGAGTTTTTGTAATAGGCAAAGGCATCAAGAAAAGCATTGGCCGCGTAATAATCCACCTGGCCCATGAAAGGTATGATCGAATTAATGGAGGAACAGAGTATAAAGAAGTCCGGGGGATGATTTTCCAGGAGTTTGTCCAGGACCAGGGTTCCTTTTACTTTGGGGAGCATGACGCTGTTGGCTTGCTGCGGGGTTTTTAATTGAATCAAGCCTCCCCCGGCAATCCCGGCGGCATGGATAACCCCATCGATGTGGTGCCATTTTTCCCTGGCCTGGGCAATGACCTCTTTCATTTGCGTCTCATCAGCCACATCCGCGCTAAAATGCATGATTTCAGCGCCGGCGCTTTCCATTTCTTGTATTTTCCGTATGACTTTACTGGTTTCGTCCTGGGGGTGGGTGTTTAGCCATTGGTTCCTTTCCTCTTTTTGAGGGAGTGGTGTGCGGCTGGTTAATATGAGCCTGGCCTGGGTGGTTTTTGCCAGGTATTGAGCCAGTTGGAGTCCAATTCCCCCGGTGCCGCCGGTGATTAAGTAGACGCCCTTTTGTTTTAAGCGGGGGATTTTCCCGGTTGTGTCGGCCAGGGGCGGCAGGGGTAGCGGTTCAAAGGTTTGTTCCCAGCGGTATCCCCTACGATAAGCGATCATCCTGCCATTTTCATTAGCGGGGATGCCGACAGTGCTTTCCGCTTGCAGCCAATCTACCAGGGATTCTTTCGCGGCAGCGCCTGGGGAAGGGAGTTCCACATCGATACAGAGGCAGTCCAGGTTGGGATATTCTTTGGGGATCACCGCTGCCGGACCAAATACCGTGGCTTGCCGGGGATTCAACAGGTCTCTGCCAGATACTTCCTGCATATTATTGGTGACGACTATAATCCCGGTTTCTATTTCAATTTCCTCGCTGCCCAGCGCCCGGGCCAGGTAGATGAGACTATAAAATCCGCGGTCGTCATAGTCTTCATCCCGGTACCCGGTGGTCCCAGGCCGGGGCAGGGGCATGAAATTCCAGAGATGGACCACCCGGTGGGGGAGTTTATTTTGTTCCTTTAGTTGAGCGATTAAGGCCTGGTAATCGCCCGGGTTCAGCGGATTAACCGTATAGGAGTTCTCAGCGATTCGGGAAAAATTTTCCCCGGGTCGTACCACCACCACTCCTCTCTTATTGTCATCCTTATTGTCATCAGGAAGGGCATTCATCCGGTCTAACCGCTGCTGTAACTGCTCTCCTATTCCAATTTCATCCATGAAAAGCAACCAATTGAAGTGAGGGCTGTGTGCCGGTGTGGGGGGCAGGGAGCGTTTCCAGGTGGGAGCATAGAACCAGTCGGTGATTTGGGCCCGTTTTTCCAGGACCGCGTCGGGGGTGGGCAGCCTCGGACCTGGCCGGACAGGAGTTTGTGCTTCCAGCCAATACTTTTTTCTTTCAAAGGGGTAGGTGGGCAGGGCCAGCCGCCTTCTCTTTTGCCCTGCATAAAACCCGGTTACATCAATGGTTTCACCATTTAGCCACAGTTGCGCGATTTTACTCATCAGGTAATTGCTGTCCGGGATTTCTTCCTCAGGGTGCTTGACAAGATTTAAAACTTTTATTGGGGGTGTATCTTTATCGGCATGTTTTTTTACAAGAGTTTCCAGGCTTCGCCCCGGACCCAATTCAATAAAGATCGTATTCTCCTCTTTCAGCAAAGGGGCGAGTCCGGCGGAGAACCGCACTGTACTGCGTAAATGTTTTGACCAGTAGGTGGGGTCTACAGCATCGCCTAGGGCAATCCATTTCCCGGTTACATTGGATATATAGGGTATCTGCGGTTGGTTTAAGGTGACTTTCCGGACAACATTTTCAAAGGGTTTCAGGACCGGGTCCATCATGGGAGAATGGAAAGCATGTGAAGTATGAAGGAGTCTGGTCCGGATTTCTTTTGTTTCCAGCCGGTTTGCCAGTGCGTTTATAAGTTCCTGGGGTCCGGACACCACGCACAGGGTGGGGGCGTTTACCGCGGCCAGTGCTAAACCGGGATACTGGTCCAGCCAGGTTTGGATTTGTTCTTCGGGGAGTGTAACGCTTAGCATTGCGCCCGGGGGCATTTGCTGCATGAGTTTCCCCCGCTGGACCGCCAGGTGTATTCCTTCTTCCAAAGAAAATACCCCTGATAAACATGCGGCAGTATATTCGCCAATACTGTGCCCTATCATGGCATACGGCTTGATGCCCCACTGCATTAATAATTTTGCCAGGGCGTATTCGATGACAAATATTACGGGCTGGGCGATTTCGGTCTGGTTAATGTCGGACCTGTCTGACCGCTCCGACTGGTGGGACATTAAGCCGGGATAAAGGATTTCTTTTAGATCGTAGTCCAGGTTGTCGTTGTCCTTTAATATTTCAAAGCAGCGGTCCATTTCTTTTCGGAACAGGGATTCTGTTTCATATAGGTCCCGGCCCATGTTGACATATTGGGAGCCCTGGCCGGGAAACATGAATACCAGGCGATTTTTATCCCTGGCGGTTCCCATCTGGACCGCGGCAAAATCAGGCGAAGCAGGATCGGCGGAGGCATTTAACAAGTCGTTGGCTTCTTCTATCCCAGGGGCAATTAATGCTTTCCTGTATTTAAAGGCTTCCCTGCCGGCGTGGAGGGTATAGGCGATATCGGCCAGGTTTGGACCGGGATGTTGACCGGGATTTACAGGATTAGCAGGATTCCCACGATTTTCTTTTAAAAAATTTACCAGGTTGGTTGTCATTTTTTCCAGGACGGATGGGGTTTTGGCGGATAATAGGATTAATTGGTATGGCCGTGATGGATCGAACGGGGCAACCCCGCCCCTACCTTGAGTCTGTGCTTCTTGCGGCATAGGCTCTGCGCCTTGCGCCATGCGCCATTCCTCTAGTACCACATGGGCATTGGTTCCGCCGATGCCAAAAGAACTCACTCCTGCTCTTAAGGGATAGGTTTCATTTTTCCATTCCTTGAGTGTTGTATTGATATAAAAAGGGCTATTTTCGAAATCGATTTGCGAGTTTGGGTTTTTATAATGAAGACTGGGGGGAATTTGCCGGTGTTTGAGGGCCAGGACTGCTTTGATAAAGCCAGCAATGCCAGCAGCGACATCCAGGTGCCCGATATTGGATTTCACTGCACTGACGGCGCAGAAATTTCTTTTGGGGGTGTTAAAGGCCATGGTTAGGGCCTCGATTTCAATGGGGTCGCCCACTGCCGTACCGGTGCCGTGGGCTTCAATATAGGTGATACTTTCCGGTTTTACGCCTGCCATCTGTTGGGCAGTGCGTATCGCTTCCACCTGGCCTTCTACACTGGGGGCTGTAAATCCTGACTTTCGGATACCGTCATTATTAATGGCAGAGCCTTTGATTACCGCATAAATATGATCATTGTGCGCCTGTGCGTCTTCCAGCCGTTTTAATACCACGATGCCCGCGCCGTTTCCCGCTACAGTGCCGCCTGCTGCCACATCAAAAGCACGGCAGTGGCCATCCGGGGACATGATCATACCTTCCTGGTACGTATAACCCATCCTGTTGGGCAGGTTAATGGCTATCCCACCTGCTAACGCCATATCACACTCCCCGTTCAATATGGCCTGGCAGGCCAGGTGTACCGCGGTCAGGGAGGTGGAACAGGCCGTGTACATGGTATAACTGGGTCCTCTTAAATTAAGTTTATATGAGACGCGCATGGTCATATAACCTTTATCCACCAATTGATCGGCTGCCCATTGACCAAGGCTGCCGGTTTTGCCGGAGAAGGCGGAAAGTCCAATCCAGTGATGATTATGCGCTGCTCCCGCATAAAGACCGATCAATCCTTTAAAAGTACCGGGGACATAGGCCGCATCCTCTAATGCCTCCCAGGCTATTTCATGGAAAATCCGTACCTGGGGGTCCATTATTTCGGCTTCCCGGGAACTATAATCAAAAAAAAGTGAATCAAAATATTCGATATTTTCCATGACTCCTTTGGCTTTTACAAAGGCGGGATTCTCTACTATCCCGGGGGAATACCCCTCCTGCACTAATTCTTCCTCGGAAAAAAAGCTAATACCCTCGTTTCCATTTTTTAAATTTTCCCAATATTGGTGCATGTTTGCTGCATTGGGGAACCTGGCGGATATCCCGATAACGGCAATTTCCAATCCTGTCAGTTTATCTGGCCTAGTGCTCATGGCATACTTCCTTTTCTCATTTCATTTCGTTTTCTCCTGGCCTGTTCTCCTCTTTTAAGCGCTTCGCCCCGGTCTTCGATGACCAGGCTAATGTCTTGTTCCCGGGTCATGTATTCTGAAAAAGTCCGGATAGTTCGATGCTTAAACATAGATACCACCGGTATATTTTTATTGAATTCCTGGTTCAAGCGGTTAATGAGCCGGACTACGATCATGGAATTCCCCCCGAGATCAAAAAAGTTATCATTTACGCCGATTTTTTCCAGTTCCAGTTCCTCTTGCCAGGTCCGGGCAATTATTTTTTCCATTTCGCTTTCGGGTTCCAGGTAAACCACTTCCAACTGCGGGCGTTGGTCCACGGGTTCTGGCAGTGCTTCCCGGTTGATCTTCCCATTGGGGGTTACCGGCATTTGTTCCAGGTGAATAAAATAGGAAGGGATCATATAGTCGGGCAATTCCCCGGACAGGTATTCTCTTAATGCCGATACACTTAAGGTTTCAGTGGTATTTTCTTGCTGCCGGGCAGGTACCAGGTACGCGGCCAGGTAATTGTCGCCGTTTTTGTTTTTCATGGATATAACGACTGCTTCTTTGATTTGTTCATGGTTCAGCAGTTGCTCTTCGATTTCTTCCAACTCGATGCGAAAACCCCTGATTTTGACCTGGTAATCCAGCCGGCCCAGGAATTGGAGTTCTCCTCCAGGTAACCACCGGGCCAGGTCACCGGTTTTGTATAGGATATAGGGCTTATAGGACCGATGGGACCTATTGCCGCCGTGATCATTTTGGATTTGTAATTGGTAATTTATAAATTTTTCGGCAGTTAAATCGGCATTGTTTAAATATCCGGCGGCCACACCGTCTCCCCCGATCAACAATTCCCCGGCAATTCCCAGGGGTTGAAGCCGCTGCTGGCGGTCAACAATGTATACCTGCGTGTTGGCTATGGGGGTTCCAATGGTAAGCTGCCCGGGGACACCGGGGCTTAAGTCTTTCACCGTGGACCAGATGGTGGTTTCTGTGGGACCGTATACATTGTAGATTTTACCTGTATAGACCTCTTTTACTTGTTCCAATAAATGACCGGGTAAAGCTTCTCCTCCTACGATCAAAGTTTCAACTCCTTCCAGGAACCTGTCCTGGTTTGCCGTGCTTAGTAATAATTTAAGCCGTGAGGGGGTGACCTGTAACATTTCCACGTGATTCCCGGCAATGAAGTCTCTTAACATCCCCGGGTCCTGCTGGTGGTGTTCATCAACAATCACCACCTTTAATCCGCAGGTGAGTGGCAAAAAAGTCTCTAAGAAAAAAATATCAAAGGAAATAGTGGTTAATGCGGCAATGGTTTTCCCGGTTGAAAACTGGATTCGCTTTGTCATGGCGCTGATAAAATTGACTGCATTTTGATGCGTGATGACCACCCCTTTGGGATTCCCGGTGGACCCTGAGGTGTAGATGACGTAGGCTAAACATGTGACTGGTGCAGGTGGCAGGTGCAGGTGAGGAGGTGCAGGGACGCGATTTGGAGCGTCCGTTACATGTACAATCGCATTTTTATATTTGATTTCTTTCGATAAACCAGGGGAGGTCAACAATATTTCAGTGCTGCTGTTTGCCAGGATGTAATTGATCCGCTTACCCGGATATTCAGGGTCCAGGGGTAAATAGGCAGCCCCTGCTTTTAATATTCCCAACAATCCCACCATCATGCGGATGGTACGTTTGACCATGATGGCTGCGATGGTCCCGGGTTTGACGCCTTTTTCCTTTAATTTAAAGGCCAGTTGACGGGATTGTTCGTTGAGTTCCTGGTAGGTAATAGATATAGGCGTTGGCAAGGGGGCAAGCCCCCTTGTTCCCTCGGATCCCACCAGGGCGATATGGTCCGGGGTTTTTTCCACCTGGTTTGCAAATAATTGGTGGATGGTTTGATTTCCCAGGTATTCCAGGGCAGTGTCATTGAAATCGTATAACAACCGGTGTCTTTCCGCCTGGGGGATCATTTCTATTTCATGGAGCCGCTGCCCCGGATCCTTAAGAACATTGACCACCAGGGTTTTGAAATAATCGATGAACCGGTGGATGGTTCCTGCTGTAAACAATTTTGTACAATATTCAAATTTAAGGAGCAGGCGTTCCCCCTCGTCAAAACCAATTAATGTCAGGTCAAATTCAGAGGTGTTTTTTTCATAATAGGATGATTTTATTGCCATGTTTCGGGTGCTTTCACGGTGAATATTTCCTGGTGAGGAGGTCCATTGGGTATGGAATATGAGCATGACATCAAACAAGGGACTGCGGCTCAAGTCCCTATTTACTGCCACCTTTTCCACCAATTCTTCAAAGGGATAGTCCTGGTTTTCAAAGGCTTGCAGGGTTCGTTCTTTTACTTGCTCGAGCAGGTGGTGGAAAGTTTTACCAGGGGTGGGATAGTTCCTCAGTGCCAGGGTATGTAAAAAGAACCCGATTATGGATTGCAAATCCGGGTGCTTTCTCCCGGCTTCCGGGGTCCCGATGACAATATCTTCTTGTCCGCTTAATTTTGATAAAAATACATAATAAATCGAAAGAAGCACCATAAACAGGGTGACATTTCCTGTGTGGGTCAGTTTTTTTAAGGCTGTGGTTTCTTTTTTGTCGATTTCAAATGCCGCAGTGCTGCCGTCAAAACTCTGCATCGCCGGCCTGGGGAAATCATAGGGCAAATTCAATATCGGTATTTCTCCCGGGAATTGCTTGAGCCAATACAACTCTTGTTTTTTTACTGCTTGTTTTATTATATCCCGGTCCTGCCATCCCGCATAATCTTTGTATTGGATCTTTAACCCCGGCAGTTCCTCTCCTCTATAAAAAGCCGGGAATTCCTTGAAAAGAATGGTTTGAGATATTCCATCATGAACGATATGATGCATATCCACTATTAAGATATGTTTATCCGCTGCCGTCTTTATCAGTGCCACCCTCATCAATGACGCCCGGGAAAGATCAAAGGGACGAATGAAAGAACTTATAAGAGCTGATGCGGGTTGCGGGTTGCGGGCTGCGGATTCTAAATATTCGATTTCAAATTCCACTTCATCATGGACTTTCTGGACCGGTTCATCATGTATCAAATGAAATGAGGCCCGGAGACTTTCATGCCTTTGGATTAACCGGCGGAAGCTGTATTCCAACCGAGCCATATCGCATTCACCTTCCAATGCCATTGTGGCTGCCAGGTTATACCCCAATGCCGCCGGGTTCATTTTATGCAAAATGTACAACCGTTTCTGGGCTGAGGATAACGGGTAATACTCCTTCTTTTCCACAGGGATAATGGATTGAAAAACATCGATCCGGGCGCTGCCGGTATACCGGGCCAACCATTTAATGGTGGGATTTTTAAAGAATTCCACCAATGGCACGGTCACATTCAAGTCTTTGTGTACCTGGTTGATCATCGTGATGGCCTTTAACGAATCTCCCCCCAATTCGATAAAATCATCTTCGATACCCACCGGTTCCAACCCGAACAATCGCTGCCAGACTTCCACCAATACCTGTTCCGTTTCAGTGCTGGGGGGCACATAGGCGCTTAACAAATTAGGCCTGGCCTGATGTTGTTTTGATTTTTCTTTCTCCGGCTGATCATTTTCTCCCAGTGATTCGAGCTTCACCCATTGGTCAATCCGTTCCTGGAGATTTCCGCCCTTGGATGCCACCACCTGGTCAAGATTATCCAGGGACAAAATCCACCTAAAAGCCTGCCAGGTCTTTTCTTCGTCCATGCCATCCCAATCCACGGAAATCCACCGGCCGCTGTTGTCCCGGTTGCACTTCCTGGCCAGGGCATCCATAAAACAATTGGCTGCCGCATAGGCGGTGAAGTGAATCCCGCCCAGCACCGTTGAGATGGAGGATAAAAGTAAAACAAAATCAAGCGCCTGATCTTGCAGTATCTCTCGAAGGTTTAAGGTCCCCTTTACTTTTGCCTGGAAATGTTCCTGGCAACCGGTCCCGGTCAACTCTTGAATGCCCTGGAACAATCCCGGGTTCATGATGCCGGCGCCATGGATCACACCATCGATGGTCCCCCACTCCTGGACCGTATGGGCAATGACGCTTTGCATCTTCTCTTTATCCGCCGCATCGACATTGAATACCCGGAATTGGACCCCGTTTTCTTCCAGTTCTTTCATTTGCTTGATTTTTTCACTGATGGGATTTTCATTCCCGTGTTCCGCCAGCCATTGGTCCCACGTTTCCCTGGCTGGAAAGGGCGACCGGCCAGTTAATATTAATTTTGCCTTTACTGTCTTTGCTAGATGTCGGGCCAATAAAAACCCGATTTTACCAAGTCCCCCGGTTACCAGGTATACACCTCCCTCCCGCAGTTTTGTGGTTTTGCTGCTGTTTTCCAACTGTGTCGGTTTATAGCTGCGAACCCAACGAGAATTTCCCCGGTAAGCGATCTCCGAATCAAGGGGGGTTGTTGAAATTTCCTCTAACAGATACTGGGCTATTTTTTCTTCCTGTGGACCTCCGGGTTTGGGTAAGACAACATCGATACTGCGGCAGCGGACACCGGGCAGTTCCTGGGGGATTACCTTCAGCGGCCCAATTACCGTGGCTTTCGCCGGAGACAATAACTCCTCTCCCGTGACCTCCTGCATCTGATTGGTGACCACGGTAATCTGCAGCGGTTCGGTCATGGTTGGGGTTATATTCGATTGACTAATTGCTTTTGCCAGGTAGACAAGGCTGTAAAATCCTTTATCCTGGAGGTTTTCACACCAGTCCGGGGGCTGTCCGTCGAGGACTCCGGCGGTAACCCCCCACAAATGTACTATCTGCCGGGGTATCGCTTCCCGGGAACGAAGTTCATTGAACAACCTGGAATAGTGCTGCGGCTGCTGGGGACAGATGACATACACCCCGGGACTCTTTTTCAGGAATTCAGTGCCAGCTTCCACGGTAATTACATGGGGTCCCTCCTGTTTCAGCCGTTCTACCAACCGCATGCCAATACCGCAGTCATCCTGGAATACCAGGTAGTTGGATTTTAATTGTCGGGATTCCTCATGGCGGACAGGACGAAGTAGCGTTTGCCGGGTCCAGGAGGGCATGTAGAACCAGTGGACAAAATCGGACGGCTCCTGGATACTAACACCACCGGGCAGTGTTCCCCCGCTTTCTTTTATATTTATATTGATGCTTTCTCTATCAATCCAACAGCGTTGACCTTCAAAAGGGTAAGTGGGCAGGGGTATTCGCTGTCTTTTTTCTTCACAATAAAATCCCCGCCAGTCAATAGACTGACCAAGTAGCCACAACATTCCCACGCGATTTAACAGCAGGTAAACATCGGCTGTCTCCTGGTGGGCTGGTTTCACCAGGTTGAGCACCTGGGAGTCTTGATCCCCGCTGTCTTCAATATGACGCTGTATCAAGGCGCTGATTTCTCGGCCCGGTCCAATTTCGACAAATATACTGTTGTGCTCCTTTAACAACACCTTCATGCCTTCGGCAAAACGAACCGGGGAACTCAAATGTGTTGTCCAATAACCGGGGCGTACCACCTCTGGCCCCACTGCCCAATCACCGCTCACATTTGAAATATAGGGGATTTGGGGCTGATTAAATTGCATGGTATCAAGTACCGCGGCAAATTCCTGCAAAATCGGCTCCATGGCGGGTGAATGAAGGGGCCGGTTTACCGGCACCCGCATGCACATGAGCCGGTGGTCCTTCATCTGCTTTTCAAAAGCCTCCACTGCCGCGGTTGGTCCGGACACAATACAGGAGGGGCCATTATCAATGGCCAGGAAAACCTCCCGGTTTAAATAAGGGGATAGCGCTTCCCTGGAAAGGGGTACACTGAGCATGGCTCCTTCGGGCGCCTGTTGTATCAAACGACCCCTGGCTGTTACCAGCTTAAGTGCATCTTCCAGCGAAAATACTCCCGCCGCACAGGCGGCGCTGTACTCGCCAAAACTATAACCAATCATGGCATGGGGATGGATGCCCCAACTCATTAATAACTGTACCAATGCGTATTCAAATATAAAAATCACGATGGGGGCGATTTCAGGTTGGTTAATATCGGACCTGTTGGAACTATCAAACCTATTATTAGAGGTCCCGGACAGGGGGTAAAGAATTTCTTTGATTTCGTATTCCAGGAGATGGTTTAATATCTCAAAACAGCGGTCCATTTCCCGGCGGAATACCGGTTCATTTTCGTATAGGTCTCGGCCCATGTCGACATACTGGGAGCCCAACCCGGGAAATATAAATACGAGAGGACGATTATCCTCACGGGAATAAACGGTCTTCACTTTGCTGGATCCCGGGGAAGATAATAACCGCACTGCTTCGGGGACATCTTTGCATACCAGCATGCGCCGGTGTTGATGGATGGCCCTGCCCACCTGCAGTATATAGGCCGCATCGGCCAGGACTGGACCGTGATCAGTAAGATTCTCATGATTACCACGATTTAAAAGATTGTTTTTAAAAAATTCCGCTAGATTTTCGGTCATTTTATCCAGGGCGGATTGGGTTTTGGCGGATAATAAAATCAATTGATAATCACGTATCCTCCCGGTTTCACCAATGACAGGTGCATCCTCTATCGGCAAGGGGGCAAGCCCCCTTGTCCCCTCGGTTACCTCTCTTCCTGGCTCACTGACCCACAGACCCGCTGACCCACTGATTCCCGGGGCCTCCTCGAGAACTACATGGGCATTGGTGCCGCCAATACCAAAGGAACTCACCCCGGCGCGCCGCGGATTTTCATCCCTTTTCCATGGGATTAATTCTTTGTTCACCACAAAGGGGCTGTTTTCAAAATCGATTTTGGGATTGGGGGTTTTAAAAAAGAGACTGGGGGGGATTAACTTGTTTTTTAATACCAGGACGGTTTTTATAAAGCCGGCAATACCGGCCGTAATCTCCAGGTGTCCGATGTTGGTTTTGACGGAGCCCAGGCGGCAAAAGTGCTTTTTGTCAGTGTTAAAAGCTGTTTTTAAACCCTCGATTTCCACGGGGTCTCCCAGGGGTGTGCCTGTACCATGAGTTTCTACGTAACCGATGGTTTCCGGGTGCACCTCTGCCATTTCAAGGGCATTCCGTATCACTTCGGCCTGTCCTTCGATGCTGGGTGCGGTATACCCGGGTTTGCGGCTGCCGTCGTTATTGATGGATGAGCCTTTTATTACCGCATGAATGGTATCGCCATCCGCTTCAGCTTCTTCCAATCGTTTTAATACCACCATGCCCACTCCGTTGCCGAAATTACAGCCTTTGGCTTTTTCATCAAAGGCCCGGCAGTGCCCATCCGGTGAGTTCAACATCCCCTCTTGATGGAGATACCCCTTTTTCCCCAACACCGGGATGGAAACCCCACCGGCTAAAGCCATGTCGCAGTCACCACTTAACAACCCCTGGCAGGCCAGGTGGATGGCCACCAGGGATGTGGAACATGCGGTGTCCAATGTGACGGCTGGTCCTTTTAAACTCAAACGATGCGCAATCCGTGTGGCCAGGAAATCTTTATCATTCAACTGCAGGGAGGCAAATCGCCCCAAAATAAGGGTTTTCCCGGACAACTCCGCCCGGACCTGCCAATCAAAATTGTGAGATGCCCCGGCATAAAGTCCAATTAAATCTTTATAGGTGTAACAATCATACCCGGCATGCTCCAGGGCTTGTATGGCACATTCATGGAGGATGCAGAGCTGGGGGTCCATGATTTCCGCTTCCAACGGCGTATACCCGAAAAACGAATAATCAAAAAATTCAATATCCTCCAACCAACCATAGGACTTCACATAAGCGGGATCCTTTATCATCCCGTCTTTAATGCCCTCTTCTTTCAATTCCTCATCGGTATAAAACGTGAGGGTTTCTGTCCCATTGATTAAATTATCCCAGAATTCGTTGATATTGCTGGCGCCGGGGAACCTGGCCGCCATTCCAATCACGGCAATTTCCAAACCGGTTTTATTTTCCCGGACTTCTTTTTCAAGCATGTTAACACCTCATCTGTCACTGATTCGTGAACTTCGACTTATACGGGTCTTTAACCGATCTTTACCCTTTTTTATCACTTCGGCGCGCCCCGGTTTTTGCTCAGGGTCGTTGTCTTTTACTGTTTCCCGGTTCAAATATTCATTGACAAAGGAATGGATATTAAGATAGCGAAACATCACGGTCACCGGGATATCGCGGTCGAACTCTTTTTTCAACAGACCGTTGAGTTGGACGATGTTTAATGAATTGCCTCCCAATTCAAAAAAATCATCATATATCCCGATTTTATCGATGCCCAGGATGTCTTGCCACAACCCGGCGATGAGCCGTTCCGTTTCACTTTTGGGGGCGGTATATACGGAACGGAGTTCTGGTCGTGGATTTGTGGGGCGTAAGGGTTTGTTGGATTTGGTTAACCGCCGGGCAGCCAGCCCCCGGGTCCCGGCTGCACCTGCCTTGATCCGGGTCTCCAGGTCAGCAGTGGATATCACCACCTGCGGCATGACTGCCGGGAATGCCAGGATGCGCTTCAACACTTCGATACCTTCTGCCGGCTGCAGACCCTTCTGCAAAAACTCTAACTGTTGGTCCCAACGGTCAAAAATCCCGGTTTCTATGTCGCCGCTGTCATTCCCTCCTGGTGCTTCCGCCCCCGGACCGGCGGCGCGGGAAATCGCACCAAGGACCCTTTCTTTAACTGCCTGGGTTACTTCCATCATGGTAAATTCTTCAATCTCTGCCAATTCAACGCCCTTTTCATCCATGAGAATGATGTTAAAGGTTAAAAACTCCTGGCCGGGATTATTATTTTCCAACCAGCGGGAGTAACTGAAGATGCGCGGGGGTAAATCTTTTACCAGGGTAAGGCGTTTATAGGCATAGGGGATATATACACTGGTGTTGTTTATATATTTGCAGAGAAAAGCGGCAGCGCCATCCAACAAGGAAGGATGGAGCTTATACAACTGGAGGTCGCTGGTATAGGTCTCATCCAGTTCCAGGTAGGCCAGGGCTTGATTCTTCCCGTAGTTTACACGCTTGATGGTGCCCCAACGGGGGCCGAATACCAGGAAACCGGTCTGCTGTGATTGGCGGTTTTCTTTTTGTTCCTGGGTATGCTCCCCTTGATTGCACAGGGCTTTGATATGCTTAATATCATGCATTTTGGGTGCCTGGCCCTGTCGGCTGTCCACTGCTGATACTTTGCCTACAGCATGAGTGCGCCGCAAGGATTGACCGTTGTCCTTCCCGGAACGACTGACCACCTGGAAGTTGAATCCCTTTTCCTGTTTTTTTAAGATTAAGGCCGCATCTGTTTCCTCTCCTTCCGGCACCACCAGTGGGGTGAGGAATTGAACATCGCGCAGCTCGATGCCTGTTTCGACTTCTTCCGCAGTGGATGAAAACGCCGCCCGTATCATTTCCAGGTAAGCGGTCCCGGGTAAAAGTCCTTTGTTATCGGATGTCATGTGTTCATTCAACACCCAATGCCTGTTGAAACTAAGGCGGGTGAGAAAAGCGTCTACCCCCGGTTCATCGTTGATATGGCTCTCCAGGAGCGGATGACCCGTTTCCCTGGCGCCTAATCCCCGAAATGCCGCTTCTTTGGCCATTCCCACCTGCTGCCAGGTATCCCAATTGATACTTACAGTGAAGGTGCCCCTGGTGTAGGTTTTATAGTGCGCATAGGCATCCATGAAAGCATTGGCTGCATAATAATCCACCTGGCCCAGCCTGGGTAAGATGGAATTAATGGATGAGCACAGCAGGAAAAAGTCGAGGGATTTGGTGTCGAAGAGGCGGTCCAGTACCAATGTGCCTTTGACTTTGGGTGCCAGGACCTGTTTGGCTGTATCGGTTTTTTTCAGTTGGATCATGCCGCCGCCCGGGACTCCTGCCGCATGAATCACCCCGTTAATCGTGCCGAAGCACGTTTCTGCCCGGTCAATTACCTGCTGCATCTGTCGATAATCCGCCACATCAGCGCTTAATAACAATACTTCACTGCCAGCTTGTTCCAGCGCTTTGATTTTTAATATCTTGCGGCTGAGGCGGTCCGGTTCCGGGTGAGTTGACAGCCAATGGTCCCACTCTTCCCGCGCAGGGAAAACCGAACGTCCTACCAACACAAGCCTGGCACGGCAGGTCCGGGCCAGGTACCCGGCCATTTCCAACCCGATGCCGCCCCAACCCCCGGTGATGAGATAAACACCTTTGTCCCTCAAACAGGAGACCTTATCTTCCACCGGTCCCGGGTGAATAGGCTCAAAGGTCTGTACCAAACGATAATTGCCGCGAAAAGCTATGATTTTATCCGGGAAGTGTGATGTCAGTTCCGCGGCCAATTGGTCTACTAATCTTTTTTCTTTTTTACTGCCGGGCTCCGGTGTAACGATATCGATGGCGCAGCAGTCGATGTTGGGGTACTCGTGGGGCGTCACCATCAGCGGACCAAGGATCACGGCCTTTTGCGGGTTTAATATTTCTTCCCCTGTGGCTTCCTGCATACTGCTGGTCACCACTGCCAGGTTAATCTTGTTATCCTGGTCTTGTTTGCCAATGGCCTGCACCAGGTGAAGTAAGCTAAAGAAGGCAGTGATTTCACTGTCGTCATTGTTTAAGGACCCGGCGCCCGAAGCCGTTACATTCCATAAATGAACGATCCGCCGGGGGAACTGACTGTTAGAACGAAGCTCATTAAGTAAGGCATCATAATCCCCGGGAACCGCCGGATTAACGGTATACTCCGCCTCTTGTCGGTCTTGTTTTGTATGAGTACGTGCAAACCCGGGACCGGGTTTCACCCGGGTTACGGTATTGTCTTTGGCCAGGCGGCGGGCCAACTGCTCTCCCAGGCCGCAGGCATCCATAAACAGGAGCCAATGAGAATCATTCCCGGGCAATGACCGGTCCGGGCTGCTGCTGGAGCGATGCGTGGGCAGGAGGGAACGTTTCCAGGAGGGGATATAAAACCAATCGCCAATGTCCGGTTTTTTCTCTGATAGTGATTCCCTGGGCGTTTTTCCCGGTAATAAGGTTAATGATTTTTCATCGATCCAATAAGATTGCCCCTGGAAAGGGTAAGTGGGCAATGGGATGCGCCGCCTGTTTTCGTCCCGGTAAAACTCTTTCCAATCGATTTTGCAGCCGTACAGCCACAGCCCGCCAATTCTTTCCAGTAAGAAGCAGGTATCCGACTTCTCCTCCTGGGGATGCCTGACCAGGTTTATCACTGGTGGTGCTGCTTCCGATTCTTTTTGCTTATATTGTCTCACGAATGTACTCAGTGCCTGGCCAGGGCCCACTTCCACGAAAATAGGGTGTTTTAGTTTCGCCAGGAGGGAAATACCGTCGGCAAAACGTACGGGTTGACGGAGGTGCGCCGTCCAATAACCAGGGTCGACTGCCTGCTCAACCGCTTGCCAATGACCGGTTAAATTGGAGATATAGGGAATTTTTGGTTTATTTAAAGACACGCGGCCGATTACTTGTGCGAATCGCTGTAAAATAGGCTCCACCATGGCGGAATGAAAGGCATGAGACGTGTGCAGACGCCGGGTTTCGTGTCCCATTGTTTTGGCCTGGTGGTCAAATTGGTCGATGGCTTCATGAGTTCCGGATACCACGCATACTCCAGGCCCGTTTACTGCAGCCAGCGATACGCTGCTATTTTTGTCTAATAACGGTTTTAACTGGTCTTCGGGAACAAAGACACTGAGCATTGCCCCGCTGGGCATTTGCTGCATGAATTTCCCCCTGGACACCACCACTGTCAATACATCTTCCAGGGAAAACACCCCGGATAAACAAGCAGCAGTATACTCACCGATGCTGTGCCCCATCATGGCATACGGTTTAATGCCCCAATGCATCAATAATTTTGCCAGGGCATATTCGAAAATAAATAGGACCGGTTGAGCGATTTCGGTCTGGTTGATGTCGGACCAGTTGGAGTGGTCAGACCTGTCGGACCTGTCAGACTTGTCAGACCGGTCTGACATTAAACCGGGATAAAGGATTTCTTTGATATCATAATCCAGGAGGCCATTTACTATTTCACAGCAGTGGTCCATTTCTTCCCGGAATACCTGTTCTGTTTTATACAAATTCAGCCCCATATTGATATACTGGGCACCCTGGCCAGGAAACATAAAGATTACGTTTCTTTCATCCTGGCTGGCTGCCCGGACGGTTTGCCGGCCCCCGGATTCCAGGGCTGTTAGTCCGGCAGCCGCTTCTTCAATATTTGTACATACCAACATTTGCCTGTATTCCAATGCCCTTCTGCCCACCTGCAAAGTATACGCTGCATCTGCCAGATCGATGTCCGGGTTATTTTTCAAATGGAGGCCAAGGTTTTGGGTCATTTGTTCGAGGGCAGGTGCAGTTTTGGCAGATAAAAGGATTAATAGGTATTCCCGTGATTTACCGGGCGGGGAGACCTTGCCCCTACCTTGACTTAATGCGCCTTGCGCCTTGCCCTCTGCGCTTTGCGCAAAAGGTGCTTCCTCTAACACCACATGGGCATTGGTGCCGCCGATGCCAAAGGAACTAACCCCGGCCCTTAAAGGATACCGCTGGTTCTTCCATTCCCTGGGCACGGTGTTGACATAAAACGGACTATTTTCAAAGTCAATTTTTGGGTTTGGATTTTCAAAATGAAGAGTGGGGGGAATGAGTCGATGAGTTAATGCCAGGACGGTTTTAATAAAACCGGCAACACCAGCAGCAGCATCCAGGTGACCAATATTGGTTTTCACAGCCCCCAGGGCGCAGAAATTTCTTCCCGGGGCAGCAAACGCCAATGTCAGGGCTTTAATTTCGATGGGGTCACCCAGGTCCGTACCTGTGCCATGGGTCTCTACAAAACTAATACTTTCGGGTTCGACATGGGACAGGTCCAGGGCTTCCCGGATCACTTCCACCTGCCCTTCTATACTGGGTGCTGTGAATCCGGACTTGCGGATGCCGTCGTTATTGATGGCTGATCCCTTGACCAGCGCATAGATATGGTCCCTGTCTGCCGCGGCATCCTCCAGTCGTTTCAAAAGCACAATCCCTGCCCCACTTCCCGTAATCGTTCCTTTGGCTTCAGCATCAAAGGCGCGGCAGTGACCTTCCGGCGACAGGATCATCCCTTCCTGGTAGATATAACCGGTTTTTTGCGGAAGCATCAGGGTGATACCACCGGCTAAGGCCAGGTCACACTCACCATTTAATATCGCCTGGCACGCCAGGTGAATGGCCACCAGTGAGGTAGAACAAGCTGTATACATAGAAAAACTGGGGCCGATCAAATTGAGAGCATAAGAAATGCGCATGGTCATATAATCTTTATCCACCAATTGATTGGATGTCCACTTTCCAACTTCAGCGCTCTTCCCGGAAAATGAGGCCAATCCTTCCCAATAATGATTGAGTCCTGCCCCGGCATAAAACCCGATTAATCCTTCATAGGAATAAGGGTCATACCCGGCATCCTCCAATGCCTCCCAGGCAACCTCATGAAACATTCGCACCTGGGGGTCCATAAGTTCTGCTTCCCTGGGGGTATACCCAAAAAAAACAGCGTCAAAATACTCGATACCCTCCAATATTCCCCTGGCTTTTACATAACCGGGGTTGTTTAACCACTCGGGAGAAACTTGTGTTTCTGCAAGTTCCTGGGTAGAAAAAAAGGTGATAGATTCAACACCATTCCTTAGGTTATCCCAGAATTCATGGATATTTTCTGCCCCGGGAAATCTCCCGGACATTCCAATGACCGCAATTTCCAGCCCGGTTTGATTATTTTCGTCAATCATTAAACTCTCCGTTTCCTCATCTGAAGTCTCTTACGTTTATCCTGTTCACCGCGGTTTAATGACTTCAACCGGTCTTTTTTAGGTACCCCGTCCTCTTCCTGGACTAAATACCGGGTAAGAGCAGCCACCGTTAGATATCTAAACTGTTCCACTACCGGTATATTCCTTGAAAATGCTTCTTGCAGCCGCTGATTAACCCTCACCACATCCAGGGAATTTCCGCCAAGATTAAAAAAATTATCATTGACACCGATGGCCTCCAATCCCAATACTTCTTTCCAGATGTCGGCTATAATCTTCTCCTCTGCAGTGGCGGGTTCTACATAGGTCATTCCTGTTTTCAGCCTGAACTCCCCAGGTTCAGGCAGGGCACTGCGCTGGATTTTCCCATTGGGTGTGAGGGGAATTTTCTCCAGTGGTATAAAATAAGAAGGGATCATATAATGGGGCAATCGCCCGGCCAAATACCGGGTCAATGATTCAATGTCCGGTTCCTTTTCTTTATCAGGATTCATTGGAACAATATAAGCGGCCAGGTATTTATCGTTATTTTTGTTTACTGTTACCACCACCGCCTCTTTGATATCCGGGTGGTTGACCAATTGTTCTTCGATTTCTTCCAGCTCGACTCGAAATCCCCTGATCTTGACCTGGTGGTCGATGCGGCCCAGGAATTCGATTTCGCCGTTATTAAGCCAGCGAGCCAGGTCACCGGTCCGGTAGATGGGGCAATGGGGTGATGGGGTAATGGGGAGGTGGGATTGATATTGCATGTAATTTTTACCTGTCCCTTCTAATCCCGCTAATAACGCCCCCCCTGACCGGTGGAGGCAAAATTTTTCTGCTGTTAATTCTACGTTATTGAGATATCCGGTGGCCACACCGTCACCCCCGATCAACAATTCACCGACAACTCCCAGGGGCTGAAGCCGGCTGTACCTGTCAACAATGTATACCCGGGTATTGGCAATCGGTGCACCAATGGTTAATTCCCCGGGAATGCACCGGGTTAAATCCTTGATGGTAGACCAAATCGTGGTCTCGGTGGGGCCATAGACATTGTAGATCTTGCCCGTGAACTTCTCTCTTATTTGCTCAAATAAATGAACCGGGAACGCTTCTCCACCCACGATCAATCCCCCTGCACTGCTTAAATAATGCAAATCATCTTTGAAACTTAACAACAATTGAAGCCTTGAGGGAGTCAACTGCAGCATATTTATTTGTTGATGAAGGATTATTTTTTCTAACAACTGCGGGTCCTTTTGTTCTGCCTCATCAGCAATGATTACTTTCATTCCCCTGGTTACCGGCAGCAGCGTTTCCAGGAAAAAAATATCAAAAGAAATGGTGGTTAATGCCAGTATGCTCTTTCCCGGTAAAAAATCAATGACAGATGTCATCCCGGTGATAAAGTTTACCGCATTTCTGTGCTGCACCATCACACCTTTGGGATTCCCGGTGGAACCGGAAGTATAAATGACGTAAGCCGGGTTCGCCGGGCTCACCCGGCAGGTTGAGGCTGAGGTTAAGGTTGAGAAAGATGGCTCGACAGCAAATGCAGGGCCTGTGTGAATATGAATAAACTGCAGGGGCAACCCTGGCTGCCTGGCGTTTTCCTCAACCTCAACCTTAACCTGTAGTTTTGGTGTTGTCAGCAAAACTCCCACATTACTGTTTGCCAGGATGTAATTGATCCGCTTTCCAGGATATTCAGGGTCCAGGGGCAAATAGGTGCCCCCCGCTTTCAATATTCCCAATAATCCCACCATCATGCCGATCGTCCGATTTACCATGATGGCCGCGATAGTCCCGGGTTTGACACCTCTTTGTTTTAATTTCATGGCCAATTGATGGGATTTTTCATTTAGCTCCTGGTAGGTAATAGATATAGGCGTTGGCAAGGGGGCAAGCCCCCTTGTTCCCTCGGACCCCACCAGGGCCACATAGTCCGGTGTTCTTTCTACCTGCTCCCGGAATAATTCATGGATGGTTTTATCTATGGGGTATTGAGTGTCCGTATTATTAAACTGGTTTAATAACTGCTTTCTTTCCCTTTGGGTAATCATTTCCATATCCCGGATTTTCCGCCCGTGATCAACGGATACCAATGATACGATCTCCTGGAAATACCTGACAAATCGTTTTATTGTCGCCGGTTTAAACAATTTAGTGCAATAATTTAAATCGAAATGAATCTGCCTGCCCAGGTCCCTTGCCGCTAAATCCAGGTCAAACATCGATGTTTTCGGTATGTAGTTATGAATATTGGCCTCATCATTAACCGCATCATCGCTTTTAAATTCTTGTGGGGTGACCAGCCTGAACATCACGTCAAATACCGGGTTGCGAGAAGTATCCCGGCTTACCGAAACCTTATTCACCAGTTCCTCCAGGGGATATTCCTGGTTCTCATAGGCATTTAACGCATTCTCTTTTACTTCTTTTAAAAAATCATTAAAGACCTTATCCCCCACGGGATAATTTCTCATGACAATGGTGTTGATAAACATACCGATGATATTTTCAAGGTCCAGGTTCCGCCTGGCAAATATAGGTGTGCCGATGCTTACATCCTCCTGGCTGCTGAGTTTTGCCAGTAAAATAGTAAATATTGAAAGAATGACCATGTAAAGCGTCGTACCCGTTTCTTTGGCCAGGGTTTTTAATTGTCCCGTCTCTTTTTCCTTTAATTGGAAACTTTCCGTATCCCCTGCAAAACTCTGCATCAGCGGTCTGGAGTAATCAAGGGGAGGGTTGAGAACCGAAGGTTCCTGGGGAAACAATTTCATCCAGAATTTCTCCTGCTGCCGGATGACCTCTTGTTGAGGGCCGCTGTTCTGCCACTGGGAATAATCACTGTATTGCAGCCGCAGCGGCTTTAACGGGTTTCCTTTATAAAGTTCCTTGAATTCCCGTATTAATAGTAAATGACTGGTTATATCCGATATGATATGATGTTTATCTATCAATAGTAAAGTTCTTCCTCCAGGGGTTTTCAGCAGCCCAACCCGCAGCAGTGGGGGAGAGGTTAAATCAAAAGGCCTGATAAAAGAGTTTTGAATGATGGATTTTATATCTTGTATTTCACCGCGGGTCCCGGCCATATCATAATATTCTATTTCAAAAGGGACCCGGTGATGAATCCTTTGAATGGGTTCTCCATCCTTCATTTCAAATGATGTTTTCAAGATTTCATGTCTCTCGATCAACTGCTGGAAAACGTTTTTAAGCCGCGGCCGTTCAAGTTCCTCTTCTACTGTAACCACCTTGGGCAGGTTGTAGCCCAGGCCATCGGGGTCCAACTGCTTTAATACAAACAATCTCCTCTGGGCCGAGGATAACGGATAATATTCCTTTTTTTCTGTCAAGTTTATGGGGGTATACTTAATTTTACCGGGTCGAAGCCGCTCATATCCAAAGGATTCCGCCAGGTGCCAGGTAATATCGCTTAAAAAATCTTTCTTGAAATAGGTTCTCCATTGATCCGCCACTCCAGCGTCTATACTTTGATGTTCATGAAATACCGGGTCCCCCATCATCATGCCCCCGGGGTGAATGCCATCGGTCATTCGCGTTTTTTTATCTTTGTAAGGCTGCAGCATTTCGTTGTGAAATTCCAGCCCCAGGAAATGACAAATGTCCTCCATAACGGTTCGCGGTTTTTTAAGCAGGTCTTCAAACCTGAGTCGGTATTGGCGATTGGCTGGTACATGCTTAAGGAATTCCAGGATGTTCCGGTGGCAAATCACCCATTCCAGTTCACCCCTCTCATATCGTGATACCTCGAGGTCTTTAAAAATACCCTGGACCAAATTTAACTTTGCTTCTTCTTTTGAGCGGATCATGCCGTATGGATGACGGACCAGGTGGATGTAATAGGGATTTTCAAATATCTCTTCCGCTCGTTTAAGCACAGCCAGGCTAAAGGAATAAGACGGGGTTTTGTCCACCAGGATTTTACCATGGAGCCAGCTTTGCAGCATCCCATAAAATTTTGCGGTATTTATCCCTTGCTCCCGGGATGCCGCCAGCATGTGTTTTGCCTCTTCGACACTGCACTGCTTAAGCTGCATGATGGTCCGGATTACGCCGTCATCGTTTTTTAATTCACCCGGTTTGTTGATGGAAAGCAAATATAGTTCAGGGGGTGCAAACAATCCCGGGTGCCCGCCCAACATCACGCGCAGCAATGTGGAACCAGACCGCGTGGGTGAAAGAATGAAAACAGCCCGGGGATTCTTTGCCGCCCCTGCTTCCATATAATCCCCGGGAGACGGGGGAGGAATCGTTTGCCGAACGCGGGCTATCCTGGCTTCATCAACCTTTTCCAGGGGATAAAGATCGTCATCCTCCGATTCAATTCCCATTATTTTATCGACGGCCCGGGCGTAATGTTCTGTAAAAAAGACGGCCTGTTCCGCAATGGTGGGGGCTTCAAACACCACCTGGATATAAACAATCCCGCCCAATAACTCTTTATACCGGTTCAACAGGCCCATTCCTTTCAAAGAATCCCCCCCTAACTGGAAAAAGTTATCATGGATACCTATTTTTTCAATTCGAAAGAAATCTTGCCATATTTCTACCAATTTTTGCTCCAAAGGATTTCTGGGCGCTTCATATGTACTTAATAAATTTGGTCTCGCTGTGAAAGGGAGGGCACTTTTTCCAGGGGAGTCCACCTCGGTTTTTAAGGTTTCCAGCCGGATCCACCGGGCTATTCTTGTTTGCAGGTCACCGGTGGAGATGGCCACCTGTTTCCCTTCTTTTAAGGAAAGCAGGTATTGAAACACTTCTATTCCTTCCCTGGGGGTCATTGACAACCGCCCGGTTTCGCTAAATTGCCAGGCATCCCAGTTAACGGTGATCCAATGGGTATGACTTTCACCATGCCTTGCCAGGGCAAAAGCATCCATAAAAATATTGCCAGCCGAATAAGCGGCAGACCCCAATCCCCCCAATATCGAGGACAGCGAAGACGTCAACATACAAAATCCAGGGGCCTGGTCCCCTTCTTCCTGGAAAATCCTTTGCAGTACCGGCAGTCCCTGGACTTTGGCCTGGAATTGCATGTCACAATGGCTTTTATCCGTTTCGTTAACGGTTTTCAATGGCCCTGTCCTGCCAGCGCAGTGAATAACGCCGTTGAGCCTGCCAAATCGCTCCCGGGCCCGGGTAATAACCTCTTGCATCTGCTGATAATTTGCAGCATCCGCACAAAAAACCAGGATCTCGGCCCCGGTTTTTTCAAGTTCCCGGAGTTTTAATATTTTACCACTAATAGGGTCCTCATCATCATGGCTATCCAGCCACTTTTCCCAATCTTTCCTGGCTGGAAAAGGGGAACGACCGGTTAGCACCAGTTTGGCTTTAAAGGTCGAAGCCATGTATTCGATAAGGAGGAGCCCGATCCGGCCAAGACCGCCGATAACCAGGTAAACACCCCCTGGCTTTAGCATTGAGAAAACTCCCGGCGATTCTCCCGGGAGCAGAGGCTGCGGCGGTTTAAATGACTCGAAGGTTTGCACCCACCTGTGATCGCCCCGGTAGGCAATTACTGTATCCGTGTTTTTCCCGGGAGAGCCGGTCAGTTCTGTCAATAACTGGCGGATTAACCGCTGCCGCTTTTTACTTCCCGGTTCCGGCAGGACGATATCGATACTTTGGCAGCTTATATTGGAATATTCCTGGGGGATCACCTTTATTGGTCCCAGCACGGTGGATTTTCCCGGGCAAATATCTTCATCACCGGTCAGGTCATGCAGGTGGTCGGATATCACTATTATCCTGGTATCACCGGTACAGTTCATTTTTCCCATGGATTTGCCGATGGAAACCAGGCTGTAAAATCCCAGGGTCAGGGCCTTGTTAATGCTGGTCGGGGTCAAATCCTCCTGCCCCCGCCTGCGGTCCCTGGCACCGGTAACACCCCAGAGGTGGATAATTGTACCCGGTATTTTGCCCGATTCCAGCAGTGCTTGCCACAGCGCATCGTAGTCCTTTTCCTCCTCGGCGTTGACGCTGTATTCCCGGCGGTCTCCCGCAGCATACCCCGAACCGGCTTTTACGATGATCACGTCTCCACCCTTTTGCCGGATTTCTTTTACCAGTTCCTGACCCAGGTCACCCTCGTCGATAAATACCAGGTAATCGGTTCCCGGGGTCAACCCCTCGCCGGTAATCAACACGGACCGTTTCCACGATGGTATATAGAACCAATCTGCTGTATCCGGCTTCTTTTGCAGGGTAACATCTTTTAAAAAAGATTCAACCCCGGCTGCAGTGAGGGAACCCCCGCTCCAATAGCGCTGCCTTTCAAAGGGATAGGTGGGCAATGAGGCCCGGGTTCTTTTTTCTCCCTGGTAAAATCCGGGCCAGGTGATGGTTTGACCGTAAAGCCACAACCGGCCGATTTGCTGCAAAAGATAACGGTTATCGGGGCCGGCTTCTTTGGGATGCCGCACCAGGTTTATTACCGGCTGCCCCGGTTTTTTATCCTGGTGCTGTTCCACGAAGGTACTTAATGTCCGGCCGGGCCCAACTTCTACGAATATGGTGTCATCTATCTTTAGCAATTCGGTCAGGCCATCGTTAAAGCGTACGGTTCTCAGCAAATGCTTTCCCCAATAGTTATGATCCGCGGCTTGTTCATGGGTAAGCCATTGGCCGGTCAGGTTAGATATATAGGGTATGTTGGGCTTATTTAAGCGGATATTGCTTACCGCTGTTTCGAATTCTTCCAGGATAGGCGTCATCATGTGGGAATGAAAGGCATGGGAGGTGTGAAGTCGTCTGCTTTCATATCCCTTTTCTTTCAATTGATTTTCAAATAGGGTGATGGCCGGGTGCGGCCCGGAAACAACACAATTACAGGGAGTATTAACCGCAGCAATGGAAATATCTTGATCGATGAGGGATTTCAATTGTTCTTCCGGGAGCGCAATTCCCAGCATGGCCCCGGAAGGCAGGCGCTGCATTAATTTCCCCCTTAGGGTCACCAGTGCCAACGCATTCTCCAGGGAAAACACGCCAGCCAGGTGCGCCGCCACATATTCGCCGATGCTGTGGCCAATCATGGCAGTCGGCTTTATCCCCCATTTTATCAACAATTTTGCCAGGGCATACTCAAATATAAATAAAACCGGTTGGACGATTTCGGTTTGGTCGATGTCGGGAATATAGGACTTATTGGACCAATAGGACCTATTGTCCATTTCGCCGGGATAAAGGATTTCTTTCAAATCAAAACCCATTAAAGGTTCCAGGATTTCAAAGCAGCGGTCCATTTCTTCACGAAAAACCGGTTCAGTTCGATACAGTTCTAATCCCATATTCACATACTGGGCGCCCTGGCCGGGAAACATGAAGATGACCCGTTGACTTGAACTCTTTACCAGTTGGGTCGTCCCCTGGCCGGGTCCCGGGTGGTTGAGCGCCGCGATGGTTTCATCATGAGTGGAACATACCAGCATTTTCCTGTATTGAAAGGCTTTTCTTCCTACCTGTAGGGTATAAGCGGCATCGGTCATGTTAATCCCGGGATTGTTCTTTAAATAACCGGCGAGGTTTTGGGTCATGCGTTGGAGGGCGGATTCGCTTTGGGCGGATAATATGATTAATTGGTATGGCCGTGATCGATCTGACGGGACAACCCCGTCCCTACCTTGACTTTGTGCTTCTTGCGGCATACACTCTGCGCCATGCGCCATGCGCCATTCCTCTAGTACCACATGGGCATTGGTGCCGCCGACGCCAAAAGAACTGACTGCGGCTCGAAGCGGATATGGACCGTTTTCCCATTTAATGAGTTTATTATTCACATAAAAAGGGCTGTTTTTAAAGTCAAATTTCGGGTTTGGCTGTTCAAAATGTAAACTGGGGGGAATGAGGCGCCGCGTCATTGCCAGTACTGTTTTGATAAGGCCGGCTGCCCCGGCGGCGGCATCCATGTGGCCGATATTGCTTTTCACGGAACCAACAGCACAAAATTGCTTCTTATCGGTCCGGAAAGCCAATTTTAATGCCTCCAGCTCAACCGGGTCCCCCAATTGAGTTGCTGTTCCGTGGGCCTCCACATAACCGATAGTGGTGGGGTCGATTTCCGCCATTTCCTGGGCGGCCAGGATGACCTCGGCTTGACCGTCCACACTGGGGGCCGTGTAACCGATTTTCCTGGTGCCGTCATTATTGGTGGCAAATCCCTTGATGACAGCATAAATGTGGTCACCATCTTTGACGGCCTGGTCCAATAGTTTTAACACCACCAATCCAATACCGCTGCTGAATACCGTACCGGACCCCCTGGTGTCAAAGGTGCGGATGTGGCCGTCAGATGAATAAATCATGCCTTCACTGTAGAGATACCCCTGCTGTTGGGGAACAACCACATTCACCCCCCCGGCCAGTGCCATATCGCATTCGCCGCTCAATAGCCCCTGGCTGGCCAGGTTAACCGCCACCAGTGAACTGGAACAGGCAGTAGCCAGGGTAAAACTGGGTCCCCTGAGGTTTAATTTATACGAAATCAGCGTAGCCAGATGATCTTTACGCATCAAGTGAGAGGCGGAAAAGGCATCGAGGCCCGATCCGACTTTGTGTAACAGGCATTGGGCTTGCCAGGAGAACCCGGAGCTTGCCCCGGTGTACAAACCGATAAGCCCGGGGTAAGTGCCGGGATCATAGCCTGCATCCTCCAGGGCTCCCCAGGCACATTCATGGAAAATCCGTCCCTGGGGGTCCATGACCTGGATTTCATCGGGGGTGTACCCGAAAAATAACGTATCAAAATATTCGATATCCGCCAATATCCCTTTGCTCCTGATATAATTGGAATTATTCAACATCCCCGGCTCAATCCCGGCTTCTCCCAGTTCTTCTTCCTGGAAAAAGGAGATGGATTCCACACCGTTTTTGAGATTATCCCAGAATTCTTCGAGATTCCCGGCCCCGGGGAACCGGCCTTCCATCCCGATTATGGCTATTTCCGCACCGGTAAGCTTATCTTCTCTAATTTCTTCCTGGAGCATTTAATTCTTCCTGCTTTTTCCTGTTCCTGATTTTATTCAACCTCAGCTTTCCCAGCCTTTTCTCATCGGATCGCCGGGCAATGTCATCAAATTCCCCCTCTTCCAGGTACTGCACAAAGGAACCGATGGTGGGATACCTGAGCATCATTACCAGGGGAATATCCCGGTTAAATACCTGTATCAATTTACTATTTAACAGCATCATATTCAATGAATGCCCGCCAAGGTCGAAAAAATTGTCATGTATCCCTACTTTGTTTAAGTTAAGCACTTCCATCCAGAGGCTGGCAATTTTTTTTTCTACGTCCGTTCCCGGCATTACGTATTCATTTGGCCTTGCTGCTTCATAGACATTCATTTCAGCTAACGCCAGGCGATCGATCTTGCCGTTGGGGGTCAGGGGCAATTTTTCCAGGGGGATGAAATAGGTGGGTATCATATACCCGGGTAGTTCCCCGGACAAATATTCTTTCAACGCGGTGACGGTAAGGGGCATTTGCTCCCCTTCCTGTGAGGTTAAAGGGTCTGTGACATAATATGCATACAAAGAAGTATTCCCGCTGGCATCCTCTTTTGCTGCCACCGCTACTTCTTTTATCGCTTTATGATTAAGTAACGTTGTCTCGATTTCTTCTACTTCTACGCGGTGACCTCTTATTTTTACCTGGGAATCCTGTCTGCCCATGCATTCGATACTCCCGTCCGCCATTAAGTGTCCCAGGTCACCGGTACGATATAACCGGCCCAGGTCCGGGTGATAGAGAAATTTCTTCTCACTATTTTCTTTATCTTTCCAATAGCCTACTGCAACATGCTTACTGGCGACGATAATTTCCCCCACTCCCACTTTCTCCACTACTGCACCACTCTTATCGGCAATAAAAATTTTCGTGTTATCCAGGGGGTCGCCAATTAAAATCTTTTCAATTGTATCTCCCGGTTTGACAAACCAGAGGGAATTGACCGAGGCTTCGGTTTGTCCATAAATATTTACCAATACGGAATTTGGGAAAAACCGTTTAAACATCTCGATGTCATGGTGCCTGATCTGCTCCCCGCCTAAAAGAATAAAACGAAGATGGGGAAAATGTATTTTATTTGTATCCAGGTCATCTAATGTATTTACAAAATACCGGAAGAAGGTTGGAACCGAATGCCATATAGATATTCTTTCCCGGGTTAACCAATTTGAAAGTTGGAAAATATTTACTTTTGGGATATTATACGGATACAAAGCGGCGCCATTGAGCAGAGCACCAAAAATATCCCAAACAGCAGCATCATGACTGAAAGCTGAAAATAGGGTTAGTCGATCCGCAGGGGTTATAGAAAATCGTTGGGCCCAATGCCCGGTATAATAGCATACGTTCTCATGATTTTGCACAACGCCTTTGGGTTTCCCGGTAGAACCGGAGGTGTAAAGGATGTAGGCCAGTTTGTCCCCGGGAAGATTTTGTTGAATATTGTCTGCCGAAAGGTTACTTTCGTGTCTAATGTCATCGATATTAATGATGGTTATATTATTTTTAACTTTTTCCACCAGCTTTTCCGCCAGGGACAAATTGCTGCTGTTGGTTAGCACCAGGGAGGCTTCCGAATCCTCAAGCATATAAACCAGGCGATTTACAGGGTAGGTGATGTCTAAGGGAAGATATATTAGCCCTGCCTTCAATGTGCCGATAACTCCCACAATCATCCGGGCGCTGTGTTCAAATAATAACCCGGCGATTTGATTTTTTTCATGCCCATTTTTTATTTTCAATATAGCATGAGCGACTCGATTGGCATATTGATTAAGTGCTTGATAAGTCAATGTACTGTTTCCCGTTATGACCGCGGGTTTATGGGGAAATTTTTCTACTTGTTCTTCAAATTTTTTTATGGTCATGATATCCCCCGATTCCCTTTTTATTCATCCACTTCAAAAATTACGGCTTTCTCCGCGCCTCGATGGACATTGATAACTCCTTTACCGGTGTCTTTGGGTAATATCCGCAAATACCCCCCGGCATACCGGGTGCCAAAAAAAAGCAGTCCCCAAACGGCATGATGTTCGATACACCCATTGGTGCCGGATTGGAATAAATAAGGATAAGGTTCGGTATATTCCTGCACCACCCAATTTCTCTCCCTGGCGGCGTTTTTTACCAATATTTCCCATTGGGGCTGGGGCGTATATTGGCCGATATGAACATCATCTCCACCCTGCCCTGCTGCCGACTTTATTACCAATTTTTCCCGATGGGAAAGAACAAAATCCTGTAAGTCGACGGCCTTTGCGTCAAAGCTGGCTTTTCCTTCAGTTAATCTCCGGGTCCAGGGAATGTACTTTTTTATTATTTTCCTTTCCTGCAAGGTAAAGAGGTTCGAATCTTCACTTTGGGAGAGTATGACCAGGTTGAGTTTATTTCCCAATAATCCTCTTATGGGGCCGTTATACAACAAAATATTTCCCTTTTTAAAAATCTCCATTATCGGCGTTGGAACATCTCCTTGACAAAATTCAACCAGGGCATGAATTCGTTTGCTTTCATAAAATATGCATTCATCCTTGATGTTCAAATGAAGAAAACCACAAACGATTGCTTCTCCTTGCCAATGACTGTATTTAAGCTGCAAAATATGTTTATATTGTCGATTAACATATTTCTCTATCATGATTTGATCGGCACTTTTACTATAATTCGGGAGTGCGATAACAATATTAATTTCATTACAGCGGCTGCCCGGGGAGAATTTCTTCAGGGCAGCTATTAACAAATGCTCCATTAGAATGGCAAACATGTTTTTATTTGATGTTTTCACCTGGTATTCCTGTAAAAATTTCGATATTACCGGTGTTTTTAAATACAAGGGTGCCAGGATAGCGACCTCCCACCCGCCAATAGTGGAGGAAATATTATATTCAATACACTTCATCCCTGATGGAGAAAAAATAAAATCACCTCTGCCCAGGAGATTGGCCAGATGTTCATCATTCATCCCGTCCAATTGAATTTTGACTAAATCCCCAGGTATTCCGTAATACAAGCTTATGCTTTCAATGTCATTAGAAAACACGCGCCGGGGTATGCTGCGAATAAGATTTAAAATTTGCACGCCCACCTCTTCCATTTCACGTTTTGTCTCCCGGTTGATAAATATTGGCCAGGGTTGGGCTGGTTCTGTTTCAAAATTCGGGTGCAGCACATCATGAAAATTGGACTGTTTTAAAGCCTCGGGATTATCCCGGATAAATTCAAGGAACTTCGCACTGCAGGCGGATAATTTTCGGTGTGCCTGATATACGTTTCCTGTAATTTCCATTGGATTCTCCTGCTTTATTCTTCCTATTTTCCTATTTTCCTATTATGTCTTATGTCATTATGTCCATAGAGATATTTTTTTGCCGCTCTGCCTGTAAGCCTGGTAACTCTTGCCGGTATTGACGGTAAAAAATTCAAGACTTTTAATATATTCTCCTGTGATATACTTCACGGTTTCGGGTTTATATAAATCCCTTTTATAGGAGTGCCGGACAGCAATACCGTTTTTAAATTCCGCTAAATACATTTCCAGGTCAAATTTGATATCCTGGCAGTAATCGATGTGATGGGGATCAAAAGGATGCAATTCTTGTGATAGGGAAATGTCCTGCATATTGAGTAGATTAAACGACAAGGGTATGTCGGGGTATTTCATTTTCAAGTGCTCAAATACCAGCTCCAGCGGGTAATTTTGATTTTGAAATAACGCCAACGTATCTTTATTGACCTGCCGAAGCAGGTTGACAAATGGTTCTTCCGGGTCCAGCCGCATGTGGAAAATAATCGAATCGACAAAAAAGCCCATGATGGGATGCAGGGAAACATGCTCCCTGCCGGAGTTGATAATGGCGCAGGCCACATTTTCCTGGTTTGAAAACCGTAAAACCAGCAGTAAATAAGCAGTGAACATTACCATAAAGGTAGTGATATTAGCGGATTCGGCCAGGTTTTTAATTTTTTCTTTGAGTTCATTGTCGATCATAAATTGCCAGGCTGCCCCGGTTCTTTCCTCGCTGTGGCCGCTGGAATCCCCAGGTATATTAACAATAGGTATGCCTTTTTCCAGCCTGGGTTTCCAGGTTTGAATCGCCTGTTCCCGGGGTCCCGGTTGGGTCAACTGCTGCTGCTGCCAGCAGGCAAAATCGCTGTATTGAAGTTTCATAGGTTCCAGCGCAATGTTTTTGCCGCTTCGATAGCCCTGGTATAACCGGTGAAATTCATCTCTCAGTATTTCCATGGACCACCCATCCGAAACGATGTGATGCATACTTATTACAAATTCATAAACACGGGTATCCAGCTTTACCAGCAGCGCCCGAAATAGCGGCGGTTGGGTCAAATCAAAAGTGGGACACCACAACCCTTCAATGGCGCGGTCCCGTTCCTCCTGCTTTTTGCTTTCCTCCAGGGATGAAATATCAATCTCTTGAAAGGGGACACTGACCTCTGTTAATATAAACTGTACCCACTCGCCCGCTACCGTTTTAAACCCGGTCCTGAAGCTTTCATGCCGCGCTGCCAACCGGTTGAGTGCCTTTTGCACCAGGCTTTTTTCAACTTCGTCGTTCAAATTGATGGACCCGAATATATTGAATGCCGAGCTGTGCTGTTCCATCTGCTGGAGATACCAGATGCGCTTCTGGTTGAAGGATAGAGGATAATATTCCTTCTTTTCAGCCCTGGCCAGGTCGATAAATGCTGTTTTTGTCGATCCCATGATCTCTTTAGCCAGTGCCCGGATGGTGGGTTTCTTAAATATCTTTGCCAGGGAGATTTTTACTTCAAAGGTCCGGTGGATATGGGCGGCCAGTATGGCGGCTTTCAATGAATGCCCGCCGATTTTAAAGAAATTGGCATCGATACTGATTTTTTCTTTTTCTACCTTTAGTATTCCCGACCAGATTCCTGCTAATTTTTCCTGGCAATCGTCCCGGGGCGCCTGGTAATCCTCTCCCACGTTCGTAATCTCCGGTAGTGGTAACGCCTGGCGGTCAACTTTGCCACTGCGGGTTAATGGAATCTCTGCCACCAGGACAAAATACGCTGGAATCATATAACCGGGTAATTTGGCGGACAGGTATTCCTTGAGGTCCTGCATGGTTATCGGGCTGTTAGAAACAATATAGGCACATAAATAACTATCCCCCGGTTCCTGGCCTGCCAGGACCACTACCGTATCTTTTATTTTGTCATATTTCAATAATTGACTTTTTATTTCTCCCAATTCGATGCGGTATCCCCTGATTTTTACCTGGTGATCCAGTCGGCCTAAAAATTCAATATTACCGTTTGGCAGCCATCGCGCCCAATCGCCGGTGCGGTAAAAATAGGACCTATGGGACCTATTGGAGCTATGAATAAACCTTTCTGCGGTTAATTGGGGGCGGTTCAGATAACCCCGGCTTACCCCGGCACCGGCTATACACAATTCCCCGGGAATGCCCACCGGCTCTATATGATTGTCCTTTGACAAAATATGGAGCTGCATATTCTGCAAGGGTGTCCCAATCGGTATGCTGCTGGCTCCATCCCAATCAGTGAGCGAAAATTTACTGGAATAGACCGTGCCTTCAGTGGGTCCATATATGTTTTCCAGCCTGGTTTTTGTGTTTAATGCTGCGAATTTATTTACCAACCCGGGGATTAGGGCTTCCCCTGCTAAAAAAATGTATTTTAACTGCGATAATTTATATGCATTTTGATGGTTCAATATCTCCAGGAATGCTTGAAACATCGATGGTACAAAATTGATGTGGGTGATTTGATGCCAGGCGATGGATTCCAATATCATTTGCGGGTCTTTCTCCCCTCCTTTCCTCAACACAACCAATCTACCACCTCCCATATACCAACCGAACAATTCCGTTATCGCTACATCGAACAGGATAGAGGTTTTTAGAAGATAGGCGTCGGTTCCTGTAAATGGATACCGGTCCTGTAGGGCAAATAATAGGTTAACCACCGATCGCTGGTTTATCATTACTCCTTTTGGTTTTCCCGTGGATCCGGAGGTGTAAATGATGTAGGCAAGACTTGAAGGACGTAAACTCGAAATTCGTATATCGAAATTCGAAACAATTTCAAAATTCAAATGTTCAAAATCCAAAACAAATAATTCTTTCCTGTTTGTAATATTACCAAAAATATTACCTGTTTTTATTAAATATCTCACTTTTGAATCTTCCAGTAAGTAATCGACTCGTTCTTCCGGGTATTCGGGATCGATGAAAAGGAAGGCGGCGCCAGCCTTCAATATGCCGAAAATACTGATAATAGTCTCTATCGATCGCTCTCCCATTATTGCCCCGATAGTATCCGGTTTGACGCCTTTTTCTTTTAATAGGTGTGCCAATTGGAGGGATTTTTCGTTTAGTTCTTTGTATGAGATATAGGACATATAGGACAAATGGGACATATAGTAATTTCTTTCGTGTGTTTCACGGCACCCTACCAGGGCCACATGATCCGGGGTTTGTTCTACCTGCTCTTCAAACAACTGATAGATGGTTTTTCCTGTCGGATATTGGGCTGCGGTATTGTTAAAATCCACCAATAATTGTTTTTTTTCTCCGGGGGAAATGATCTCTATTGCTGATATTTTTTTCTTTACATCCTCCAGCACCGCTGAGACCACCCGTTTAAAATAACCGGTAAATCGTTGGCTGGTTTCTTCTTTAAAAAGCGAGGTGCTGTATTCGAGATTAAAGCGCAGGCCCTGTTCCCTTTGAATTGCCTGTAAGGTCAGGTCGAATTTTGCGGTCCGGTTTTCATACGGATAAGACAGCAACTGCAAACCCGGGATTTTAATATCGAATGTGTCTCCATCATCCAGGACAAACATCACATCGAAGAGCGGGTTCCGGCTGACATCCTTATCGACTTGCGGTCCCAATTCCTCTACCAGGTCTTCAAAGGGATAGAGCTGGTTGTCAAAGGCTTGCAGCATTCTTTCCTTAGCTTCCGCCAGGAAGGCATGAAAGTCTTTTTCTCCTGTGGGGTAATTTCTTAAAGCCAGTGTATTGACAAACATGCCGATGATGGGTTCCAGGTCGGTATGCCGGCGTCCGGATACAGGGGTGCCGATGACGATATCTTCCTGGTTGGTTATTTTCGAGAGGAAGATGGTGTAGAGGGTGATTAACACCATAAACAATGTGGCACCTTCCGCGGCGGCGATGCGCCGTAATGCCGCTGTTTCCGCTTTTCCTATTTCAAAAGTTACAGTTCTTCCTTCAAAGCGCTGGACTGCTGGCCGGGCAAAATCCAGGGGCAAGGCCAGCACGGGAATTTCTCCTGCAAACTGTTTCATCCAGAATTGTTGCTGTTTTGCTATTGCCTTTTCTTCTTCTTTGGTTTGCCATTGGGAATAATCTTTGTACTGGAGCCGTAATGGTGATAACGATTGACTTTGATAAAGGGTTGCAAATTCTTTTGTAAATATCCGCAGCGAAATCCCATCCGTTATGATGTGATGCATGTCCACCATTAAAATACTTGTCCCCTCCTGGGTGGGGTGGCTGCGTAGAGCAGCCGGGGTGGGTGGTAGTTTTATCAATCCCACCCGTACAAGTGGTGCCCGGGATAAATCAAAGGGGCGGATGAAGTTCTCTATCGTGTTTGCCGCCAATTCTTCTGGCAAGGGGGCAAGCCCCCTCGTCCCCTCGTTATCATCAACCTTAATCACGATCCGGGCGTCCGGGTGGATCCTCTGCACCGGTTCCCCTTGCACGATCTCGATGGAGGTCCTGAAACTTTCATGGCGTTGGGCCAACTGTTGAAAGGTATTTTCCAGGCGATCCTTTTCCACTGTGCCTTCCATGCCTACCACCAATGGCAGGTTATACACCACGGCGGTTTCATCCATCTGCTGCAGGATATATAATCGCCGCTGGGTTGATGTTAAGGCATAGTATTCCTTTTTTTCTACCGGTTTGATCAAGGTGTGCCGGTCTTCTCCCCTCCTGGATTCGATATGTTTCGCCAGGTCCCTGATGGTTGGTTTTTTGAACATTTCTCCCAGGGTGATTTTCAGGTTAAATGCTTTATGGACCTTTGCCGTCAATATGGTGGCTTTTAAGGAATTTCCTCCCAATTGAAAGAAATCGGCGGTTACGCTGAGGCGGTGCTTCTCTACATCCAGGAGAGCGGACCATATGCCTTGCAGGGTTTCTTCTATTTCATTTCCCGGTGCGGTATAAGCCTCCCGGGTTCCTGTTGTTCCCGGTTCCGGGAGTGCTTTCCTATCCACTTTACCATTGGCGGTTAAGGGTATCCCACTGATTTGTACAAAATACGCCGGTATCATAAAGTCCGGTAAACTGTTGGATAAAATTGTTCTCAATTGCGATTCGTCGATGTTAATTCCCTTTTCGGACACCACATAGGCGCACAGGTAATGGTAATTTTTCCCTCCCGGGATTCCCGTTCCTCTTTCCAGGACCATTGCTTCTTTGATATGGTCGATTTCCTTTAACCGTTTTTCGATTTCCCCCAACTCGACGCGGAATCCCCTGATTTTTACCTGGTGATCCGTTCTGCCGATAAACTCGATATTTCCATCAGACAGCCAGCGGGCCAGGTCGCCGGTGCGGTAAATATAGGACCTATGGGACATATAGGACATATCGGACATATGGAGAAACATTTGGGCGGTTAATTCCACCCGGTTCAAATAGCCGCGGCCCACATTGGCGCCGGCGATATACAACTCACCAATCACGCCGATGGGTTGTATATTCTTGTTTTTATCCAGGATGTATATGGCGGTGTTGGATATGGGCTTGCCGATAGAAGGCCTTCCCGGGATGTTTTCGGTGGGGTCTATCGTCAATGACGTTACCACATGTGTCTCGGCAGGTCCGTAATTATTGACTAAATAGACCCGGTGCGCGGCTAAATACTCTTTTATCGACTGTGATACCAGCAGTTGTTCCCCGGCGGCGATAATGTGCGTAATGGTCCCGGGAAAAGCTTCCACATACATGGATTCCGAAAAAACCAGGTTTAAAAAGGCTGGCGGCCAAAAAACAATACTTATTTTATTCTCCCGGATAAAATCAAATAATCGCAATATATCACCTTTCATGTCCCTGTCTATCAGCCACAACTTCCCCCCGGATAATAGAGCGGAAAAAATCTCCTGGGCGGCAACATCGAAACCAATGGAGGCAAACTGGAGAATCCCCCGGCTAAAATCGATTCCCATCTCTGAAAATTCAAATTTCAACAAGTTCAACATGTTCCGGTGTTCCAGCATCACACTTTTGGGTTCGCCGGTGGATCCGGAGGTGGAGATCAAATAGAGTAAATCCCGGGATTGATTTACATGGGGTGGATTTTCCACCGGGAAAGGGTCCAGGGTTCCTGCCAGGTGGTCCATGAAAATAATCTCCCGGTTCCTTTGTTTTAGCCGTGTTTTATCTTTTCCTGCCACGAAAGCAATGCCTTTTACCTGCTTGAGTGTTTCTTCATCCGGGAGTTTTTTATTGTTTCCCAGCATCTTTTCCACCAATGTTTCAAGGGTGAGTTCCCCTTCTCCCAATACTGCCAGGTCGATGTTGGGGTCCTGGAGCAGGGTTTCATAATCGCTGGTGGCATAGGGTCCCCCGGAAATGATGGGCACCTCGATCCCCCAGTGCCGGATCAATGATACGGTGCGATGGAAAAAGTTCTTATAAAAAGACAGCGTGCGAATCCCGATTAAATCCGGTTTAAAATCGGTAATCATTTCTTTCAGTTGGTTATAATTGTCAAAATCGATGCGAGATTTGGCAATTTTTCCCCAAACGCGGTCCCGGAACCTATCTTTTAAATATGTCAGCAGGTAGATCAAGCCCAGGGGCGCTTCTACCATATCGTACAACATCCCCTGGCTTTGCGTGCTAAAAAACTGGGACAGGTCCAACAGCAGTACCCTGAGGGCATCCGGGTTTTCTCTGGTTGTGTGAGCGGATTTGAAATCCGGGTAAAAACCCGGGGGGGCCACACACTTTTCCTCTAAAAAACAGGTCGCCCCCAATTCCTGTCGGGACAGTCCGGCTAAGGCCAGTATGTCATCGAAACGCTTGATTTCCGCCGGCAAATAACTGTTATATTTCTGGACCAATTCTTCCTCGGTGAAGTTCTTCATTTGCTGGGGCAATACATGGAGCAGCCGCTGGCGGGAGAGAAAGTATTCATTCATAAACCGGGTCTGTTCCTGCCGGATAAAGGCTTTTGTATAGGGCAGGGTTTCCGGCAGTTCATGATAGGCCAGGTCCACCGATGCGTGTATGGCGGCTTCCGGGATGCCATTCTCTATCGCTAATCGATACATATCGGTGTTGGGATAGATCTTTAAAATGTTCATATTGGGGAAATGGATCCATTGTTGTTCTTTTACAAAATCCAATGTTTGCCGCGCTTCTTCTTCGGTTTCGCCGGGGAATCCCAGCATTAACTCCATTTCCAGCAAAAGCTGTGGGTATTTCCTGGTGATATATTGAACATTTCTTGTGAATTTTTCCAGGTCCAGGTTTTTGCCGATTAATTTTTGTATCCGGTGGGAGACACTTTCCAGGGCCAGGTCGATGTTTACGGTTCCGGCTGCCATCATGAGGTCGATAAACTCCGTTGTCAGGAGGTCGCCCCGCAGCCCGTT